>JGI24158J21664_10001150_pt1 | contig 28583 bp, 20 predicted proteins | sample Ectturendosymbi3_FD_21664 | JGI IMG/M metagenome (IMG submission 21664) | reverse complement strand
TGACGCATCAGACTCACTGCTTTGACTCACTCTTACTCGAACGCAGACCATACCAGACGCATCAGAAAAGGACGTGACGTCACGAAATCAGACGCATGCGCCCAGAAAACGCCCAGGACGCATGTCTTGTGCATCCAGCTTAAGGCAGCGTTCGTGTGACTCTTAACGCTTCGCTGATNGCGTAATGGTACAGTACACTGCTTGAGTAAAAAGTTTATTTTTCGGGGGTAATCTGCTGCTTTGCGAAGATCGCTTGTGAGTCCATGCGCCATTTGTTTTATTTCGTTGGTNTAGAGTTGTCATGCGGTCACCATACAGTTTTGTTGTCTGACGTTCGAACCTATGCGCTACTGGTTTCTTGTTTGTCTCTGAAGAAATGCGATAAGCGCGTTTTTGTGACTGCCGTACCGTATCGGATTAGTGGAGTTTCTAACGATCACGTTGTTGAAACGTAAAATCGTCTTTGCAACTTTGTTCTACAGCAAGAAACCAGTTTAGCACTCAAAATATATTATTCTGCATATTCGAATATTTAAGTGCAGCGTCACTGTGTTGGCGCTGGCTTGGCTACATGTCTATGTGAAATCGCAAGACCAGCTTTAAGAACGCCGCTCATTTTTGTTTTATCAACAAGGGCTGTGTGCCATGATTATAGAACGAATTATGAAATACTTTCCATATTAATAATAAGCAACATCGAACAAGTACACGTTGTTCTGACTTGCAAACCTGCCCTACTAACGCAGGATTTAGTTTCTATTTAAATGAAAAGAATGAGCTCACCTAGTTTTTGGGATTCGATTCATTTGTAGTAACCAGCGTATGTCAGTTGTAATTTCTTTTAACAATCAGTTACATAGAACACTTCATACTACCTATGATCTTCAGTCCAGTCGTCGATATCGATCCTCATATGTTGGTGTGATCTAGTAGTGAGTTTGTGGATGTTTTCATTCCCGAGCCAGAAGTTGCTTTCTCCGTCGCAGCTTATATCGCCGAAACCATGCTTGTAAGAAATCCAGTTTTGGTTGAAGTCAAGCTTGTTGCTGATATGCTTCTGTATGATAGTCCAACCTCCACCGTCTGTCTGGTATACATTGTAATATTTTTCTTGCTGTGTGTAGGTCTTTACTACAGCTGGTCATCTCGACCGTGATGTAGGCTGTTACTGGTAATTACAGTTAAAAACGTGTTGCCGATCAGTACATGAAAAGCGTTTTAACAGCGGTTTGTTGAACAACAGCAAATCGTCGAAATTTTTGTGAAATCACCGCGGAATTACCAAACAGCAATCTGCGATTTTTAAAAGTGAAGGGTTCTCGATCATACTCTCCGTTGAATGATACTCTGAACTATACACACCAGTCGTAGAATGTTTGTTTGCGCCGTGTCAGTCGTTTGTATTTAATGGTTTTAAATTTGCCACTTGTATTGCAGTTAACGATATTACTATTAAACCCTTGAACATGGTAACTGACAGTTAACTGGTGCGACAGTACCGCTTGCACCAGTTATTTTCCTCTGTATCGATGCGAAAAAAAATCGCTATCTTGGAAATCGTGCATACCGGCAGTGACACTCTGGTGATTTTGTGCATCAGTGACCGCAAATTTTAAAAATATATATTTCATTAATTGCAAATATGTCTTTGCTTGTTTGTTAAGGCATTGCTTGGATGATATTTTTGTATTTCCATTGGTTTCCAAATACGTAAAAACCTGAGTTGTACCCGCACATGTATCTGTCAAAATCGAGAGCTTTTGTTAGAAACTTTTATAGTGCCTCTTGGTGAAATAGGTAGGAATGGACATATTGTTGACGATAAAGTGTATAAATACATCTCTAGAAGAGGTTACTCACGAGAGTATTGATAAAGGTAAGGAAAGTTTAAAGATAAAGCATGGTGTAGAGAAAAGGATGGAAAATGCTAGACTTCCCGAACACGTTCATCCAAGGATTCACCGGTCTAACAGAAGATGGTTTGAATAAAAAACGCTATACTCGAATAAGTCATGAAGGTGCTACCTCTTGATCGCAGAAAACTGCTTGTGGTACGCCGTCAGGTTCTTCTGTGAGGAGGTAGATTCCACTTTGGCGACCGCCTTTTAAGTATACATCTGCGCAGTCTGTGACGCACAAAGAAATATTGCTCAGTTAATTCATTTTCAATCAAGTAACTTCACTCCACCTTAAATCTTACTCAAATAGAGTTAATTTGTTTTGTCGCAAAATGGTAAGTAACCTATACTTGGTTATTTGAACCAGTGAGGCGAGTCGATGGCGCACAGACTGGGTACGGGTTGTGGCTAACGCCACTTAACATTCAACTCGGCATCAGTACAAATTCAGCGAACGTTAACATTTCGTCAAAGAACGTTTGTTTTTTTGACTTTGGGGATGGTGTATCTCAGACTTAACCTTTGGGCGATACCAGTCTCCACAGCTAATTTTTTGGCGTAGATATAATAGCTTGCTATCGCGAAAATTACTTTCGCAGTGGCTTAACCCTATATGTCTAATTTTCTCGGCGAAAACACGTATACAAAAACAAAAATCGAAAAATAAACTCAGGTTTCGAATATTGTTGTAGAAGTGCAGCAGAGGTTCGATAAGGAATGTTTCTGGCGACCAGAAGTTCTGATGTGTTTTATTTCCGATATCTTTTTGAGTCAAGTCGTACTTCCGGTTCATTTTAAAATTTTGATTTGGGGGTATAGCTGCATTACAACCTGTGAAACTCTTTGGAAAATAGCAAAAACGGAAGTTTCTTTTGAGACAGTTGCCTAAGCTCCAGTTACTGCCGGTGAATAATAAGCATTTTATATTATCCGCAAATTCAATAACTTGAAATACTTAGTGGGAGTGGACAGAAAATTGTAAGCATGGTATGCACTCCAACAGTCTTATACTGGACTTGGAATAAGATAAAAAGCATTCTACGTACATGATTTATTTCTACATATGTGATATACATTGTGCATGTGCGACCATATCATGCTTGATATTAGTTCTTCAGAGGGGAGTGCCCAACTAAATTTGTAAAAACAGAAAAAGTATACAAAATTGTGCAAAAAAATTGTTTGGCAATTTTATGCGTACGCTTTTTTAGATCGGCCAAACGTTGCGGTTACTAATGCTTCAAGCACTGCAGATAAAGCTGCATCAAAGTGCACGATTAGATGGAGAAAATCGACACTGATGCATTGCCGTTGGTTAGTGCACGATTTTGCATTCTCTAGTTCAGAGGTTCTTAAACTTTTTCAGTCACTCCCCTTTGGCGGTAGTCATTGATACTCGCGCCTCACCTAACCTCAAAATCGAACAAAAAAACAGAAAAACATTGTATTTGTCATTACCTGCTTAATGGGAAGGATGCAACTGTTTTTTGGAAACTAGAAATTTAATTCGAGGCTTTGTTGAAGGCAGCGCACATAGCAAATCGGCTTCACATTCGAGTTTGTTCTGAGATTTTGTATTGTCCGCTTTGCTTTGATTACGGCGTATATAGTGAAATAATAATAAGTTTACAAATGATAAAAAATGCATTTAATACTTTTCAACAATATTTCGTTGCCATACTCTCTCCCCCCTTGCGAACCTTTCACACCACCCAGTTTTGGAACCCAGATTCTAGATCGTGTCTCGTGTGCGCGGTGGTAAGTAAACTCTCCGACTTAATTTTGCGTTCATCACTTTGCATTGGCAACATTTGCCATCGATCTGTTGTCAATGTGGTGATGGCATTGTACTCACAAGATATATTAAGAATATTGCTGAACCAAGCACAAGTTATGCGTTGTTGCGTGGTTGTTGTAACCAGGGGCGGATCCAGGGGGGGCGATTGGGGCGATCGCCCACCCTAAAACCTACGAAAGTAACCTTTTTCACCATAATTTTGTACAATTCAGAAAACAACATTCACGATATAAGGCCATTTTTTCGTCACTTGTGTTATCACACAAGTGTTGTGAAGTATACCTCATCTCTCTTACCACAGCGAAGCCTTTATGAAACTTGACTGCCAAATATTACTGAAATCACCCCCCTAAACTCACTGGCTGGATCCGCGCTTGGTTGTAATGCACTGACCCATATTGACCTTGTTGCATTCATTCCGACAGACAGAAGGCCACACTTGTGTTCAGAACTCTAGGTCTAGTTTAAGGGCTAGGCTAACTATTCTTCTGAGAGCACATGGCGTAGTTATAGACTTAAGTTTAAAGCAGCAAGTGTTGGTTTCATTATGGACCAGTGGCAAGGATTAGACTCGTGTGGAAACATTGAAAGCACACAGAAAAAAGTTGAAGTGAAAAAGAAAATTTAATGAAACATTCTTGTAGTATGGATTTACGTGTAATGTTAATGATGAAGTGGAGAAACCCCTTTGCTTAATTTATAATGATTCTTTGGCTGCCGAAAGCCCAAAAACTCCTAAAAAAGGCATTGTAATACCAAGCATGCGAAATATCCCAACAAACCAATAAAATATTTTGAAAGACTTCTGATGGCTTCAGCAAAGCGTAAGTTGTTTACATACAAATTATTATTTAAGCTTGAATTAAAGCTAATTGCGCACGTCTTACGTAGCCACTTATTCAATATCAAACCCACCAAACCTTTCGTGGTTGGTGAAGATCTCATTTTACTAGCAACTGTTAAAATGTCTCAAATATTGCACGTAAAATATATGGAAATTCGCCAAATTATCTCAGTTAATGGCACCATCTGTAGAAATGTTTGCTGCTACAGATAATTTTCTAACAAAAACGTTTTTTTACCAGTTCATTCTCAAGGTTATTGTGAAATAATTTTAATTGCCTTCATGCACCGTTTCAGGATTATTTACATATGGAATTGATTCAGGAAAAGAAAGTAGATCCGCAAACTATACACAATTGAAATCAATTGAAATTTGAGGTCTTACACACCTGCCATTATCAGCCCAGATGAGTATGCGGGGTTACTAAACGACAAAAGTTTGCATTTTCAAAACAGATTTTTGGATAAGAACAAGAAATGAATACCCAGCCATTTCTGAACCAGCCGGTCATGAACTCTTGCTCTTTTGCACAACACATTTGTGTGAAGTGGCATTCTCCATTTTGACAATCATCAAGACCAAATATCGGTCCTTTTTGAAAAGTGTTGAAAACGCTCTTTGTCCTGCGTTGTTTTGTATCAATCTACGAATGGATGATCTAAGTAAAAATTATCAAATGCACCCATCCCATTAGTTGTGCTTGATAAATTCTAAAAACTGAATTGTTTTTTGTTAAGTTGTTATTCGCTTTGCTGTTTCCATCACGTGGTAATTTTACTACTGTAGTTACTTTCGTGGATTTGGATTGTGTGCATTTGCATAATTTCGCCACAGACAAAAATGCCACTTGATATTTGTAATGGGACGTTTACACGTATCGTTAACGCCTACTGGCTAGCCTATCCATCAAGGGGGCGGATAGAGAATTATCTTTTGAAATGTGGCGGCAGAACAAAAATGTCTGAAAAGTCCTGTTCTAAATTATATTTTTTCTTAGTAAAATTCTTAACACCTGACACAAAAACAGTAAAGTAAGTATGCTGACCTCGTCCTGTGGGCGACATTGGACAGGGTTGTAAAAGTTCATATCGCTTTTTACACTGCCGCTTAAGCTCAGCTTGCTGTTGTTGCAGTGATCGAATTAGGTCTTGACTGGCGTTCCATTCGTGCCGCAGAATCTGGAACTGTTGTTGGCTGATCATCGTCTGACGCAGCATTTCATATTTCTCACTCTCCAAAGTAGCCAGCTGCTCGGCACGTTTTTGAATAGCAACTGCGAGAAAATATTTGCAATAATTTATTTGTGCAACTGATTCCCAAACTGTGACATATTTTCGTTTTTTTTGAAGTGCTACACAGAAGTGCTGTTTCGAAGAGGTTGCTCGAACAAATGTTGTTGGGCGTTACGATTTTATGAACTCTTTTAAGGGTTTCATGTTGTTCTTCTTAAATGTAAAATTCACTTATAAAATTTTAAAGAAGATAAAAGATATCATGATTTGTACGTAACAGGGCGAGATCAGCCAACTGAGCTTCTCCAATTCCACTCCTCTTTTCGGACTCTCCAGTATGAGATTGCGTTGGGAATCTCTTTTTAGCAAACTTTCGATGACGTATGATCAAGGCTGTTTCGTTGCGCAATGGTAAATAAGATAGCATTGCTGTGTTTGTCCCTGGAAAATCTATCGCTTTGAAAATCGGCAATCAAGCGCTCATTTGCCGGGGCCTTTCCAGCCGATGCAGTGAGTAATGTATGTCAACGGAAACCATACATATGCCATCGAACCAGCATCATTACTAATAGTTTACATAAACGCGCAGTAATGCGAACCGACGAAACTTGTTTTACTGTTCAAATCCAACTGAACAACCAAGATATTATTCACAACGACATTTCTCAAAGATAATGTTCACGTAGGACTTGCGTTGTTTCTGGCCGATACATGTGACCATAATATTATGTGGGAGCAAAAATTTTGCTGCATCTTTTTGGCTCATTTTTTTTTATTTCTCACCACATTACGAGTTATGTGGGTTTAAATAGGTGAAATGCACGTTTCGGCATCATCTGTAGTCATTCGTCATGTTCTGTTGTGTTAAATACCGTTTCCAGCAAGTCATAAATGCATTGTTCTAGAAACCACAACGAAAGATGGCACATGTTGGAAAGAAGCTTTAATTATTCATTTCATTAAAAAATTAGTCCTTTTTATTAAACGTATACGTTCCGTTTTTTAGCCTTGATCTGAAGGGTTAAAAATACTCTTTGCTCATTTCAGTTGTCGGGTCAAGTTGTTTGAGCCTTCCATCTAATGTTATTTTCTTTATTTCACGTGAATAAAATTTCAGGATTGAGGCTGGGTGGAGTTACGTGAAATCGATTTCCTGTTAAACAAAATCTGCTGATTGATTAGATCTCGTCGCCTTGGTGGAGAATAGTGATTGTCTTTATTTTTATTGGGAATGTTGCAACTTTGACAATTTATTTTAGTAAAAAATTACCGATTTTTCGTAAGTATTCAAGCCAAAACCTTTTTATATGACGCTAACTCAATAATTTTTTCCTCGATATGTCTGCCGGTCGTTGGAATGGATTGAAGCCAAATCCACCAAAAGTTGCCCATAAAAGCTTCGTCTTCCAACATGTGCAGCATTCAACTTTGTTACTCATGAAACTGTGTCGTGTCTTAAAAATGCGGTGCAGACCGACGATTAAATTTAAAGTTTCTGTTGGAGCAGCCTAGTATTGAGGTTAGGCGGCGCAGGAAGCAAATACCCTGTTAAAATATCCAGCAATCTTCACCTCCGTCAAGAAGCAGATCAATTGTAGATGCCTGCGAAGTTAGAACAGGCTGCACACAGAACGTATTGTGCTACAGGCTTAACGTATTATATCTCTTTTAAAGACCGTGATATATTTCAGTGCTACCAATGGTTACGATGCATATTTGAAATAAAGGAGGTTCCGTAAGCTACGTATTGGTATGCGGGTGTTCATAGGCTATGCCGTTTTTACTCACGACACTAAAAACGACGCTACTAACACACAAAATGGGTAATCACATTTTGGCCGAATATTTGTTTGGAGGCATTTGCAGCATGACGCTATCAAAACCGTCGGCTTTGTAACACGCTGTCAGGTTGTCGCAGTTGGCCAAGTGCTCGATTCTTCTTGTACCACCAGCGCACAGATGAGCAGCAGTGACAAGAACAGAAACTCATCATTTTCTTATGATTTGTTCTAAGCTGTCCACATTGATGAAAGCGGGATAGTGGAGGTAAAGGGCTGTTCGTACCCACTGCCTCGAAAATAAAACCGCCCCAAAAATATTGAGCTCAAATAGAGGTACCTAACCTAGACTAGCAGCTTCAGTGACCCATGTTCAAGCCACTGTACAGCTTGACCGGTACTTTGTTACTTTAAAGATTGTGCCTAACCTTAGCTTTGATTTTAAGTGTTTTTTTTGCTGACGAGTGCCTTCGAGGTCAGAATCTATATTGCAGAAATGTGCTTTGCTGTTTCATTATTTTAATGCTAAACTGCTTTTCAAAAGCATTTTTCTGCAATACGAAGGCTTGTTTGCTGCAGAAAAGCGGCATTGAAACAAATTCGACCTCAATTGTTGACTTTTGGGAATCATAAGCTGCGATGTTTGTCAAATTTTCTTGTCATTCATGGTTCAACCAATGCCAACCAACAGACTTTGACGCATAGCATCCTGCGTTTCACATGACTAACGTGTTCTGACGTGTACTACCCTGTGATGCACATATTTTACTTGTCAAAACGGGTCGACGAAAACTGTGCAGTACCTGACGCTTTTATTTTCCACTCTTCAAAAGATAGCTTGTGTTCATTAAATATCATCGCTTCCAATTGAACTTGTTGCTTTAGCATAGAAACATTTAGAGTTGCCTGGCGAAGAAAGCGCTCTACTTCACTTTCCACTTCGACGAACTTCTGTGCCGTTGTGCACGCTGTTGGGCACGAATCTTCACCCTCCTAGAAAAGATAATTCCTGATAGTGCAGCCGACATTTTACTTCACGACGTACTAGGAAAACATGATGAGGAACATGCCACTAACCACTCTGAACTCGAATGGGTTTTTCTTTTTCCAAGTTAATTACACTCGTTAGTGCGAAACTGGTAAAAACGTCTGTTTGCGATTAAATTCGCAGTTTTCTATTTCCCTTTGTAATGATACAACTTTTGATTCGATCCTCGTCTGGTTGAATGCTGCCAATAAGAAAAGAAATTGCAGTTTTTGAATAAACATCTTAACTCTGCAGCGTCACGTATCACACTGTTTTCCTTGCTTAAAAAACATACGACAAAACCTCTAAACTTCCTCTCTGTTGTTTCGGCTGCATCTTCTTTATCACCACTTACCAAACGATATGCTCCACCGGAATGCTTGCTTGCTATTACCAGCAGTAATGTTACTATCCATTCAAACTTAATTATAGAGCACATTGTACGTTTTCGAATCGGTATGTATGTATGTATAAGATGACAAGGGATTGAGATGGAGGCGGACAAGAACGGACGTTATGCGCAAACAGATAGGGATGTTGACGTTGTTGATAAAGCACGACAGAGGACACACAACTTTGTTGGTAGTGGTCTGTTTTGTCGTCTGGCGTTTGATTTTCATGATTTGCGGTGTCTCGCGCCGCTTATCACAGCTCAAACAACGAAATGCCCTCTTTTAAGTGCGCCTTCGCGTTAGCACTCACACGACGATACTTGCGTTGTCAAAAAAATGATTTTTATGCAGACGATCGTGAATTGTTTCGCACTCGACAACCGCGAAAAAAGGAATTTTTGTAGCGAATGCAAAGCTAACTCACACTTAACAAACATCAACAGGGCTATGCGAGATAAGAGGTGAATGCACGCATATAAGTTTATTGGTGAAGTCTCTGTCGTGTCATGCAGCTTTGTCTTGGAGGGTCTTATTCGAAGTTGCTTGGCCGAATTTTCATCGTCGTTTTCTTGAGCGCTTCCCACCTTCCTTTCCATGTTGCCCATAATATGCCATCGTCATAGTCGCCTAAAAAGCAGCAGTCTCTTAAAATAACTCCTATTTTTATCTGGGTGCTCTTGCAATCACAGTACAAATCATAGCATGTTGGGCATTGACGCACAAGCAGTTATGAAAAATGCACAAACTGTCGAGGAAGACGATTTTGTGATAGCTTGGATCGCACTGAAATGAATGTGACGGGATGTTAGCTGCATGACAACGTCACAGGTACCTATCTGATGCAATCTTTCACCAGCTTCCTTCATCATAGGCAAAAGCAAACAGCGGCAGATCTGGAATTGCGTTTGCAAGTAGCACGGGACACCAGATACACACTAATATTTGCAACATGTTGCACGAGAAATGGTTAAGAACAAAGAAAAGGAGTAACATTTTAAAAAGCAATGGTCAATTTGGGAGAAAACTGGCCCGTGCATTCCTCACTGAATGCAAATTAGTTAAAACTAAAGAAATTGCCCCAGTTCTCTGTTTTCGTTTCAGTTAGCAGCAATTACACAAAACGGACAATTATTTCTGCATCATTAGTTTCCCCGAAGTTCCCTGCACATTTCGAAACTTCCTATCTCACCGCTGTTGGCTTGAGTTCGCAAAGTTGTTCAAAAGCGGTGTGTACCTATCCAAATTCAGGAAGAGGGTTAAGACGGCATAAAATGTTTCGCACTCTGTGAAAAATGAGTTTTAATCCTACTACTTTAGAGTGAACGGTCGAGACGAGCGAAGTGTGGTCCGATTCGAGAGAGAATACTTTTTTTTCAATAACTTTGTCTTTGCAGTTATTTTCACTTATTGATCTTTACTTTTTTACAAACGTTCTGTTTAAAACTGTTTCGTTTTATTGCATTTAAGTGAGTACATCGCTGTTGGTATCTAAGGGTTTCTTTTCCACTCAATATCACAATATGTGTGCAGAGCTAAACATTCACATACTTACCATTCCGCAGAGTGATCCCCAACTTCATTATTATTCATTTAAGAAGCATTAGTACAAGTCACAATTCTTGCTTGCGGTAACTGCAGCTTTATTTCTTAGAATTTCCGGCAACACCTCGAAGGTCTATTTGCTTTTAATACGTACCTGTGGAAGTTTGTTCTCGTGTATACGTTCCTCCGCTGTACCACTTCGCGTTAAGATTCACTGTAGAGCATCTTTTGAACCACCAGCCACCGCTTCCTCCTGCTGCAAGCATTAAACAAGCGGATCAACATCTGTGGCGGACCGGACAACAATACGAGTTTTATTTCGATCTGTATAACTAGTATCAACGCTACTGCGCTTCAATCACGCTGGGTATGCTTTTCAGACTTTTTCCAAAGTTTCTTGCCGTTTTTCTAATGTGAATTATGTAGTGATCCATTTCAACGTCACGCACGAATCATATAGCACGATGTTAGTTTTTGTTTCATGTGCATTGCAAAATTTTGCCTCGTTTTTTACCAATCTTTAACTAGGAAACGTATTGGAAAACGTCTTTAGCAACTGGTTTGAATCTCACCGAACTTCAAGTCAATGGAGCATCAAGCGCCAGCATGGTTTTGTGTGCGTTTGCGTTTTCGCAAAATGCGTATTCGCAAAATGGACTTGCTTGTCACTTTTACACCACGTCACCACAGCTGTTAGTCAGTAACATGGCGACAGGAAACTAAGAAACGTACTGTGGCTCTAAAACTTCTTGCCTTATTTGTAACACGTGAACAACAATCTTATGATCGGGTGAGCAAACTTGGTTTCTATATACAGTTCTTATTTTATTTTGTACATTTTGTTATATCAACACCCTGGAAAATCACTTACACGCGCAGTTTCCCAGGTAAAGATCGTTGTCCTCGTCGTGTGTTGTAAATCGCATTCCTTTGTGATCTGTGTACCTCTGGGGTTGTTGATCAGTCGGCGGTCGTCCCCTGAAAGCATTCCCTATGTCATCGGGCAGCTGAGTGCTGTAGCCGTCAATTTCTTGCAGCCGGTATCTGTCCCCTTCGTCGGTTATGCGAAACTTCCTGCAAGTTTCACATGAAGGAGTGCTTATGCAAGCTTGCGTGTTACACTGCGTATACGTTTGCAATCTTTGGCATATTTTCATGAAGTAACTTGATATGTTAGACATTTTATCGGCTCTTTTGTAGTTACATCAGAAAGTATTCTGTCGATTCAGAGATTTGACTTGGACTGATTTCCTTTGAGTTATGGTTAAGCGTTGGGCCCTGCTTTATTTCATTGAATGCTTAACAAAACTACGAGAAAACTGGTCGCAGCCAAGCTTTCAAACAAGTGGAGCTTATTTCTGAGAGCGGACAAACCTGAAATAATTATTGCCACTCTTTCGTGCCATCTGGACCGTATTCCAAACTCACCAGTAACTTGGCAAAACGGTTGGGGCTCTGAGTGTGTAACTGAAAGGTCGCTTGTTTGTCTAAGCTTGCGATGAGGTAGTTGAATATGGCCCTACGGTTAAGGGTTTCAAAGCCCCCTCACAGGACCAAGCTGTCTATACGTCGTCCAGACTGACTAAAGACTGCAACAAAACCCTTGGATTCATACATAGAAAGAATGCTATCAAGCACAATGATTTTCCAAGTCAAAGTTGTGGAATGGAACCACTCTCGAAAGTTCAGGACAATTTTTTCTTTTCCTTGTGGTCATTTTTCGTGTGGATAGGGTTTGTGAATGATATATGCATAAGATTAAGCTAATCTCTGGTGACACTCACTTGTATAATGCTGATCTGGATTCATTGCTCCAGGACTCCAGGTCAACCTTTAGTTGCTGGTAATCTGCATCAGTTAGTCTGAAATAATTGCGATAAATGTGTATGTTTGCACGTTGAATGAAACCGACGTGTTATAGGTTTTTACGCTCTATTTGAAACGCAGGGTGAATTCTTGCTTTTATACTTCAGACAAACTTACAAATGTATCTGTTCATTGCCCAACCATAGCTCTCCGACGCTGTCACACTGCCACTGCCCGAAACCCCTTTTGTATTCTCTCCAACTACGATCAAAATCAAGGCTTCCGTCAAACCTTCGCTGAATGATTGTCCACCCTCCTCCAGCGTCGTCCATGTCGCAGAGAGCCTGCATGTCATGTTGATTTCAGACGACTAACACCTCGGCGTTTTGTTGTGAACTTCTACGAAGTTAACATTTTGAAACAACAATTACCTTCTCGCTAAAAAGCGGTGATGTTTTGCTTTCTCTTAAAATATCAGTGTTTTCATTTTATCAGTCTTTGCTTCGTTGCTGATATTACTTTGTGTTTTTGGACAAAGTGAGAATAAGAAGTTCATAGAGTTTTTTTAAACGAATCGACACAGTTTAACAAATTTCATGTTCTACGTATTGTTTGCGCAACACGCTATTGTTCAAACTGCAATATCACCTAGAAGAATTTTCCGCGCGTAGTGTACGGTGAATCTTTTTGGGTAAAAACTGCTTACACGAAACCCTGTTGGTGCAGATTGCGGTCTAATGAAGTAGACTCCACTTTTTCTGCCACCTTTTTTGTAAATATCGGCGCAGTCTCTACCAGACAAGACCGGAAGAACGCATGTGTGTGCAGGTGTAGCATCGAGAGGACTGCTGTTCCACCGTTTCATCTTTCTCTGTGGGCATAGAATTTAATCGTTGGCTTCATCCGGTGATATATTTCACACCCCCATCGCAGACAAAACCATAGACATTACTGCAGAATGGCATTATTCAAACAGACGTTGCCGCCATCGAAACTTTCTCTTGTTTATATAAACATCCTCGTCACAGGGCTTCGAAAACTCCATTTTTACAAGGGCGAGTCACGCACCTGAACTTGACGCAGTCCGTTCATAAGAAATGCCAGCCTGCTTGATAGTTCTTGCGTCAGTACACGAGTCTTGTGGGCTGCTTTTTTGACGGTGCGCAATCGAGTTGATGTGTGCAGCGTCGCGTTTTGAAGCGACAAAACTTTACCTGCGACAGTAATAGAATTGCGAGTGCTGAGGTTTCTAAAAACATTTGAAATAACCAAGTTTTATGACTCATTTTTTCATGCTAGATATTTTGCGATGCAGAATATGCAGCACTCAAAGCGACTTTGGTTCATTTCTGAAATTTCTCATCAANCTCGTTGCGTGGCTTTTATTNGAACCAGGATGCGATATTCAATAATTAGGTTAACTACCGACTTCTTTTCTTTGTATTGGAACTCAAATTTCTTACCATCCACTTTCACTCTGTCAGCTGAAATTTCATCTTGTTTCGCTCTCATTCGAACAATGGATTTTTGACATGCTGCGTATGTTTGCTGTACATTTTGCTGCAGACAGGTTACGTTTTGTTGGACTTCTTCGAATGTTGTTTCACTGATTGCGTGAAGGACGCAATCATTTGGACATAGCTCTCCCTGTCACGATGGGTATACAACTTAATCAAGCGCCTACTGGATCCAAAGCTTTTGCAAATTTTGCGCTAGTGGTGAAAAAGCCAACAGTATCATCGAAGCAGTTAGGTATTATCCGTTTCCTGTTCATTAGAACTTTTCTTAGGTAGCTTTTCGATAATTTCGCTCAATAATTGTGTCTATTCGGTTGAAGCACAGAGGTAATTCCAATTTTGTCGCTAGGGCGACGCAGCGCAGTGGAACTAAAGTCAACCTGATCTTAACTCGCCGCAATAATCGAACTCAAAATGGGAATGAAAAGAATTACTTCTGTGAAAGATACTGATGATGTCAACAAACAGTTTTCGGCGCCGGTTACATCATAGTACATCGAGGGCTGGATCAGCCATGATACCGAAAGAGAGATATATGTTTTGCAACACCTTCCTATGTTTCGGAGTTACAGAATGGTCCAAGGTGTTCCACTTATGTAAAGCTTCGATAAAAAAGTAAACCTATCCATAAAATGATGTATGTGTAGGTTTAATGAATTTCTTCAACATAAAAATGTCTCACCCTGGAAATAAATAGGAAAAAAGAGATGTTTGGTCAAAGATTACGGTATCAACTTGATAGTGAACCATTGATAAGGTTGTTGCTTGTCTGAGCTCAGTTTCGTAGTCATCTACAACAGGTCATTTGAAATTGCGATGTTTGCAACAGTTTGGAAAAACTTACAGTTAATACTCCCTGCCAACTAACTTACCAACCAAACGCTTATGTAAGCAGTATCAGACACCAATTTAAAGAATTCACCGTAGTAAGTACGGTTATCACCTAAATACTTTTAAAGCGACTCTTTAAATTCCTTATTAGTTACTCACCCAGCGATTCAACTGGCAAAAATCACCACTACTGCGTCGTTCCCGTTGCTGATTGCTCGCAAATGCTGGCTTAATCTGCAAAACATGATAGCGTCTGAAAATCGTCACCTCGTTTCGGTTTCCGTTCACACGTGTCGCCTCACCTGTGACACTATATAAAAAGACAATAGCATTAACAGTCTTGCGTTCGCCATCGTAGTTTCTTCCTGAGCTCTTATCTGCAACGTCCAGAACTTCATGTGCTCTTGTTTCGTATCAGAACTGGCGATTTGTTTGGCTACTTTATTGACCCTCCATCTTTCCGGTATACAAATGCGGCGGCTTTCTCGGGACCTCACTCTCTTAAGTGCTCGTTTTATTATCATACTATGCCACCACAGCGTTTCGTCGTACTTATCAAAACCTGCCGCCTGAGCGCTCTTGTCGAAATCTGTTAGCTTTGGCACTGGCTCATTTCCTTGGCCGTGTTATGCAGCAATGATCGATCAGCGGAGCTCAACGCTTTCTTCTCATTAGTGAGCACGGAAATGCAGGGTGCAGGTTGGGGCGTTCGAGCTCTTTTTAAGTAACTGGCTTTGACAAAAACTTAACAGCGAGACCAGAATCGACCATTTATTTGCACGTGTTCTGCACATGAAAGAAAAACGCTTTGCTTCGTCAGAACAGACCTGCTCTGAAAAAGTGGGTCCTAATTTGTAATCTGGTTGAATGAAACTCAGTAATTTCGCAAATATGATGTTTTTTGACCAATTAGTGTATCGGTTTATTCTATGCTGCAGCCATGTGAAGGGAGTTCGTAAAGAGCGAAAAGTAGTTTGCTGTCTCTTTTGTCTAAAATTTATTGTATTGAGTCATGGTTATCTCATTCTCTGAACATGTGGAAAAAAATGAAAAAGTCAGACACTCCTGCAAATTTTTCACTGAATGTCATTCTTGTTATTGACCTCGTGCCATTGCGATAATCTTAAACTTTTCGGAGTGTTGTGATATGTAGAATTCTCAGATCAACATCTATTTAATCGAAGTTTACCCGAAACGTCACCATTTTCTTGTTGTTATTGATTTTCAAATATAATTATCTTTTAGGCTGTATTTTGCTTTTGTACAGAAAAATTTCCCACGAACTCCTTTAGTACGGTTTTCGAATTTTATTCAACTTCGGCGAAAATCCGGGGGTCTTAGTTTTATTTCAGTTTTCTTGAAAGAGTATCTTGTTCCCATCCATGCTGTCCAGATGATTCCATTTCCATCTATTCCTGCTGTGCTGGCGTCGTAGCCATAATAACCTCCTGTGCGTAAAACATATATGGGTGTTAAAAAATATCTTAAAGGCAATCAAACCAAATTAACAAATTCATTGCTCGCATTTAACTACTTGAGCCCACTGCAAGACAAGGAAGGCCATACTATTTTTGTGTTGTCGAGTCATTGAAAAAGTCTTCAAGCAACTCTGTGATAAGCTGGGCATGTAGCTTAAGATCATTTGTAGTATACTCCAATTCCCTTAAAGAATAAGTTACGTTTTGCCACCCCATCCAAAACGTATGTGTTCGTCAAAGTTTCGCTGTGTTTGTGGAGCATTCGGTTGTGCGCTGTAGACTCGTGGTATGTAAGTGAAATAAGCCTGTTGAGTCAGACTGAATGGTTAAACCTTGATGGAATGTGGTTTCTAAATCTGTCAAGCTCTACACAATCTCCAACTTTGCTTGGTGAAAACTCTGAATTGTACAGTGTTCCTCCGATTACAGTTTTAAGAAAGTTTCGGACGTTATTTCTGTAACAAAATGCGAGAACCATATAGTAATTAAAATGCAAACTCTTTGACAGACAGAAACCAGAATTTCGATTGTATCGGGAGAGATAAGCAAAATAGGGTTGGCATTCAATCCGCTATTCGCCCGGAATTTGATTGGAGCTTTAACAACACGTGAAAACATTGCAAATATTCTCATGTGCTGTGAAATTTCCATTTTTTAAACGAAAACTGTACTGAAATTGATCCTACCCCCTAAAATCAAAGCAAAATGGACTACACTTTTGAGCGTGGGTGGGCGGCAAGACCCCTTTCGTCACAGCTGATGTGTCATTGGCGTCTGAAAATTGCGTGATTTTGCAGGGAACTTTGTTTTTCAGCCATATTCACAGGTTAACTAAATCCTAATCAATCAAGTTTCTAACTTTCGCAGTTGGCCAATTCATATACATAAGTAGGATTTAAGCGCTTCATCAGTTGCGCTGACATCTGGTTCCATAACAAAATTGCCTGAGAAAAGGTTGGTGTTCATCTCAACGTCATTACATCAACCGCCATTCTCGTAATTGAATTCCACTGCGACAGAACAATTCAAACACTGCCTGGCTATACGAGCAACACCAGTTCGTTTTCAGACCATAGGCTGTCTCGAAAAAACTATTGTTGACATACCCGAGTAGTACTTGCCGTTCAAGTTCGCTGCGTGGCATTCGTTGTACCACCAGCCTCCGGGTCCAGATGGACGCAGAAAAGAGCCCGGCTGGAAATCTCGTAAACTTTCTTGCCTGTGGGGCTGTGCGCAGTTTCCAGTGGTCAAGCGGTCATTGTCGCGATCACGCGTCGTGAAGTACATGTTGTTGTGGTTTCTTCGCTGAGCATCCGGACTACTCGAAAACATTGGAATGTCCGGTTGTGAGCCGGACATGTTGCCTGTGTGCTTGCGGTAATGTAGCCAGTACTTACTACGTGCGACCTGAAAGGGAGTCTGGTGCGTCGCTAACTTCACAGTCGTATATCGAAATCTGCATTCTGTACAAGTTGGATTCCGGATGCACTCTGAAGTAAAGGTATTGGGCGACTCTTTTCTGATCATCCCAATCGGTCATTTCGAAGCGGACGGTTTGAAACTGGTTTTCAGTGAGGCGTGTTAACTGCTCATTGCCAAGCCAAAACTCTCCGGTGCAGTAATCCCTCGTGTCTCCGAATCCTAAAATTGTACCAGCTGATATGTTAGAACTGCGAAGCAATGTCACATTTTTCAAAGTGTTGTTCACTGAAAGTTTTTATTTTTTTGGTGACGGCAGTTGGCGGCAGGCCGAAGCCTGAATTGTGCTTCTTGCCAGGGCGGTTGAGGTGAACGCTCTTGCCCAAGGAGCGCTACGACAATTCACTCTGTGGCTGTGGATCGAACACCCAACCTTCCAATTGGGAGGCGGACACTTTACCACTAAGCTACTGCCGTCCCAAACAGAAAGTTTTTTGTAAGGAGGCGACATCATATTCTGCAAACGATAGCTTGGAAATCATTCTTCAAGTTGTCAAAGCAACACGTATCTAAGAAATTCAGGGAATGCATCCTACCTACCATACTTAAGATAAGAAGGTAACTAAGCACAGTCATACTAATTTTGATAGTTTCTTTCAGTATTCAAATCAGGATTGTAAATGTACGCATGAAATCTTTACTTTATTGTTGTAACCATCCTACGGATGTGATCAATCGGTCTTGGTGTTTCTTCTATATATTTCAATGTATAACCGGAACGCTTCCTAACCTCACACGTGACGTTCGGCTTTAGACGTTTTACAGTAGTATGTCGTGACTGAACTTAATATTTTACGTAGGCCAGGGGTGCTGAATTGTGTACGCTTGACTGAAGGAGATGCTTAGTTTAGGAACGTTTCAGGAAAGCGTGCATGAACGGTTGACAAAACAATATTGCCCTAGGCCTATTCGTCAAGTAGATTGCTTGGAATTCTTTTGTAATTGCGTGACCAGCGCGCACAGTCCACAATCCTTTTACAAAAATATTGAAAAGCTTGGATGTAGGTTTGTTTCTTGAATAATGCTTTGCACGGCTGGTTTTGGAAGTTTCTGTGTTTTGATTGCAAACTTCACCAACTTTAATGCTGTATATTACCATGCAGGTATACCTTCATCAAATTGTATTTTCAGAACCCACTTCCTCTTCATCAACATCAAAAAACTGTTTCTAAAACAGTTTTTTTTCCTTTTTTACTGCTACTCATGTNGTTATCGCGATCAACTGAATTTTATAAGTAGACTCATTTCAGTTTGGTTGTGCTCAGNAAACGAAAATACTACCGAATAATCAATTCCATTTTAATTTGTTACTTTAACAATTGTCGTATTAGGGCTTTGAACTTGTNATCCTGATAATTTTTTGCTCNCCTATGAAAAGCTGNCATTTTTCCAGAGGGATATTTTTCAACCCTTTTTCAACAATCAGAATTCGATTGTTGCTGCAGCTAATAATTGCAGTACAATATGTGGTTTACAGCGAGAGCGGAGTCCTCGCTCTGTAGACTTTCTAGACGAAAATTCTTAATTTTTAGCAGTCCAATTGATATGAACAAACGTGTAAGATCCTGATACTACCTGGTTTACTCGTAAATATGAAAAATAGCGAGGTGGCACGGTGTGTTGAGCACACGCCACTAAAACTGGTAGAATGGGTTCGATTCCGGGCAGGGTCATACCGAAGACTTGATAAACGGCACTTGCGGCCTGTCCAACCTGTTCGGTGTTNATGGATGGATGCAAGGGAAAGCTTCACGNGCGTTGTTGCCGTTACTTGCCATCAGTGCACCATTCACTGTGAGAGTAGCCGCGTGACACCCAGCGCAAGCAAGCGGAAATGGGCTCCGCTGACCATTTGGGACTCTCCAGAGGGGATAAAGCGTGGTATAACTTCGGTTTTAGGTACTGCTGCTTTTAAGTTTTGATAAGGTGGAATTGGCGTTTTGTGGGTATTTCCAGGATTTGAGAAATTTGATGTTTTTTCATTTGTTTGTTGGCACTTCATTGACGCTTTAGGCCAAGCCTGCACAACTCAGCAAGCTCGAAGGGCCAAATTATCAACATAAGTTTGCCGCGAGCCACAAAAGTCTATTTCATTTCGATGTGGAGATTTCGATGCAGTATTGAAGAAATTCTGGAACGACAATCACTTACTCGAGGTCGAGCTTTTGCAACATTTTCTACAATTGAGAAAGCTCCTGCGGGCCACAAGAAAAGCTTTCGCGGGACATATGTTGTGCGTGCCTGCTTTAGGCTATCGCTAAAATCGAAAAACATGTTTTCGTGGAATGCCTGCATATTGGATTTCGTTTTCATCTCATCATTGCCTTCTAAGACGCACTAACTACACTGAAAATTCAAGTAAAGTGAACCAATACGCTTTGGCGCTAATAATTTAGATTTAATTAATGGTTTTATGACATGCAGCTTGTAACAGTTTTAGAAAGGAGTTCAAGGTACTATTGTGATTTTATCAAGCAGTGGTAAATAAGCCGCAAACATCATACCATAGTGTTACAGTGACTGCATTTGCACTTGCGAGAATTAAGGTGCTTTCGTCACTCAAACAAGCCATTGTGTTTCAGTGCTTTCTTCCAAATTGTGTGCTTGAACTAGTTGGATGGCTGCGTAAAATGCGCGTCGACTACTACGAACTGTTTTATCAAATTGCCGTCTAGGGTGCGAAATTTTTGGATCACTTTCCCCAAACACGAAAATTTTGTGCGTCCGCCGCTGTTCTCAAGGCTGTTATTGGTTTCGAGACTGGCATGTGATGAGCTTGTTCCTGAGATTTCCAACGTTATTCTAGTTTCGACCAGGGCTTCAAGAATTTTAACCAAGTCTTGGTCTTCGGTTCGGCATCAAAACTTGCAACTGCCGCATTTTTAAACATGTTGTTGTGTCAACATTTTTCATATCACTCGAAACATTAGCAATAATATGCGTTTCACACTGCAAAATCAGCTATTTGGCATCGAGGTGTTTCACGACGTCAAAAGAGATTATTGTTACCAACTAAATGTGAAAAAGGTCGAAATGGATTTGCGTGTCAAACTGTGCGCCCTCTTTAAATTCTTCTCACACCTCTAGGGATGAGGGCTCCTCTATCGGGAAACTGCAGGGATGCGGACAAGCCGTATGCGAAACGTGTACGGCCGCTACAAAACGTCTCACAGGAACTGCCATCAAGCAATACATTTACATGACCTGGTTCGAATGCTATGGGGCAACGCACGTTTTGTGAGGCACACAGTTGACGCATGACGCTGTCTGGTATCAACGCATGAAAGAATGACAGGTGCTTGTTGGTTCGTACCTTGCTTGTAATCTAGCCAGTCTCGATCGAAATCAAGGCTGCCATTTGTTCTTCTCTGCACAACTGTCCATCCGCCACCGTCTGTGTCCATGTCGCAGTATGCTTTAAATGGAGTAGAGTTTGTCCCACCGCTCAGAATGTAGACTCCGCTTTCTGTAGGCGTAGAGTGCTGGCTACCGTCGTTTGTTATACATATACACAGTCGTAATTTAAAGAGGATTTCTTATCACCTGTGCAAACCAAATAATTTTAGCTTCAATTAACTGCACTGTAAACGCACCTCAGAATAATTTTAACTTTATCTAGACTTCAGCCTCTCTAACCGTAATATTCCTTTTTTGCCATTGGCTGTTATTAGAGATTGGAAATCGATGCTACATTGGTACTTGCAGTACCTTCTTAATACTGGCTGATATTGTGAGGTTGTAGTTGCCTTCGACTCATTTTCTGAGAGAAAACTGGCATTCCATTGTTTTGCCGAACAGGAATCATTTGTTTTTAAGTGCCCCACCACTGACTACCAAGTTTTCCAAAAAGCCAATCTTTTTAATTTCCATTTAGTCCTTGATCTTGTATGAATTTTTCAAGATTGTTTTCAACAAAAGCTCAAGTAGCAAGGAATCTGACGTGTTTGCAAGTTTTTTTCTCTCGTTTGCTTACATTCCGCTGCAAGAACATCATTGATCAAAATAAGCGGCATGTTCTTCTTTTCAACAACTCACTCAAAAAAAGAAGAATATGCCGCTTATTTTGATCAATAGTCGAGATTATGTTCTTGCAGAATTGTGCTTTGGTTTGTCGCAAAAGAGGTGAAACCTTTAAATCCTCGTGATCGTGTTATACTCACGTTTGTAGCCTGCGCGGTTGAAAGCAGCACAGTCATCCTTTATTGCATGGCTTTGCAAGTTGCACGATGACACGGGATGCATCAGATCCTGTTGCTCACAATCTCGGTCGGAGCAAGGTGCATTCGTTTCGGTCAGAACTCCACTGGACGTGTCTGCAATGACATGATCAAGTCTGTTTTTTAAAGTTGGAATGGAGGACGTTAAAACAGGTTGGGTGCGTATTTACTATATCCACTTACGCTTGTTGAATCAAGTTTATAGACAGTACCAGCTGCTTACAACAGACCTGTTTCTTCTAGCGAAGGTAGTATGCACCGTACTTCAGCGTCTCTTAAATCTCTCTCCATTCCTGCGAGTGTATGAGAACACGTCATGTACCACCGCACTCATCATCGAAATCATCTCCGTTGCTGACACACGCCACAAGAACCCACCCAAAAACGATGTTTCCAAGTCTTCGATGTCGTTTTCCAGCTGACGTGCACTTTCCATTTGCATGCTGGCCGTTTCTTCGACCATGTACGCCGTTTCTAGCAGTGCCTCTTGCACTTTTATGGTGTTGGACAAACATTCTGTCAAAATTTGTTGGGTTCAGCGTTTTTTAAGGTGTTTTGAGAGACAGAAACGGTCCATCAAATTTTTCCAACGGCCTCTCAAAATACCGTAGAACCTCCCTTTACGAACACTACCAAAACACACTAATACCTTGCTTTATAACCATCCCGTTTTTCAGATGAAGTAGTTGCGGTCTCTCAAAATCTGTTGACGATCACCAAGGTCAAAACTTAAAAAAACTTTGGTTGGGCTTTTAACTAAAGTTGATTCACCCTGCAATGATGATCGAAGAAACATTGCCTTTTTGTACTGCCTTCGGGAGATGCAGGTATTTTAACTGATAGCGTTCAATGTTCAAACTCGATTTCCATGTTTCTTAACTATGTTCAGCGCGTTATATTTTAAACGTTTAGGTATTTTGAAGTACAAGACGTTTATTTGTGGCCTGGCGTTTGTGGCGCACACAACTTCTTCACCCATATTTTTCAAACTCCGTTTGGAGCTAAGTTTGGAAAAGTTAAAGTTGTATTGTTTATATTTGAGTGACTTCATTTATTGAAATTGAGCATTGGTCTGCTCATACGATTCCGTAGCTCGACATTCGCATCTTGTATAGAGTAAATAGGTGATCGTGATCCCCTTTGAAGAGGTAATTCAGATGACTACTGTAGTAGAATGAGGGGCTACCGTGACTTCATATACGATTGTGAAGGACTTTTTTGTGGATTTTTATCTGTAAAAAGCTATGTAGAACCAATATCAGAGTTCCCATAGCTAGAGAATTAAAAAAAAAATCTTGTGCCACATGGCTTCGCGAAAACTTGTTGCTCTTGAAAGGTTCAGCTTTACAGAGAACAAAAAGTTACTAGGATCTGTTTTGGACAACTTGGAACGCGTTTTGTTTTTCTATCAGCACCCTGCTGTAACCTGATAATTAAATAATTATTAAGGACAGCTGCAGAGACAACGTCAACTGAGTTGCTTCGCCTACTTTTTTGTCCAATTTAATCTTTCATCATGTTGATTTCCATATGATGTTTAGCAGATCGGGAGAAAATAAAAACAGTTTGCGTTAACCGTCGAAAATGATTTGTTCTGACTTTTTTTACTGTAGTTTTAATAATGGTAACGATAGTGCGATTAGGAGGTATGGCGTACATTCCTGCCACTTAACGAAATGTTTTGATCTTGTGACAAAGAGCCGGGGATGTTCTAGGTACCTCACCTTGAAATTCCAATATCTGCCTGGCTTCATGTGCCAAGCGGTGTCGTTTCCAGGGTTCCTTCAGTGCACAGGAGCGTTGGTCTGTGCGGTTAAATAAGAATGGGATGCTGTTTTCAACGAACTTTTGAAAATTGTTGATCTCTTGCGCCACAATGCATCCGGAAGGGCAATATTGCTCCTGGTAAAGGAAAAAAATTTGTTGGACGAAATGAAGTTCATACATACGCTATCAAACACACCGGAATTGCCGCTGAGCGAAGCCCCAAACACTCTTGCCAGCATTTGGGCGAATCGCTTGGAGTTGGCTAGTTTTTCGTGGCTATGGCTAGTTGAGGCTATGGCTAGTTTTTCGTGCACGATGTCCAGAGCAGGGTTTTATCGCAAAAACGTTTAGACGACGTGAATTCTGGTTTGACGTGTTGGTTGTGATCCGCTTTTGCAAGCAAGCATGATCCTTCTTGATTAAATTTGAGTGCTGTTTTCAGCAGTATGTGTAATTTATTCCCACTTCGCCTACAAGGGTAAGATTTCGCTTAGGTTTTATGAATCCATTTGGTTGACACCAAGCTAGCAACTAAAGGCCTTTAGATGTATGGACTGTTATTATTATCAAAATAGCTTTGTAACGCTTCGAACAACGGCGCCGATCCCTGTCGGCACAAGTGTTGCAGTACCAACACCAGCTCTCTGCAGCCCCAGGTGTGGGAACCACTACTCTTGTGTTGTAAGGAAGTTTAATGGAATTTCGCAGCAAAACGTCAGGAGATTTCGTCATTTCATCTATTGGATTCCGCGTAAGATCTTGCAGTGATATTTGGCAAGCCTTACATGTGCTATATACGCTATATAGTAGCAGCGATGTTCCACTTTTACACTCAACATACCTTGTGCTCGGACTAGTTAACAAGCATGTGAATATAATACCTTCTTTGTACAAGGTTGACACATCCAGGCCGCCTATAACCTTTCGCCGTACTATCAGCAAACATTGTGGTGCGCTATGGTGATGGCAGTTTACTAGAACTCAGCCATTCACGGAGACTATATTAGTTACATCGGAAATTATCCGAACCCACAGATCATATAATTANCATTTGGAAACGCCGAAAATGTGATTTTTGACACTGGGTGAAACATGCGGGCTGAGTCGAAAACAATTGAAGTAGAAAGAGGTAGTATTTTGGCGTGTGCTGTGTGTACTTTTTTAAGCATCACCAAAAACGTTTTACTCACTAAAACACTTACAGATTTCCAGCAGTTGCGTTCAAGTGTAGAGTAGTCGCCAAAGGTTGACTTCCAGAAAATGGACAGAAGGAAAAAATTTAGGACAAGAATCCATTTCGCCTTATTCTGCACCATCTTCTATGGCTAGTCTAGCTGGACTGTTTACCAGATGATTATATATTCGAACAATACCTACATTGCATAATTCTAAAAACAATTGCTCCATTCTACCTACATTTTATCGTGTTTAAAGTAAAACTGCACTTTAATACTTCCATATCTTAAGTTTGAGTCTTTAAAATACGTCGGCATGCTGATTACACTTTTTTACTCTTCATTCCTGAAGTTTTGACATTTGTCATCTCCTTTCAACCTGAAGTACGGAAGACTCATCTCCACCTCAGCCTATTGGTTTCCGTCGGCACAATACAGTTTATTATAACTATTCGCGTCAGCTACTTTTTATGGTTTCAGGCTCGAAAACTACATGGTATCGGCCTTCGAGACGGTTTCGCATTCAACAGATGATGCGGTAACCATCGTCCTTCAGTCACTGCTTGCATCACCTGACAAACAAGCGCCAGTGAGGGAAGATTGCGTCTATTACACAAGTGTCATCTCGTGGCTGAAGAGCTTTCCGGACAGCGACCGCAAGATGACTCTTCTGCCACGCGGTCTCATTTATAAACTTACGGCTAAGTACTTCGAAATATTTCGAATGTACACACGTGCTCTTGTATCAATAGGATCTACGATGTGCAGCGAAGCAAAAATGGTAATTTTGTACGCCGAATTTTAAAAAATGTTTTATATAATGTAGTGGTTTTCAACCTTTCTTGTCCCGCGACCCATTATAGCAACCCACTATAACCTAACGACCTCCATCTAAAACTCGAATAAGGCAAATGTAATAGAGCTGTGTACATAAAATACCTACTCGAGACCCCTCCAAAAATGGTTCACGACCCCTCTGGGTGTCGCGACCCCAGGTTGATAACCACTGATCTAATGCTACCTCTCAGTTTGTGCCTTGAACGTGAAGCCCAATCCATTTTGTTGCTACTTATCTGAAATACAGCGTGATATAGTCACTAGCTGGCTTCTGTTGCGATGAGAGATGAACAAACAAGACCACTGTGACCAATGTGCAAATTTTAGGGTAAAGTTACTTGACCATCTGATAAAATGTGCAACAGGACAAATGTAGATATTACTATTTTTGGTTTGAAAGCGATGAACCATGACTGAAAAGCTATCTCGTTTTCATAAATTCATAAGCTTGTATAGCATGCGTGCATCGCTGCAACGGAAACGTGGATTTTTCTTGGAAAACTTGTCATAATGTAGCAGTTAGCTTGTCGCAGCGTCACACTGAATGAGAGCATGCGTGCCATATTATTTTTTACAAGTGCACAAGTTGACGTGTCGTCGAGACTTTTCAGTTCAAATGTCGTTTAGCTTAGCTAAACGTTTTTTTGGCTAGGCGGTGGATTTCTAAAAGCTAAAAAGCAAAAGGTTGATCCTTTAGCTTCCAACAATGACACCCTCGTCGACTCGGCTGTGACTGGCTATCCAATTCATATAACAGACCATTAAAAGGAATGGTGACAGCACACACTTTTGTCGGAGTCCAACACCCACGGTGAACGGTTGTGATTTGACTCCACCGACACGGACACACACAAACTTCTGAGCAGGAATACAATGACTTGACGGCCAGTAACAGGCGACCGTTAATACCGTAACACTACCCAGCGCTTTTCCAGAGGGACACGGTCGCATGCTTCCTCGAGGTCGACACAACATGTGTACCGGTAAAAGTCTTTGGCATATTCCGAAGATTTTTTAAGGGGCAGGCCCTGATGGAAATATTTTTTAATAGAAGTAAAAACTTGTAATAGTTTTTTAAGTTGAACATAAAACGAAATTATCGGTTCGAAATACACTTTTACTGTAAACTCGTTGTGCAATACTTTCATTCCGAACTACTGTTCTACTATTTCTCTGTGACTGTCTTGTTGTCTTCAGCTAAAGTACACCTTCTTATTTTTGGACAGAAAAATGGTGCTATTTTATCTTCTGGTGACACTGTTGTCATGACCTCTGAAGAAGATCAACAGCAACTTGATGAAGTAGTTCAGAGATTTTGCGATCTACTCACCCACCCTACCTCCCAACCTGTGAGACATTGCACCCAACAACTCTTTTCTCAAACGTCATCTGTACTGACGTCAGACAGTGGTGGTTGGTCAGCACTGCGAGAAGAAATCACTAGGAAAACGTCAAGCGATGATGAAGATGCATTTAAGTGATACTGCAACAAATTAGGCAACTGTGGGCACTTTGGCATTTGAGTTTTGTTCTCTTTCTTCCCATAATGGAAAGTTTTTTGGTTTGTTCTACTCTGTTCGAAGAATTAATGTCGACGGCAAAGCGGCTTCACTCGACAATGAACATCCTTTCAAATTAATATTATGAACTTGAAGAAGTATGCTGAGGTTTGCATGCTTTACAAGTAGCTTATATTCATTTGCTACAATGGTAATAGTGATGTTTGCAAAGCTTATACCTTCGCCGCTTTAAAAACAACAAAGTATCGGATGTTCAGCGAAAAGATAATGTGTTTCCATGTCATTTATTGGGTTTGAAATATCAGGTATTGGTTTGTTTAAGGTAACAAAGGTAACAGAATCGATGCTCATATAACTTTCATGCAATGTAAAATCACGATATCGTTGTTTCAACTGCGTATGTTATGAGATGGGTACAAATGTGCTTATGTTACTCCGTTTTGCAAAACGAAACCTTTGTAATATCAGGTAAAATAATATTAAAAACAGCCAAATATAAATGGTTGTCGTGCTTGCGTTCCTTCGTAAAGATGAAAATTTCTGAAAAAACAGGTTGCTGTTGCTTCAACCTTTTTCCCAGGCAGATTGCTTTGCTTCGTATTTTTGCTTTGATCAACTGTGACTCGTCTCAATATCCGTTTTGGTGAGTCTCCGTCTTGAAGGCGCAGGTCTCGGTCTTGAATAGAACCGTCGCATTGGCAAGAAATTTGGGAGGTCGTCGCGTATATAAAAAAATTTCAAGTTGGAAGTTGCAGTAAGTTTTCCGCAAAAGGAAAACGAAGAGCAAAGAGAGGCATTGATTTTTTGCCGCCGTCCTGATTCCCTGTTTCGTATGCCAATAACTGTGATGGTGGAAAATTTGTTGTTCAAACTTATGAGGCTCTTGGGACCAGGTTCGGGGCCCAATGCAAGACTTAGGCGCGGGACCCTCTGAGCAGTGCTTTATGACGTCATCGTGCTCAGTCAACCGTGCGTGCTACGACCTTTTTGAGAAAATGGCCTATATGCAGGGCTACCATACCGTCCTTACTTCTAAGATTTGTCCTTATTTTGCAGTACTACGTCTTAGAAAACATGAATGTCCTTATTTCTAAGAAATGTCCTTATTTGTGACTTGCGTCCTTGTTTTTTCTTATTTTCTGTAGCACAACAATTTTAAATAAGCAATATCTGATAGACATACAGACCATTTCTATCTCATCGTAAACATCCTGAAATCAAACTTTTTTGCTATCACGAAAGTAATATAATCATGCAGCACAGAGACGTAACGCAGTATCAGGTATTGTTGGCGCTGTAAGCTGTCTACTGTGGTTAGGATTCCTAGGAAAGCCGGTTTTGCAGCGAAGGTTTAGTATTTAATTGATTCAAGAAATAAGCAAGCGAAAAAAGCGTTTTCCGTGACTATTCCAAGAAGGAAGTCGAGAATAAGACGTTGCTGAAGC
>JGI24158J21664_10001149_pt1 | contig 28586 bp, 14 predicted proteins | sample Ectturendosymbi3_FD_21664 | JGI IMG/M metagenome (IMG submission 21664) | reverse complement strand
GAGGGTTGTGAGTAGACATTTTATGTGCACAGCTGTATTGCATTTGGTTTATTCGAGTTTTAGATGAGGATCATTGGGTTATAGTGGGTTGCTGTAATGAGTCGCGGTATAAAAAAGGTGGAAATCCACTGGTCTAGATTCTCTACTTAGAACCATGAACAAGTCGCAGGTGATGAAGCGTTCGCTCCAAACAACAAAAACTCGATAATATTTTATCAGAAACGAATGTCAATGAAATTTAGAGAACACACTTGGTAGTTTTACTTGATGTTAAATCGAAATGCAATGACAATTGCACACACAGAAAATAATGCTGCGCGCTTCCATGATCTGACGTGGATATTTGCTCGCTCGAGATTTTTCTCTTTCAAAACATAAACTGCTACGCTGTAACATCTACGCAATCAGTATGTCATTAAAATCGTGGTAACATAGGCTAGCCGTTGGCGCTCGTAAAACGCAGACAAGAAAAGCACATAAACAGGCGGTATCTGTTTATGCGTTTCTATCGCATTTTCAAGTGCCAGCAAGTTGAGCCTCCTTTAAAAGTACTGTGCGTATTCAGTCCACTCAGATGAGGGCGTGGATTGGTGGCTAACTTTTCGACTGAGAGATAGATGCTGTGCTATTGAACTACCGTGGCCTGCAGCCAGGCCTGTGGAACGTGGGACGGAGCAATTTTGGATGGCTGGAGCCGGAACCAAAAACTTTTAGATGGTGGAGCCGGAGCCTGAATTTTGGGTTCCGTTTCCACAGCCCTGGTATGTGGGGTAAGCTAGTTGTTCAAATAATACAATGGTTTTCAGTTTTTAATTGACCAAATCATTTTGGAGCCGGAGCCGGTACCAAAAAATTTAGATATTGGAGCTGGAGCCAACAACTTTAGATGCCTGTAGCTGGAGCCAGAGCCTGAGTCTAAAATTTGAATTCTGTCCTCACAGCCCTGCCCGCAGCACACAAAGTTTTAAAAATATTTTTGATAGATTGTATCGAAGAATTCAAATTTGATGGTTTCACGCTGCGGCCATGTCTTCTGTTTCTTCTCTTAATTAAGATGAAATGCTAAATGACTTCAAGGTGAGAAGACGAAAAAGTCAAAGTCACTTCCATCTACACAGAAGCCCAAATCGACAAGTGATGGATTTCTCGAAGTTGAATGATGTGAGTATCAGCTTAATAGGAGCCCGTCACGCTGCGCCGCGCACTCCATCACGCAAGTCGCACGCAAAGCGCTGCTTATGACAGTTCGATCGCTTCTGCAGATCTGCTTCTTGTGCCAGCATAATACGATCGTTTTGTGATAAGGCTTTTTTTATAGAACCCTTCCCTCGATTTAAGTTCAATTTTCGCGCAAACACTCGTGTGCGGCGCGCGTTCTGTTAATTTCTCGTTTGCACGGCGTCAGTAATGCCTGCGAATACGCAGCTCAAGGACGTCACTAGTAGGGGCGGCTTAACGATTAATATACTTTCGTGTCCGATCTAGGCATACTATCTTCGTTTTGATTGATTGTGCGACGTCATAGGTGGGTGATCATCAACCTTGGAAATACCTTTTTGCATTGTTTTGTATTGTTTCGCAACTACATGGCCATTTAACGACCAAACAAATAACGTTCAAAACATATAAAACAGAAAAGAAATGGCCGTTTTCTTAGCAGAGACACAGCGAAAGATCTTGCGATCATCTGGTCTAACTGCACCGTTTACGTTATTCTACCATGCGTTAAATTTAGGCCTACCAACATTGGTACAGGAAAACTAACCTAACACTTAATAAAATATGAATAAATGCACAATAGAGACACAAAAACAAGTACAAACTTGTGCATAATTTGAAACGAGAAAACACACCAGCACATTTTGTCAGTACGTCTAGATCCAAAAAATAAGTGTTTTTTATGAAGAAAGCCTATAGTATAAAATCTTAATTTGCGTGAAAAAGATTGGTTTCAACTTTCAATTAATACCTGTTTTACAAACAAAAAAAACGTTTCAAACACGATCTCGTCATACCCGTTCGTAAGACTTTGCCAACCTCTTGAACAAGTAATATGTATTAGGAACTACGCAACGTTTTTATGTTTTGCTGTGCACACGACGCATCCAAACTTCCTTACTTCATACAGATGGTTCAGTAATTTTTTCACAGAGATATTTGTATCAGGATAAGTTTGCCATATCCACAAGGTCAGGCACTCAGCAAATTGTTGAAGATGATGTGCTTTATAACATTATGTAAAAATGCAGTCCATAGTGCGGGCTCTTTGCCTCTCGAATCGCCCTCGCAAAAAATGAGGTGTGCGGACCCCTGTTCCGCCGACCATAAAGCATGCAATCTTTTGAGAATGGGTTAAGGTTTTTCAGCTAGATTTATACTTCATCACGAAATATAGATTCATCTGAAGTGCTGCATCATATTAGAAAGCTAAATTTGCATTTTTGCATTCAATACAGCTAGAGTACGTACTGATCAATCATAAATGCATCTCGGAACCCCTTAAAAAACTGTAAGGGTGTGGACCCCACGACCCCTTATTCCGCCTCCCGTAGACGTCAGTACATAAAACATCGACACCGTCAAGAAAAGACAACTTGATTTTTTCTGCTGAGAAGTCGGGTTGAAGCAACATTGTCTTTACCGGTATTTTTAACGTTTTTTTAAACTAGATTTCAAAGACAAGTTGGACGATGAGGATATTGGAGGTAAAGTAATGGAAGACAGAAAATTTCCTCACAGTTGTTCAATAAAAACAGGATGTGAGTCGATATGGAAAGCAAAGATACTGCATGGTCCATGACACGAGCATGAAAATTTGTATATTCGTCCAGGAAAACAAACAGTAAGCAGATTGTGCAGATGACAAAATAGAAGAAATAAAATGATTATCAACCATGAGAAACCGGATATCAGTGCAAGGAAAGAAGTTAATTCCAAATTACCAATCAATAAAATGCACCATCGGTAACCTCTCGAATAATAGGAAAATATACAGCGTTTGTGGTATAGCAGGGAATTATAAATTCCTGTTAGACGTAATTGAGTTAGACATCTTGAAAACTTAACACTGGCGACAAGTGATAAAAATGCATCACAATAGTAATGTCGTGCTCAATACCATGGAAGCACCTGTAAACGTTTTGTAACATAAAACGATTTAAGTCGATGATGTGTGCATAGAAACGTTTACATTTTTCAGCGCCAATTCCAACAGAACGTTGAAAAACGTTCCTGGTGTTTTATGTAATTTAGGCACAAAAACATTTACAAAAACCCACTGCCAGATATTAAACAATAAAAAAAATTGATCAACAAGTCACATTACAATTACTCTTTTCTCATGAAATAATGATGGTTTGACCTCGTTTGACACTTGAGACAAAACGTGACGAACGACAGCAAAGAAAAACGTCCATAATAGAATAACATAGACCTACCATACGTCCCGGTTTGGCCGGGACTGTCCCGGTTTAAACGTCTGTCCCGGTGTCCCGTGCCGGTTAGCAAAATGTCCCGGAATTTCACTTTAGTGAAATTTTCGAAATGAACTCCAGCTTGATGATGCACTGTTATAAAATAATTCCGCTCAATGGCCATTTGTAAAATTGGTGGCTTATTATTGCGTCATTGTTCCAGTGTCTTCAGTGTTCTCAGACAATCTTGAAACAAATAAATAAGGTATAAAATTTGCCAAACTCAGGCCTTCGGAGGCTCGTCAGGTTATTTCATTCATGGTTTTGAATTTGTTCCGGTTTAAGACTAAGAAATTATGGTAAGCCTAGAATAACAAAAAGTAGAAAACATTCAAGAAAAAGATTGTGTTTCTCTCCAAACGGTTGTTTACACAATTTAAGAGTATACAATCGCTTTTCCACATGCACCTCTGGTTTATATAATTTGAGTCAGCGAATGACTTATCTGCTAATGAACTTGTGGCGTCCACAGTTTATTTCCCCAGACTTCCTCATTGTTTACAGGAATCCAGTGAGCGGTTCATCATCTCTTCATAGCGGAACAACTTTACGAATGTTTCTTTGAATGGTGTTGAAACCACTCCTGATGTGGTTCTCTGCATGGCTTTGAAAAAAGGTTTGATGTGGTTCGTGTATACTTTTCCTAACCAACAAGAGGTTCTGAGATTTTATTGATTATTATAGGCAGGTTTTTGCCAGAATAAAAGTCAGATACCAACCTGTTCCAACCACATGTGGTTATTTTTCCAAGGTCGGGAACAAGCTTGCATTCCCATCGAAGTTTTTTTCCAAGTGCTATGCTACGATGGCGAATGCGATGAAGCAACATATAGGTTTTGCTTTTCATGTGAGGCTTAGTCAATATCTTTTTATCAGCCAATGCCATTGACAAACTTGTCCTCCGTCAACAAAAGTAAAAATAAATCTCAATGGCAGAATCTTCCAAGAGAAATTAATACGAGAACAGGCCAAAGGTTATTACTTTGGTAATAAAGAGTGTGAAAGGTGGATCTGGTCATGTTTGTGCCTCAGAGCTGACGCTATAATGAAAAAATGCATCTAACTGACTTTACAAGACAGCAGAGGTGTGCACAAGATCAGGATCCAGACACTGCAGGATCTGGCAAAGTTATCAGGAATGGACTCCATTGTTTGATTTATTCTAAGTACAGCGTATCAAACCTGATTTTACCAACTACTAAAATAGGAAATATTCATGCTTGCATGAAAATATTTCCAACCAAATATAAACCATGAATTGAGCTCCAATTTCAGTCTGCTCAGGAGCTAACTCTGGGGAATGCCCTATGACCACTTTCTGCTGTGGCTGTTTCTAATTTTACAGTAATGTATTCTGACTAATGGTGTAAGATTACACTGGTTTGAGATATAAAAGAGTTAAGGGTTACTGTGGTACAGGGTTAGGCTGGTGATAATGAAGCAAGGATTAGGTTGGAATGAAGATATGAAGTTAGCAGTAATGCCAACATTCAGTAATATTGTGTGCTGATGCGGTTCAACAAATTACCATGACATGTATGTTCTGACCGTAGATTTTCGTTTCTTATTTTTTCGTCACGTCTGTCTCATCAGCAGAGTATTCAAGTTCGCACTAAAAGTGTAGTAACGTACGTAATCGGTGTGCAAGATTAGAACAGCGTGATAGCAATTAATGTATGAACTTTATAGTTTTTTTTCTGCAGATCTGAAAAACGAATTTAACAGTAGTTTACATGCAATGCAACTTGTCTGATCAAGATCAGATTCCGAAAATCCGAAAACCTTTCCGATCAGGACTGGACCGGGTATGATGGTTTCGGACCGGATCGCACCAGGATTTCAAAAAATGCAAATCCTCACATCTCTGCCAGACACTGTGTGGTTTTTGTTCTATTTCGTGTGGTTAACCACGAGTGAGAACCAGCGTGCTACAGCGTTTGTTATAACAACACGTACGCCGAACACCGGGGAAGCTTTAAGCTACATCAAGACACGTTTTATTCGACAGTTGGAAACATGATCATGATAATTCGGCTGATGTATCGAGGATATGGTTTGAATAAGAAACTTGTAGCCATAGGTCTTTGGTTTTGCATAACAGTCATTTTAAATAGTCAGAACGGGTAATTTTGCCCAAAATATTGCGCTTAATTTCGTAATTAATTAATCTTTAACGTTCTGATTTCGGCACTGCACGAATGCTGCCAAAGAACCACGGCCAAAATCTTTGCATATTGCTTGATTTTGACTTAGTTTTAAAGTCTTCTCACGCTGACGTTGGCAGACGGGCTGAGTTTTACTGCCAGCAAATGCCGAGTTCTGAACGCTTTGTTCTGGAAAATACGGCATCAGCTTTGTTCTTCTAAACGTATTTTACTAATAATACCAAAAACTTTTAGATTGAGTAGTTTGAAAGGTTGACCAAAACCCGTAAGTAAGTCAGTTCAGGATTATTTAACGTTCATTTTTAGATGCCTGCTCTCCCTTATTTTGTTTCAGTGCAGGAATGCTGTTAACATTTCTAGTTTTAAAAAAATCACTTGTTTGAAGAGACTCTTTGCCTAAATGTGGCACAGTCAAACATAGCAAAAATAAACTCATTTCTAGTCTGGAAATGCATCTACTACGCAACAGTTGCGCCAAAACTTTTTCATCCATCGATAAGTCTTCACAATGGCGACGAACTTTAATCAATCAGCAAATTGTTTTAATAGGAAATCGATTTCACGTAACTCATGCATCTTCAATCCAGAAAACTGCAAGCAAAAGCTTACGAGTGAAACGATGGATAAATAAAGCAAGGTTTTAAAGATAGTACGCGAGTATTGCTTGAAACACAGGCTGTAGCTATGAAGCTGGTCTCACCAAAACTGAAAGGCAAAGCTGAGGCCAATTACAGAATTGCTTCAAGCAACGTTGTGATGAGTCAACCAAATATTTTTTCGGTGTTTATGGCCGGCTCGGCTATCAACAGCTGGCTACCGCAACTGGGTCGTTACTTACGCAGCTAGTTTTATTTTTCAAGCTTTTCTCTTGCCTAGTCAGTTTTGAAAATTGTTCTCATGCTTCAGCACATTTCAAGCATATCTGGAAACTGAGTTAACAGGGACTTTCTATCAGTGTCGTCGAGAGCTGAAGGCTCTGTTTGCTGTGAACTTTCAAGGAATCAGCCGTGCTCAGCCATCATAACTTCGCGATGATTCGGACTTAGACATATCCACATTCCAGTAATAAGCCTCCGCAATGGCAACTCAGTCCAATTAATCAGCATGTTGTTTTAATAGGAATGGGCGTCGGAAGGATTTTTTCCAGGGGGTGGCACTAGGGTATTTTTCCAAAATTTTTCTAAGGGGATCCAAAAGTGGTGAAATTTGTTTTCTCCCACTCGAAACTGGGAAAGCAGCCTTTTTTGATGAAAATTTTTAAAATCCGTGGCGGGGCCAAAGCCCGTCGCCCCCCCCTCCCGTGCGACCCGTGTTAATAGGAAATCGATTTCACATACTTCATTTGTCGTCAGTCACGAAAACGTACTTGAATAGAATCCTCATCCAAAACGTATTCAATAAAATTTCTCAGGAGCAATTTGCATCACTCATCCAGGCAGCCACACTGTTCTTTGCACGGGCATATTCTGTGGGGCAGTTACTGCAAACCACATACCAACAGTTCCCCCAAAAGAAAACCCTGAACCGTGGTAAATACTGCATAGTAATCACGCTTTTCATAGTGAAACTTTGTGAACAATGTGGAATGCAAGTAACGTACACTGGTCACATTTTTTCGAGTTCATTCCGGTAGCAAAACTATAATCGATCCAGATCTCGGGAAAATCGGAATCAGTTTAGGTTGGGATCAGATGTCACGTACGGTACGATTTTCGTTTATAGGATTAAAATCTCCACGAGAAGCGCATTTTGTTTGAACTAGTTCCACCAAAAGTTTGTCGCAAGGTTTCCGTACGCAATGTGAGTTTTGGAATCAAAGTTTCTGAGAAAGTTTTTATCGAGATTGCATGTGAATAAATGTTTGTTGCGACAAACGCCCGCAACAATTCCGATGTCTTTGCGTTTTTTGCCGAATATCAAATGTTCTTCATCATGGCACACTTCACTGGCTCCTTAAATTTCAGTCTGTCGACCTGACGGGCATGTCGCTTGGACAGTCTCGGCGACTGTCCATCTTTGCAGGAACACGCAACTCGGTATTATCTTTGATGTGAAATGCATCACGCGGTTGAGTGAAAAAGCATAGACTAGGGGTGAGGAACCTATTTACTATCACGGACCGCATGAATTGACCATTATCGCTGTCCGNCCGCAANTTGATTTTTTCTAAAATTCTACCTTTATCTAACTGTGAGGAAGAGTGACTTCTCTTGACTTAAATTATCTAAGTACCTGCTCATCACGAAGCTTCGTTTAGACGCGATGTTTGTACTCTAACTTGGGCAACAAAAATTCTGTTGCGGGCCACACCAAATCTTTACGTGGGCCGCAGGTTCCCCACCCATGGTGCAAATACATCATTAACCTGGGTTATGAAGATTTTTCTAATTGTTGCTTTGTTCAAAACATCATTTTCTCTGACGAAAACATCATTAATTGTTTTGTTCTCCTTCGTTTATGTTCTGGTAGTTTTTTTTGCCATTTCTGCGGCTAATTTCATCGTGTTTTTTCTTCAGAGTTTTTATTCACCCACAGTATGATCTCGGTGCTCTCAAATACGACATTGCTGTCCGGAAAATGAAGCTTCACAGTTTTCACTGAATGTGCATCCCCATCTGTTTGCCCATCAGCGAGCACCCTGTACATCAAAACTCATGAAAGTACAGTGTCTGCTCCAGATTTTTTTTCAAGGCGAATTTGAAAATCGACCAATCTTCTACTTCTTGCGCATTAAACCACACTCGTACCTCGAACAGCATCAGAACCAGTAACGGATTTACGCATAGGCCAAATAGGCCATGGCCTAGGGCCCCGCACAACCCCTTCCTCGGATGACTCATGTTTAACTTAAAATTTGCGAAACTGCGCAGAGGTAGAAGTTCACAATTTACTTTAAAACGAGCGAAAATGCCGACTTCTACATAGACTGTTGTGTGACCTGAGGTGTGGTAGCTGAGTCGTGGTTGTCCTTGAGACGTCGGTTTATTTATTTGTAGGGCGACCTAAGTACTGCAATGTGATCACGTGTCATGTGGAACGATCCTGATTATTGAAGAAACCCATCGCGTTCTGATCAGGAGGAAGTTTTTCACACAGTATTTATTTCTTGTATTCATTTGCTTTGCAAAAATAAATTAGAATTTTCTCTCGAAGCACAAGAACAACGCAGATTTCATTAAAACCACACGTCAAGGTCGAAAATTCCAATACGCGATTAGAATAGCACGGAATGTTGTGAGGTGGGCACAGCGAAATGATTTGAAAAAAAAAAACAAGATAAGAAACACGTCGGAATAAAACAACAAATGTAAAAAACAAACACCGCTTCTTCCCAAAAAATCGGGAAATCGCTTTAAGTAGTAATTTCTGGACGGTCCGCGACAGAAAAGGTTTCTGGCTGCTAACCTGATGTCGACAAATAAATAGATGAGGTTTGCTTTCGTGTTCAACAGTTTTCGTGCTCACGTAACAATGAAGCGCGCGACGCAGACGAATAAAAGGCACGTTTAGTGAAGTTTGCCAGAACTGCAACGTCTGCAATGTGCGGCCGTGTCCATGACAGGCCCGGCTCCCCCTAACTTAATAAAATGCTCCCTAAAGAGTGCAAGCAGTAACTAACCGGGCATTTCGCGGCTTGGCGTTCGAAAGCGCGTTGAAGAGCTCGTGAACCACAGACAAAAACTTTGCATTGCCGCGTTTCACGACGGTCCGTGCGAATTATAGCTAATGTGACAAAAAAGCAGGACCAAAGAAAACTAAGTATTTACTACAAGCGTGATTATTTTGCGGTGCTGAGAATCGCGAAGATGGACTTGCCTCGTTTGTGACAAAAATGCATAATGTCAAAATGCGGCAAAGCGATAAATAGAGGCCAGGGGCTGTGACGAAGAGCGTGATGACGCGGCGACTGCCTGACGTCAGAAAGAACAGTGCAGAAGGTAGCTTGCATGTTTGCAGAGTTCACACTAAGTCTGCCTCAACTGAAAGCACCCAACGTTTGGATCCAATCCTGTTCCGGATTGCAGTAGCGCTTGCAGTCCGAGCGATCGCATCTCGAAAAACGCCCGTGGCGAAATCCAGACCCTGACTTCGTTAGACCCCAGCAGGCAGCTGTCTGACCAGCGCCGGCGGCGGCGGCGAAGCTCGAGGCGATTCGTCGACAAAGAGAAGTCTGACGTCGTCGTGCGACTTCGCCAGGCCAGTCCTGTCCAATTCGGGTCTTCGCCGTTTCGGCTTGTGGAAGGACGCAGTCTGCCGAACTGAATGAGGCAACGTGACTTTCGGAGAGTCTTCCACATCCACCAGAACAGCGTCATTGTCTCGCGGGTCGCTGTTCGCGGCGCCAACGTGATTTTCATAAAGTTCCCGTTTGTGGCTGGGCACGAAAACGTTGTCGTCACGATTACTTGCCACGTCTTGTTCGTCGGCTTCGTCCGAAAGTGATGTGGTCGATGTTAACTGCGCAAAAAACGACACGTTTTAGGAGGGTCGTGCTTCTGCATGTGTTGCAGGAACACTAGGAAAAACGATTTGANGCAAAGATCAGCCGATTTTNTATCGAAATGTCACGACTAAGAGCCGTGTCTCGGTACAAAAGNAATGCAATCACATTCATCTATAAATAGAACAATGGGCGNATGGTCAAGCGGCTTATAATCAGTAGAAAACCACCGGAAACTGCGTTCCAGACAAGTTAATATGATGTTAACAAGCACCCAGTTCGTTGATTGGCAGGCTGTAAGTCGAGCAATTAGCCATTCATGTCACGCAGCGGCGGTACAGCGATCCTTGAGCGGCACAATCCAGGCTTTTGCGAGATCGAACGGGCAGACGCCAAATCAAGTTAAGGCGTCACTACCGGCCTCAGGCGCAGAAACGAACGCAGCGAAATCAGAGGGCAAGACTTGACTTTTATTGAGTCAGCAACTGTCACCAATAGTAACAGGCGACCTTATTTTCGCTGCGCCTTGAAAGCATGCTAGAGTCAGCTACTGAAACTGATGACCACTTGGCCTGTTGGTAAAGAAGGACAAGCACAACACTAAGTCAGATTAATTACCGGCTTGTTATGGTCTGCGTTGATTGTTTGCGCGCTGCATGTGCGGGGGATGTCTTCCGCGAGCGCGTAACCCGAATCTCTGCCCTCTGAAGCGTTGGAAGGGTTGTTATGGAAACCGGCAACAGAGCTCCTGTTTGATTGAAATCAAGATGAAAACATGTTTACCGTTGCGTGTTCGCGAAGTTCTGTCGCACGTGACCGAGCAGACGCTCTCAAGTGGTTTAACTTGGCCCGGGTACTTGGAATGACGTGAACAATATCACTATTTTGGATGCGAGAAACAATTGCGCAAACTGACCCGTAAACAGACAATTTAAAACCAGTTGTGTAAATGGGCGCAGCAACACACACAAAAACTAAGACTTGTTCATATTCGAGTGACAAGCAACAAAATACCTGGATATTTTGCGGTCTCGGTTATCACACTTAAACTGAATAATAAAGGAGGCTTAGGTAGACTGCAATATTAGCAACATTTCACAACGGCTTGCTTTGTATTTTGCTGGCGCCCCTCAAGCCACGGCTGTCAGCAAACAGCAATATGACGCAACAGTTTGATCGTTTCGCACTGTTTCGTCACAATCCTCTTTCATGAAATGCAACTAGTTATTACCTGCTGCTCATGGGGTCTTCCACCGATGCGTCGGATTTAGAATGGTAGGTGGCCGACTCGATTTGCAACTGACTTGCGCTGTGCGCGGGGGCGTCCTCGGTCCGGTAAGTCTGGAAACGCAGTAAACACCCAGGTGAGCAAGCGCGTACGCCTCCAACGCAACAGGTGCGGAAAGCCGCTGCTGGAAGGTTGATGCAGCACCGAAGGCGAGGTCTCGGGAAGCGTACAGAACAATGGCATAGCGAGGGCAAGAGCGGCGACGCGTTGACGACTTTATAGCCCGTAAATCATCGAGAGGCTGACAGATTTTTGATGAGCGCGGTTCGTTTACGAGGAACGTCGCTGTCGTCATCACGAGGCGTCGCTGCCGTCATTGCCCGATCGCGCAACCCACTCAGAACAAGCGTAACGAATCGAAAACGAACAAGGAAACATGCCGTTAGCCTTTTCACTGTCCAGCGCAAAACTGTCAGTCAAGACAAATGCCGAAGAAATTGTTTGCATAGGCAGTGTACCAACCAAACATGTGGTCAGAGTAAACTTTCGCAGGCAGGGACTGGCGAGTGGTGGCGCAAAAGGGCAGAAAGTGATGATAAACGAGCATCAAACTGGAAACACTGGCCCGAGTGCGATGGATGGCGGCCTCTTGTTGCAAAGCATGTCGGCAATCGGAAAATCGTGCAATTACGCCTTAATTAAGCCGCGCTTTCAACCGAAGACGTACTTTCAATGCAGCTCAAACGAGATCAAGACAATTTTCTTTATCAGCAGGCTGCAGTAACGTCATTTGACGCGTGCGTTGCCAAGGAAACGACAGTCACTAAAGCAAGATCGCAACAGGGTGGCTAAAATTAGAAAACTTGATTGATCTCGACCTGGCGACTCACCTTGTTGAATCGCTGAAAGTTGACCTTGTAACCGTTCCTCTTTGAGAGGGAGATCATGTTTTGGAACCGATGACCCCAAAGTACTTCGCTAGGAAGGTAGGAAGCTCTGGCTTGTGTGGTCATGCCGGTCGCTTCAACCATCCCTTCCAAAATAACGACAATCTGCGAAGGAAGTGACATGAATGCTTAGAAACACTTCGCGTCTTGTTCAAATGGTTGATGGGGGCTAAAGGCACAGGATTTATACATCAAGTCATGCAAATTCATTTTCTACAGAAAAAGTCATGTTTTGTTTTCCAATTGCACATTTATTTCCATATTTTCCGCATTGAAACTTGAATGAAAGCAGCATCATTAGCAAACTACGCAGACAGAAAATATCCAGGTTGGCCATACAGAAAGAAACTTAATAACCGTTTGCGAGAGCATTTGCGTGGGAGGATGAGAAATTATTGCAGCCCGTAAGTCGGTTGCGGCACTCGGAGATATGTGACTTACAGCCAAACGTAATTAACGGCTCTTCGAAGTATGGATCGCGTGTTCACTTCAGCAAATAGCAGACAATATCAGATGTTTACATTTGATTGGAAACAATTACGTTTATTAAAAGCTAACACGCTTGGATCAACTCCGCCGCCAAAGTTTGAAACCGGTGACTGCATCAACACTCAATTAAACCGACATCAACCTGCTTTGAACCTTGTCTTTTAACTACTTGGAGGCTAATACTATGGTCTAGTTGCAAGAAATGTACACAAGCACGAGGTGCTTCCATGCCAACGCAATTGGAGCAAACGCCATAAACCTTATTGTGCTGAACTTTGACGACGACAAATTTAAGCAAGCAGAGCTGCAGAAAACAATTATAAAGCTGAGGAATATCTCGAAGTAACTTACAAGGAAACTAGCAGCTGTTGGTCCGATTCGATACATTGCTAAAGTCAAACAGGAGAACGCAAGCGTACAGTTGACTTNTGTTCGAAAACGTCTCGGCTATATCATTTTTCGCCAAAAACACCCATTACGCCAGTGCACCTGCAATTAACCCTCCTAAACTCACCTCAAAGTTCGAGTCAGCCAGCTCTTCAGGTTCCAGGTCATAGAGAGGGCTGGTTTCGTCGATCGGGTGGCAAATTGTTTGCGGGGTCACCAGAAACAAGCGATCCGAATCGTTTTTCAAGTCCAAATGCAAGTCGATTTGCTCGAGTGGGATGAATTCACCTTCGCGCGTCGTTCTTGAGTGGACGTATTGCATTCTAGAATGGAGATAAGGGTCGTTGACGAAGAGCGCGAAGAAAAAAAATATTTACTTTGTTTTTGGAAAACAGACAAGCTGAGCCGCGAAAAATGGCCGATTCGCTTCGAGCTCTAAACGTTGCCAAGCTAAAACTCCTTTTCAATGACTTGCGGGCAAAATGCCAATTTCATGTTCGCAACCATGGTTATAATAAAAATAGCCTAGTCGTTCCCGCAACGGTTGATTGGAGAGACGTTCGCGCGGCCCGTTGTGCCAGGGACCGGTGTCTCCAGGCCACGTACCTTATGGTCGCCTCAACGAGGTGACTCTTTCGCAGGTTGCCGACCCTGACCATGAGACAGAGACGCCCGTCGCGCATGTTGATTACGGCGTTTTCGCTGAACAGCAGTGTTTCCGCTCGTTTTTTCGGCCTGCATCAAACACAAACAAAAACACGTTAACATGCAATTTTGCAGTGCGCCGCAAGCGCAGAGGAAACGCGGATTGTGCGGTTTTCTCGTAGCGTCTGGGCGAAGTTTTCGTAACGCGAAATACGCCCCTTATGTTTACGAGTAAAACCTTTTACATGAAGCTTGAACAAGCAGCCGATACGCACCTGGAGATTTTCGCCATGATCAAGCCTATCATGAATGCGTCGAGAATGGAGCCGAAGACTGACTGCACAACGACCATGATGATGGTAAAAGGACACTCTTCGGTCACGACCCGAAAACCATAACCTGGCAACATAAGACCAAGGGTTAGTACCTAGCAACTTGGCACGCAAGACAGGGATCAATCTTCCACACTCTGTTGCGCGACAACAGTGCATGCTTTTGTTCCACACAGAGCGCGGTTTATTTCAGAGACCACTGTTTAAAGGCTCAAGTTAAGTGCAGCCAGCAGTGAGCCGCTTGTTGTGGGTTGTACCACAACACGCGTGTCACCAGCAGCTTTGCCGCCATGCAGCAGCAATGCTTCCAAACGTCGAGCTAAATTAACAGAAGCGTCCCGCACTTGACATAAGTGACTTTACCCACCGATTGTAGTTTGAGTTTCCAATGAAAAAAGAAACGCTGACGTGAAGGGATGCTTGGCATCGAGGTTATTTACGCAGGAGACGAATGATTCGTTTCCCATGTTTTCTGTCAGGAAGTCGCCGTGCATGTACGATCCAGCCCAATAGAACAAACCAAAAACGACCCAACTGCAAGAAAATAAAATGACATTTGCAAGGTTGGTCTAAAACAGCGCATTCATCACACACCAACAGCCTGCTGCATAAAACGCGTGTCATACGCCGCGAATGTCAGCTTTGCCGGGCGAATTACAGGAAGTTGACGATCAGTTGACTTACTGCGTAGCAAGGTTGATGCACAGGTAACGTAAGTTCAAAATAGCCACCTGCAGCTGTTTAACACCAACGCAGTGTGACCTTTGTTGAGGCAAGGGCCATCTCGACCGCTTGCTCAACGCACTTCCTCTGCTTGCGCATTACATACTTTTCGATGTTGATTTAAAGATTTTTACAGCATTTAAAATACGCACCGTTGCTAACAATATCTCGAATGTCATCCGCTGCTTTTTACTTTCCAATATGACAAAATCGTAATTATTTCTGAATAATGCTATCTTTTTATACCGAGCACCTAAAATACGTTCATTATAAGAAACCGCAAGTTGGAACTTTTTTACGATGTTTCTATCTAAAGAATGTACAGATGACCATCTAAGAGAAAATCTGTTTGAACAAGCTATGCAGTTGTCAACGTAGAACCAGTACAACAGCAACTGACGCATGGTTGGGAGCGATTACTTCTAACCCAACACTGACCAAAGTATTTCACACCCCGAACTCAAACTAACCTGACGACGAAGGCCGAACTGAAGACAAGAAGATTCCATCGCCACTGCAGGTCAACGCCGGTTGTGAAGATGTCAGAGATAAATCGCTTTGGTTTGTCGCGCATATTCGAGTGACTGACGTTGCAGTGACCTGTTTTGCGGATGAATCTGCGATAACAAACACAAAATGAATAAACTTTGATCGCGACTTTCTAACGGGTTTTCTCTTTGTTGCCGGAAAGACTTCAAAAATGCGTCAAGCGCTGGTATGCCACAGAGTGGCACGCTTTGCAGGCTCGCTTTGTTCTTGTTGCTGACGACGGTTCGGAAGATGTCAGATGCGAGCGCGGCGACGGAACAACTTGTTTTGATTGCTCGATCAACGCATTCCAGAACTTCTGACAAACCTTTTTGAAGTCTGTCCAGACTTGGATTTGCGCATGAACAGCACGGAACTATGAGGTAAACTCAGATCAAAACCACGAAACACATTATTTCGTCACAAACGTTAATGTCGCGCAATAATTCCGCACTGACGCATAGGCGATCACTTACTTAGCGCCGCTTACATCAGGCCGCGAGAGACGCAGACTGGCGAAGCTCATCCACATGACCTTATTAACTCACCGAACACGTTTTTTGTTCAGCTGTTCAGCTATTGTCGGCTTGACATCATCTGGCATGCTGTCGGATATCATCCTTTGAAGGCTGCTCGCATTGCTGGAGTTGTGATTCGTGTCAACGCTGCTTTTTCGGGAGTTGTCCTTTCTGTCGACACAACATGTAACGGAACAAGTTAGCCAGGAAGCAGTCGACCTCTGGCGATCCAGTCTTGGCAAAACTCATGTGGCGTGGGCAGGTGAGCCACGTTCGAAGGTCACCAAGATCGCGAAGCTGCATGCGTCGAGTTTACGAAACGGGCCAAAGGNAAACATCGGTGTCATCAGTGGCTGTTTCNGATGCCTGAGGTTGGGGTTAACGCACCTTGATTTACTGAGGAAAAACAAGTGGATTGCCCGATAGCACAGATGAACCGTTGTAAGCGAAATTATGAACTGCCTTTTCATTTCAGAATAAATGCGTAATCATCATTGATGTCATAATCGATTTCTTAGCATTTGGTTTTAAACGCTGATGCGTGACGCGTTTCAGATTTAATTGACGACAATCGCCAAAATGCCAAAAAGGCTGAAGAGGAACATCAGAGACTCGCGCGTTACTCATGGCGTTTACGCACACGTCGCGGTCCCAAGTGATCGGAAGTGAATCGTGTTACTAAAAACAGAACAGCAGATAAACGGGGACGGCTTTTCTCGTCACCTGGGCGCAAGTGCGCAACACAGGGAGGTCTCGTGTGCGAGGCGAATCGCAAATCATAAACAAATCTACGAGCTCGCACATCGGCGCACAAACACAATGATGCCTCTTTTTCACTGAATCCATTAAGGTCAGCCCAAAAATGACTGTGCCTCCGCGGTGCGACGAAACGTTTATCGCGCAACAACTGCCAGCGACATATCTTTATTTCTTTGCTACGCCATATCTGGCCGACTGCAGGAAATTTACACCAAGTTGAAAAAAAATATCTTTAGTTTAAAAGCTGTTCGTTTTCATTCGACGAGAGATCCACTTCAGCAGATCGCTGAATGCACAAAATTTCATCAAGAATCCTACCTTTCTTGTGCGTAGAATCGCAATCCGTCTTGTTCCATTGCCATTTGTTTACTTACAGAAAACACTTCACACACTGGTTTAAAATTTCTGAAAAAAATGGCGAGGATAATGAGAGGTTACTTACGATGGTTGATCTGACAGAAGAATAAAGTATATTGTTTTCTACCAGCCAAGCAGTTTAAAGATTGAAACGCTGATAAAACGAAGGCAAACAACACAATCTATGGCATAGCATGATTTCTACACACCGACTTGCCATAGCGACAACTCAGTAGGGTGCTGGACATTTCTAAGCGTCTTGTGCAGCGCCCATATAACGCCTTGAAACTACACTTTCCCAAAAACCCGCCGTCTTCACAGCACGTGGCCTGTAGCACCTTTTCGAGGCACCCGGCGCAAATTGCAGCTGAGTATGCCAAGTTTGATCTGAGATGCTTAAAACTAATACGCCAAGCAAAGACGAGCGAAAAAATGCATTTTTTTGTTGTGGAGCGAAAGCGAAGCGTGCCTATAAATCTCAACGGCGCATAACTAAGCCGCCACATTCGTGGTCCGAGAGCCTCACGTAGGGTCATGTAATTTTCTTTGCTTGCCAGAGTTCCTACCACCCGTGAGTGCACCCAGCAGTGCTACTCCTGATGTCTTGGCAAAAATTGCCTTGCGTAGCTAACTACGTAAGATGGCGTTCTGACGTTCAAACGTCAAAAACTATTTTCATCTTAGCCATAAAAAATGAGAGAGTATAAACTTGCTCAGTTTTGTTACCACGTTGTTTTAATTGTATGCAAGTTGACATGCTCGCACTGTGCGACTTGTAGGCCTACTGGTCACGCCCACTGCAATCTCATTAGAGTAAAACTTTGTTAACACCCCCATTGTCTTGTTAAGCTCATGTGCCCCCGGCCGCCAAGAAAAACAACTCATGTGTCTTGACAACTACTAACAGTTTTCAAAAGAGAGCAGCCGGGCGCCAGAGCACAATGACTGTAACTTTGCGCTTAGCAGCAGCCAACATTTTTGTTCCTACTGCAAATAACAGCGCAAGACCAAAGCTGCGATTCACTAAATAAACGCCAAGCTCCTGGCCAGCAGACTACAATATCGTTCAAAAGAAGGGTTTCTACTAATCAGTCCATCACTAGCAACTGAAGTAATGCCACCAAAAAGAATATCTGCTTAGCACATTTCCATTCAACATTTTCTCGTGAAAGAGAAAGTATTATAATTGAAAAAGTAGAAAGTTTCAAATATCAGCAACGTGCAGTTAGGTTGCTGCTTTTCACATCAACTCGAGCATACCTTATTTCGCAAACGGTGGGCGTACGAATTAAACACCTGCGAAATAACACGCTTAGCGAGTCCATTTGCTCACGATCGTTTCACCACTAACCTACACTTGTACCGCCCACGCAAGAAAGCAATCTATTCTATCCTCTCAATAAATAACCGAGAAACGAACAATGGTGGTTTAATTTTTTATGTGGATACCAAACCAACCACCGGAGTAAGGGAGTTGGTTCACCCAATGATGTAATGTGGATTTTCTTCCATATTAATCTGCCCTCTCTGTGTGTCTTGCAAATCTGAACTTCACAGCAGACCAGAGCAGAAAGAGCGTTGGCCAAAACCTGGCACATCGGTTTTCATTATTATCAACGCCCGAAACTATTGGATACGTTTCAGGACCGCCTATCACACGCTTTCATAATACATGCGACAAGACGCTGATAAGACTGGTATATTCAAATACTTCTTGGCATTTTTTGGTGTAATGTGTTTAAGGTCGCAAGCTGCAGCGACCAGACCAGGTGTGCTGATTTGCAAGACGCACAAACACGACCTACTCAGAAAGCCGTTTCATGGTGAACGAAACTTCCTATAACAAGTTTCTCACATCACTCTGCAAAGGTTTGCTAAATCGTTTTATACAATTCAAATTCAACAGACCAAAGCACTTCCTTCTTCCACAATTTTCTTTCACTTAGTCTTAGAACGAGCAAATCTCAACGGGTATTTCCGACAGTCATCCAGCAATGTTCAACGCACGGATTTCGTTTGAATGCTATCAGTGAAACTGGTAAGAGACTGAGTGAGGCTATGCGCAATCAACAGCAGGTGACATATTCGATTACAACTTTCTGCACTGCGAATTATTATTTTGCGGAAAAAGTGTTTGGACTGTTTTTGTTCGCTGTTAATGATCGACAGCTTTACAGCCAACTTTATCCGAGAGAAACGCCTTTTTTTGTAGACGTGATTTTCAGCAGTTGATCAACTTAACTTAAATTTTTGAAGTTAGTGGAAGAAAGACCATTTTTCTGACGTTGAACTCGTTAACAAAGTTAAGTAAACTCATCACTTTCCAAAAAACGCTGCAAAATTTTCCAATTTAGGTCACTAAAATTATACAAGTTTTTGTCCAGTTAAAAGCACTAGGTTTTCTGTACGCTTTCGAGGAATCAGTCGACTGCGCTCCGCATTTATCTTTTTGCGATGATTCAAACTTGCACATAACTACATTCAAGTAAGTACTCCCAATGATCAGAGAAAACATGGAATCGATCTGCAAATTTTTCACAGGAAATCGATTTCACGTAAAATTAAGCATCCTCAGTCCTTATTCAAATAGATAGGAAATCGATTTCCTATTATATGCTGATCGATTCCTTGTTTACCCTCGTAGTGAAAAGTACTTACTTGAAAGATTTTGTACAGTGCTTCATGCGATAAAAACGTGTGCAGTGCTCCTGACGTTAGGTGAAAGTGACCTGAAATGACACTTTGTTGCATTTTCGTTGACTTTGCCCAGCACGGTGGTGTAATGTGATTAATTAAACATGCAGTGCTCGGCGTGAACTCTTTGATTGATTGACCCATGTGGATGTCTTAACCAGTTGCAAGTCAAACACTTAACAGAAGGTTGCAGACCACAAAAACATCGAGTTTTTTCTTAATCTGTTTCACAGTACCTTTATTTATTCTGGTTTCAAAACTTCACAAAAACATTTTAAGCAATGAAACAATAAAAGTACAAGCAGTTAATTTCCCCAAGTTGAAGCGACACGTTTCATATCGAACCTCAATGCAAAAAAGTGGAAACAACCAGTTTCGCGCAAGTCAGCCTTGATCGCTCGTTTAGTTGTGACGATATTTCTGGTTTTTCAGTTCTGGCCTTTGTTACGTGCTTCGGTGCATGCGCCATTATTGCTCCAACTTCCTGAAACCTTTTATGTTTGGAACAGGAACTCTGCGAAACTGAGAATATCGCGTCGTTCACGGATTGCAAACCAAATCGCATTTTCTTTTTCCGCAGCGATGCACTGAACACTTTCTTATTTATAGCCCTGACACATCAACATGAGTCCACACACAAATTAGGCGCTTAAAACAGGATGAAAAGTGCTGGTTTTGGAATAGCGGCAGTTTCCTAATGTTGACATGGATAGGAAACTGCAACATTCCTCCCGACAATATTAGGTTTAGAACGTCGTAATTCGATAAGAACAGTACGATTATCCTCCCACAATGGATTACAGTGGTCTTGTGCTCCAAGAAGGATTTGAATTCCAATTCCAAACAAAATGCTGGAACATGAATGTTATAGTTTGCAATAAATTTGGAGACAACTGCCATTTGTTTATTCCAAAATCATCATTGAGATAACAGAGAGATGTAGCGCAGTATCATGGTGCCCTTTGGGCGTTTACTTTTGAAAGTAAATAAAGGTTTATTCAATGACTTTTATTGCCATCCTGGTGCGGGTGCGCCCGATTCGGCCATTTTCATAGCTTTTGATGTTCGGGGTAATTTTCCAGTGATATAATACCGACAAGCAGCAGCCAATATACAGTACCAATTAATCACAGCGATTAGGTCTTGAATAGAAAGCATTACATTCTTTACTAATCAGGAAAAGACTTTTGAGAAACTAGTCCAAGCGTGTTACGATACTTGGCCCATCCACGCCTTGTTTTCACTTGTTTACTTTTCAAATCTGTAACAGTTGCCAGAGCTTACGCAGGCTGCAAGCAGTACCTCGTGTCAGGATGTCCAGGGTTTGTTTTGTAAGTCACACAGCGCGTGGCTGCAACGTGAACTGCATTCTTGTTTTGAAAATTTGTGAAAACCTAGTGCAAACATAAACATTCAGGTAAGGTAATAACAATGCTGCGATGCAGTGCCCCGCCGCGGTCGTATTGTTTGAAGGGCTTTACTGCACAGCTTCACAACGTTTGTCTGCTGCATTCATTCAGCAATCTGCAATGTAACGCTGTCTTCGCCATCTTCATCTGCCATGACACCGTTGAGTCAACCACGTTTCGGTCACTAATATTAGCATTGTGATTTTATTGGCGCTACTGAAGGGCAAACTTACAAACACTTTCAAACAGACGGTTTCAGCTGACTTGTCGCATCATATGCCAAGGGAATCCTTTCCCAGGTGCTTCGTACAATTTCTCAATGCACTGGCACGTGCCTTAGCAGCAAATAGGTCGTGTTGGCTGCACCACCACCTTACAGCATTCAAAAAACGCAAGATTGGCCATGTTGGCTTCCCTGATCAACCTGCAGAGCTCCTTGCAACGATCTGTAGGTCATGCCTTAGGTCACGCCAGAGGTGTGACTGTGTTACAGACCCTGGGGTTAGGGCCTGAAAATTTAAATTAGAGAAAACTGTTAAGATGAATGGTTCGATTGTTTTCAAGTCTTATCATCGACTTCATTCCGAGCAGCTTTCTATTTACACACGTTGATATTGTCATCCTGACAACTAAGAAAGATTTCTTGCATCGTGATTTAAAGTTCTTGTTAATGAGTCACAAAGCTGTACTTCTGCTTCACCAAATAAACCAATGAACTTCATAACGTAATACCCAACCAAGCAGCTGCCTCGCGAAATGTTACCATCGGTCAGAACTTTGTACGTTGATCACTTCACAGTAGCAAATCAAATTGATGCCAGAATAAAAGGTACGCCGATACGAAGGCAATCACATTGAAGAGAGTCCCTTGTTTGAAACAAACGTTATCAGAAGAGAACATAATTTACATGGCAAGTGTTTTTCAGTTCTGCAAAGCTGCAACGCATGCAGGTGCGCCGGAAAGTTTTACGTCGCAGATCATTTGGCAAGTGCATTGTCTTCACGTCACAAAGGTTTCGGTGTGGTTTGCACAAGGTCACAGCATTCAAAGCGACATCTCGAAGTCCACGCTGCACGGATTGGTTTGCGTAATAATTGCATTACTTTCAGGAATAAAATTTTAACAAGCTCCAGTAAATGGTTACATAATTGTGACCCTGCGTCACAATAGCTGCAAGCAGATAGGCTGGAACGCCACACTTGAGAACGGTTTTCAAATGCAGTGTTCCTCTCTTCAGTGATGCATTAAAACTATAATAAAATAACTTACCAAATACAGTCCGTTTTAATAAAACTAGTTTCGAACAAAGGGACAACTGACTTTTTTGTTTCACCCAGCAACTATTGCGCGGTGGATTTCAGTGCTTTCTCGTTCAGTGTACACAACTTGGTTAGAGCACTTGGAGCCTTATTGCAAAAGAACTGATAGTAAATACCAAAATTGCAAACGAATCGTTACATCTGCCAATTTTTGCTGTGCTACGTCACTAAACGTGAGCTTGCTGTACCTGCTACCTGAGCCTTTAAGATCAGACGTTTCAGCTTGCCCCCTATTTTGAGTTGCAACCTTTTTCGCTAGCGCTGAAGCCAAATCATGGTTCAGGTCAATTAAAAGAGATAACACAAAACGACTGAAACTTGATCCTCGTGGAAATAAACTGGGCTCAAGAAAATTGTCTTAAGTTATAGCTTGCTGCAGTTCCAAGCCTGCGAGCCTCTTGCCACCGCTCATTTCCACACAACCTGAACCATGGAGGTTGGTGTAATGTGAGCAGCGGCAGTGCGCTTTTGCGGAAGCTACGAAGACATCATATCCGCAATGCTCCTCACTCTCCCACTCTCTTTCTCTTTTCTTCTCTTTTCAACGGTCCGCCACAATACAACACAGCACGGAGTTTACACTTTACCTCGCCAACTACCACACAGTAGACGCACAAGTACCGATGTTTCCACTGTAGTGCCATTCAGAAGATTATGGTACACATGGAAATCGCTGCGATTGGTCGCAGTGAATAGGCGTCGTTCATAAAGCTTACATTGCTTTTACTTGCGCAGGCTGTTAGCGGCAGTAACATGATTCGGTTTCACGTTTTCTAAGAGCCTAAACTTATTTGCGAAGTTGGTTGCCACTCACAAAAAGCGTCGTGGAGGCAGCAAACTAAATAAGACTTATGAAATATATATCAAGTAGTAATGTGGCTCGTAGGACACCATTGATTCATATAACAGCAAATACAGATCAACGGTTGCAGGTTATCGACAGCAGTGTCTCAAGGCCTGCCCTAATCCGACAAGCAGCTCACGCTGAAAATGAAACGTTTTAGAAACGCATATGAATGAGTGCAGTTTCAAAGGCGGTTAAAAGCTTTTAGTACAAATTATTAATTTTTTTCTGCAGGGTTTCAACATTTCAGTTTCTGGTGTCACGGGTTATTACCGACATACAGCAGTACGTGTCCCACAACTAATAATGGAAGACTGTGTGACCTGCACCTGTGGAGGTTGTTCTTAAAAGGGTCATTTCTTTCACTGAATATTTTGCATTTGTGGAAGATGGTGTGTGAATTTTTGTGATGTCCACTAAAGTTCTTCGTAGGTTAAAACTGCGGGCGTAGATTGCTTCTCAGCAAAGCTCTGCACAAAAGTGTGCAATAATTCCGTAAACCTTCTAGCTATAGCAATCTACAAGTCGTATTTCCTACAATCCTATATAGCCCTTGGACATTTTTATAAAGTATTTGAACCCTTGACCACCTCAACGAGGATTCTTTCACTTTCAAAATCTGTAGCAGTGCGCTTAGAAACTGCAACCAAAACCTATCAGCAAATTTCTTGGGCAAATAATAAAAGCAATCAGAACTAAATGGACACAAAAACGTCACTGACGTGAAAACAATGCTTGGCCCTACTTAAAATACATTGCGTATAACCTCCTTTTCCTCGAAAATGCCTTATCACGATTTTCGGACGGAGAGGAAGTAAACCTAACCGGCTCACATCTCAACAACTGAATTTGATTTCGACGGTTGGCCTTCACATTTCATTAAAGCGTGGAGCACCTTTCTCGTAGAAGTAGGTAAGTAAGCGAGTTTCTCACTTTTATTAATGACCATTCCCTTGTGTCAGTGGAACACGTGTTACCTAAAGGTTTTCGCCAAAGGCGCAGTAAGCACCTGTCCTAGAGCTTGGAAATGTTTGGACCCTACAAACCAAACAAACTAGGTTTTACTTATTCGTGTTTCGCACGACATTATGACTTTTGCGGTAGTTTATGTTTTTATAAAAGAAGGGATCAGCTAGCTTTTGACATTCACAGCCCAGCCATCTGTTTTTACCTTCACATACTTATTCCCTGGTCTACTACCACCTTCCAATGCCAATTCATGTCGTCATGGGTTAGTCGCGATTGTTACGTCATAAAACGCCAACCTCAGCCCAAGGCACCCCAGGCCAAAATTCAGATATCACACTGACACTAATATCACAAGACAGTCAGCTGTATACTGAAGCACCACCATTGGTGGATTTCGCATTTCTAACCAGCAACTCTTGAGAATCATTCCAATGTAACGCGCGGGTGGAAACCTTTCAGGCAACCAAAGCCTCTGCCTCGTAGACGCCGCAAATGACTAAGTACGACGCGCACAGCTGCCCTCCTGACAAAATGTTAAGTGCTGACTNAGNGTATTAGGTTTTGTGCAGCGCTGAGCACACGCCGCTCACACGCAACGTGTTTCATTCAATTTTGAGCCTGTCCGCTGATTTAAGGCANTCTTTATTTAAAAGATTATTTTCAACGAAACACCTGCACGTAGAAGGTGCCCTGCCCGCAGATGCCATTGCAACAAATGTGAAATGTAGCTGTTCAAATCGAACGTTCTTTTCAAGAACAAAAATCTGGCGCTTGTGTTCGAATGATTTTGTGCATAGCATGGCAAAGAGTCGACTGTCAGTTTATATACATCATAAAACGCGTTTTAAAAGAAATGCACACATGTAGAAATTTTACACGAAACCATTGGCCACTTTTCCTCAAGAAAACGTTCTACTTCTATCAGAGATTTTACGACTTGCAATTCCGCATAAAGCAGCCGTCTCTATGACACAGCAAGTACAATACGTGCCTCTCAAGCTAGCATGCCGGGTTAGATTCCCGACTGGGTAGCACCTAAGATTTACTTTCCAAAAGGTATCTGCGGCTTCTCCAGCTTAGTGTGCGGCGTTATTTGGTAAAAGCAAGTGGAAGTTTCAAGGCGGTATTGCCACTGATTTGCCACCGATCCAGCAATTACTTTGAAATTAGTCAAATGGGCTGTGACGTGAACTAACCGCGGATGGCCACCCGCAGGAGATGTATAAAATGATTTTTTTCTTTCAACTATTTGTAGTGAATCGAAACGCAAACGGCAAGCGTTAAGATTTCGTCGAGACACCACAACGGCATGGAATAGGCTAGACACGTACTGCATGCTTAAAAAACATTAAATTGCACCAAAAACTATTAGATTTGTGATATGCGCTACTTTATGCACTCATTTGCTGCCGATCAATGGATAGGTTCATTGAATCGATGGTCTTAAAATGACACGGCTGGGTACTCAACGCTCTGCAGGAACTTTTGGAGTTTTTCAGGCAAACCAATCCGACGAAGAACTTGCTAGAATCGCGCGCTGTCTTGTCCATTATCCGGTGGTTAACCACAAGCAGAACCAAAAACGTGTTCGCATTTATCAAGAAAAATAGTGTTTGTGCGGGTGCCTTGTTTCATGAAGCTGACTTGAAATTTGGCAGTTTTTTGAGCGCAGCTATTTTGCAATAACAGAGCTTTGGTACTTGATTCAAATCCGGACTTTTACCTAATTAATCGGGTAATGCTTCAGTTTCAATATAAAGTATGTAGGGAAAGCATTCGACATTTGTCGGAAGCTGTTTTAGTCTGCCAGTGAATATTCTAGAGTACAATCGTAAGGCTCCGTTTATAAAGGATGACCTGGAAGTGAGGAAAAATGTTGTTTCTTTCGTGACATCACTCAACGCAATAGTTTAGGAAGAGTTTGCCTGCGGACTTTCCAGCAAGACGATGTTTACGAAATACTTCGCTGTTCATGAGAACAACAAAACTAGCTTGTCCACAACGAAAATAATAGCAGCAGTTTGCTCTTCGCTCCTGCACGGGGCAACTCTAAGCTTTCCTGATCTTTTTCGATGAATTAAGATTGCAAAACTTTGCTGAAGCTAGCAATGCGACGGAAATCAGTGCGATTTGGTAAATTTGTACAAAATTTGCCGCGCGATTAACCATAAGGCACGCATGTAAGCGAGTAGAGCCCAACCCCACCATTTCTCCGTGGTTCCGGGATTTGAATTCACAACAGCAACTCGAGACCGTCGGATGCCTGAACGACAAGCACTCTCTGAAAAAGTACTTTACCGCAACATTTGAATGGGTATGACTTTCTGCCGGATTTAAAATCGTTTTGACCAGCGGCACAGCGGCGCAACTGCTCGACAGTCGAAATGGCTGCTACCAAGGCGCTGCTCCACGTTTGCGATTCGTAAAGATTCCTTCTGCTGGTGGGTTACACGTATTGAGGCAGCGCGGGCAGCGCAAATTCGCAGACACTGTGGAGGACTCAGGATAAGTTAAACTTTCTGAAAAATGAAAAAAAGTGCACTCGCAAAGTACTAAAAATTCAAATCCCAACAAGCGAAATGGCAGTCCCAAATTTGATCTAAATCTTTAATGTAAATCGCTGAAAACGATTCGGCAAAAATGAACCTCACACGACATTTTTGAGTGATCAGAAACGGCATGTGTCCACTGTCCACAAGTTAAAACTGAAACACAAGGTCAGAGAAAAAAAGAGAGTCTTGTGTGCGAATCGTGACTGTTGTTTATGTGTCAGGTTCAACTGTCACTAAATCAGCTGTGACAGGTTCAAACGTGTTCAGCTGTGTGTAAAGGTGGATCCAGTCATGTCAGTTAAAGATGAGTTGTCGTCTGCTGAAAAACATTCGAAATGTGGGCTTGAGCGATGAGCGTTCCATGAACCTAGTTTTACACGCAACAAACATTTTTTGCTGAAGAGTGTTGCTTTAGCAACACAGTTAACATGATGAATCTCATTTGTATTGTGAAAACACATCAGTTCTACAAAAATTATTCCAAACGTTTAAATGCAATGCCCTGTTTTGACTGCATTTTTTGAAATGATGCATTTTAAAAAAATTTCCGTTGCAACACAAATTCAGCAAAAAGCATTGCGTAACGTCGTGTTTACAACGAGCAAGTTCATAAGAACTATTGGTTGAGGGCAAGTGTTACACCTTTACAGTCATCTCATCTGAAACCACCTCAGGATTCTGTAAAAACGAATATGAAGAAATTACTATTAAGCAGATCGTTCCTGATTAAGTTCTTTTATGGGAATTTGTCACAAGCAACGATAGAACACCTTTCCTCGCTTTGTTTTCAGGGTTATTATCAACACTTACCGTTTCCAAATTTCTAAATCTAAGTTTTCATCTGTCTTGAACTAAGGCCTCTTATCTGTCTGTTTAGGAGGCCTTGCTTGAAATGTAGCGAGGCATGTGGTTTTTCTAACGGAAAACTCTTTTTTTGGCACCTCACCACCACAAACCACAGATCTCGAGCTAAGTTTAATTTGCCCCCAAAATGGCATATAACTTACGGACAGTTAAGTTGTTTATAAATTAACCATATCATTCTGCATCATACGGATATAATGCGTTAAGTCTTACACTTCACTTTTTGACGTAACTTAACAGGTTTATGGCGTAATCAAGAACCTAGCCTATTGTCTGTTTAAAAGTCATCCACAAACCACACAATTTTCCAGTATTTTCGCAGTTTGTTTTTGACACGGGTGCGTGTGTGAGAGTCATGTTGCGGTTGAAGCCATTGAAGGGCACCTGTTTGGGTGGTCATCGTGTGCACGAAAACGCAGATGCGATACAAGAGGCTGACGAGTGACATGTATAAAAAACTTAACTTTCGCTGCGTAAACACAGTGAAACCAGAAGCGAAATTCAGGTGCAAATAGCTTCAGGAATCGTTGGTTCCAGTTGAGCTTGTACAGAAACAACAACAACCGCATTACACGACCTTTCGCAATCACGTTGACACTGCATTCAAGAACAGTGGCTCCCTCAAAAACGAGTATGTGAAAGGAAGATTTGAAAGTGTTACCGTTGCATCACACTGTATAGGATGGCAATAAACCAGTTTGTTTACAGCAAGGTTTTAATGATTTGAGAGTTTTGAATCAACTAGAAACGCCCAAAGAATATGTTTTGAGATTACGTGTCAAGGCTAACTATCTTGTAGGCACTAGCGTACGGAGGCGGGTGGCCACTGTGCCATTGCCCTCCCTAAGGCCCTAAAAATAAAAAATGTATAAACAGTTTTCGGCAGTGTATACTGTCAGTATTCGGCAGTGTATACCAAAATGTTTAATTTTAGGCGAATAA
>JGI24158J21664_10001148_pt1 | contig 28590 bp, 20 predicted proteins | sample Ectturendosymbi3_FD_21664 | JGI IMG/M metagenome (IMG submission 21664) | reverse complement strand
GACTCTATTCTACAATCAGGTTGATTTAAACTGTATAGGAGAAATCAAATAGGAATTATGATGGAGATAATGCGAACTTCACAAAGATCTGTCCGTGTTTCGGTATTGCTGAGGTAACAAAATATTGATATACGAAGTTCTAAAAATTCGAGACTTCAAACTATTGAGGCTGCTGTTCGTGACCGCACAAAAACTCCTCCGCGACCCACCGGTTGGGAACCACTGCTCTAGTGTCATGCCAATGATGAGTTTGCTGTTCACCAACGTCCGCTCATTTGCCTGCAGAGGCAGGTTGCGAAACTTTCGAGCGGATTGTTCTACTGTGTGTCCTATTGCGTAACAATAACATGGTCTCGCCCCCAAATCTTCGAAGTTTTACTTCAAGTTACGGTAGTAGGCATTTTGCCGCATGTGACTGTTAGACGTAGACATCTTGGCAGGTAGGCTAATTCAGCGAGACAGCGACTGCTGATAGTAGTAAGTCACGTAGGTTTAATGTCTTTTTCTCGGCACAAACTCTGTGGAAACACAGGCATAGCCAGGGGGGCCATAGCCTCCCAAATTTTTAGGATATCTAGTCATTGTGTGCTTTGAGAAGCGGCGTCCCAAACTAAGACACTTTTGCTCGCCTAAAGTCGAACATTTTGGTCCCCACCAAAATTTTGGGATGGCTACGGCACTGTGTGGAAAGCTGTTGTTAAACAGCCAGCACCAATGGGGCGTGGCGACCGCAAATTGCAAAATCACCCTCACGCTGACGCACTACCGGTTTTAGCCGCGAACGAATGAAAGTCGCCGTAACGTTCGTTTTCGTCGCAAATCATTGTCTGTTCTTCGCCTTGGTTTGAAACACTTTCTTGTCGACTACAACACCTGTCCATAACTGTCGCGAAACATTGTACGCATAACGATAGCAGTAGCGTAGCCAGCCCAAACATTTTGGGGGGAAAATGTTTGATTTTAAGCGAATAACACGACTTTGTTTGGGATACCGCCTCTCAAACCACAAAATGACTATATGTTCTAAAAATCTGGGGAGGGCATGGCCCCCTAGGCCCCCCTGGCTACGCCTATGAACGATAGACGTCCTTCATCAACTGTCGCATCATCCCTGCGGCTGAGGAAACAGTGTACGCATTGCAACAATCATCACATATGCATGTTACACCTGTTTATATTAAACAAATATGCTATTAAAATTTGTAATTAACGCGTAGCAAATCACAAATATCGTGCAACCAGCATTTTGAAACGCACGCATTTCACGGGACATGAGCAGTGCAAGATCCGGTGGGAAAGAGCGCGTCACGCCCGACTGAAGATAATGTCTAAACCAATGAGGAATTGAAGGTGCAACATTTCGATGAAATTCCAAATCAAAACACTCCGACCGATGCACTTACAATTCTGCAGCTGGGAACACGCCCGTAAGGATCATCACGTATAGTCGATACTGTGGATCTCATGTAAGAAAAAAACACAGACGAAACGGTTTCGAAGCCTTATGCCGCGCGCAAACATACGGTCGGATTAGACCAGTACTCCTCACCTGGGGGGTCGCGGTCTTTCCCCTCCAGGGTGGCGATTAAAACAATAGAATGTAAATACGTTACAATGGAATCTCGTTTTTTTTTATTGAGGGGCACGAGTGCTGAGGGTGTCGGTCGGGGGGCACGGACCATGAAAGGTGGAGAAACTGTGGATTAGACGGTGGTGTAGAAGAGGTAAAGCGCTAACTATTGCCTAAGCGACAGCGACTTGCGCGCAATATCGAAATTACAGTCGACCAGCTGTTGTAGCAGCTACGAGCAGTGGTAAGCGGATCACATTTGGAAGAGACCGCCGAGCCTTGCACTTGTTGGTGATAGTAACCACGTTTTGCAAAATCTGCAGATTGCCCTAATTCATCTGTTGACGGCTGTCATGAGCGAAAAATCGCCGACTTCTGCTTTACTTCTCATTTGCTCGTCGATGCAGACAACGAACGGAAAACATCAGCGCAACAAAAACGACCACGACGGCCTTGTTACGCCAGAAACAGATGTGCTACGAAGGGGCGAGGCAAAGGCAGTTTCACAAAGCAATGAAAGTGTCACACTTTTTTCTAACGACTTTTAATTCAGTACTAGCATATAACAAGCCGCTTACACCCAATAATATTAAGACTGCCACTTGGATCACGATCAGTGTTTCAAGTAATAACTGTTCCAACAGGTGCCAAGCGAACAAAGTTGACGCCAATGTGCAGCCACACAGCGGCAATCTGAGGAAGACCGGGTGTTTTTTATTCCTGAAAGTTGTGTTTTGCTTTTGCTATTTTCTGCCGCAAAAACTACTACAATAAGCGGTGTAAATTCTTGGTTAACAGTTTTGCGAAAATGTGCTCCTTTTGGTCACGGTCGTAAGATTAAGGCAGAGCTAACGGTCGGCTTGAAAAAACTTCCGCTTTTTCCTACGTTTTCAATAATAGAGACGAAGAACGTTGTGCGGATCACCTCTGTCGTAAAAAAGCATTAGACTAAGTTCGAAGAAACCTTGACCATGATAATCATTAATCGACATTACAAGCAATAAACGCACCTGGTATCATATGTGGATAACGCTAAAACAACGTAGCTGCAGGTCAAAGGGGCCCATAGCGAATTGAAAATAGCATTAAACTCGAGAACAACGTGAAGTGTATTAAGCAGCAATTGACATGTCTCACTACGTCGTGTCAATGCAAATAAATCACCATTTTGCAGTTCGACATCGCTTGTATAAATAGTTATGGTCGAAAAGCGAGGTCAAAGTTCAGCTCCATACAAGTGTAAGCACGGGGGTGGTGCACATTAACTTTTTATGAAATCAACCGCTACGTCGAGCAACTGCTTAAACCGGCATCTGATCTAGAGTGCATTTGCAAGTTTTGAACGCATTGTAGTTAGATCAGACATAACGAATAAAATGAAGGTTAGGTTTCCAAGCTCGCCTATAATTCCGATCAAGTGAGTGACGAGCACACAACAAAAACGTTGCACTGCGGAGGCACGGGGACGTTCATCGGCGAAGGAAGACCGTTACTATGGAAACCAACCGCGCTTTGATTCCACCCTGAATGAACTCAATCAGTCAGTGACCGGTTCTGACCCAACACGTAGGTACAAAAACCTTCCGCGCGATGTTTATTTTGTGGAGCAGGACCTGCTGCGTGCGGGTGCCGCAGCCGAACACACAATCTCATGAATTAATAAAACCAGACAGGCAATCATCTGCATCGCTTTCCGTCAAGGAACGTAGTATGATCAAACTGCATGCCCTCTGTTTAGTAAGCACTTCTGTTAGCAGAACGCGATCGACAATTGCGAAGACAAAATAATCACACTCAAAACAAACCATCTGTGCGGCGCACAGGGCGTAGCGAGGTTAGACAGCGCGGGGGGGGGCAAGAAACAAGTTTGGCGCCCCCTTGTTCGAACCTAAGGTCTTTTGGGAGCAAATGTACGGTATTGAGGAAAGTACTTGCGACATAATTGGAAAATGTCGGCGCCCCCCCTTTGGTAAGCCCCTGGCGACGCATACACATCGCAGCTATGGGTGCGTTGCTTCACGCATGGCTTGGTTCGCGCACGTTGCCTGCGGTTTCCGAAAGATTTTCAAATAACACAGCTGAGCGTGTTGTGGCCGATTGCGAATCGTCTCCTCTACGTGCGGAATTCCACGTCAGCATGGAACAAATGTCAACAGCACCCGACGGATTTGTTTTGCAAACCGCACACACTGCCGGTTGATTTCCGTAGCCTGCTCTTCACAGGAAGGAGCAAAGCATCAAATAGCGACTGCAAGCAGACCGGACAGTTCAAACGCAGACGCTTCCCATTTTTCGTCTGAAACGAGTGCCGTTTTGTTTTGGACGGTGCGCAACAGAGGGGTCATGCAAAGCCAGGAATGTTTCTTTTTTACGGGGAGGAGGGAGGGGGGCTGCTAGCCGAGTTTAGCGACACAGCGAACGCAATTGTCTGGTCGAGTGTCACGTCACACAGAGATTAACTCCAAACATCGGCGGAGTATCGGCCTTTGTTCATGAGGCCCTTGACAAAGTCGACAGCCTGCTGATGAGTCTTTTTTCCGCATTCTTCGACGATGTTGACGATCGCGTCTTGAACATCTCGGGCCATGTGCCTCGCGTCCCTGCGAAGAAGACCCGCCTCAGAGCACACTGACGATACACGCGTGGCAGTGTGCTGCAACAATTGCAAGTGGTGCGCACATTTAATTTCGAAACGAGGGCACGCTCGAGAGGACAGTTATCCCTTCGAAACTATTGTTTTTCGGTGACAGACTGAATTTTTTTATTGACCGAAACAAATTTAGTGGATTCGGGCATAATATCCGAAAAGGTAGGCTAGTGAATGTTGTTAACGGCGAATTTTAACACTATTATGGGTCACATGACCGAAATGTCTCAGCGAAAAAGACAGCCTCGAAGGCACGCTCGTGGGCAGCTATATGCCCTCTGCATTTTTACAGACGAAAAAGGACAATCTTGCACATCAGGCACCGACTGCTGCATGCAACAGCCTAGGACTAAAAGTCCATTTCGTCTGCGCCGTTCATTCATGCAGTTTCTGGTATGTTGGCGGGACCATCTTACCCATTCAATACAACGATTTGAAAAACGTGATTCCTCTCTCATTTACCCAAATAAAACCGTACGGAGAAAAGTTTTTGAAAATGAAGAGAAGTTGACCATGTGTGTGTAAGACGTTAAGTTTCGGACTTTGTTGTCACGCGGTGTGTGCTGGTATATCACGCGCCAAACCGTGCGGTATTTAACGTCACTGCCAACGCGTCACCATTTGGTTTCTCATTTCAATGCAAATACGGGGCATCTTTTGTTACCAGGTCATTGTGATAAAAACCTTTTCAAGGTTGAACGCTCGATCGGTGATGTCATAATGATTGATTTTCCTGAACCGGTGCACCAGGCCTATCTTATCCATTGTGCCCTGTATTCACTCGTTGTGAGAATGTCTTTTTTGGTTGAAAGGGTAGTGGGTTTATTGGAATTAAATTCGTCCCAACATATCAGGAAACATAAAAACTGTAAAAACTTTTGACACCGAAACATGAGTTTTGAAGCTTTTGAGCATAAAGTTCTAAAGCTTTTTACTCCCTCAAATCCATGATTTATAGCCACCCTCCCTGTGTGGACTGTCTTGTAGCGGCGGAAATTCGAATGCGGTTGAAACATAAAATGGCCTGAATTGTTGCATAGCTCCAAATCCCGTTGTTGTTATTGGTTGACACTTACGGGAGAGAGCACTTTGGTCAAGCAAAGCAGCATGTTAAAACAACTGGTCAAAAATCGCCCGCCTCGTGCGGAAACACTTCTGCACCGAGAGTGAAAAAAATCACGTCCGAAAAAACTCCCCATCGACGGATGGCGGAACGTGCAGCGAAACGAGCGGATAATGGCCGCGGTGAACACGCGCCGCGAGCAAATATTTAAACACGCGCCGATTATCGCGCAACCTTGCTGAGGAAGACTGGGACAAAAGGCAATCGCGGCGAGCTACTGGGTCCCTCCACGTGTATGGCGCCACCGTCAATGGCCGGATCTGCAGAGCTAAGTGCGGATTTGGACAGGCACGGGCGACTTGGCTTAAAAGTTAACTTGTGACGCGTTTCGTCGACACATCGCGCCGCGACTGTTGGAAGACTGAAATGGAACAAAGACCAACAGGGACTGACATGTGCCATCTGTTACTACAAAGTGACGTGGCCATATTAGGCCATGTGTGACGGTCGTTGGTGTGGGCCTCGAAACAAGAGGCACTGTGTGTTGAATCGAACTGCCTGTTTTATACAGTTTTGAACAGACTGCTGAAAATCGCTTCGGTTTTTCTTTTGTGACGCAAATAAAAGCATTTGCGTGGTCCAAGTGAAGATTTCGCTTAGCAACAGTCTATCTAGCACAGGCGTCCTAAGGTCAACTGACTGACGCCACGAGACCTTTTTAGGGGGTACACCAAGCTCGTAGCCACGGGGGACATTTGGGGGAAGTTCTCCCCCGGATTTTTTATGCCCCCCCAAATTTTATTGTGCCCAGAAAACTTTTTTTCAAACATACAATAAAAACAAAAATCTCGCCCCATAAATGCATTTTGCCCTCCAAACTTAAAATCTGGCTACGGGCCTGGGGTAGATAAACTGGTTCCGCCGTACGCAAAGCCGAAAATTTGAGGTGTTGCAGTAACCAGCATGCAGGCCAGATGACAGCGTAGACGCTCTGCGGTTGATTCAGAACGCATTTCGTCTTTGTCAGGAAAATGACAAAAAGGAGCGAAGCCCTCACCCGCACACATAGATGTGGCCGTGGTTTTCAATCACGTCCCAGACCGACTGCTTGTTGCTTGCGATGAGATGCTGGACGTAGATCTTCGCGTCCGAGTCGCGAGAGAAAGCGACGTTGAGCTCGGACAGGACGCCGTCTTCGCGCCTGCGCAGGAGAATCAAACTTTAGCGGAAAGTCGCGAAGAAAACCGTTCGACCAAGTTCCACGGCTTTGTTTCCCGAAAAAATGTTGTTCGTGTTCACGTCGCGAAGTTTCGCGATTGAAGAAGACATTCATCTCGTACGTCGACAAATAAAGCCCGTTGCTAAAGGACCGTTGCTTTTAGCAACAGCTGAGCGACCTTTCACGAGGGATAGAAACTTACTGTTTCATACTGTGTTTTTTGCAGGAAAAAACACTACGTAAAAACCTGTAACTTTAACTCAATTTCGTACTGATTCGTACAAAAAGTGTGATGTCAAGTGCCAAAAATAGCTCACATTTTTTAAACAAACTTAAAATCTAACATCAGTAACGTACAAATGACCAGATATGAACATTCCTCCCATAACTTAGCACAAAAACAGAAGATTACTGGAGTTTGACTTCACACAAAGCGGTGAATTTTTGAGCCAAACATTCAAGTTTGCCACGAAGTCCACGGCAATACAGTCACGAGATTACGTTCTACAGGAAATGAGATTACGTTCTACAGGAAATGACGTAACAATTTCTCCCAAAACGTGTATTATGCTTGGCTCTTATGAAAATTTCGATCGAAACTTCATTCAAGCACGATGTTACCAGCTTAAATTCGCGAAATAAAAATAAAACTGAAACGGAAAGTTTTTCTGCCTTTATTTAAAGCACAAAAATACCAAAAAACATTTAATCAAGGTTTCTTGTATATTTAACTTTTCTTATGAGAAAATCTCGCAAATTTGGAGCGGCGGGCATGATTTGTGAGATACAGAAAGTGAATTCTTTAATGTTTTTTTTTTTAGCAAAGCCTCTGCTGGCAAAAATTCATCACCTAAACCGTCCTTTACTAACCGCGAACAAGGCAAGTACCACACTTCACGACTCAAAGAAACAAAGGTCTAATCGTCAAGCTTTACCATTGTTTCAGAGCATCTTCGTAGATGAAGTCCTCAGAAGCTTTGCGACAACCAAAGTAAAGGATGTTTTTGCCGACGTTCTTCCCTGCCTTGACTTGAAAGGCCCGGTCTTGTATGAACCCGATGAAGGGGGCCAGGCCTGTGCCGGGTCCAATCATTATGACAGGATGTGACACCTTGAAGGGGAGTCGGAACTGGGATCTACGACGGAGGTCAGAGGTCAAGATGCAAGTCAGGGTGTTGGTTATAGCAGCGCGCTTGTAAAAGCCATTGTCAGTGGCCAATACGAGCAACAGTGATCAACACACTGGAGTGCGCTTTGGCGCACGAAAAGTGATGCGTTTCGACGCGTGCGTGTGGACGTAAGAGACAGCATTAAAAAACTCCTAATACTTACGTTACTTTTTTTGTGATAAGCGTTGTTTAACACCATTACAAAGTTAGCAGTTTCTTTGTGGGATACAGGCGTCTATCTTTTTTAAGCAACACCAGTTGTCGACAAAAAAAGAAAATAAATTGTTCGTCTTCGTATCAGAAACCTCTTCAAGTGCAAGGCTTCAGCGCGACAACTTCAAATCTGAGGAGCGCCGTCACATTTATCCTATTATCGTCGCTCTATTAGTGCGAGACAAGGCCAACAAGTCAGCACACATACTTGCGGACATATACTGGAACTTTCGGCTGGGGAGCGTCACCGTTTTCAGGAACGGGGATCTTGTTCTTGAGCCAGTTGGTCGCGACGCCGTAGTTCATCCGTCCAGACAAGGTCTCGTACTCAACCACGACCGCGCAGATATGGATGCTGTCCGGGTGCTCCTGGCGAGGAAGACGGCCAGCTTGTAACGGCCCAGACCGTGCCATTGCAACAGCGCAACTTGCGAAATATTGGAGGTTAGAGTATACACACCCCCCCAAAAAAAGCAAAACTGCTTGCCTCTTTTTAGTTAGAAGTACGCCTAGCAAACAATTACAAGCGCGTTGTAAAAAAAAAACTGACAAGAATGGTGCGGTTGCAGTGATGAGAACGTAGGCGCCTTCATTGTCTGGATCAACCTGTCTTCTTATTGCTGACAACACTGCATAGTGACGAATCGGGTATTTTTTTGTCCAGCAAATCCAATCCTATACAGATTAAAGTTCATTTCACCCGCTATCTGTTTGGCAACCACTTCAAGTGAGCAATGATAACCATTGAAGCAATCTGCAATGAACTCAGCCCCAAACGCAAAAAAGCCGTTCTCGCGTGACTACATGGGCTCTACAAGAAGCGCGAAAACGTCACGAAAGAGCAGAACAATAAACGCCAATAACTCAACAAAAAAGAGAAAGCGCTTTCAACTGCTCAAACGCAACATCCAGCGGGGTAGGCACAAGGTGTTGATCAAAAGGCACCGGAAAACTTTGGATCCCTGCTATATGTTTGTCCTACATGCTCTCACACGCCGGTACAACAAATTAGTGCCGATGCACCACCTACTTTCGGAGAACTGGCAATGGAATAATAGCGAGCTTGCAGCCTGGGCAGGAGTTCACACAGGTGGTCCATAGCTGGCATGCACGAAGGAACGTCTTCCAAGATCGCGAGCAAATTCCTCCTGCTGTCCATCACCCACTCCTGGTACTTTTTCTGCATGATTACAAACAGGTGAAGAAGACGTAACTCTGTAGTTAGTTGGGTGTCAATAAAACAAACGAAACGAACAGTTTTTTAGCAATCACAGGCGTAGCCAGGGGGATGCCAAGGGGCCTTCCCCCAAAATTTTTGGGCATCTAGATAGAAGCGGCGTCCCAAACAGAAACTACTGTTGTTCGCCTAAATTCAAACATTTGGCCCCCCAAAACGGGCTGGCTACGCCACTGTTAGCAATATACATCAAAACAGCGGGCATCACAAACTTGCGCAACTGTTCAAAACAGAACGACGACGCACGATCATAACAGTCCGAGCAGTGTTTGTTGCGAAACAAACGAACGTCTTTTAACAAAATTTAAACGACGCAACCGGCAGACATCACGTGACAACACGCGATGCCACAAACACTGGCGGACGCTCCGCCAAACAAGATCGGCATCGGACGCTACTTGCCTTTCAAGTAGCGAGAAACTGAGCGGACGATGAAAACGCAAAAAAATAGATGCTGAAATTCCACTCTAAGCATTCGGTAATAAACAACCGCACGCAAGTCGTTTCTCAACACCGCGCTAGCAAATGACGACTGCTTGTTCCGGAAGACAGTCGCTTCAGGTGGTTTTTAATCAGCCCGCGGTCACGCGACTGACGAGCCTAATGCAAAAAGTTTTACCTTTCCTTCAGGAGTGGAAGAAGAGAGCTGCTTCAAAAACTCCTTGTCATTATCATCGGAGCAATACTCGGCAAACTCGTGCAGGACGTTGGTTCGCACCGGGTGCGTTATGTCCAGGTAGTGCAGGAGCGCAGTGCGGAAAGTCGTCGGACACGGGAACGGGTGGCGCTTGCTTGAATCCTCTGAATTTGTCAACAAACAAACATATGCAACTGCAGCAGCGCGGAAAAGCAGTCTTGACAGAAATCGATGGAAAAGAAGTTTTGATAGAAATCGATGGAAAAGACGTCTTGACAGAAACCGAAAGCGAGTACTGTACCTACATTTCTGCAATGATATTTCTTGGTGGAAATAAAAAGTAGCGAACTGTTTCCACTCCTACTGTATTTTTAATCGGGTTTTCTAGCGAAAACGACAACTCACTCATTAAACCACTAACAAAGCACGGGCGACACATTTAAAAAAACTACAATATAACCGATATCGTAAGTTTAGGAACAATTATCATGATCCATGTTTAATTAAACAAAATATTTGACTAAAAGCTCCTTTCACGTCTCCATATACGATAAGTGTTACTTCCAGTTTTTGACACTGGGCACAGAAAGAAAGTTGATTAAAGCCGGTCTTCTTCCAACACCCTGTTTCAACTCATAGCTTTCCACCTCAAGACACAAACATGCTCCGGGATAAATTAATACGACGAACAAGGAGCCGGTTCTCTCATACAGTCAAAATCCAACCTGGCGTTACGCACAGAAGCAAGGGATGGGCGGCTAGAAGCACCCCAGCATTTCGCTGGCCCACAAAAGAGAAATGCCAACAGAACAAAAAGCGACTTGCCATCAACGTTATTAAGAGAGAAGCATGTGTCGAGATCGATGCCCAGGCGCTCTCCGAGCTTATTCACCATGTCGGCGTCGTTGGTTGGATAGACGGCAATATGGTCGCCCGCCTCGTACCTGTGAACAGCAACTCGCGCTACTGTTTCGCTCGAACCGCTGAGTGGCGGGTTGCTTTATCACGTCACAATGCTTGTACGTCTCGACGTACCTTATCTTTGCACCGGAGATATCGAATTCAATGTGCAAGCACGATCGGCCACCACCTTTGTGCAGCTCCCTGTTCACTCTGACTGGAGCCAGGTACGGGTTCTTCGCATCGTAAGGCCTGTCGACATTTGAATGTCAATAAAGAATGTGCATTGTGCGTCTTGGTGTTAAAAATGCTTCGCTCGCACCACGAGCTCGCTACGTACAACAACTTTCTTTTCAAACAAATAGAATGTTTCAAAAAAGTATATAATCTGTGATGCACCAACCGTAGCTTACATACACTGCATAGATAAACGTAACGTTTTATGCAGATGGTAAAGTTGTCGTTGCTGTAGTTGGCGACGAAACCAAACATAGAAAATATTCTAAAACTACGTCAAGTATACCTTCAGAAGCTCACCTTAATCTTAGTTGCTGTTTCGTGTCAAACTACTGTATATTTTCAAAGAAATTCGAGATTCACAATCACCTCAAAAATGATGATGCAGTGTTTGATGCAAAAATAAGAGATGCATTGATTGCATGGGTAACAAACAGTTGGTCTGACGCGCAAGAGGCGACTTTGTTCACAGCTATTTTTTGTCGGTCATAGACCGAAATGTTTTTGAAATGACCGAACAAATTTTGGCATTTCGGTCAGAATGTCTGAAAATATAGGCTAATGAGCACTGCTACGGTAAGTTTAAACACAACTCTGAGACAAACGACCGAAATGTTTCAGAGACCAAAATGCCTCAGCAAAAAATGACCGAAACGTCTCAGCGAAAAAAAACAGGTCCACAGTATAAGATTTCTATGCTGGAACCTTCAAAGAAACGCATCGTAAGACAACTCTGCATTTTATATTGTGAAGGTGAACAAGCTATCTGGCTTTGACAAAGAAAGTGCCACATGTGCTTCAGACAACGGGTTTATTTCTAATGAAGCCAGAAAATGACAGGATTAAAAAGGCAGGCAGGAAGGATGTTTGAAATGCCCCACAATCAGTTCTTCTGTAGTAAGCTTGGGTTTTTAGACGAATAACAAAGCTTTTTGTTTACCTTAAAAATTCGTGCCAATTTAGGACTTGATTTGTGAATATAAAAATGTAGACATTTTCTTTACGAAGGATGTACGACTAGACAGAGGATGCCACTGTACAGATCAAGCGAAGGGTTTTTCTGAACTTACGGTCTTTGGTTTTGGTAGGAATGCAATCGTGCAACTTCTCCCCGGTACACGGTGTTCGAGTCGATCTCGTCCGGTTCATGCTTTACGTAAGTGTACGAGCGGAAGGAGCTCTCGGTGGCCGACGCTACGATTCCGAACCTTTCGCATACCGCAGGCCACAGGCCTTCCTTCCACGTCACGAAATCTTCTTCGATACTGAATAGGCCAGGTAAAAAAGTCTTTTTTTCGAAGCGCGCACATCGACACGCTTATGAAAAGACGCGAACCGACAGCTTCAGAAAGAAACAACGCGCTCCTCCACATAACTGACGAACTCCCGATTTGATCGGCGTGATGTCGATGTACGATAATAAATAACATCGCACATCTCAAGTCAGCGTGAAGCGCTGGAATGATACGCTTGGAAATTCATCACGCGCCATCGAGCAAACCTCTTCGCTAAAGTAAAAAATAAAGTGCCGTGCTTTCAGACGGTAGGAAGTGACCACGGAAAGGATGTGTTCATGTGCAGAGGACAACTAAGTTTCCTACGAGTTGTGCCACAACATACGGTTTTCGCTTAACACTAGGTGGTTTTCAACAGATTTGTGTCAAACAGCACTTCCTATAAATAACTGATTGTCAAAACTAAACGATGTGGCCAATATATTCCGATCAGTTACTCGCAGCCACACAACATATCTACATGCAACAGTGACAAGTAGCACGTGAACTTAAATACCAACTTTATATCATCATCTCCAAGTCCCAGAACATAAACTCTTTCACCACCAAGCTCCGCCAGCCTCTTGTCAACGTACTGTCCGATGAGGTTATAGTGTTCGTAGGTTTTGTTGCCCAAGCCAAAGACCTGAACAGCAAATGCATTTGATTTTACTGTTTCTAAAGACCCACTGCTCCATAGGATAGCAATGGAGGCCTGCAAAACAATTTTCATTCATTCATTTTCACACCAGCTTCTCTGTAGCAGGTTGTGAGGACAGCAGCCCCAGGAAGATTCGAAATATCTCACGGTTTTCTTCAACCTTTGATAGCTCTGCTGGCCCCACGTCAAAAAAGGATCAAGGCCAGACCGAACAATTTCCAGGGCTAAAATTTTAGGTATCAGCTATTCCCATCAAAAAATTTGCACTTATGTGACTAATCGCATAGAAAAAGTAAAAATAAGCTATGCAAGCAGAAAAGTAATTAACTAATTAAATGCTTACTGCGTATCTAAGTCCACTGACAGTAGTTTCACCACTTTTCAGCCAGTCGAAAAAGTCCTGTGCATTATCAGGAGGATCCCCCTCACCATATGTGGCCATACAAAATATAGCCATGGAATTCTCAATTTCTGGCAACTGCGCTAGATCATCAGCATCAATTTCTGAAAAAAAAACAACCAAATATTAAATTCTCTCATTCTGACAATTTACATCAGTGTTTCTTAACCAGGTGAATGAAAGAACAGGGATGAATGAATTTTCTGTTACTAAGTTTTTGCATCCTCAGCTTCTTGTTTTTTTACCCAGCACATATCAGCAATCATGAATATGCAATCATGAAAAAGCAATCATAAAATGGCAAACTTCAAGTGTTGTAACTTCACATCTAAAGTAGTCAGCAACCGTACTATGATGCAAGTTAACTACGTCTATGATAGTGGTTGTTAACCGGGGGTGTCAGTAAATTTTTTCCAGGGGGTAAAACCCCTTACATGTCCTACAACATGGTAAATTTGATCAATAAGTTTACCAAGAAATACATTTGTTTTTACAGCTTATTCAAAGTCAGGGGGGCTTGAAACAAAGGAAATTACTTAAGTGAGGCGCAGTATGAAAATGTGAAGAACCACTGTTCTATGATATAATATGGATAGATTTTACAGAGATGCCATGTCTTATTCACTCAAGTGACAGAACCTCTGCTGAGCTCTGCATGAACTTATGAATGTCGTGTACTTCTGTGTGAAAGTTACTTGGTAGAATATAATCGCATGTACTTTAGAAAGTTTCGTTTTCAATCTTGTGTGAAAATCAGACACATGAACACTGGTCAAAGTAACCTTACCAGTAGAAGTACAGGAGTAGCCTATTTGTGATTTGTTTTTTGCCACTTTGGTATTGATTCCAACATCTAATACACATTTATATCTCAGGTAATACCAAAAAAAGGTCTAAGAAATACGTACAAAAACATTTTGTTTGATGAAAATAAATGTAAAGCTACAGATGAAATCCATCAGCACAAGCCAGTTTTATTAGCTTTGCAGTTTAAAAAACATATTTTTAAAGGAAGGGGAGAATAACTTTCCTTCAGCAAAATTGTATCAGAACGTTTTTCAAAACGTATCTATATTACATAGGTTCCCAGCCTTTTTTTACGCTGGCACCTCTTTCATAAATAAAAAAGACGTTCGCACCCCTCGTTTTAAAAAAGCGTAGAATTCACAAAACAGCCCGCTTTTGCAGTATCTTCATCATCAAAATTACTACTAGTAATGCATAGGCTACTGATAACACAACTGTAAACACTAAGTTGTACTGTCCTTACATACCCTACTGCTCATAAGAAACAAACCAAATTACTTTTTTGTTGTTCCTTTGGACTCATACTCTGGCACACAGGGCCTATGAGGGGGGTACAAAAGGTACATTGTACCTGGGCCTGGGAGGATGAAAGTAAGCACTCCTAGTTTTTCTGTAATCAAACCCAAAATTGCTAGTGTAAGACAGTTGCCAGTATAACAGTTAATCTATGTGCAGATCTTAGAATGACAGCTGATTCGGATCAATTTAAAAACAAGCTATACAAGTTTCGATGTGGGCCTGAGAAGCTAATGGGCCAAGCATCAGTCATTCACCATGATAAAAATTTTCTGGGAGGCCCTGCTGGCACACAATTACTCAGAGTCATACACAAATCGTTCAAGGGGTTCAAACGGTTCTGATACTTGTCATCAAATGAAGTAGAGAGGAAAATCCAGCTTCGCACAAATATGTTGTTGTGAGAGGTATTAAGGTATTAGAATACAGACTCTGTACTAAATTTTTGGTAATTTTGCATGGTTGAACACCAGAAACTTTGAGTTATATAGTATCAAACAAAAATCTTGCCTTAATTGTGCCATAAACCTTCAAACATCACAATACTCTTACAATTGCATCACTGGCCATCTTCACGGTGGCAGCTGCAACATGGAGCAGAAATAGCAATGCCTGCATATAGCAATTTTAATTGGTAAATTAGTAACGTTAACTGGAATGATTAGGCTGGATAATGTTATTTGGAGTAATGTGCCTTGCACGTTTTCATAAGTTTGGTTCTATTGTAAAAGAAGTACATCCAAGAACATACAAACTCACACTCATAATCTACATTTTGGTCTCCCAAAAATCTTGTTTCGGAACCCCAGAAGTCTATGAATCCCTGGTTGGGAATGGCTGCTCTATTATGAGGATTTTTGGGTTGGTTGGTTTGAAACCCTATAGTTTAAGGAAATTGCATTAAAAGCCTTGCAACAACTAGTCCTCATGACTACCAAAACTGGTGCTCATGACTACCACATACAGTACATGTCAGCGAAAGGATTTTCGTATTTTGTCAATCTCATGGACGTTGTCAGGGCATCTTTGACCCCCTTGGTCTTTGAAATTTCATTCATCTTTTTAGTAGAAAAATATTTTTTGGTTAGTTGTGAGTTGGTAAAATGAAATTTCACCACGGTTGGCCCCTCTGGGAAAAATCCTTCAGACACCCATGGTCAAGTTGAAAACTGAAATGCAATAAAATGCATTGACTCGTTGCTGAGGGTTGCATCAGAAGAATTAATTCATCTGTAGTTTGAAAAGTTGATCACCAAAATTTGGGAGCAGTGCAGTGATTAGTATAAGGTTTCATAATGAAAATATTCAAAGTTTTCTACCATTTGTGATTTTTTTTATTATGTGTGGAGTAGCAAAGGTTTCATATTTAATTCTCACTGAGCCTGTAGTTTTCAGGTTCTCTGTCATCACTCACTAAAATACATCGGATGACTACATTTGTTGCTTTCATAGCTTCCCATTTCTTAACAGTTGGTGCAAATTTGGCTCTCTTTAAATTAGTTACTTAGTTTCAAGTAGATTTTGTAAAAAAAACAACCCAACAATAAAAGTGTATGTACAGTAGTTGGGTTATTATTGTCACATGGGACATGCATTCACATAGGGGTGAATGGGAATGCAGCAATCGATGGCAGGGGTGAACACATGAGAATCACAACAAATTGTAGTGATTTCATAAAATGGCAACAAATTACATGCTGTTCAACTTTTTGGTACCATTACATAATATTGGTGAAGTTTGATGCAGTGCTTCTTTGCTTTAATTTGTATTTATTTGCAGTTGACATGCAAGTAAAAGCTTAGTTCTGCACATAATATTTTTGATCACAAGACAAAATGCATGAAGCTTCTTGGCAGTTAACACAGCAGGCAGTTGCGCTGGTTTTTGCTAAGTGCATTACTGAGTGCACTTTTTTTCAAGCAGCAGATTTTTACAGCCTTCAAGCTGTATTAACTGTAATCTGGTTAAAATAACCTCTGGTTTCAAAAAATAACTCTGCAGCTACAAAGGTACAGGACATAAGCATGTCAACATGGTTGTACTGTACCAGTTAACTCCACCATTTGGTACACTACCCATCACATGTAATTACAAGCTAATGGCATGAGAGTTTGAATTGTAACACAGGGGTGCAAAATTTTCTGTGAATGTCAGGAGTGCACAGAAATTTTTAGCAGCACAACATATAAGCTTTGCCATATAACATTCATATGCATAAAGTATATCATGCAAAAAAACGTTCACACACTCCCAACTTTTTGGTCATGCAGTGCGTCCCTGTCATAATCTTAAACATAAGTACAGTATGTCATTACTACCTTCAGGATCCAACACCAGTGCTTTCATCCCATATCTTTGTGCATCTTTAGCCAAGCGACCTGCAAATTCTTCAGCAGTGCCTGTTTGTGAGCCATACAATATAGCAATATTTCGACCCTGAAAACCAGTGAATGAATCATGGTGAAAAATTTTAATTGCTAAATTTGTGTTTGTCTTCAGAAATCCTTTCATTGCTAAACCACATTTTTAAGCCTAACTTTGCCACTGATGAAACAACATCTGAATGAAGCACATATTTAAAATTCTGATTTATTTTTAACTAACAGGTTTGTGCATGCACTGACAGCAAAAGAGCAGTTCTAACCTTATTCCTCATGCGTGTGATAAATCCATCTTCCATAGAAGTTTGTTTTTCAAATGAAGGCTGCCTGTAGAACAAAAAATTATACAGAATAATACTATTTCAACAAACCCAAATTTCTACTGCATATAAAACTGAAGAACTTCAAGAATACCTCAATTGCCAATGTTTTAAATTAACAGTCTGAATATGTGGCTGGTTAAATGCTTACAAAGGATATTTCCATAAACTTTTTTCACTAAAAATAGGTTTGATTAACATTTCTTAAAATCATCCTACTTTCATCCAATTAAGCAAGGTTTAAATATGAACTCTTAATAAGACCAGCAAAATTTGCAGCATTACTGGAATACATGCTTGAAAGTGTAAACTGACAGGCATTGCTATGTAAAACGTTGTTTAAAATCCATTCACCATAGTTCCTTAACTTAAATTATGTTCTATAAAATTTCGCAGAAAAGGGGTTGTGAAACCATGTCAAACTTTTTCGGACGTGTTATTTTGCAAAACAGTGGAAGTTGGTCAAGTACACACTACACAGCTATAAAACTTTGCTGATCCTGTCAGGTTTGCTTGTCTCAGACAAAACAACACTACTGATAACAAAATAAAACAGTTACTTGAACAAATTTATCAAAAGGAATTTTTTTGCTGCAACAAACCAGTCAATACTGATGTTACAGAAAGTAAACATATTGCCCAAATAGGTTTCCTGAAGTATTTTTAATGTGAAGAACCAGGTAACAAAAGTTCACTTGATTTGAGAGAATACAGTTTTATCTCATCCGACAAATTTTATGCTAATGGATTGTGTTACCAACCTGGCATTGTTACTACAGCACTAGTTTGTGAAGCAAAAGTTCAATTAAAATGCTCACTGCGGAAAAAATGCATTTTTTGAAAACTCAACTCATTACCATTGCAATGTTTAATTATATACTTGAAAGCAATGTGTTGAAAATGCAGGCTTTGGCATAATCATGTACAACCAAACAAGGTTTTGTTTCTTCATAGACAAAAGACTAAGCATCAGCTTTATTTTTCAGAGATGGCAGTAACATAACACATTTCTCTGTGTGATAATCTAACTCAGTGGTGAGCAAACATTTTGCAAAGTGAGTATTGTTGGATTCTAATATTTGATAACAAGCCATGTTGGGAGCACATGAAATGGGTTGATGAATTAATAAAAGCAAATGGACTTTACTTATATAAATTAGGCAAGTTCAGCAAGCCAGATATGATAGCTTAATGTGCTGTTCTGGTTCGCCAGTGTTTGGTCAAGTTAGAGGTTCCCAAATGGGGCACTGCAACTCCCTGGTGTGTTGCTTTGAGATTGCAAGGTATCATAAGATTACATCTATCATTACTACCAACATTTTAGAAAAACCTGTTTAAACCCAATCGATGTACTTCTAAATGACTCTGCAAGATGTTGCAAGGATTGTGTGCAGTGACATAACAAATTTGCAAAATCTGTAGATGCAAAATTCAGTTTGTTTAGGACAAGAACTGAGAGAGAAGTATGGTGAGAGTAATGGCTAGAGTCAAATTGACTGACAGGAAGAACACAAAGGAACTCATGGGTAAAGCTCATTTTTCAGTCTGAGACCAAGTTTTTTTAATGACCATCAAAAATCAATTCATTTGGGTCATTCATGACGTACAAAAATATAGGCCTGTGAATACTGTTACGGTGAGTTTTAATACTAATATGAGGCAAATGGCTGAAGTGTCTCAGCAAAAAAGCAGCTGATGAGTATGTTGGGTTTCCAAGATACAGTGGATAAGTTGGCAAGAGCAAATGGGGTAAGTTGGTATGGACATGTTTTGAGAAAGGATGACAATGATGTGCTGAGAAAAGGGTGCTGGTCTGTTGGATTTCAAAGTACATGGATGACAAGGAAAAGGACAACCAAGAAAAACATGTGGAAGAGGGAATCAGGAAAATATGTCTTGGTCTCAGTCAAGACAACACTTTGAATTGAATAAGGTGGAAAAAGGACTGAAATTAGTTGGAAGGTCATACTGGTTAGCTTAATCCGGCCACCTCCATATCAGGGATAATACCGGATTTATAATGTGGAAGTACTACTACTACTACTGGGATAGGTGTGTTTAAGTCAGGGTTGAGATAATACTGTTTTTTTTTTCATAAACACCAACCCACCTGGGTTTTTTGCTTTTAAAAATGTTTGTTTTTTGGGTTTTTGAAAAGGAACAAGATTTTGTTCTTTATTTAAGGAAAATGGAAAAGACACCATTCTGAATTACTTTCATTCCATCATGCAATATCACTATTTTCAGAATTACACAATAACTTCTTATACCTATCAGGCATTCAAAATTGAGGGTAAAGAAATGTACCTCATCTTTGTTTTGGCAAAGTGTTGTTGGTCAGTTCACTCCTTACTAGTAAGGCTTGGCAAGCATGCACACAGCAAACAGGGAAAAACCATTCCCACACAAAATCTGCAGTTTCACGTCAAGTTTATGTACATGCCCTACTCGTTTACCATCTATAGAGTGAATTTTTCAACATATAATTTGGTATGGTCCAAAATCAGAAACAGTTTAGATGCAGAGAAAGCAGAAAATTGGTTAAAATATACCAATTTTACTGAGCTGAAGAAGATAGAGTTTACTCGAACTGTTCGATTTATTCTTTTCCTTTTTTCAAGTCTTTTAAATTTCGTTGATTTTGATTTTGTCTGATTAATAAAAATTACAGATAACTGTACAAGTGACCAGCTTATTTTATTTTTACTTCTTAGTAGATTTTTCAGAGGAAAGAAAGATTGGGTTTCTTGGTAGGTTTTATTGTTTTTTTTAAGTGGACTTTTTGAAAAAAACCCAGGTGTTTTTTTTTGAGCCAGATTTTTTACAACAACCCTGCTTTAAGTTATTGGTAGACAGTTGACTGGTGGATTTGTTTGAGTGTGCCACTAACTTTATTAATAGTGTGTTAGGAGCTTATACAAGTTGGGGACAACTGGTCTAAGTAAAAACTAGTAGTGGAGTCCAAAGGCTTGTTTCAATGATTTTTGGTGTCAAATAATCACAGGTTTTATCCCCATAAAAAAGAATACAGGTGTCCATTACGATACCCTTGTCTGGGGATTAGCAATGATTTATTATTTATTAAACATAATGTTTTGTTGAAANGCTGCAAACATGGCTTAGAAAGCATAAGCTTTAGTAGCCTGAAGGTTATGCATTTACTTTTATCATAGGCCAACAAAATTTCATNATATGAGAAAAGTGGATGAACTTTCGTGATAAAAAACTGCAAATGACTTTGCTAATTGGTCATTTACAAAATCAAGCAAAAGTTAACAAAACCTGGTAACAAATGTGGTGCAAAATACTAGAACCTGGTTTTGACAAAGTGGAAAGGATGCTGGAAGGATGGACAACATCAAGCCAGTAAGGTCAATGTCCATGAAACAAAAATGTTTTAATAGCAATTTTGATATGTCTTTGTGACATATGCACAATCTAGCATCAACTGAGTGTATCATTAATGCTGAAAGAATAACCTCAGTAAGTAGGAGCATGAAAAAAATGATAGTTTTTGTTAGTTGGTGAAACACTTTTGTAAAAACTAATTGTATTGGTGCACTAATTTAAGCAATAAGAATAGCGTATTCTAGTTATGTTAAAACTGAAACATTTACAAAGCAATGATCACATGAACAAGTTACAAGCCAACTTACACAACTGACAGCTTTTTGAACTCTTCATCACTGGGTTTTTCATCTTTTCGGAAAAAGAACCAATAAACAATAAATCCAGCAAGAGCAGAAAGAAGAAACAAATCCAAAGATGAAATCAAAGGAGTAGCCTCTGCAGAAGATTCATCCATGGTTGAGTACTAACAGATGATAACACTAGATTCCTGCAAAATGGTAAATTACATAAATGCACTGTTATAAAATACAATGCTCTGCATTCCCAATGTGCACAATACTTGACATAATATAGTACAACCCAAAAGAAAACACTTTGTCAACTAAAAGCAACACACTCTAAATATCTGGGATCTAAATTCAGAGTCATGCTCAATAAGTAGTAAACAAAAACAGCAAAAAATTTATCATAATGTAATAATGATTAAAACTTGTTTAAGGGCCATGACATCAAGTACAAGCAGCAACTTAATTCAGCCATCTCAACATGCGCATTGCAGTTTCAAGATAAATAATATTTCCTGCACAGCAAACTTGTCAATTTTTTTAACAATGAATTCTACACACTTTGCATGAATAGCCATTCCACATTTTTGACACTGAAAACCAGGATGCTTCAGAACTACGAGCCTTATATCAGATAAATGTGGTTTGTATGGAGCTATTTTGGGTTCCTATAGAACACCTCCTCCTAAGTCCTACTAGCCTACTATTACTGAACTAGCCAATGCACTAACAATCAATGCACTACTGGACCAGTTACCTGCTACAATTATGTGACTATTACCTTTGCATCTAACACAACAAAACAAGAAAAAACAAGATCACACAACACTCTTTGCAGCAAGTTGGTTAAACAGACCAATCAAATCATGATAATTATTCGTGTAGGATTATGCTGGCTGACTCAATGCCTAACTGGGACTTTTTGGTTGACTGACCAGGATGCCAAAACACAGCCTTTAAACTGCCATTGTCCTGGCTGAAATGGGACGAATGGTAAGCATATGCATGAAGCTCAGTTTGACTGTAGCCGATGTCTTATAGGCAGCTGTAAATACAGAATAATTGTAGGTGAATAGTAGCAGATATTACCCTAATTCATTGCAGGTATTGTCTATACAACTAGTGGGGTTCTTAACCTTTTTTCTACCATGTCTCCCTTAAGTAATTGCCTTTGTTTCAAGCCCCCCTCACTTTAAATAAGCTGTAAAAACAAACATATTTATTGGTACATCTAATGATCAAATTTTCCATGTTGTAGGGTGTGTAAGGGCTCACACACCACTGGAAATTTATTGATACCCCCCTGGGGGAGGAAGGCGTGCCCCCCGGTTAAGAACCACTTCACACATAGGCTATTGACCATGACTTGTGTATTTGTTCATTATGTGTTATAATATTTGTATGTACATCACTTTTTGTTAGTTTGTTTATTTACTTTTTGTTTGACTGTTTTCAATAAGTGGTACTGTTTTTTATAAGGAGAATGGCACAGTGGATGTTAACAGGTAATCCAATCGCATGGTCTGGTTATCGGTTCATAGATCTGGGCTTGCAATGGCTGGACTGCTAGTGGGTCATACACTCAGCTGCTGGTAGGTCACACACTCAGCTGCTGGTAGGTCACACACTAAATACAAAATCACCTCTGGTACTTTGTCGCTTAAATGTTAATATATGCAGTCAGAATCCTTACACAGTTATGAAAGTACAGCATGGTAGAAAGGTTCCTTGAATACCCTACTTGACTTTGTTTTTTATAATATCTAATGTTTGCTAAATGTTGAACATGAAACCTTTCACAAAGCAAATATCAATACTTGGCAAAAGTGTTCTGAAAATATTCCTCATACACAAGAAGCAGTGTAAAAATGTCAAGCAAGAGTAAAGTTGGGAAATTCAGTGGCCAATTACAAAAAGGAAACCATATCTTCAATGATTCACTCATGAATATTAGCAAAAGTCAATTAACAAATGGCCTGTAACCTTATATGCTGCCCTGTTTTTTTCGGTCATAGACTGAAACATTTTTGAAATGACCAAAAAACAATTAAGTCATTTTGGTCAGAATGTTTAAAAAATAGACTAAAAAACATATTTATTGTGAGTTTTAATACAACTGTGCGACAAGTTGACCAAAATCACTCTGCTAAAAATGACTGAAATGTTTCAGCAAAAAAAAGACAGTGTGCAGCAAAGATGGTCTATGGCAGTGAAGGGTATGCTTAGTGCTTACTGTCCTCACTGGCTCATTTCATGACAATTGATATGTCATCAGCCCAGCTGCTACTATCAGTGCATTGGCTTATCATCACTTGAGTGTTTGGCATCTAGGAAAGGCATTGATTTTAGCTTCACAGGCTGTTTTCGTCAAAGTTTCAGGGGCCAAATATGGCCATCAAGCCACTATTTCTCCATCACTGTTCTATGGCCAAGTGACAAGGTAACCGACCATCTGGAAATGCAGTATGATTGCCTACCACTGCTGCAGGCTCTTAAACCAAGTGTTATAATAACAAAATAAAAGAAAATAAGCCTCACAAGTTTGACATTCTTCATAATTTTTCATACATGTTTGATTAAATGTTTGCTACGTAATGAGGTATTTCTGTTATACAGTATGCTATTTTCTAAAAAACTGAGTTGAAAATTTTTCTTAAAGTAATCTATCACACAACTAGAAACAAAGGGAGTGTCTATTTTGCTGCCAGCGGCTAAAGCTCTGCTGGGACTATTTTGCCATTTGATAAGCATCCTGCTTTGTCCACTTATAATGTTGTGTTTGTGACACTAGCAGTATAGGCGAACATAGTCGAGTGGTTAATGTCTATGTCTGCTATACAAGTGGTCATCGATTCGGCTCTCACCATCATTGCTTTGGCTTTGCTAGTAGAAATGACACCTTTGATGGGAGCGCTTTTTAAGTACTTTAGAAAAAAGTTTTGGGTTTAGCTTTTGCGTTTAGGTTTAGAGTTAGAGCTGAGAGTTCAGGTTTAGACTTTTAGGTCACTTGCAAAGACCATATGCTAATCCAAGCGTATCATCCTTGTCACATGTCCAATTTAACCAATGGGGTTCGCCTAATGGAAGAATAGCTTCAGCAGTGCTTTAGCCTCTGATGGCAAGTAAACACTGCCCGAACAAAGCATAATTTCCAAGTTGGTCACACAAAATAACAATTCAAGGGAGGTTAGGGAAACTAACAGAAAATGAGCATTCAGCATGCAATATTTGCTTTACCTGGAAAAATGAAAGAAAGGCAAGTGGCAGGCAGCCACACTGGTAAGCAGGCTGGGTATGATCCATGGGGAAAGCATGACTATCTCAAGTCAGGCTTGCACACTGGTTAAACTGCTGGCAGCATTCCTTCTGACAACTGCCAAAGATAAGCACCGTTGCAATTACTGTAGCTCTCTGGGGTCACCAGCTAATCCCACTGTAAACAAGTTTGTTTCGTAGGATTGTTAAAAAAAAGAGCAGTGGACTTTCCATAGACACTAGTGGTCTTAACTGCAACTGGTAGAGATATGTAGGTGTCTAGGTCATTCCATTTTCTGCATCTGTTGCTGCAATGCCTGCTTGAAGGGAGCTGTTCAAGTAGTAGATTAAAGCAAAGGTCTCCATGACTGTCATGTCCTATACCAAGCTGAAACCTAAAAGCGTGCCACAAGGGACTAACAGGTCTGTGTTGACAAAAACTGCAGTTTGTTTTTGTTACATGGCTCTTCTGTTCTGTGATGCTATGGTTGTCGCATGGCTTTCTGCTTTATAATCTCCACTGTCACTTCTCCCAATTATGTACATTATGTATGCCTCACTTGTTCATCTATACATCTCACACTTTTCACACATTGTTGCCAAACATCATCTGTGTTGTGCAAATGAATGTTGCATATATTTTAGGTCTTTACGCAGCAACTTGCCTAATATATTTCTTGTGATTTTCCAGTGAAGTGGAACATATCACAACACTATAGCTTCAACATAGGCTATGTAGTGGTCAAGGTAGTTAATAATTGAGCAAAATACATTGCACAAAGTTGCAACAAAACTTACAGAAAACATGAACACTCAGGAGGCAATAGCTATGCATTGAAACAAAGGCCAATGGCAGGTAGTAATACTGGCTCGTACACTGGGAATAGCTAAAATAAGATCAAACTTGTACACAGGCTAATATGCTAGTAGCATTCCCTCTGACCACAGCCAGGGCAAGCTTGCGATTTGTTTACACTATTGAATTTGTGTAGTTCTTGTTAATATGCTTTTCAGTTTTTCTCTGCTGTGTCTTGTTGCTAGTGTGTTGATTCTAGTATGGATGGAATTTTTTTAAAGGCCTTAGAAGTTTCAAGTTAAGTGAAATATGTCACAATGCTGAGGTTTCATCATAGGCCAAGTGGTAGTTAAGATAGCTTAAAAGGGGTACGAAATAATCCTGCCCAAGGAGATAACAAAACTTACAGAAAGCGCAAACATTTGCAAGGCAATAGTTATCCATTAAAATGTGAATAGTTACTGCCTTCCGATGGATTATTGATGTTGGTTAATGATATTTTTAAAACTAACAAATTTTATTACCTTATGTTTTAATATGGTATGGTTTATTCATGCATTTTTGTGAATCAAATCATGAGATAACACAAATGCAGCAAGAGGTAAAACAATAACATCAAAGATCGTAAATTGATTTCATGTTGATGAGAATATAAAAACATCAAAAGTTTCAGGTTCCACAGTTTAATAACCACAAAGGATTGGTGAAAGACTACCTCCAAGGGTCAAGTTCTCAGCCAGCCCCGTCTCTAGCACAAACCAATTCTTAATTGAAGACATTTCACAAGTAGTAAAAATGTAACAAAATGCATCAAATCAACGTCAGGTAAAACAAGCAAAATAATAACAACACAAAAACAGCGGGGGAGAAGTATGCCTATGTACAAGGGGTGGGGTAAGTAACTGCCAACTGTAGAGGTAAACATAGGAGGGAAAGAAAGGCATCAACACAATTTTACAGAAAGTAACAAGCATGTAAAACATAAATCAGCAGGAATTCTTGCAAGATAGCAGAACGTTTTTATATTGTTTTCAAAATGAATAAGGGAAAAAGGTTTCAGATCTTCAAGCATAATATAATAGACCAAATTTTGGGACCAACATACTTTAAACAAACCTGACCCAAGGACATTTCCATTCTGGGTAAATTATAATTTTGCAAAGCAGCAAGTCTTGTTTGATATATGTGGTCTGATGCAATCTCAGCAAAATAGTTATCAAATTCAAAGTTATTAGGTAATTTACCATTATAAAAGAAGGAGAACATCAATTTGGCAACTGAGAATTTAAGTAAGTCTGGTATACATATTTAAAATTTTGTGCATGCATAGCTGTTTTGGTTTTGTCATATTCCAGGGTTCTCACAGCTTTATCCTGAATAATCTAATTAACGGAAGCAAAAAGTAATCTTATTTGGCCCTTCCCTTAGTATTGAATAAGTTAAATATTTAAAGAACATAGAACTTGTCTTTTTTACTAAACTTACAAATGGGGATGTTGCAGCAGATCACACTACGTTGTAGAACTTTCTACCATCCCTGAATTTTGTGGATTGACTATGTCACTACCATCCACATGGAAAATTATGGTCATCTGTACTTCTTAAAATTACCTTTGCCATGTGTCATGCTTTTTCAATACCCACGTCCTCATTGTAATATATCACGGCTGCAATATAGCTTTCCACTTTTTAACTTGCATTGCTGCCTGCTTCTCTAACTCATATGTGCATAACTCACTTCCTCATTTGTATGTTTTTTAACTCTTGTAGCTTTTCTTTCATCTTTTTCTTTGCTATTCTTGTGCTTGGTTTCATGTTTTTATATACTATAGTATAACTTTTGACTTTATGTTTAAATGTGCCAGCATACGGATACGTGGGTATGATATTGTTGCGAACTTGTCCACGTAATTAGAGTAAGGGTCAGTGGCATCGGTACCTCCAGCGTAGAGATGTACCTCCAGCGTAGAGATGTACCATCAGCACAGGGGTTGATTTAGAAAGCAACTGTTTGTACCTCCAGCGTAGGGAGTTGATTAATATAACAACTGTTTGTATCTTCAGTGTAGGGGTGGCTTAAGAATGCAACTGTTTGTACCTCCAGCGTAGGGTGTTTATTTAGAAAGCAACTGTTTGTATCTCCAGCATAGTTAGTTGATTTATAAAGCAACTGCTTGCACCTTTAGCATGGGGATGGCTTCAGAAAGCAACTGTTTGTACCTCCAGCGTAGGGATGGCAGGTCTCATCGTGAGGCGCTGAGCCCCGCGTGGTGAGAATAATAAGAATGGTTAGACTTACACTTGACGAGATCCGCCATTCCTAAGCTGGAGGGACAGTACAAAGAATTGCTTTCTAAATCAACCCTTATGCTGGAAGTACAAAACAGTTGCTTTCTATATCAACTCCCTATGCTGGAGGTACAAACAGTTGCTTTCTAATCAACCCCTATGCTGGTGGTGCATCCCTACACTGGTGGTTGGTACTGACGCCGCCGACCAGTCCTCCGTAGTTGGGCCACTGGCCATACGATACAATGATGATCAAACCAATGCAATGGAATGGGTTGCTCACTTTGACACCATGAAGCTGGTCTCTACCTTTTCAGAAAAAAATCAGATGATACTGTGTATCACTTTAACTTTTCTTTCCAGCACAAAAAATGAATGTACATGTAACATTCTTCATTAGTTTTGACTTACAGTCATGGTAAAAAACTTCTTTAACATTATTATAGGAGCCAATAAATGCATAAAAATCAGTTCCAAAATGAAAGACCAGTTTTGTACACTTTCATTTCACCTCAGCTTATTTACATCATGTATTAATTAATATAGCCTACTGCATTTGATTCTGCCTACACAATCATTCTGCCTGCAATCAATATACATACACGATACTGCACTGCATTCTGCCTACAATCATTGTAATTGAATGTGATACATCATGATCGAGTGAGACATATCATGTGCCCACATATTATTGGAAGGCATATCCATCTCCATGGACTTACAATTACTTAGCAATAAGATCAAAACAAGAAACTGCCACGTTGGAATGACCACGTCAATGTCCAATCTACTGAGTGCAGTCACGCGCTGCAATGGACACATAATGATAGGCATTTATTACGCAACTAGCCGAAACTCACGCGCTCCAATACGTGACCGTTTGCTGCGGCGCCTACGTTACATCACTGTAAAAAAATTGATCAAATGGCCCAACGTAACCTCCTTCACGAATGACTGAACCGTGTGCTTAGCCAAGCGAAACAATGTTCAAAATCCAGATCATGTGATCTCAATCAACAGTGAATAAACCCGAACATAATTTCCGGTGTCAAGTGAATTTTCTGACCTCTGCGAAATTTCTGATCTATTCTTGTGTTTCTGTTATTTCGCTTCTTAGGGTTAATTTTTTGATGACTGCCATAAAAATAAGAAGTTTTGGTTAGACGTCAAGTATTCCACAATTGTACTATGGACTAGAGATGGCAGTCCAGAGATGATCGGATAGTGGATTTTTGCTATCCGATCCTATCTTGTTTTGGAAAAATTATATCCGTATCCGATCCGAATCCTGTTTTGGTTGAAACCATACTATCCGTATCCGAAAACTATCCGAAAGTGTATTGTGATGCACAACATACATTTT
>JGI24158J21664_10001146_pt1 | contig 28612 bp, 19 predicted proteins | sample Ectturendosymbi3_FD_21664 | JGI IMG/M metagenome (IMG submission 21664) | reverse complement strand
CCTCCAACGCCGTTACAAAACGTTCTGTTAAGTAAGTTTCTGTAGCCCGGTGTCAAGCGAAATTTCTGACCTATTATTTTTGTCAGTTATTTTGCTTCTCAGAGTAAAGGAATAAAGTTCGCCGATTACTTTTTGATGTGTGTTGTGTAAATTAAAACTTTTTGTTTGGATGTCAGGTACCCACAACAAGCTACACTACGGAAATAAGTAAAACCAATGAAAAATATTGGACTTAATCTTAGACCTCAATTGTTTTTGTTTTTCTAACTGTAACATAAACGGTAACCCGACACACTTACCTAAACACCACATCTAAGCCCTAATCATCAGTTTTTTCAGCGTATTTTATATGTAGAATGTTGCTCTTGGCATGCGCGTATGGCGTGAAGTCAGAAATTTCGCTTGACACTGGTAATTCAGCCTCCAACGCTGTTGTAAAACGTTCTGTTTTTATCAACCAGCGTTGTGCACAATGTGTGTGTTTGTATACTATGGACTTCGTGTTCTGCGGCCAAAAATGCATTATTAATATACATGACCGTTTGCGAAAAAGTTTTACCACGGTTGGATAAGTACGATGACGTAATCGAATGAAATTTCATGAAAATTGCCCCTCCCCCCGAAATGAAGAGCTGGTTGCGCCACTGGCGCAATCCATTACAAATATGAATAGCAACCTACAACTATGGGTCAAAATTTGAACATAGTTGGTTTTATCGATGAATAAACAATTTTGAACAATGCTGCGTTGCATCAGTCTGGTCTTCCAAAAATCTGTTTCGAATTCACACATTAATTTCGGTACAAATCCATCACATTTCACATGCGCCAAAAATTACCTCAAAAGTAGCCTACGAAGTTTCGCGCAATCTTCCAAAAACGTCACCTCAAGGCTATCTTCTTTGTTTCACAACATTTTACAGACAAATATTTCTTAATACTTAATGTTAGAACACCTTTACACATGTTGAGTTTTCACAGCAGCAAAAAAAGATGCTAAGCATCAAAGCTACCCTTTAACGGCTTCCACGCGCGTGTTCGTTGTGAACAACGCATACTTATACTTGTGTTGTTTCATCTAAACGTATGTCCCTTGTTACTGCCATCATAGGTTGCGGAACCGGGTGGCCGCATGGGCCTAGGCCCCCCACTTTTATTTCTGAGGGGGCCTGGCCCCCCACTTTTAAATTTCGAATTTTGTTTTTAAGTTTAAATAACACAATTTGTATTGGGTCCATTGTTAAAATCGTTTAATGAAAAAAATGTTGCAGAATTTTGGCAGTATTTTATCAATATTTATTTGTAATTTGGCAGCATTTCGTAATTGTTCAGCAGAATATACTGTGCACAGTCTGTCACACTGCTATGGCTTGCTTACCGCCTTGGTGTTGTTGAACGATAATGCCAGATGGTGTAATACAAAACAATTTTTGCAAAAATGGTGTAATTTCACATGCTTGTGTGCATGGGCGTCGGAAAGCGAAAATTTTTTTTTAGTTACGCGCCTGCCTCCAACACTCATGCTTGTCTGTAGGAAAAAGTTCGTACCACACCATTTAAAAATGGGTGTAATTTCAAGCGTTTTAACACCATTCTAAATAATTACATTTTGCTGAATCTGATACGCAAAAAGAAATATTTGATAAATCAATGTCAACTGTGTTTTTGTTTTTCCATTGGGAACAGTAAATAGCCATATTTTATTTTTTTATTGGCAACACAATTGGCATCCGTACAGACAACTTGCTATAGTTAGTAGTTAGTATATATGCTTTGTCTTGCATTTGCATTCCGGTATCTAATGCAGTTGTAAAATGAGTAGTCAGTCATGTTCCTTCTGTTCAAGATGTGGAAAAGTGGAATTTGAAAGTACTTAATTTAAGACAGGTATCAATGCTCTGTCATTTTTGCCTGCTTTCTAAGCTGTGTTCTTGTTGTTTGCAACAGCCCAGTGGCGAATACGGACAGGCTCCTCGGGCTTAGCTTTGAGTCTTCGATTATGATTTTTATAGCGGAGAACGCAAGCTTGCTTTATATATTTGTGCCACCACCCACGGTCCCACTTCACTAAGTTGTTGACTCAGGCTCTTTTATTTGGGCCTTGTCACTGTTCATGTATTTTCGTTCCACGTCTGGCCTTTCGCGTTAATGTTGCAGGTGACCTGAACAAAACAATATCGTTCGTAGAAGGCGTTCTCTCGACTTTGTTCGCCTTTACTCAGGCTCTTCTATAAGAGCCCGAGCTGCTTTATGCAATTAAGTATTTTTTTAAATATAATTAATATTGGATTGAATGATTTTTGAAGCAGTGGATTTGCAAAGAACATTGGATTTGAAGTCCAATCCAATGGACAGCTCCCATTTCCAGAATAATACCAAACGAACGAAAAATTGTCCTGTAATTGGGTCTAATATGAATGAGACTAGTAAGCGGAGGACTTTTTTTTATTTTGGTGACGGCAGTTGGCGATAGGCCCAAGCCTAAATTGTGCTTCTTGCCGGGGCGATTGAGGTGAACGCTCTTGCCCAAGGAGCGCTACTGCAATTCACTCAATGGCTGTGCATCGAACACGCAACCTTCCAACTGGGAGGCGGACACTTTACCACTGAGCTAATGCCGTCCCCGGAAGACTTACTGGCGTTATCATTGCTCTGTGACGTACGTCACCATTTCTTGTTACGTAACTAACGTCACAGAGCAGTGATAATGCCAGCCAGAATGAAAACAAATGGAAATTTTAGTAACGCAAGCCTCGAACGGTTTTATTCAGTCAGAATAAAGCGCATGAGCCTGTAACAGCTTATTTGAATTTCAGGTGGTTCACCGATACGTTTTCATATGGTGTGTAGGCGATGACGTCATATGTCGATGCTTGTGACACCACAGTTGCCAATGCAAACCACAAAAATTCTCTAGTTTTTTTTTGTCGTGCACTTGTGACCCCCACTTTGAAAAAGGTTCCGCCACCCATGACCGCCATGTGTGCGTGAGTTGTACTTCGTTGGTGTGGTTGTAAAAATACTAAACATTGCTGAGTTTTTATGTCCTTTTAGCCCCAAAGTACAGGATTGGGTTTTGATAGCTTCGTCGCTAAACAGTGAAAAAAGTGCGGCAACCATAGGAAGCGACAAAAAGGAAACCACTGGAATCACGTTTGACAGAGGTTTACTACGTGGAATTTTCGCTGGTGATTAAATTCCTTCGCTACAAGTAAACACGGCTGCCTGATAAACTCAGCAAAAAATCTACTGTTTGCAGTCGGTGTGGAGCGCATAATTCATTCGCAGAAACAACGCATTTACGTCAACGCAGCTTCCCAGGCGCATAAAGGCTAGAAACAGCTATACCAGTAAATGAACGCAAACAAGTATTGCCTTAACATGATCTCCAGTGCCACGTTCAGCAGCACAAGGTTGGTAAAATAAGAACCAATAACACAATTGCAAATAAATATACTGCCGTGTTTGCCGCAAAAAGATAGAAAACAACGATAAACAGAAAACATGCGAGCTAGGACGTAATTTAACTTCAACAACGATTCGACATTTAGTACCAGAAAAGACTTCAGCAACGACCTTCGTAAATAAAATACTGCCAATGGGCAATGTTGCTAAGAGATGCATACACTACGACTATGCATTGAAACACCGACATGACTTCTGTTCACAATTTCGGACGCTTGTAGAAAGTAGCCACATTCTCAAGCGGCATCAGGCGCGTAGTCTGTGGAGAAATAATTGGAGCAAAGCGAAAGGAAAGTTCGCAATAAGACGTCAGAGCATGTGTTTCGCCGCTCTAGTTGGCAGGACAGCAAACATCGACATGGTGAAGAACTACACTTCTAGCGTTTACTAACTACTGACAGCGAAACTTGGGAGTGGGCAAGTGAATACATTCAATTTAAGAATTAAAAAAAAAAAATCAAATTTAAAGCAAAATGCACGGTTTTTTCTCTGGCCGTTTACGCGGTTTCAGGACGGCCTCAATCGCACAACGGAAGACCTCGGCGAGATTTTCTTGGGTCAACGCTGAACATTCCACGTACTTGAACGCTTTGATTTCCTTGGCCAGCTTCATTCCTTGCTCTCGCCTAAAGTAGTAAGAGGACACTTGAATGACTCATTGCGTGAACGACTGAGCGGCAACCGACCGTTCGCGGTTACATCAACGTTTACTATTGTAGTTATACGTATGAGGCTCGTCGCTTAGGTGACATTAGGCCTGACGAACGTCTCATTCCGCGTGAGTGTGAAATCGATGACCCCTCAACTGTTGGAATATATCATTGCAGTAGATAAATGCTCGAATCTGAAGTTGTTTCGAAGCCCAGAAACTCATGGCGATGATTTCCGAGAGGCCGAAAGGAATGTTTTGAAACTTTTGAAGCTACAAAGGTCTCGCAGACTCCAAGCAATCAGGGACAGCGCAAAAAGTACACCAGCGACATTAAACTTTGTTGCTGTTCACAGTCGTCCTGTGCAAAAAGTTTTAACCTTGGCGAATCCAAGTTGCACCAATGACCGATGGCGTTCTGGACTAAATACCACGACCGACAATTCAAAATGATAGACTTACGTAACCGGTGAGTCATTTTTTTCGCGGAGACGATCGAGCACTTCCTCATTGGTCCTCAAATCTAGTTTGGTGGCAACAAGAACAATTGGCACATTCGGACAATTTTGGTTCAACTCTGGAATCCACTTCAGCTTGATATTTTCGAAAGAAGTGCGTGAGATGATGGAATAGCACAGTACGAAGACGTTCGTGTCCGGATAGGAAAGCGGCCGCAGCCTGTATGTGAAAAAGATCGGTTACAATGCATATCCGCGACCCATGCTGAGTGGCTGTGGGGACAGGCTGAATAATGGCAAACATACTGAATATCAGATCGCGAAAATTATTGTCAATGTATGTTAGCGCTAATTTTTATTTTATAAAAAGGCGAACAAAAATTAAAAAACTAGCCATTTGAAACATCTGAAAAAACGCCGTTGTTTTTTAAAACTGACAACGAAATTTACTAAGTTCCATTCAAAAATCTTGGGATTTGTCGAACAGTTCGATGCATCAAGAAAATCTGGACCATTTGGATAGCATAAACGTTTTTCTGTTTGCAATTCCAACCGCACTCCACAAAATTCGATTTCGCGACCTCCAGCCCATTGCTAAAATTAATCTGAACATTAGGTGTTGACTTCATACGCCGCAGCGCAGTTTGTCTTTCTGTGTTTTGCAGAATAATTGAAACCATAAATAACTTCTGCATAACTTTCTGCTGCAAACCTCGTCCCATCTGTAAATTTTTAAACATATCTATGAGATGTACTGAAGAATTCGAACTAGATGATAAATAAAATGGTTCGGAAGAAAAACGCAAATAAAATGGTTCGGAAGAAAAACGCTAAGAGAAACACCACGGAAAGAAAATGCAATCTGGAAAAACAAAGTGTGGTTTGCTGTCAACATAATCCACCAGAAGTCTTGTTACTGAACTTTACAAAACAATAGCGTTTAACCAATATTTTTTCTAATTTATGTTTTGTTAAAAACAGCATTTTTATCAGGAGACAAAATTCAAACTTCCAGCTGATCTCTTTCCAAACTGACTTTCACACACTACGATATACTCCACTCTACGCTGGCCTGACTGAATCACATGCTGACGAGTTGGCGCGACCGTAGTTTACTTTGCTGTTACAAGGAAATACAGAGCCCTTCTCAATCCGCTTTGCCAGAAAGATTGATTTACCGACTAAAGCCTCTTTAAATAATTCATTGAAACCGTATCGAACTGGCAATCTCTAGCAGTACAGCTCATAAGACCGCACTCAACGCACGTTAAGATCTCGACTTTGTTTCGCAAGGACGTATGTAGCGGTCTAATAAAGGATCCTGGCCACTGTTACTTCAGCAATGAACCCAGCACGGTTGGAGCCTGCTTTTGACTTTGTACCGTAATCTGCCGCTTCATTCCACAGAAAGTTTTCTTTTAGTGTTATTACTTCAACGACTTGAGGAATTGTCATCTGAACAACAGTTGCAATTGTCCAAACCAAGCGCAGTATGAAGCAGAACAAGTTTAGAATGTACGAAAACTTTTGCATATGATTGCGGGAAGATAATCAGAATATCGGACGCATTTTTAGATATCTGACTTCTGTAGACTCAGCCATTCAGAAGAAACATTTTCCAATTTTTACGAACATACCTAGTCGTTCGTTTCCTTAAAATTAAGAATTAACGAAAGGTCAATAAAGGTGCAAGACTAAGATAAGATGAACATGGCACGAAATAAATAGCACCAAAAAACGAACGGTACGTTTTCCACACTTTATCATCGCAGCAGTGGCGTGGCCAGCCCAAAATTTTATTGGGGGGCCAAATTGTTTGACTTCAGGCGAGCAACAGTATGTTTGTTTGGAACGTTGCTTCTCAATGCACAAAATGACAAGATATGCTAAAAATGTGGGGGTACGGACCCCCTGGCTACGCCTGTGCATCGCAGTACTAATGCATCGCTTGAATTTATCCGCAGTCTACCGTACGTTTGACACATGTGGTTACCACTTACTCCACCGGTAGTACAAGCACAAGCAGAACAAATGTAACCCATAAGCAAACCAGGTAGTTAATTGATTTACAAAGGTTAACACTGACAGCATACTGTTTTACACATCAGAAGTTGTCATACTCAAAGCTTCAGCATTTTTCTTGCCAGCACGGGTTGCATCTCTAGTCATCATTCAAGACCCCTTCAATCGCAAACAAGTTTTTTTTACATATAAAACAACTTCACCTGTCGAAATCCTCTTGGCCAGCTGTGTCCCACAAATTGAGGTTAATGGCTTGCCCTTCGAAGTTAACGTTGGCCATGTAGTTCTCAAACACAGTGGGGATGTATTCGTAAGGAAAAGCATTGGACGTGTAACTGATTAACAGACAGGTTTTGCCAACCGCACCGTCGCCAACGACAACCAGTTTGATCGACTGCAATCAACAATGAGATACGAGTAAGCTCAACAACGCTACTACGGAATACCGGCGTTGACTTCAAAGTGGCTTGAAATCCAAGCAGCGCTTGCTATGAGCGTTTCGATTTATTGCCGTGAGCTGCACGCATGAATGCACTCGAGGGAAGCCGAACACAATGTATATGTTAATCGCCCTGTCGATCTAAATACAGTCCACTGAGTCGTGCCATGCCAACGTGACCTGGCAAACGGTTTCGCAACCGCTTTGATAACAACGTGCAATGAAATTATTTTCCGAAAAAACTTTCCCACGCCAGGTTTTCAGAGCAATGTAATGTTGAGCGGTGACCAGCGGAAAGCACTTTTGCAGGAAGAACAGCAATAAAGGCCGCACTCCAACAGCTCCAACCTTTTTCTCCAGTTTCGTTAAGCGTGGCAAAACGAGTGCTTACCTGCATAGTTGCAGATTCAACTCTTGAAAATAGACGTCTTTTCACAATTTAAAACACTCAAACGCTAATCTTACGCATCGGACACCTGAAACGACAATCGCCACATACCTCAGCAAGGCTACAACTCTCAATACGAACAAATTTATTTGCTACTATTCGATCGCCGTCAAACCAGACGGTGCAATTGCAAACGTTGCTTTCGAAATTTGGCACAAGTGTTTCAAGTAATTATGGTTGGCTAGTTAGTAAGAAAAGTTCCTATAAAAAATAAAACATAACCTTTGAAGAGATGGACAATGCATTGCAAAAAAGATGCTGTCTCTTACGGAGTATGACACATTAATCCCCTAAAAACAATGATCGTTCATAAACACGTTAGATAACAATCACTTACAAGACAGCTTAAAAAAACAACTTCACAAAAAATACAGAACTACAGGATGCTGGCTGGACAAAAATCTATCGACAGCAGCAGCGCTTCAGTTCCCTAATGAAGCGCATGAGAAAAATCTGCACAACACATATATATATTCGCGCTCGATCGCTTATTTCGCAGAAGATAAAAAACAAAAATCGCAGTAAACTTTTTTCACATCAAACTGTTCCAAAAAGATGAGTTGAAACCGCGTGAGTTGGTAACTACAGCTTATTGGTGACGGCCATAATTATGGACACGAGTCATTATAATCGTGTTGTTTAGACTTGCAACACAGAAGCATACAAGCAGTAATCTCGCTCAGAATTTAAAATTTTTTAATTGTTACGGAAATTCCAAACAGTTCGTTGCTTCAGCGTAAGGTTATAATCAAGCATGGTTCAGCTTATGTGCATCCAGGCCCGTGAACTAGCTTGGGACTCCAGATGGGGCGAAGAGTTTTCTGAGAGGGACCCAAATTTTTTAAATTATGTCCAATAGTTTTACACTATGTCCAACACATTTTTCCAGGGGGGCGAAAAAAAATTGGTTACGGGCCTGTGTGCAACGCACATCGAAAATCACGAAAAAAGTTAAATTCATCGAAAACTTAAACTATGTTAGTAGGTTGTAACTTCAACACAGCAGAAAAATGCGAAGTGAAATGTATCCTTGATTTGCATTTGGTGCACACACTTGCAAGACTGCTTCTTGCGATTTGTTGAAAAAAAATTTGTTCAAACTTGGTTTGGAGAAAAACGAGCTTCCAAAGTTAAACAGATTCTAAGGTGGTTGCTCTTTTCGTCAGTGGAATGTTCAACCTTTTCGGGTCGATTTTAGGGTCACCTGAAAGTGGAGGAGCTACATTAAATTCTTAGACATTGTTGGAAAAGGTAGTATTGACCACATTTTATGATTAATATTTGCACATGTGTGACATCAATATGACGTACTACAGGAAAAAAACAGGCTCTGATCCTTGCAATATCCGAAGTGACTTTTTTCAGTGCGCTGCGCAGCTACAAGCATGCACGTTGAAATGTAACTAACAGTGTCATCTTTGCAAAAAAATTAATTTTTGGCTTCATCCTTCTTTCTTCTTTCTTCTCGTCTAAGGGGTTCAAACGTCCAAAATTTGGGGGTATTTTTTCGTGCTTCGCTTTTGAGGCTCCACTCATCCCGTTCTAAAAACAGCAACTATCTAAATAACGCTGAAGAGGTTCACGCATCTACCTTACGCCTTCTTGTAAAGTTTAAAGAAGAAATGTCGGGAGGGAAAAAGTTAAGTTACATTTTTCTACGACCTACTCGCGAAATCCCCTAACAAAGGACTACAAAAGAGCTCATTTTCTCCAAAATTTCACAATGCAAGGGTATAAATTTTTATAGGAAGTATGTCAAAATCCACGTTCAAATATATCTTGGCTGTCTGTCTACCGTTTAGGGTTCATGCGTTATGACCAAAAAGTTATGGGTGCGTCACTATAAATGGGCTCAGCCGGTTTGGGCTCAGCAAAAATAATGGTGTACCACTAATGTCAATCAAGACATTATGTGTCCAAACAAACGAAACGTATTGCATCAAAATCGTGTTCGGAAGGTAAGAGCTTTCTTAAGGTAAAAAAACGAAAAACGATTGAATTAACCCAGGTGGTGGTCTTGCAGTCGTGTGCTTTAATTGCTATTTTCATAGCATTCTATCTCGATCAGTCGTAGCGCAGGGTCACAGACGCTCAATGGCAAAGTGCAGGATGAAACTCACAAGAAAAACATGCATAATTTATCTGTTCAGCGCTTTCCGTAACAGTAAAAAGCGCACGCGAAACTAAAAATGCACTGCTTCTAGCAATAGAAAGCGCTGGTATGATTCAAGCTTTTCACTGCATTAGACGTAAATTTTAGTGATCTTCCACGGCATAAAATTTTTTATAAAAACACCGCTTCAAACTGTATCAGCAGCTCACCAAGCTATAGCGTAAAGCAACGATCGACTGCCAACTTAGCCTGCAGCAAGTGAACTACGTTAATTCAGGCATTTTCTCTCTTAATCAGAAGTTTGAGCTTTGAGAAGTGATGATTAAAGTTCCTGTTACACGCCAAGCAGGCAACCGAAGCATTGCCAGTTGCCAGTTGCCTTGTTATATGCGTAAACGAAACGTGATTCACAATGCACGATTCGACTATATGAATAACTGCGCCGTTTCGATTCAAACGAATTTGCGCAGTTGATAGTCAAGCGACATTGCGTATTTTGACGCTTAAGTGTCGTCAAATATCCTGAAAAGGGGGTATTTAAAATTTTGGAACGAAATAATTTTTAATCATTTAATAGGGCTAATTTCTTTTCAAGCAACACTGTCAACGATTTACAACACAAAACAGAAATTCCGGTGTTTCATTTGGTCAACTTTTCCCCTTGCAAAGGTGTGCACAAAAACACTGATTCACTACAGTCAATACATGGACGTTTATCGCACAGATACAACTTCCTTAAACATAACTGAATCTTTGCGTTGTGGCAATAATTGAGGTGAAGAGAGAAGCGCACATAGAAAAATGCGACAACTGCGAGAACGCAAGCTTTCACAGCAGCACATTTAGAAAAGTAGAAATAGACTTAAGGACGACACTCATTAGTTAAAAGCGTTTAACGAAGCACATTCAGCAGTAAAGACATAAGACGCAAAACACACACACGTGAGTGGGTGATGCGGAAGTAATGATACCCGTTTTGAGGAAATTCGAGAAACAAAACCGCTGAGAAGAATGACTCATTTTCCTGGAGAACTCTTGCAACTAAAGAATGCCTGAAACAAACAAGTCATACGTGGTTGCATGCGCGGAAGTTCACGTATGCAACCACTGACTGAATTAAAAAACTATCAAATGAATTCTGGTGTTGGAGTAGCAAGTTGAAACCTGCACTTATTATTCTACATCTTGATACTCAGAACGATCTAATCAGATTTTAACTGGTGAAGTCTTCGGACAAGTTGTATTAGTTGTGTCAACATAAAATTGCTGACACAACACGATGTTAACCGGACGCCTGGGCAGTAAGTTAGCAATAAAACAAATAACCTCTTGTTGTTCTTGATTGGTCAGACAACGTACATTTAAGAACGACCAACCTAATTCAGGACCACACAAGGTGTATGACCCCACCTCTCAGCATGTGTGACCCTACCACGCAGCAACTGAACGCTGTAAGCAAAGTGAGATGCAGATTGGAAATCACCGAACGGATCGAAAGTCTTCAGACACTGGTAAGCATGTTTTGCATTGACCTAGAATAGAGCTTTAAGTTTGCGAAAAGGGGAATTACGGCCCGTCTTTGCGACGATTTTCCGATAAATGTGGAGGTTAAAATTTCGTGACATAAAAGAGCTGGTTACATTAGCTTGTTTGGTGGTTTGCACGTCAAAAACAAAACCTCAGTTTAAACGTTCGGAACACACGTGCGCTGAAGGAGTAGGCAGCAGTCATGGGCTGAAACCTTTTTGACGGACAGGGGTTCGTAGAAACAAAAAGCAGACGTGATGCTAGACTGTTTGCTCGCAATGATTGATTACGCTAATGTAATATGTGGGTGATCAACGTAAAACAAAATTTGGTAAATGCAACCTACTCTTACCACGTTACATTACATTACACTGCCCAGCGTCCACCATGCTTTTCATGTGGATCTTTGCCTCAAGCAAAACAATGTTATAAACTCATGCTTTAATCCTGCTGAAACAACTCTGGGTTAAACACTAAGCTCAAAAACTACCGACCAATGTACATAATGTTCATATTTTTCGCAAACGACGCAACCTTAGGTAAAAACTACTGACCAAGCCTGCGCCCAGTAGGGAAATGTAGTTGGAGTAGCAACTTTCCAATCGGTCAGTCTCTATGCTCGGTGCTGTTGAGCAAACTTTAGCATTTGGGAATTGTTAACCCAAACACATATAAAACTGCTTCTGTGTGCTTGTTGACAACTATAACATTATCAACATTTGTATTACATCACACAACAGACGATTATCATCTGACTATTCCTGCAAATTCTTTGTTGGTTATTTAAATAAAACTGATTCGGAGCCAAGTGAGCAAAGGTATCAGCTGTTTTTTAACGAGATTTTCTGCATCCGATTAAATCAGTATAACAAATATTAGTTGCTGCCTAAATTTTAGTTTGTAATTTTTACATTTCAGAGCATAATCCAAACTTGTGATAAGCCGCATATGTTTGCCTCCTTCCACTCTCGAGCAATGTCGCCAAACATTTGACCTGTGAAAAAATGGCAATACACATTTCGTTAACGAACAAAATTTCGGTCTCAAGCGCAATTCATATGCTCGGGATATTGCCTGAGTGGGTATGCTCTGAACCTACTTTTTCGTTGTCTGGATTTAAAGACACCCTATGCATGGATATATTAGCCAATTTTACCCGACAAACAATTGTGTTAAAAGGTCTTTGCCAATTATTTTTGTCACAACTACTTATACCAAGAAGGAAAACGCAAAAATAGAATCAAAGACATCACAACACGTTTAGGAACATAATACGATATGCCATCAAAATACCGATGCTGTAACATTTGCACTCCGTCACAAGGCAAATCTGTTGGGTGGTGACGAAGGTACAGCATCATGACAACAAAACTTATTTATAGATATCTGGGCTGCTGGTCTACATGCATTTGTTTCTACTGTTGTTTTAACCGTGTTACCTTATTTCGCAAGAACTGCAACTTTACGCACACACTCAATTAATTTACAACACCATAGGGGTTGAGCTCGCACCGACATGTCCAACCGCTGTGAAACAACTTGCAAAAGTTGCTTATCGTGATTTGAGCTGAAAGCGAAATCGGGAAGGTCCATGAAAAAATCTGTTTCGTTTTCACCACATGAATTGTGACTGTGTCACAATTGTTTTAAATTCAAATAACCATCAAAATTCAAATTTGCCAAGTAAACTGGATCTTGCAAGTCTTTGGCGGTGAAAATTTCAAGTAACTAAATGGTACCACAAGCGCAATGAAATTTCAGCACTTTTATATTTGCGGTTATTATGAATGATTTCCACAACTTATTACTTTGAAACAACAGCTTGAAATTACTGGCATCATTGTCATGATTACAGTATGTGGGTCGAACCAAATTAAGGCGACGTGTTGAACTTTTCCAGCTGCGTTTAGAAAGTTTAAAATGAATGCAAAGTGGTGTGTTTTTTCTTTAAACGTCGTCATGAATCAATGCCCGATTACGAAACAATAATTCAAAAACCAATTAATCGCAAATTGCAATATAATCCGATTCCATACCGCAGGAATACAGCTGACTAATGGTAGAATATCGAAATATAACCGGCAATACGAACAAAACGACGTTTTGTTGGGCTTCGCTATTGAATGAAAGATGTTATCCGATTTTATGCCATGCGTAGCGCGTTTAAATCGGCGCAGCAAGGTAGCGCAGACAACGGAAACGTTTCCGAGGTCTGTCATGTGTACGTGGGCTGCCGGGAATGTGGGTTGCTACGAACTGGTCCGTTATAAACGTATACTGTGTTTCGAGTTTTTGTGTTTTGAACCAACGTGGTCTGTTATGAGCTGTTTGCTATGACCTAGTCTGCTTGATGTGTCCGATTTTAACTCCTTACGCAACGTTACGACTCAGACATGGGTCATGATCTTAACGAAGATTTCGAGCTAGATTGCCTTTACTTAGGACTGCACAGATAAGAGTTTATTACCACAAACGTGAAACGTGACAACCCAGATCTACTTCCAGTTACTATCGTTTAATGAAGGGCCTGCTCTGAGATCTTTTCAGCCTAAGGACGTCTTAAGCATTTGTCTTGGCATCGCTCCACCTTTCTCGTTTACAGTGATTTTTACAGCGGTTCTGTTTGACCGCTCCACACGCAAACACTTTCAAGTTTAAGTGTTCTTTAGCTTTACCAGATTTTTACGGGACACAATCGCAAAATATCACAAAATCAAAACGAACTAAATGAGGCGTTTTACATTGTGGTGTACTTTGAGATATGCACTGCGGTTTACTGTTCATTGGCTTATTCAAACAATAGTCTCAGTTTTGAAGTGAGCAGAAGTGCTAAAAATAAATTACAGTATAAAAACTTAAGTATAAAAAAAATAAATTATACAAAATAAAAAGGAACTTAAAATAAAATTTTACGATCGTATATCAGTTAGCGGAAGTCCCGACTACACAATTACAAATAAACTTCTGAATTGCATTGATAACGATACATGGCCTATCCATCTAGTACTTTATGAAACTAGTAGCACCGCATACTCAAATCTAGAATAAAAAAAGCCTTTGCTCAAAATTTTTAAATCTTGCAAGAGCCAATGTTTCCGAATGACATTGATGTTTTCAACAGCTTTTAATACACATGCGGATTCTCTACTTTTTAGTTGAAGAACTTCAGGGCCCTTGAAAAAATTTACAGACCATGCATGTACATTAATGTCATATTTGTACACTGTGCATTTACGTTATGTCATTAGCGCACCAAAGTAGTAATTGTACAGCTATAACCACTTTAAAGAAGCACAGCAAAATACTGGAGTCTCACGAAAATTTTAGCAATAAAATATAGACAAGAAATTTTCGTCAGATAACTCTCAAGCCTTTGGTAAACTTAGTCTACAATCTCCCCAGGAACAAAAAATAATTTAATTCGTCAGTCCCTAATGGTAATTTCCAACGCACTGACTGATTCAGTTGGAAGTTGGAAATCGTTTCTTGAGCTATCTCTTCTCAGCTTGGGTTTAGCAACTCAAGAAAAAACAAAAACAACTTCCTTTTCAAAAAAATATTTTAAATTAGGTTTCCTACGTAACACACCCCGAAGTTATAAAATCACTGATCACGAACGCCTGTATCTTGATGTGTGAAGAACTGCATTCCCTAGTATACGATTATTGTAAGTCATCACCCATTCGTTTAGGAACGTCTATATCAAATGAATCAAATAATTACTATGATCTGAGTAAGCAGAAGCATTGGCATCACAAGTACCTTAAGTCAATACTTCTTCGCAAAAAGTGGAATTTACCGGCAGTGTCGACGCCAGAAAATATCTTCAGGGGACTAAACATTAAGTGGTGGGTGCAAATACAGTGACATGAATCTGACTTTTTGAAACCAATGCTCAATACCTATTCCTTCCATGATTGTTCTGTGGAGATCTAAAATGGATGTTGTTGTCTTTTTCGGAATTATAACCTTGTCAACTGATGAACCTCCATCAGGCAGCGAACACAACAAAGGGCATTGCTTTAGGAATTTCATAATGCTCCGAGAAGTCATTCTCTATTCTTCATCACCCTTAAAACTTGCAAAATGCAGCTTAGCGATGCTGCACTTCGTCTCAACAACGGTTGAGTTTTGTCAGATCCAAAAGCGGTTACAAAGATTTCAGGTCTCAAAAAGTTGCACTCTCTGGATCAAGAGCAGATAGTGCAGCATCCAGCTTGGAGTTGCTTTCTTTTAAGCGAGCTTCCATTTCGCCCGAAATGTGATCTAAACCACTGTAATATAATCTACGTAACTCGCCATGAACCACTGGGTTTGCTTCACTTGTATCGTAGACCACGTATCAACCAACCGAATGCTTGCAACAGACTGCAACTCGTCGGTAAGACATTGAAGCTTGTCGTGTCGCGTTTCAATACATCTTTATATCGGGACTTTAAGGCGACCGGTGGGACAACTGCTGAGAACTGTACAAAAGATCTTTTGTCAGAGAACTGTACAAAAGATCTTTTGGTAGGCGGCCATCTTCTTGCCTCTGCACATGACCGCTCCAGCGAAGACAGCGCGTCTTCGAACATGGTGTAAATGTCAGTGATGTCCACGAGCTTCATCAGAGGTGTTGGACCAGGTTTCCGAAAAGAACATGAAGACATTGAGAACACAGGACTCGAAAACACGAGCTTTTAGGCGAAGTGGACGTTTGAGGTTGTTCCACACTCGTGAACGCAGCTGCCAAAAACTGTGGCAGCTTTCCCTCTCCGGGCTTGAATCTCCGAGGTACTGGTAACTGTAGAGCCAAGATGACAACCCTTGTACACTGCAGTGGATCTTGATCACTGGTGGGATAGAGCAACATTGACTTTCTCAGCCTGGTTGACATGCCGATGTGGAGCAGTTGCGAATGAGCTGGAGAGGCGCTACATCTCTTCAGCAGACTGGGAGACGAGAGCAGCGTTATCTACATACAGGAATACAGAAGTTCGCGCACGTCCACTCGACGAACTATTTGCTTTAGCACGAAGACGGTTAAGGTTGACGAGGCTTCCACCGGAGCGCGGCTGCAGCAAGATAACGAGAACGTTCAGGAAAGGCGAAGCGTAATAATGCTGAAAAGAATATTTAAACAGAGTTGGAGCAAGTGTACAACCATTCTTGACACCACGACAGAATTCATATTTTCTTGATCTTGAGCCACCAGAAGAATGTGAGTTTGAAATTTAGCCTGAAGCAAACTGCTTGGGAAGCAAAGACCCACAAATTGGTAATGCGGTGCCATTTGATGCAGTGAGCATCCAATGATGTGGGTTCCATGCTTCTTGATGCAGAACGTTTAGTTTTTTATATAAACTTATACCACAAGAAAACACGATGCCCGNACATNACAGGAAACCCACGAAGTCACACTCATTTGCAGGCATCTGTCGACAAACAAGCAGCTCCGCTCCTTGCTCAGCCTTTTTGATTATTTTCTTTCCTGATGGTCAAAAAACGTTCGGTGTCCAGCAACGTGCAGAAATGGGGTGCAAAAGTCGCGAAGGGGGAAATGTTCTTTGTTGCCACGCAGTACCGACTATTTACCAGCTAAATCAATGGATGTACCACAATTCTTTTTATACCAACATATTGATTACCGAAAACCCAATTAAGGATTACTGCTGTTAAATTTTCCATCTAAAGTATTAAATCTCTCAATTTTTTGAAAAGAAGACCACTAAATCTTGCGTAGCTCACTGTCACAAACCCATGTTACCGTCAGAGATAAATTAAGTGCAATTCAAGAGCACGTCTCTGGTATCACCAAAAGTAAACAAGAACAGCGGGATCGTTAAGTACAGTATACAGGTGCTTTTACAACTTCCACTTCAATACGGGGCGCTGAAATTGAATACATTTGGCCAGCGGGTAAACACAGACATGCCCGTTTTACATGCTAATCTTTATCAGCAGTACAACAAAGGACTTCAGCACTAAAAACTCGCAATGAAATCGGCGTTTCGTCTTGTAAACTTAACAGCTTTCACTTATAATCGTATGTCGTAAGGAGTTATCGAATGTTCTTCTTGCATACCACGTGCAGGCAAACTCCACGCGTGCGATGGCCAACAATCTGATTTCTTGAATGGACTCCACTACAAGCCACCACGTTTCCATCTTTAACTGTGAGCAGCCATTTGCACTACGCCCACTGAGAACGACGCACTATCTTTCGTCCGACAAAAATCGATCACTGAAACAAGCTTACAATGCCCATAATTTGTGTTAACCTCTATTTTATGACAAACAGCTTTCTGAAAGATGCTCGTATTATTATTCGAGCAGATCAGACCGTTGCCGTCTGAAGTAATGCTGACAGAACGTATCAAAACTCCACAATTTGAGGTTTATAAACGATTGCGGCACCAAGCAGTCAGGCAAGTCGAAACAATGATCAATGCAAACTGCAATCATTCAAGGAAATCATGTACATTCTGTCGTTTCATACTTGCATGCTTACCTAACCTTTAAATATAAACATTTGCAGCGAAAACGAAGATCAAGGGTCACTGATCAGGCCCATCAGTGTAGCATGAAGACAATCTTATGCACTGCCATCTAAAGTGGGTGTATGCTTCTTCCATCACCGACGTCGTTACTCAACTCAAAATAAACGAGCAATCTTGACGAGACCACTAACCACGACACTACAGCAGATCATCATATCCATAAACTAATAACGTACGTGCTAAATGACGCTTGCATATTGAAACCACAACCCACTCACTCTGCTCACAGTTCTCTTTACACAGGTGGCTGACATTCAGCAGCGCAATGATCACAAACGCCATACGCTGCTGGAAGCAACTAAGGCCTTAAACTACTTGCCAGCAACACAAAAGCTAACAACATCGAGGCAAGGCCGGCTTCGTTTTCAGTCGGTTGCGCTCTTGTCCCTCCTTGATACTGGTGCACGTCGATCAATAATCTTGGCTATTACTACACGTACGCCGCGCCATTCTATGAATCATCGGCAGCCTCAGACGCGACAGACAAAACCTTTCCTTGCAAGGAGTTGATCGGCGCGAACTCGCGCAAGGCGAAGCGGGTGATATGCTGTCTGGTTGCAGTAAAAAATGTTATCTGAGCGGTGAGAAATCAACAGGTACAATATCCGGGCATTAAATTGCACTAAAGCACTGACGAAATCGCATTATTGCTGAGCAGTCGCGGTCACTGCAGGCGTCATGCCCGAATCGTCTCATTTAATGCACATGCAATTACACAAATAATCGAAATCAGGAAGCGGCAACTTAAGAACTTTATTTGCCAACTTAATATTTACATAAAAAAAGTTTAGAGGGGCAAGCTTAAATACTTTCGTTCGAATACCAGCTCTGCAGTGAACTTTCCTGTCTAATACAGAGTTATTTTTCCAAACGTCCAGTATGTTTTCATTTGAATAAGTTCAAGTCATAGTGAAATCGTTTTCAAGTTAACACTCTTATCGCAAAGAGAAAAAATTGGCACGGAGACGTTCTAATACTGTATTTCCAGACTTTTGAAATTGCAATTTTTCACAAACGTGCTTTGTTCGAACCAGAGTGCAAAGTTGTAAATTTCGATAAAAGTTCACGATAAATACTGAAGTGAAGTAGTAAACGCTTCATGCAATCTGTTTAAAACTTTCCAAGATTTGAATTAACAACATAGACAGGCCCGGAAGTGTACGAGGTGTGATGGACACGATCCAGTTGTCGCAACAATGCAATCACAATTTCGTTTCCTGTAATTCTTTTATTCTGTGCAGTACTTCCCTGAACACTCAGTGGCTGGCAATGGTTACATTTCCCAGAACGCCAACTTAGCATGGGCAAACCTGATGGGTGCAAAACTGCTTTGCGATCTTGACCAGTAAAACTATAGAACAAGTGGATTGGAAAATGGTTCAAAAAGGTCAGCCCAAAATACTGCACATGTACAACACACTGTCTTCGGTTTTTCACCGAAGTGAGCAGTGACGCACGCAGAAAATTTTTATTGGGGAATTTTCATTCAGTGGCATACAGTGGTCATTTGTATTTGGTGTGCGCTGTTTGTGACGTCATAATTTGTCGTCATATACATGTTTCGAAACCAACGTTTTGGCGAAGTTTGTTAACACAACATGCATTTTCTTCCACACGCACTCTTCTCATTTATGTGTCATTGAATTGAATATAAACTATCAATCCTCCAAGTTTGGATATCGGAGGAAAATACGCTTAACGCTACGACATAGCATTCCATAACTGCAAAAATATCAGGCTGCGCGTTAAAGCAGTGGAGTAAAACATAGTAATTACGTCAGAGCAACTTACAACTGCAAAATCAGGCTGCGCTAATGTCTCCTTGAATATGAGGAGGCGAGCATAAGCTGAGCGGTTGGACTGGCTGGCGCACACCCCGGTTTGCAAGATCGAATCTTGCTAAACTACACAAGAATTTAGAATGTGCATGAAGTATGTAAGAGAACTTTCAATTTTTCGTTATGTAAAGAAGTCCAGCATACTTTTAGTTTTCCTGTTTCCCTGCTGAGACATTATCAAATACCTGAATGCTTCTATGTTAACAACTTCTATTTTTCTTCTCGTGCAGAAGTTCTATCATGCTACAGAAATTGGTATCGTAGCCAATGCGGTCAGCGCTTGCGCTGATTAGCCATAGCAGGCAAAATAAAAACAGTTCTTTCGGATAATGTGAACTATCGCGGAATACAATCTTAATCATGCGTAGTGGACGAAAGGCCCGCAAAAAGTGGTGAGATGGTTCTTGGATGCAGACGATAACCCAGATTCCCACCAAAACCTAATTATTACTTTTTGGCCCATATACAATGTTCCTTGAAATTTGCATTCAAATTCATTCCGTGGTGTTTGCATTGAGTCGACACAGTAACAAGCAAAAAGTATGCAAAAATAATTTGCGCAGGTAACAAAGTTTTTATAATATATCAAACTCAAGGTGGGGGGTTAACCCCAAATCCCCCCTCCTTGCGTACGCCGTTGGAAGTGAGTGAAGTAACAATTCATGAATCATGATATATGATGCCAACAAGAATTCATAATTTTGGATTACGACTAACTATTAGGGCTACCTTTAGCTTTTTTAATGCGCCGTTGGCAGTGGAGGCGATGGTACGTGCACACCATCTGAAGTTAGCGACCCTGCTGGTAGATAGTGATGACTTTCTATGATTTTTCGCAGAGAGTCCCTCCCCGTCTTTCTGTTTGACCCCCCAATATGCGAAACCTGGCGATGCACCTACTTCGTTACCACCGTTTTCAAAGTTCACAATTTTCTGGAGAAACTTAAATGTTTGGTGTTGAGCACGGTACTGTAGAAAACAAGAAACGTATGCGGATGAGAACTACAGTATATGCGAAAACGTAAAGCAGGGACTAAACCAGTGCTGCTCCAACTTTTTGGTTCGTGGGCCACATTTGTCTTTCAGAAACCCTTCGCGGGCCTCAAGGATTAATAATCTCAATAAAAATTATCTTAAATGATCAAAGTGTTGAGTTTTCTTTCCAATGAAAATTGCTTCGCGGACTACTCCAGAGGGCCTTGCGGGCCACGGTTTGAGCACCACTGGACTAAACAGTCAACCTAATAGGGGTGCCGCAAAATAAAAACGCTTTACGTAACCCTTACCAAAAGCTACATTAACACTTTGTTCCAGCTGTTGAAAATAATTTTGTATTTACCTAACACCCTGGCTGTGACAACGTTTCTTGCGCACGGTTTTCAGCTTTTCGTACGATAATGCTTGGTACATATAGCTTTAAGTGTATTTGTTCCTTCCATACAATTGCGTATCCCATACAGTAAAAGGTTAACCACGTACGATACTAGTCATCTATAGCTCAAGGGACATATTTCTTGACGCTTTGTCAATAACGTAGACGCCGAAGGGTTTTCTTGCTTATGTGGTCGGTACCTGAACACGAGATCAGATCAATAATCTCGATCATCAAACGATTAGAACACCGTTAACTTTCCATTCACAGCGGAGTTTCAACCTTGTGGCGCAGTAGATTCTTACCAAACGATATGAAATATCTGTCCAACTTATGACAAGTGCCTATTGAAAGAAGCTGGTCAAAAGTATTCATTCTGAAGACTATAGGCCCATGAAATTCTCACTCGAACAGAACTCGTGTGAAAAGCGTCCGTGGTAAGACAAGCATATCTTCGTTACCTCAGCTTCATAAAAGTAGTTCTACCAGCTCGAATCGATCAAATTCATTGCTCTTTTGAGCATTATATTCACTGCACAGTAAGCCAAAGATGTTGCCTACCACTGGAAAGTGTAGCGGACCTTGGTACAAATGCGAAGGTGAAACTGGCACGCCTGAGATACATAACGGTGCAACGTAGGGGCCTTCATTTATTGCTTTTCATACTTTGAAAATTAGAGTAAAGTATAAACAGGGCAAAACGTTCCTCGACACTCTAGGAATCCACCCAAAACCTAAAGAAAGAAAAAGTATTCATAACATATTGGGAAATATCTGCATTTAAAATACGAGTGCTTTTGCGATTGTTAATCACGAATAAGAAAACAACGTTACCATGCACTTTGTCAAATTATTTTGTTGAGAAAATGTTTGTTTATAAGGAAATTATATATAAAGCAAGCAGAAACGTTTGATTCACCACCCTCAGATAGCCCAAGTCAGGTTGCATGGAGCTGTAGCTGGAAACATGGTCCAGTTGGTCCAGCATGGCCTATAAAACCAGCATGGATGGAAAAAGAGACACCTGAAAATCACATTCACTCTTCACATTGTATTGCACTAAATATTTATTAACTTGCAAGCCTTTCACGGCTTACGCAACAGAGCAAGGAATTGTTTTGAAACCATGATATTCAGTGTTGCTTGTTTAAATGAAAGCTTTTCAGAAAGGTGATCTGAGTAGTCGTAAATGCAAGTGCGCAAGTGGAAGGACTGGATAGCGAGGAAAAGCAACTCAGTTTCCCAGGTTGTATGCTACTGCAGAAAACCCTTATTCTCAGTAATCAAGATCCAAGCATAACGTCAATGCCCAGCACAGCTGTGGTTTACAAATAATGGTTGGTTGCAAAAGAATCAATTCTATTAAAAGTTTAAGAGCAAATATGAAAAGTGCCAATGGTTTTAAATTTAAATAGAGCGCAACATTTCGTAACTCGGAAAAGCAGTTATAAAACTTCATCATATTACTGCTTCAAGCCAATGCAAAACGTTGAAACTTTGCACAGTTACACTGAAATCAACAAGAAACATACGGACTTCTTCTAGTTTAAGATTTCAACCACAGATTTCGCAAAATGCAAATTTTATTTATATCTGCAATTTTTGCATTGTTGTTTCTCATATAAACTTTACAAGAAACTGACTTATGTCGATGTACAAAAAATAGAAATTACCTTAGTTTTTCCAACGGCTTCCTCGCACTTTGCTAAAAAAGCTTAGCACCCGTACAATAGCTCAACTCCGGTAAGATAACTAGCTTTCAAGGCGGAACCAGGAAGTAGACAAACTTCTCATTGTCACGATGCCGCGTAGCACTGACATCAGACATGACATACTTAACAAAAGCACGCTGCTACAAACGTTACCGCTCACTAAGAAGATAAATGAAGCAATGCACCACCAGCTGATTCCACGAACAGCCTTCGACAGCTGAGAAGCTGCTCGCCTTCTTCAGCAAGCGTGGAGCGTCAGACAACGACCTCTTTTCAAGCGTATCGCACTTTCACTCAGCGCCACCGCTGCTGATCATCCAACCACAGCATGTTGTTCATTGCCGCTTCAAAACATCAGTGTTTTCTGCTGCGTGAAATCTAGCACGCCAGTAACCGCCATGACGAGTTTCCGAGCACCGCGTTACGATGAAGCCAATCTGGTGCGATGGTGGCATGGAGAAATTGGATGGGAGTTGCAATAATAAGGTAAAGGAAGTTTTCATTGCTGTTTGCATAACAGCATGGCATATTACCCATCGTGATGCGGTTGTCAGATTCCTGGCATTTCATCAACTTGGTGTGTATTATTACGCTTTTCTTGCGGCAACTGCAGTGGTGCGCAGCGGTTGACCTGGTTCAAGTTCGCCGCGTGTGGCCAAATAACGAGTCGGTCTTCAGTTGCTGCTCTCGTGCATCAAATGAAAAACTTAATGAATTGGGGGATGAATAACTTTTTGGTGATAGTGTCTGAAAAAGTCATGTTTGCATCAAGCTTAACATCAAACGGCAGAAGTATCAAAATGTGCATGTTTGTAAATCTATGACAGACAATGCAATGTCAGCATTTCAAAATGGCCAATTCACAAAAATGCAAAGATCCTGCAGGATATCCAACTCTGACCCGGTCCAAGCTCACCTCTGTTGTATAACACATTTTGTGCAGATTCGAGTATGGGCCCTGCATTTTTTGTCACGATGTGAGCGATTGGTGTTGCTGAATTTTCTTTAAGGTTTGCGGTTAGGACATAATCCTGACCCTCAATAAATTCGTGTTAACTCCCTGGTTCTGGTCAGGTTAGAAAGTGTTGTCAAGTTGTAAAACGGTAAGATTGTTGAAGTTGCATTGATTAACTGATAGGCCTTTCAAAAATCTTATGAATCAAATTAAAACGCGTAATGTAGTCGTATTTGAAGATTTTCAGGATGAGTTCTAACTGGCAAGCCGCGTTTAATCTTGCCGTACCTAGGAAAAGAAGTTACCATTAAATGGTTAACAAGGTTATTCCGAAGTTAGATTTTTAACCTAGAGGTATTCTGTCGTAATAAACAAACCAAGAAACACCTTACTGCACTAATATACACAAAAGGAGAGTGAAATCTTTTGACCCGAACTTGCATTAATTGAGCTTTCGTGGCCAGTGTGAAACCGGTTCGCATCTGACGGCGTTTATGAGAACGACCCATTGTGGTGGGTTCACCGCTATGCGCTTATCTGTTTTTGGGTTAGCTTTTTTTGACACTAAAATTGTCTGCTTGAATGGTAAAGGATTATGGAAACATGGGCAGAGTTTCTTTTTAGCTTCTTTGTCATGGTCAGCTCCTTGCGGAACGGGGTAAACCACGATATATACCGGCTGCGACCCAACACTCTTGCGCAACTCTGTAGCTCATTTAGTGGAGTACAACTCCTTCCAAAACTGTAACCCTATCATAAACTCTAAATTCCCCAATAACTCGACCGTGAACTCTAAACCATGATAGAAAATTATGAAAATATTGAGGGGGTGCTTGACCCGACCACTTGGTTAGCGGTTACCCAGCGCTTTAACGATAATGTCCATAAAATTTTCTAATGTTTGCGGCAATAAAATCAACTACAAGGAACTGCATTACGACGACTCAAAACGTATTCTTAGCTCTGTTATTGAAGGTCGTTGTAACCAGTGTTGTAGTGGTAAACAAAAATGCACCGGAACACTGGCTGAAATTGAAAATTATTTACAAATATTTAAATTTGCTCAAATCTAATTACAGGAACCAACTTAGAGGAAAGACCACAAGACAGATGCATAACGTTTTACCAAACACTGATAAAGCAAGCAGATATTCGCCGAAATTGGAAAACGCAGTTAACGTATATTGAAAATACGGTAAATCTTTACGAAAGTGAATGTATTTAGGGGCAATACGATCACAATATTTCAATCTTAAAAGATTTTCAAGGCAATCACAATCTTTCAAGCTAACTTTTAACATCACTGCACTGAAATGTCCGCATTGATGCACAAAACGTTACATCCAACTTATAATTTCAACAGAATATCAATTAAGACTAAATAGTCAATGTGCCCTCAACTTGCCTGTTGTAAACCAAAAGAACTGCTTACAAATTTTCCAAGATGAAGACTGGTTTGCAACCACAGGAATACGAATGTCATTTGTAGGAAGTGATATGTGCTGAGAGACAGTCAACAGCGTCAAAGGACAGGCAAAAGACTTCCTCTTCCACTTGGCCGAACGAAACATAGCCTACCTCGCAGAGAACCATTGTGACACCACAAACGTCACCACACGTGCCAATAGTCGGCACAAAGATCTCGTGAAGTCGCGCATCGTGATCCAAGCACATGTGTTCCATCTATTTTACTTACAAAAAATAACTACCGGAAGGCGTTCCGTTGCCACTAGCCCACTACATCTCTTGAATATAACAGTCATAAAGCCAAATTTGCAGTCCCACAAAACTAACTGTATTTTGCACTCTTCGCTAGGGCAATTCTCGCCTTATAAAGAGTAACCTAACCAAAATCAGCATAAGAAAAGATGAAAACCTGCTGCAACTCAGAGCAAGTTTATCAAAGACTATCTGCAATTGAGGTGATAGCGCAAAGTACTCCTCTGACTTACTGTGTGTCTGCTTATCGTGCAGTTTCGTTTGGACGCGATATTGTGTTCTTACGCGGGTAAGGAAAATTCTAATGCGGGCCATATTGAATGTTCATGCGGATTCCCCACCCCTGCTCTGGAGAGAATCAAGAGATATTTTGAAGGCTACAAGTCGCAGATTCACAAATTGGCTAGCCTACGAAGACCGAAAAGAGATCGGGTGTAAGACCTTAAGACAAGGGCGCAGTGGGGGGGTTGGGGTTAAAATCCCCCTTGAGTTTATTACCTGCGCAAAGGGGATTCATTGTTTTCGCATATTTTGCTTGTTAATTTGTCGACTTAAGGCAAATACCACGGAATGAATTTGCATGGAAATTTCAAGGAACATTGTATATAGGCCAAAAAGTAATAAATAGGTTTTGGTGGAAATCTGGGTTATCGTCTGCATCCAGAAACCATCTCACCACTTTTTGCAGATCTTTCGCCCACTACACATGTTTGAAATTGTGTTCCGCGATAGTTCATTTTATCCAAAACAATATCTTCATTTTGTCTGCTATGGCTTATCAGCGCAAACTTCGCCAAAAAGGTTGGTTTGGAAAACAGGAATATGACGTCAAATTATGATGTCACAAACAACGCACACCAAATACAAATGACACCATATGCCACTGAATGAAACCCCTATGAAAATTTTCTGCGTACGCCCCTGCCTTATGATAACAATGGCAGTGCTTCATCTCTCTCCCGTATCACTTAACATGCATACATTTGCATATCCCTCTCAGGTAAGTTCCCATCAGACCAGGCGCGCAACGGGGGGGGGGGGCATTTGGGGCATTTTCCCCCGTAATTTTCAAAACATTGCATAGCAATTTTGACATTTGCAGAAACTTTCAAAGAACAAAGATGAAATTTTGTATTTAATCATTTGTAAGAAATCTTATTGGAGTTTTTCTTTGTCCTACTGGTAAATGATCTCCTTTCAAGATTTATCTTGAGACAGGTTATCTGATCGAAAATTTCGTAAATGATTGGTATTCAACCACAAATATGCGGGAAGTGTCAAAACTTCGGAGATAGTTTAAGGCATTTTTATCTATTTGTTCGTGTACTATTGTTTCTTAGACAGACCTCAATTTGCCCTCATGAAACTTTATAACATTAGGGTACTGCTGAACCGTGCAAATGGCTGAAACTTTCGAACTGATAAGAGAAATCTTGACACAGCAGATAATGCCTCGTCAAACCGCTTGTTCTTCTACAACCTTTTGATTACTTTTGTTAGGGGCAAAGCGGATCACCATTATTAACGTGGTACATTTCTTAAAAAAGCGTTGTTTAGCTGCATTTTTGGTTCGAAACCTGATAGTTTTTAACTAATTTTAGGTTGGTGACTGTTTCACGTTCCAGTGTCTTTCTGGGTTGATCCGAGTACCACGGTTTGGGAAAAGGCTTAGTAAAGTGTCATATGAGTGCTAGTCAAGTGTTGAACGCACCTACCTACCTACCAGACGACTTTGGCTCCAAATGACGCTTTACAAGACCCTAACTTTGCAACCGCTGCACGTCCTTAAAGCTCACAGCCCTAAACGTGCTTCTAAAAACTTTCACACAACTCACGGATGCCGGAAAAAGCCGTTTTGCCCCAAACACACCTGATCCGTTATGCGCCAAAGGCAGCTGACACCTAATCCATTTTCCTCGAAATGGTAGCATTCAAAGAACTCCTCTCGCTTGACATAGGCTATCTTTCAAATTTGGGATCTTCATTTGTGATAGAAATTCAAGCACAAGCTAGAAGAATAGGGCTAGAATGAATTTTCTAAAACAAGACGAAAATTAGGCAGGTTTACTACTGTAGTAGCCTATACATCTGTCACACCATAGCCATGACTACACTAGTTTTAAAGCCATGATTAGTTTTAAAGCCATGACTACACTAGTACGTAACCAGCTGTTTGTATGAGAATACTAATTTTACTCTGTCCTGATCGTTCGGTCTGCATCTCGATTAAAACCGAAAAGTTAACATTTTCGGAAATGTTGTGAAGAGAACTTTTATCGGTGTGTCAGGCTTGTGCAGAATCACATAGAAATATTTTCAACTACAGCAAAACCGTATGACGTTTAAGGCTAAGAGTGCAAAAAGCATACAGTCACCCCATTACTGACACATGGGTGGTAAAATCTAAAATCTGTTAACCACTGCAAATATCTGGGAGCTGTACTGGATACTGAGCTCTCAGATGACAAAGACATTCAGAGACAACTGCGATCACTAGCGTACTGAGGGGGGGGGCCACTGTGCCATGGCCACCCCCTCAGACCCTAAAAATAAAAAAATGTAAAAACAGTATTGTCTAAAACTTGCTTCCATAATGCACAAAAATGCGTATTTTTAGGTGTAATTTTGCAAAATTTTACCGGGGGCATGCCCCCGGACCCCCCTAGAATGGACGTGACTTTGGCACTCGCCCTAAAGTTGATTTGTGGAGCCCCACGATTGTGACGTCACACGACAGTCATGAAACTTGACCCCCCCTCGGAAATTTTCTGCGTACGCCATTGACTGCGATAAAAATATTGCGCAGCAAACAAGCTGTGAAGCCTCTTTTTTCCGATGTTCAAATGCAGTTAAAATGTACTTTTTCCTTCCTTTTGTACGCCCATGTATGCATCACTATTATGGCGGAATTTCAGAAAGTCACGCATGCAAACACTGCGTGTGGCCTATAATTTTGGATGCAGAGCTCTATACAACTTGCCCTGGAGAGCGAGTGTTAGTAGTCATGACTCATCACGTTCAATGTAGCATTCCTACATCTGAGGCATTATTAAGAAAAAATGTGCACTTGTTTCTCGAAAGACACAGAAGGTATAATAACGTAATGGTCGCCTGCTTTGATGCAGCCAGATTGCTTATATTCGTCCTTATTCTTTGAACACTAAAACCGCATTTTACTTGCGACTGAGTGCTCAGACATTGCAGTGTTTGTTCGTTTGAGGGTGTGCATGTCACATTGCATTCGCACTTTACCTGGACTTGACTAATTTTGGAATTAGCGTCCCACTCTGCAGTAGTGTTGTACCAAGTGAACAAATAGTGTTAAGAATGCGCCTGTAAACCTGAGGCTCGGT
>JGI24158J21664_10001145_pt1 | contig 28617 bp, 24 predicted proteins | sample Ectturendosymbi3_FD_21664 | JGI IMG/M metagenome (IMG submission 21664) | reverse complement strand
CGCTGGATTTTGAAATTTGACATTTTCCTATAACTTTTCAACCAACAGATTATTTCGTTAGTTTCGATTCGGTAAAATTAAATTTCATTACTTTCCCCCCTGGAAAAATCCTTTTTACCACCCCTTGAAAAAATCCTTCCGACGTCTTCCCCGCGCAGACATGACTGGGGGGATCAATGTAGTTTCACGACTGTTAAACACAAATGAGGATTACGCCAGGTTGCTTAACGACAAACATCATTAAACAACTCCACTACGTGAACCCTGCCGCTATTTGTTAGAACCTTGTTATTCGAAATTCGGCAGCTGAATATTTTTGGGCCATGTGAACGCAACTTAAAAACTAGGAAGATTGAAAGTAAAACAACCAACATACCTGCCATTAAACTATCAAAGCAATCCTAACTTGTGAATGCTATTCCTGGGATGCATTGTGACTGATATATTTCGAGGCACAACATAATTGACAGACTACGACACTTATTGCGAACAATGTAGCCACAAATATTGAATGTGTTATTTTATTCAACGTTTCAGCTTACTCGTAAGCCTTCGTCAGGAATATAACTAAAATAAACATTTTGTTCCAGACTAAGATAGGAACAAAGAAAAAACTGCGACTTCTTTGTTCCTTTAGCAGTTTAAAGCGCAAAGCGTAAAAAAGACTTGCAGTTTACTAACCTCAAAATATTTTTGATGAGCCCGATGGCTACGTCATCAGTGGGTTGTCGTGCCAACTTGCTGTACGAGCCCTGGGTGTCCAGGCCCTGGCGACTGGACGTTTTCTGGGGCTTTTGTAGCCCGGGCGACACTGGGCGTTTTGCGACCGACTGCTTGGGTCCAGAAGTCCCTTGACCAGTGGGAGAACCGGCCTTTCCGCGGCTTCTCCGTCGAGCAGAGGGGGAGGGACTAACTTCCGGAGAGGTGTGGGACTCAGGGGTCAATAAAAATTGAGTGTCCACCGATGGAAGCTGCGAATTGATTACAACAGATTGATGGTAACGTATTCTAAAGGAACGACAATGCGCGATTGTGACCAATGGAGACTTTATGAAAAGCTAACATATGGAACTAGACTTGTGAATACGAAACACAAACGCTTTAATGGCTATAACAACCCAAAATAAAGTCCACTTCTAGAAGGTTTAGAACCGTCTTTTTATGCACAATCAAGTTAAGCCTATACTTCAGAGCAGTGGCGTAGCCAGTCCAAAATTTTTGTGGGGGGACAAAAATTTGGAGGGGTAAAATTTTTCATTTTAGGCGAGCAACAGTATTTTGTTTGGGATACCACATCTCAAAACATAAAATGACTAGATATGCCAAAAGTTTGGGGGGCATGCCACCCTGGCTACGAATATGCTTCAGACGGCACATCTCATCTGTTCTGACGAAAGTGCATTCCGATTGCTCGCTTCTCTCTTTAACCACCTGCTGTGCGGTGTTGTCTGGGGGTGGAGGAAGGGGTTCCTTCTTGCACTTTAGGTAAGCGGCTCTCTTGTGAAGACTTGACATTATTTCGTTCACGTAGGTGCGCAGAAGCTCAGGAGTCACCGTCTGCATTAAAATGAATGAACGCAAGTGTTTGCGGCGCACATCGTGAAGTCTTGGTGTTGCATCGTCGCCCCGTTCGTCAATTGGGCCGTGTGGATTTCCTTGCAAAGATTGCAGTGCTCGTATCGGGCAAGTTACTTTATGACTACAATCTTGCAACTAGCGATAGGCTGAATGGTGCAGTTTCTGTCGTTTTCACGTCGAGACTTCAAAGAAACAACGACACAAGAAAAATAACAGCGAACATATGAAGAAAAAGTATAGAAGACTATAAGGAGCGCAATCATAACAAAACTACAGGATTCGAGAAAGCCGTCAGTAGCACTGAAGTGGGGATCGACGCATCAGGTACACCAACGTGGTCCATGCGCACAAAGCGTTCAGCAAGTCCACGTTTGGTCCGATTTTCAAGGACATTATCATAAAGCGCCGCACGAACTTAGCGGTGAAAGAAAAGGTGTAGTTCCGTCTCGATATCGTCGCATACACAACAAACCAATCATTTTTGTGAAAAAAAAATACACAAACACGATAATGATCTTTGAAAGTTTCTCCGTGACAGTACATAAGGTAACGCTATTGCGCGCGTTGTCTGGATTGAAGAAAGCTTGTGCGTGTAAAAAAGGTGTGGACAGTAACAACGTGGGACCGTCTTTCAACTTTTGCAGAAAAAAACATAGAAATTTCTCAAGTTGTTCAACAAAACTACAGGGTTTCACTGTCTTTTTACACGCACGTATCCGTACTTGAACGGAAAGATAAACAAAATCTCACAACTGCTCTGTTGTCTCGCGCGAGGCAAGATTGGATTTTTCATGAGAGGATTTGCGTCCTCCTAACACAGGCTAACAGCTCCTTCTGACCGTACTTGTTTAAAAAATCTCGTTTTTTTCTCATCGAAGCAAACAAGTTTCGGAAGTACTTAAAGCTTCGCCAGTATTTTTTACCTCTTTATCGATGTTCGGTCGCTCGCACGCATCCACGCGCCTTTTCAAGTTGCTCAAATGACTTGCAATCTCTGCTGCCATTCCGTTGCTGTACGCCACCTCGCTTTTAATCCGCACCTGGGCGTTAGTGAGCCAGCGTTTCATCGCTTCCATGAAAGTGAGGTCGACCAAATGATGTTTGAATCTGAAAATAGTTAACTCCTGGAAACAGTTTCAGAGATAGCTTTAAGAAAACATTGTAGTTTGAAATAGCAGATGTGACGTGATGGTGGTCCCAGCGCTAAGAACATTTTTACCATGAAAGGACAATTCGTTTTTCACAGTAGAGTTTCAAAATGCGACAGCAATCCCAAACAAGTCCTTGGTTTTGAGAATTGCCAAACAACATAAAAAGATCAAATCATTCCCGAAGATTCTGTTTCTTTATTCCTGATACGAACAAAGGTTTGAATTTAATCGTAATGGTTTTTCAAATAAATATTCCACATATAGTTGTAACGTTGATCGTCAAATTAAGCCGCAAGTTGAACTTTAAGCGAAGAATAAAAGGCAGACACAAATCGGGCTGTTTTTTTGTGAAAAGCATTCACTAGGATTAGACATCTACAGTGACTATGGCTCATTTTTGCAGTAACTCGATTTTCTTTCATTTTTAAGTTGACGACCTTAACATTATGATATAATCGAAGACGTATTTTTTCCAAACTTCAAACGAAAGGAAAAATTCGTTGCTACAGATTGTTAAGAATCGCTAATTGTCAACGCAAGCGGACAAACAGCGACTGAATGGGGCAAAAAACATAAAAAAACATTTTTGACAAAACAAATATGTACATGTTTGCTCCTTGAAACGCAACGTCACGCATGAACTGACAAAAAAAAACAAAAACGTTCGCAACGCCAACGGCGCGATTTAGGACTGACGTACCCATCCTCGAATTTCCTGACGATTTCGGTTGCTCGATCGATTCTTCGCGACTCCATTCCCTCCAGGTCCTTCATGATCACCCCCTCGGAAGAGTCGACTTTGAGCGAGATTTTCTCGAGACGCTTGCGAAGCGGAACGGTTTCTTCCGGCGAAAAGTTCCCCCCCTCAGAAAAAAACCTGTCGACACGTGAACGGGAATCTGGCTGCGATTCTTTTTACTCTGCACGGTTTAGAACAAAGACAACTGCATGTCGTTAGAAACACGGGCGTCGGAAGGATTTTTTCCCGGAGGGGGGCAATAACGAAATTTTGCAGGGGTGTCCAAAAACATTTTTCCAGGGGGCCGATTGTGGTGAAATTGCAATGTAACAACTTAAAACCAAGAGAACAACCTTTTTCTACTAAAAATCTATTATTTAATTTGAAATTGAAACTGCTTGGAAAAGCAAAAACGCTGCAAATCGTGTTTTCTTTCAGCAAGGCTGGTTTGGAATTCCTCGATCGAATTGCTTGTCAAATTGTGGCAGGTAATTATAAGATGAAACGTGTTCCGTGAGCCAGAATAAGTTCTGGAACAATGCGAGTGCTTCAACAATATCAATGTTTGAACAATGAACCATGTGTCTACTTCAGGTAAAACCGCATTTCTTGGGGGTATCGCAAAGTCCTCTAAATTCCAATTGTTCCCAGTGCGCCAATGCAAAGCTTCAGCGAGTTTTTCGTGCGTTTTTTTAACCGGCAAAAGTTTGGCGTCTCGCAACTCAAGCACAAGAAACCGGAGCATCGATGTAACTGATCCCATTGTTGAGAACGCAGCTTCGCACTTACTTGAACGACCTCACGCACTCCGCGTTGGAGGTCCGGAGCCGCGCCAGCGTCGTGTCGAGTTTCTGACGGAACTGACGTAACGACAGCTTGATGTCGCTCACGTAACCTCCCAGCGACAGCTGCATGTTCTCCGTTAGCGAGACAATCCTGGGCGAGAAGAAAGTTCAGTGAAGACAGGACTTGTTTCGGGGAGGATTTCGTCGCGCGGCGAGAGGTTGGCTTGAATCCACAGGATGTTGCATAATATGCTTCAGTGCGGCACTAGTTTTTTCTCCGGTCAAAGACCGAATTTTTGTTTAAAATTACCAAAAAAATTACGTCGATTCGGTCACAACATCTGAAAATATGGTCTAGTGAATACTGTTATGGCGAGTTTCAACAGCATTATGGGAAAAATGACCGAAATGTATCAGCGAAAAAAACAGGTGCGGCAAGAAGTAAAACCTAAACCTAAGCAAAACATAGTCAATTAGGCAAATCGAAAAACGTGTGAAAGTGCCATTTTCTTGCAGAAGCCAGCACCCCTTCTGCAACACGTCGTTATAAAACGGCAACACAGGGCGTTCCTGGGTCAGGCGGCATCAGGTTAAACACGGAGCGCATGTTGGAACAGGTCAATCAATCGTAATATTTATTCCACCAGACCAGTGAGAAGCCTTGCACCCTTCCGCTTCCTGGGCGCGGTAGCCCGGCGTTTTTTCTGCAAAACGTCGGCATGTGACAAACAAGACAAATAAGGAAACAGTGCGGCAGCAAGCGGATGCTGAGGTGGAAAGAGTTTTCAAAAAAGTGCAAGAGCTCGAGAGCTTCCTGGCTTTCCGTCTAGACAGGCTTTCTTTTTGACCGATTGTCGACTTTCCAGCCAGCGCGCAGCATAATCCGCTCGCAAAGAACGCGCACATGAAGTCCGCGTCTAACGCCCGTCTCATAGGTCGTCGTGAACCGTGTGCTCGGATTTCTGCAACTAATCCGCGCAAGCGCGTAAAGCGCTCGGACCTGCAGGGGCACAAAGCTTCGTAATCGACAGTCATTAGATTTTTTCTGAAGGCAATTTCAGCCACGGCCCCATTCGCTCGACATCGGGCCTTCCCCCGGATCGACCGCAACTTACTTGCTCGACTTGTTGGCGCCGGCGAACGACTTTTCCATCTTTTCGATCGTCGCGCGAAACTGCATCGCCTCTTCGTCGTGCTGCTTTGTGACGTCGGCGAACTCTTGACGCAGGGTGTCGAGGACGGCGATTATTCCGTTGCAGTGACGCGCGACGCGCTCGCGGTGCAGCACCAGTTCGGCTGTGTCGTTCGCAAAACACAAAAGTCTTGGTTGAACGACTTTTTCCCGATCTGACACGATGGTCAGAGTGAGGCGAAAGGCTCGTGTCAAGAAACATATTTGGAATAAGAAGCGGCAACAGAAACATAAGCAAATTAAAAAAAATAAAAAATCTGCGGATTACGCAAAATTTCCAAATTTTAATCTGCTGCAAAATCTGGGATTTGCCGGCAGAAAAAATGGTTTCATCAGGAGAAACATCACTTGATTCAGTTCCAAAATATTAACCAGTTTTATTCCTTGTATCGCAACAATTCTACCTTTGAGGTGCCTAACGTTTATCGAAAATGCCTTCATATTCTGCATGCTATGAATTCCGGCTGTTGGTCGCATTAGTGAACCTAACACGCCAATTTGGCCTGGTGCCAACAAGCCCACTAACAGTTTTACAAAAAAATGCTGCAAACGGAATTTTTTAATTTCAGGAAATAATTTTGTTTTTGCCCAACCCCCAATTACTCCCACTACGTGCGGTTTGATTGTGGTTTCCACGCGAAGCAATTAGGGTTTGTTTGCGTCAACTAGAGTTTCTCGTGTCGGGTTTCGGCGATGCACAAGTGTTACTAAACATGGTTGCGCTAGTCGCTACGAGCGTCATGCAAATGCTGTTTTTTTTAACAAGACCACCAGCAGCAAGCCTTTTTTAACAAGAGAAAGGGCGATGAACCACGCCATCTTCACAATCCATCGTCACCAAAAGCAAGGTACGAAGTGATCACGCGAGCAAAGTTTTCTTACCGTCCATTTAAGGCAGTGGTTTTAAGCCTTTTTTGTACCGCGACCAATGATAGCAACCCACTACAACCCATCTAAAATTCGAATAAAGCAAATGCAGTACAGCTGTGTACAAAAAATATCTACTTGCGACCCTCCAAAAATGGTTCACGACCTTTCCGGGTGTTGCGACACCCAGGTTGAAAACCATTGATTTAAGGACAAAACTTTGTAAGTCAAGGACTTCCGATCACAAGCTGTGCGGTGCTGCTGAACCAACGTTTAGTTTTTGAACCAACCATTTCACCAAACACGTCCGTTTTTTCAAAGATTTTGTCAAATATGTGGAAATAAGAAGCGCAAAAGACGACTGTGTCGATCGAAAGAATCCTTTCGAGTATATATTTTGTCAGCTCCGTAAGCATCATCGTTTTTTTCAAATAAAATCACAAAAAAACTACGACAGCGCTTTTTATTATATTCAATATTATTTTTTTCTTGCAGCTGCTCATTATTCTTACTTTCTCTCCGCGGCTTGTCTCGACCTAAGTTCACCTGCGGTCGGTTGACCCGAAATAACCTCACCTGCGCGAACGTTCCTCACGTCAACTTCAATCCTCTTCGCACGGGGCGCATGAAGGTGAAGCCGGAGGTCAAGCTCAGAGGCGAGCTCCTCCTGCTTGCTCTGCGCCGCGTCCTCGGCCGTCTGCACGGAGCGCTCCTGCCACTGTTCCAGGTGGTTCAGAAAGTTCATGCGGACCCTACCGGACATGACGTGTGTTTAAGATCTTGATGCGATGCAATACTGGATTTCAGGGAATTTTTGTTGCAGATCAAAAGGTCGGAAGTTCGAAACCCGTTGCGGGTATCGTGAGCGGTGTGATTAACGAAAAACAGTCAGCGTCTGCCTAAACTTTTTCATGGATGCAACAATTTATAAATGAAAAGTTAAAACAAGAAAAAACAATTACGTTTTCTTTAAATCCCTCAAGTAGGAAGCTTGCAGAATCACGTTGTTGATGTAATCAGGTATTGTGGGAGATTCACTGGAATCTGAAAGGAAATGAGTATTTTTACGAACAAGTTGAAAAAAAATCGCGTACAAAAAAGTTCCAGTAATTTCGAATTGGCATGCTGGGTTTCCGTTATGAGCACGTTATTAATCAACAAACATCACATAAGGTCTTTCACTGCACACACATACGAAAAACGATTGGATATTTTCAACTGCCGTTATTCCGTCTACTGCTGCTTCATGACTTTTTCGCATCACCACCGTCCGTACCAGATGTTTCTGTTAAAAAGACGCCGCCATTTTCTCCATACGGCTGCTCCTCGTTCTCATCATCAACTTCAAAATCGTCGCGGTTCGCTGATGTAATGACGTAGAAGGAGGTGCCCTGTTCGGTGGTGAGGATGTCGTGGACAACTTTCTCCAATTCCGTCTCCGCCTTGACGTCCAGAGTCTGTTGAAGCGCATCGTACGGATCAATCAGGAAAAAGAAACGTCATTAAGATTTCTTTATGACGGCACATAGCCAGATGCATGAAACACTTTGGCCAAATGCTGCTGAATGAAAGATCTGACGCGGCAATTGTGTGTTGCCGTTGTTGCGGTTTAAGCTCCATTTTTTAAACGCTTTAGTCATTAACATGCTTCCTGAGGTTCNCGGTTTTCCTTCTNATCCAGGCTACTTTGTTGTGAGTCGTCGATTTGTTAACTTCCCGCTTTAATATCTGGCAGCCCCGGTATTTTCACGTGGCGCGTAATGACAACTAAAAGATAAGAAGCATAAACAGCATCCTGCTGTGCAAATAGAAAGCAAGAAGCAAGAAAAAAAGTCACCTTAATTCAAAACAGCGATAAAGAGGTGACGCGCGCAAGCGGCAAAGATGTTAAAACAATATCTACAAGCACAAACGAACGCGAATATTGTGAGACGAACATCGAAAGCGCTGTAACTAATGCCGACAACTCAGTGGCTAGCATGATCAAAAACGCAGTCTGAAAACTCCATAAAGGAGCAAGCAAATGGCAAAGTTCACTTCAGAATTCATCAACTTGCAGCAGGTACTGGAAGTTTCATGCAGAGTACTGCAGCACATCCAATGACGCAATGCCAAGGAACGGGTAGAGACGCGAAACAACAATAAAAACCACGACTGACGTTACGTTGGCATTTTTAAGAGACCTGCGCCCTGCAATGCAGAAAATAAAATCGGATCGAAATATTGCACGCTAAGGTTTTGACGAAACTGTTAACCACCTCAATAAATTGTGATGCAGCAGGTACGAACACTGAGACTGATCGCTCGTCTGCCCTAACAACTGTAAATAAACTTGACATCGAATAGGTTGCGACGTTATGCCACATGAACAATGTTTCGCTGTTGAAGAAGTAAAGCTATGTTATGTCTTGCTAATCGTAACGCAACTGTATTTTCAATGCTGAATGCTGTAAGTAGAAACCGCCAGAGCTTTTGCAAAAGCAAGTTCGCCTTTCTTTTTCTTGCAAAAGCCTCTCTTTCCTTCCCTAACACTGCAAAGAACTATCTGCATCTGTCACAACATACCCTCGAATATGTATCTGTCGCATCCGCTTCTCCCTCCTGCTTCACCCGATCGTGCAGCTGAAACAAGACACATCAAGCTTATGTGTTAAGTGTGATAAACCATCAGTGCTTCTGAGGGAACGTCTTGCAGGTTTGAACAATTTATCTTTCACGTGTTGGTGCAGACGTTGTCCGTCCTTGAACCACCACTGCAGGAGGTACAAACGACGCATGACGCGAAGTGTGTAACAACGAAACTCCCGCAATTAGTTGAGAAGCACGCCACCAGCCGGTAAGCGGCATTTAAAAAAGTAGGGTGCGTGATCTCCAGGCACCCCTCATATTTGAATAAAAAAGTAAAAAATGCCACTTCCAAGCATCCATATAAATCACGTAATTACACGAAACGAAGTAAAAATCCGAGCCATATATGCCAAGCAAGAAAATGCGTAAAAACCAGGTTGCCTAGCAAACTCGATGGAAGGTCCCGCTTGGACAGGTGTCGTAGTGAAGCTGACCTCACTGTATGTGCTCGAGTCGCTGAAGATAAACATATTCACAAAACCAACGAAATAGATTCGACCAGACATACTGGATCACAGTGCCGGCGCTAAAATTACGATAACACGCAGTTTCGCTTACGCAAGCTTAATACCGGGCTTTCTCCACAGCCACCTAACGTGGGGTTGACCACACCTCGCGTTTCCGCCAGAGGTAGCAACGGATCCGGAGTACCGGAGTCGACTCCGACAGGATTCTTCGTTTTTCTTTCGGATCCGGACCAGGAGTCAAAAATTTTTGAAAAACCGGACCCGGAGCCACTTTTAAATTTCGGCAGCAGCAGCAAGAGTCTGCGCGGTCATTTCTGAAGTAAAACCATTGGTAATTTTCGATTGTATCGATTGTAGCCGGAGTCTGAAGAGGAGTCGGATTCTCAATTTTGAAAAATTTCCGGACCCGGTTCCGGATTCAAAAATTTTGGAACAGGAGCGGAGTCGGAAAAAGTGACTCCGGCCACCTCTGATTTCCGCAGCTACAAAACATCACAGCAACGGCCCCGTCACCTTGGCCGGGTCGTCGCCGTCGGACGGGCGGCCGCGGTCGACGTCGAAGAAGGAACAGACGCTGTCGTCGTATTTCTGCAGCTCTTCGGCGACGAGATCCGGGTAAGTGCTCGACTTTTCCAGCTGCTGCTTGTGGAAGAGCAAGTAACTGGAAAGCACGGCAAGCCGGGTGAGAAACGGCGACATCGATTGCGCGCTGGCAACAGGTTACATAACAGTCGGCATGCACTTGTGACAGCTTTTCGTTTGCAGCACGAGGCTTTGGTTTCTTTGCGCGAATTGGCGCCGTCGTCATGGTGACAGTCGCCGAGTTGCTTTGAGCAGGCAGTCATTGATTTCACGTTTGTCAAAGACGGGGGAAGCTGTCCGCGCACGGCTTAATAGGAAAGCCCGAGGGTAAAATAAATATTTCAAACTTGAGCCCGTGGCTCCTAGCCGGGTGCCGCGGCGCCCTAGGGTGCCATTTACGATGCACAGGGGTGCCGCGAGCTAATATGTCATCAAGCCCTAAAGCAAATTGCTATGGGCTCTACACCGGGTTCCGCAAATTATATTTCCCTTTTGTAGGGTACCACAAGCATAAAAAGGTTGGGAAACACTGACTTAAGCACTTTGCACGACCAGGAGGGAGGCGAGTTAAATCAAAACAAGCGAAAATTTAATCCTGTCACGAGTACAGCATGTCGTAACATTCCAAAGCAACTCATGTTGAAACACAATTCGATCTATCACAAGCAGGGCTTGATTAAACCATTCCCATTGTCAACAAGCAGCAAACGAAACAAGCAATATCAACGCGGTCTTACTGGTCTTTGATCTGCGCCAGCATCTCCAGACACTGCTGCAGACACACGTTCAGCGCTTCTTCCGTACTTTCCTGTCTCAGTCGGTCCATGACGATGTCCAGACGAGACTCCCGGTCCTGATTGTCGGTGTCGTGCTTCAGACGGTTCTGTTCCAACTCATTCTGAAATGAAAACAGGCCATGCGGTGCAGTTGCCCTGGCAACCGGTGTTCCCCCTAAGGTGCGCAACTGCGCAGTACCATCAAGCCGTTTGCGCAGTGATATCTCAGTCTCGAGCCCTTGTAACATTCCAAATTTAATATCGTATATAGATCGCGTAGCCCTCATGACGCGTTTCAGCGGTTGTGTGTCGACATGGCTGCGCAATTGCATGAGAACTAAAACAAACATTTGCTCAGTGTGAATTTTCTTAGAGGGAGCACTGCTGGCAACGATTACCAATCGCGACATTTGCCTACGGCGCACTAGCAGCGAAACATTTCCGTTGGACCATGAAAAAAAAACGAAGTGCAGTAATCACCCGGTTAAGTTCGCAACTTGAATCTGAGCTGTTTGTGCGAACTTATATGGTAGGTGCGAACTTAAGCAGTTTGTGCTTTTAACTGCATTAGCAAACAGATGCTGATCATTAGGGCTAATGTTTGGAGATTGATTGATGCTTTCACTGAAGCTAATTATTCTTTTTAGCAAGGCGTATAGCATTCACTTACATTATGCCATTCACTTCACAAACAATGTTAGGCAAAGCAGGGGCGGGTCCAGCCAGTAAGGTTTGCCAGGCGATTTCAGTATTATTTGGTGGTCACGTCTCAACAGCCTTGCTACAGTAAGAGAGATGAAGTATACTTCACAAAACTGCTGTGACAAAACAATGGACGATAAAATGTCCTGATATCGCGAATGGTGTTTTCCTTAATTTTGCAAATTGATTGTGAAAAAACATACTTTCGTGAGTTTTAGGGGGGGGGCGATCGCCCCAATCGCCCCCTCTGGGTCCGCCACTGAGGCAAAGCCCGTTTAATTGAGTCACAGAGATTGGAATTAGATTCTAAATTGAGATGAGACAGCCAAGTCACCCAACTGACCCAAGTTAACGAAACATCGCACGACAGTACGGAGTGAAGCTGCTGTGAGAAAAGTCTGTGCGAAGCGAGAAGTTATGTGTAAACGTTCTGCTCTAATGTCTGAAGACACACGCAAAAAAGTTAGCGCGTCTGTCCGCAGACTTACAGAGCTGGATGGTAAGGTATTTCTTTGGATTGATACTATGCATCGAGCAAACTGCCCCTTCCACCTTCACTAACCATTTTGAAAGCAAACGAAATTGCTGAACAATGATATCAAACCGTGAACTTCAGCAACATAATGTTTCGTGTTTAACATTTTTTATGACCAGTTGTCACGTCTAATTTGCTGTAAATACCAATAAATTGCTGAAAATGTTGAATCCAGATTTTGTCGTACTTTTGTGCGAACTTAAGTGGGATGCGAACTTAAAAGAGTGCGAACTTTACTGGGTTATGCAGCAGACTTTGACAACAACAGATCAGAATAACCGGCATACAGGCCACGTCCGCCGTTGAATTTCCGGTTGGAAAAAAGCGCTACGCGATTAGAAAATACACGAGGCAAGAAATGCTGCAACGGTTCGGCGGGTTTGGTCGCAATTTTCAAATCACGCGCTCAGCGTCTTCAGCGGAGCGATGGAACACCAGGTGGCGCAACGCGACAAAAATGAAAGGAGCTGCGACATCGAGAGAGGGGCAAGGACCGGAGCGGAGTTACCTCCAACTGACGCTCCCGCTTGGCCATCCTGATCTCGTGAACGTCCCAGAGGTGGGCAGCGCCTTGTGCGAACTTGAACATGCGCTTCAGTTGCCGTTCTGTCCGGGTGGCCAGCTCGTCGAAAAGTTGCTGCAGCGAAAAACGTAATAAAGCTTTTGCAATAACCAGGAAAAGGTAATATCTGGAAAGCCCGACGAGTTCCAGTGCTTTGCTGGTGTTCGTTTCAGAACCAAATGCGGCCTTTTGGAAGGGTCAGCGTTGCCGGGGATTAAAGTGACACAACTTAAAAACCGTGCTGAGCGCACTGCATTTTCCATCACGCAAGGAAGCGCAACGCATTTACCGTTTGTTGTTCGCCAAACGATTCATTTTATAAGACGCAATTTCTTTAGTGGGCAAATGTACAACGCTGTCTCGTTTCGACTGGTCTAAAATATAATTTATTTCGAAAGGAGGTTTTTTCTTATCTTGGCCAGCTTGGCTTGCTCGCGTTGATCGTTCATACCAAGAACATTATAAAGGCGTTCAAATCTGCATTTGGCAGTGCCAGCCTTTGTTTCGTCTTGCCCGACAGCGAGGTAGAGTGAAAAATTAAACCATTTCATCGACGACACGATTCTTTTTAGTTCAGGCTTTTTTTTACGGAAACAACAAAATGTGTCAAAATTTCGATGTTCAAACCCTGTTTCAATGCATGGTTACGACGCAGCGTCAACACTGAGCGCCCGATGACGCATCGGCTTCGCACATTAAACAACAACAACTCACGTCCATTCGCTCCAGTTTTTTCTCGAAGCTTCTCAGCCTCTCGCCGACCATGGGCAGGAGGTGTTCGTTGACGATGCGTCGCATGTCATCCTCGTTGCAAATGCGCGACTCGAGGAGGTTTTGCTGCGATCAGTGAAGCGAGGTTAAGCGAGGTTAAGCGAGGCGACGACTGCGCAACGCTAATGTCGGAGAGAGGTCAAAGCGGGTTACTAAGAAGATTAAGAAGATTGCGAATTGATACGCTATGCATAATGTGTGCAACAATGCATACGCTATCACCTTGTACTTTTCGATCTCTGTCAGACACATCTGACAAGTAGCTTCGTATTTCTCGTGAAGGTTTCGGACGAAGTCTACGTGGAGCTTGTCGAGGTCCTCGTTCGCTTTGCAAAGCGCAGAGTTCCAGTCGTACACAGACGGCTTTGTTGATTTCGGCGGCTGCGCATAAAAGGGCAGGGTGTCTACAAAAGCTGCAGTAATCCTCGTTGGCCGATAATAACCCAACGCTTGCTTTCACTCTTGCGCTGGTGAATTAAGTCCGTGTGGCGAGATTTTTGAGTCAGACAGAAAGAAACAAACGGTTAATGACTACCGCATGTCAGACTTCCGCGCTCACAACAGGGGTCAGAGCGGCGCAGGGGAGGTCGTCTCCTCCCTCCTCACCTTTAAAAAATCTTGAATTTTGTCAACAGGTGACCTTCAAGACCCGTCGAAAGAACGTTTTCAGCGCACCACGCCAGATGCTACGGATGTTGTATAATAATCTGTTTGCTGACTAAGCACCGAGCAACTTTTCATCGAACAGAAGCTTTTGACCATCACGTCCATGATTTGCACAAAGCCATTGTCCATCAGTGAGGACAATTTAGTTTACGCTTTATTTGTGATAAAATAGTTTTCATCAGAAGCAGTTGTCTTTGTTTTCGTTAAATTTACATGTTAAGGATATGGAAGGCATTTAAATGCTGTGCGAAAATTTTGATATTGCTTGTCATCTTGCTTTCGAACAAAGCGAAATAATTCAAGATGGCTAAAGGCAGCGCTTGGGGTTAAACTGCATAAAAACAAGGGTTAAAAAAGGACATACGCAACCAAGAAACAAGAGGCATGCCGACACACGCTGGTGTAGCAAAATCACATTCCAGCCTATCACGGCACTCCACGGCATTGAGGAAACACGCTTTGTATAGAGAACAGCAAACATGGTAAGGCTTTAACGTAAACCCAAAAACAAAAACCCGGTGTGTTTCCTAACGCTGCGGCAAGGTTCGATGCTCACTCTTTGTGACTCCTAGAAACAGGGAGCTGTTTCGAGCTGGTTTAAGCCAAAGCTTTACGACTTTCGTGCCACAAGCGTTGAACACAATGACATTTATTTGAGTCCCATACAAAATACGCGCGCCAAAAGGCGTATTTGAACATTGCCATTATACTCAATCTTTACGGTCGCAAGTCTTTTTACGTTTCGCGTAGAGTTGGAAACATTTAGCGAAGCTGGAGAGAGGATTGCACTGGAGGTCGCGCAACAGAAACTTGGGAATCGGCAAAACGAGGACTTCTAAACGAAAAAATTCTCTCCGCATCTTAGCAGTGAGGCTATTGGAATCTGTACATCACTGTATATGTGGAAGATCACGTCACAGCTTTCAAGTGAACTTTAAATACCTTCAGATCTTTCAGTTGTTCGAGCAGCTTACGCCGTTCGCTCGCCAGGCGAACCTGCTTCTTCAAGTGCACGTCGAGCACTTCTTGCACGCCGGGCGGGTTCACCACTTCATCCTTGTTCATGAACTCACTGAGACGAGATATTATTGGCGGTTTAGTGAATCCTCATGAAGGAGCAAACGAGTTCAAAGGGACGTTGGAAACCAACGCACGATAATTATTAATCTTCGAAAGAACTGAGACGAATACGTGAAACAACCATAGTTGGGCTTTCACATTAAGCAGTGTAAAACACACATAAAATAATTCAGATGGTTTTGAAAATCCTTACAAAGATTTAAATTTTGTTACTAATATCACTTGAGCAATATTCCAGTTTTTGAAAGTCACAAACCCGCCAGTGAAAAGAGCAAATGAACATATTATTTACACATATCAAACATATGAAAAGTTTGATACAGTCTCAGACTGATTGCTGTGAAGAAGAAAGCGGCAGACAAAACTGAGGTGGACCGACAGGACGACAGCTGGAAAAAACAGCAGGGTATATAAACTTTTCACGCAAAACATCCAACAAAAAGTGAAATCTCGGCCAAGGGTATAACATAATTTCTATGATATCCTGCCAAAATATCAATCTGTCAACAAAAGCATTTTTGTTTCATGAACCTTCATAATCATGAGCAAGCAATGAAGCTTGAAAATAGACTTAATGGTGATGAATTTGAATAGATGAACCGAACAGTAACATAAACGCCTTGCATCAATTAGTGTTCTTCAGGCCTTCCACGAAGCTGATGAGGATTGCAAATTGCCTCAAGCTAAGTCATATTGTCAGATCAAGAAAAACCGAGTCGATAAATTTTTGACGAAAATACCGGAATTCTTTTGAGAAGATGTTACCTTTTCTTTAAAGTGTTACAATATCATTGTCACATGACTTTCGTTTCCTCTTTCGATACAGCCACATTGCATTAAAAAAACAAAATATGTGAAGCTCTCTGTGCAACAAATAATTTTAATGTAGCTCAGTTGCATGTAAAAGCAATAATATAACCGGGTAGTATGACATGTTGCTCAACAGTTTGGGTGGTAGATTCAATCGTCTCATCAAAACAAGTAAATAACCACCAGTACCACCCAAAAAAAGAACGATNTCACCGAATTTAGTCAAAAAAGNAACAACCTGCTAACCCCCTCTGCACAGCAGCCAATTAAAAAATGGAAAAAAGAGAGGTCAGTATTCCGTGGGCCACAGGTGCAGGCGCAGGCAAACTTGTGTGGGTGCGAATGAAAAAAAGTGACCTCCAAAAAAAATCAAAGCATGTTGGGCGCTTTTGGCTCATATTTTCAGGGAGGTTGCTCAGATTTTCAGAAATTTTGCCCGGATTTTACCCGGATTTTGCCCGGATTTTACAGGATTTTGCCCGGATTTTCACCAAATCAAACTTTTAGGGGTGCGCTTGCACCTCCTGCACCCCCGCCTCCTACACCAGTGCCGTGGGCAGTCGAATGAGCAGCTGGAGGGCATCGCTTGACAACATCACGAGACAGCGAAGAAAGCAAGATATGTGAAGATCTGTGCACACGTGAACTGCTTCACTGCCAACTCAGCGTTGAGTTTCTTCCAGTCTTTCACTCGTTCAGTCCACGTCATGTGCTGCTGGACCTCTCTCTCGATGTCGGCCTCCATCATGTGGGTGGCGAGCTTGGCGTATGCACGCCTGAAACAAAAAGCGCGCAACGTTTTTTTCGCGGCAATTGCACAACAGTCGCGTGCAACGCGCGTGTGCAGTCATGCGGAAGAAACAGCATCGAGTACGAAAGCAACCGAACATTTCCGACGGGGTTGCGAATCGTGAACAAGTTTTTTCAAAAACTTTCAATGCTTTGGCCATCGAATATACATTTAACTGTTGCACCTGTTGGCGAGGACGCTTTGGTTGATCATCATGGCTTCGTTTTCCATCAGTCTGTGCAGATCACCTTTGGGCACGCTCGATATTTGTTCGAGTTTTGCGGTAAACTTTTTCAGAACGCTTGAAATCTGGAAAAGTATTGATATATTTTGGAGCGTAAAATGGGGACAGACTTATCAATTCCATCGGAACTAAAAAAGCCTTCGAAAACCAATTCCTGTTTATTTCTAAACGTTCTGGATTGTTCTTTAATCCAATTATTTATGGTTTTAATGCTCCGCTTACCTTCCGCAAACAACAAAATCAGACGAATTAGAAATCGAACAAGCGTTGGGGGTCGGACGTTTTTTCAATCGCAAACATCTGGACTGACTGCGTTCAAGGCGTGAGGCGAAGGCATGATACGCATCGCACAGAAATCAATCGAAGTTTACTTTTTAAATTTCATACCATCTTTTTATAATGAATGGACCAAATTTGCCAGCCAGGTGGGGGGTACAGTGGCAGAGCAATGCGCCTCTGATAAGCCGGGTTCGATTCCCGGGAGAGTTACCAGAGACTTAACAAGCCGTGCTTGCAGCCTTTCCAACCACGCGCTCGGCGTTAATGAAAGGGCAAATGGGAAAGCTTCGCGCTCAATGCTACCACTGACTTTTCACCACTACTGCAGCGTTTATAATCGCAAAAAGAAAGTGATGGCATCAGCGGGCGCACAAAGCGAATATATTGATACTTCATTCTTTAAAAGCACGGTAACTACCGATGCGATAAATGCTCTTTTGTTGCATGAAAATAACTGAATCGCGAAAAATTGAGCAGTCCAGCTAAATACTCGCTGTTTCGTTTGCACAAGAAAAAGAAGATACCTTGCTTCGCACAACTGAAAAACACTGTACGCTGGATCGCAGGTCCTGGCGACAATATGTTCAGTCACCTTAGCTATGGGATACGTACAAAGAGTACTAAAGCAAAAGCAAAGCGGCGCTTCATAGTCGAACAGTTCAAGCAGGTTGCCATTGTGGGACGATGCGTTGACTCCATCGAGGTGCTTGTGCATCTAACAGTTCCTGTGTAACGCGAAGCCACAGGGAGCAAATTGACTAACTGCGTCCAATCTTTCGTCCTCCACTTGATCGAGCCACTCTGTCGCGTTTTGAATCCAACGCCTACGAATACCAGAATGCGAATCCAAACGCATCCACAAGGATTCTAGTTGTTCGAGACCGAAGTTGATAAGGTCATCGTCATTTTCGATTTCTCTGCAGAGAAAATAAAACTGAGAATCACCATTTTCCCCAAAACCACATGCCTCCCTGAAAAATAAACATAATTTTCACCATAACTACGCCCCGCCCTGAAAAAGAAACACCATTTTCACCAAAACCATGCAGCCCCGCAAAAAATATTTGGGAAATACTGGATGGAGATTCAGCAGCTTTGAACCACAAAATGAGCAGCACTTTAGCGCGGATTTGGAAAACGTTGACATAGTTGCAGAACTAAAATAAATCTTTCCTTGATAGAAACCCTGATTTTGGAAGTTGCAACACGGTGCTGTGGGTGTGAGGTCGTCGACCATCGGCATGCTTGGCCCGAGCCCAGGCACGACAAACAACGAAGATGATCAAAGTACGCGAAGACCATCAAACCAGCTCAGGAACACGAAAAGGACGCTGAAGACGCTGTGTTCAAGTCAGAGAAGTTTGTGCGTGCCTTTTTGGAGAGAAGAGGGGATCAGACCGCAACAAGCGTCTTTTACTGGAAGCTTGAGTATGCTAAATTTCACTAAAATTTTCACCAGAACGCTTTTTAGGTGTGGTTTCGGGAAACAGCGCGTCACAGAATGAAAAATAATTACAAGATTTCACATCACAAAACTGGCAAAAATCAGACTAACGGCGGGAAAATGTATAAAAATAACCGAAGCAATTTATTTTTGAAAAAAAAACAAAAACCTATTGAACAGACAGCTTTGGGAGGTGATATTCTTACTTGAAAATAATTAGTATTTCGGAGTCGTCCTCTTTCAATTGCTTCTGCAGGTTTTCACCTATTGAAATGATACGCGGTTCGATACGAGAGCTAATCACTCCAAGATCCACGTGCATTTCGTCCAAGGTTTTTTCGTGTCTGCCAAATAGCAAGAAAATGATTTACAACCACGGTCATCATAAAAAAAGTTTATGATGATTCGTGCCAAACATCAAAAGCAACAGGCAAGGTTTGCAAATTTCAAAGGTGAGTTTGTTCAGCTTTACAAAACATTAGACATTTTTACTGCAAAAAGTTACCTATATGCATACAACCGCAATCAACATTGAATAATTTAAAAATGAACCTTTCTTGACGCTTTTCAGCAATTCTTTGTATTATGTCAGAGTTCTTCTTCGTGACGTGTACCAAGTTCGGCAAACCCCTCACTTCGCGTGCGTCAATGTCAATTTCGTTTTCTTTTAGCTTCTCTGCTGCCTCAGCCGTCATTTGCCTGCGTTTGAAACCACAAATCGAAAAAGAACGCAAACAGCGTCAAACGTGAAGCAACAATAGGCTGCAAAAAACGTCACGGTATGCAAAGCAAGTTCATTAAATTTCTCCGATTAATACTGGTAGACATCTTAAGGTTGCATACATGCTGCTTAAAAATTGTAATAGATGTGGAAAATTGATTTTCTTGTAATCGTAGCATCTACAAGTTATAAACTGTGGTAATTGTCATAGGTTTTTGTTATATTGTAAATCAAAATAAATTTGAAAAAAAATTTCAATAAATCATGTGAAGAACATTCAGAGCAGTGTTGGCCAGTGACAAACTCCAGAAGCCAACCCAAGCTGCAATAGGTATTCTTTACTACTAAATAAAAGCATATTGATGCTTAAATCTAAAAGAGGCACGTACAATTTTAAAGACCACCTATTTTCAAACTATGACGATATTGAGCAAATTTTTAGATGTATTTTTTGCAAACAAATCGAAACGACGCGGTGCGAAAGTTGCCTCACCTATAGAGTACAGGATTTTCTGTGGTCGAGTCATTTGGCATACCTTCGACCCACATTTTGCACCGTTCATCCGAAACGAACGCTCCGGCACCTTTCGACTTTGTACCTTTTCTTGAACTGCCTCGTCTAGACTTGTCATGAGGCAGTTCAGGTAAGTTGATGTGTTCCGACGACGCTTCATCATCGGGCAGTTTGTGAAGTCGAGCATCGATCGACTTTCTGAGCAGAACTTCAGCGTCGAACATTTGACGGTAAACTTTGCCGCTCTGAAGCACACGAACTGGCATTTTTACTTCCGCCATCGTAGTCGGGTTGCGTTAGATACAGCGTCGCATGAACTTGAATGACAATATGGGCAATCAGTGTTCCAGCATGGCAACAAAAAATGAAGTTTTATGATATCCCTGGTACAACGTGTCGCAAGGCTACATAGTAAATTATAAACGTTTTATCAAATCTGCAAAATATATATTGAACAGTTGATCGTATGAACGACTACTCAAATCAACATAAGTAAAAGAGAGAAAATACTCCGGGATATTCAAAAACAACATATGAAGTTTTTACAGTCAGTTTTAGACAAAGAACAAACTTAGGTACTTGGTGGAAAGGAAAACTACAATGAGTACAGTATGAGCTGTACTGAAACTATCAGGAAAATTCCTATCACTGAAACTATCAGGAAAATTCCTATCAAATTGTACACAACTGTTAATATGTAAAGTAGAAACAGGGGTTCACCAGAAATGGCAGTGAAATACTTATAACAGAAACGGAATTTCTTTCCTGGTGAGTCTGAAATTCTGGTGCACCTGTACGAAAGGATGGTCACTTAATCTGCATGGTATCCAGCCGTTTTTTTCATGAAAACACCTGATATTGAAAACTTGTGTCAATTTCACAAGAAGACTGACAAACTGTTGTGAAGCATTTACTTACACAGTGCTAGTTTTTTTAATGTTCAAGCAACCTGCACCAGTTGACAAGTTATTGTAATAATGCCAAAACAAACATAATTTTATGCCAAAAATACATAATTTAACACTGGACTGAGAACAACAGCACTGAGTTGTTTTGAAGTAACAAATATTCTGCACATGCTTCACTCCACGGAAAGTTACTCAGGAGAGGCAAAATGAGAAGATGGCACAGAAAAATACTTCTGTGTCTAAAAAATGTTAATTTTCCCCCCATATAAAAAGCAAAAATGCAGTAGGTGGCAATTTATTAGCTCCTTTTTTACAATATTCCAGATTTCAATTTCAAAAGAACTTTAAAAGAGTAATAACTGGATTGTAAGTCATCTGACCTTGATTTATCACCATATGTCATCACAAAACTTCTTCACATATTTCAAGACCACAGTAGCTCAAGGCTTGTAGCCAACTGTGGGGAAACACTTCCAATTTTTGTGCACCCACAGAAATATGCGAAATTGTAGGAAGTTTTCTTACTGCATGCCATATTCTTAGTGCTTCATAAAACCTCACGCTGTTATAATGATGTATCAAAGCTTTCAGTTATTCAGTAGTTTCATTCCAAGCAACAAAACATGTCAAACACACTGGCTGTTTAACCCTTTAACTATCACGATTTGCCCAGATTTGTTTGCTCATAACTCGCCAGCTGGTTCAGCTAAAGAGCTGTTCAAACCCTCTAAAGATGTGGCAAGCCTAGTAGTTTCGATTAAAAAATAACTAGAAAGTTGGATTTGAGGTTTTTGTGGGTGACGTCACAATAGGGGTAGATTTAGGCTTTTTGGCCCTCTTCATTGGACTCTGAGCCCTAACACAAGGGGTAAGTCTGTTTCTTTTTAAAAAAAAGCTAGGTGAAAATTCGGATCTTTAGAGCCCTTGATTGTCTTTCTAGCATTTGTGGTTGGCAAGTTATGGTCAAAAAACACAAATTAATTAATTAATCCCCTAGGGCAGCGTTTCTTAACCTTTTTCTACTTCAGTACCCCTTTTGGTCACGCCTAAGCAGTCCAGCACCCCCTACCATTGGCTAACACCTTTGTCCAAACATATTCCTTTTACCTTTGACCGCCACATATGTGACCTTCCTCATCACTTTCAGCACCCCCTGGGGGTGTGTTAAGAAACCTTGCCCTAGGGATTAGTTAATTATTTTGTTGTTTTCAGGCCATAACTTTTGAACCACTAACGCTAAAAAGGCAATCAAAGGCCCTAAAAGACTTGGATTCCAGCCTGGTTTCCAAAAAAAGCTTGAGTCAAAAAATTCCATCTAGTGGTTGATGCTCAGGGCCTGGTAACCTGTGCCAAAATGGCCTAAAACCTAACAAAATTATGACATTACCATCAAAAAAACTCAAATCCAAAACTTTCCATTTTTTTAAGTGAAACTCCTAGACTTGTCACATGTTTAGAGGGTTTAAACAGCTCTTTAGCTCAATCAGCTGGGGAGTTATGTTGGTGCAAAGTTCTGCAAAAAGTGGCACACATGGTAGTTAACAGGCTATTTGAAAAAATAACATGATGCATGGCCACGAATTAAAGACTATACTGCACTGGACATCAATATCCAGATCTGGGTTTTTTTCTGTCATAGACCGAAACGTTTTTGGAATGACCAAAAAAAAATCAAATCATTTCAGTTAGAATAAAAAACACTTATGGTGAGCTTTAATAAAAGTGTGAGCAAAATGACCGAAATGTTTCAATGACCAAAATGTTTCAGCAAAAAATGAACAAAATGTTTCAGCGAAAAAAAACAAAAAAACATTTCCATATGTTAAGGACTTTTGGACTTTTTAATCTGCAATTGTTATATTCACAGCAATACTGAGTTGAGTTTTTTGTCTTGTACCTTATTAACTTTAATAAATAAAAACTTGAAATAAAAAATATCCAACAATATAAGATTTGCAGTATAAAGTTTTTTGATTTTTTTATCACTGTGTAAAGTCAACACCCAAAATTCTCAACTAATTACCATAATAAAAAGTCAACTCACTGTTAAACTCATATATAGCATGCTGTTTTGAAATACAAAATAATGGTACCTTTTTTTCAAAATTATTTGATTTGGTTGACATAAAATGAACTAACCATACTGCAAAATATGTCTTGTTCATACCACAAAGCAATGTTGAGTACAATGAAGTGCAAATAGTTCTCAAATAAGATCCCATAAATACTAGAGGTTGTTGACATGTACTTGTCCATATAGTTTTTTGTTGATAATACATGCCTATTATGCAAGTCAACAGTTGGGCAAGCCTAATACTTAACCTAACCCACTTACTTAAGCTTGGCTACAGCAAATTGGCCTAGCTTACAAGAAACAGATTTTACCAGATAAAAGTTTATGATGGGCATTTTTTTATTTGAAGTACTTACTGACTATGGTTGTTGTACAAATGGTATACTAAGCTTTGTAATACATGTAAGCATATTTTCATGCATTAAATTCTCACAAGAAGGGTTACTCTCAGAAATCAAGTGTCCTGAGACATTACAGACATTTAGACAAACAAACAATGTTGTCACTTATAAATCAAAAAGTTTTAAAAAAATACATTTTATTTTGGAAATGGCTATAATTGATAATTCAATTTGCTAGAATCCAGGATCAACGTTTGAACCTAAGTAGAGAAATTTTGACATGCTTAGTATGACAGAATCAGCGAAAATATTTGAATCAAACCACTGGACACAAGGTGCTGCTATAAATGCTCTTAATGTATCATCGGTTACTGCTGGTAAATTTTATATTAGCTGCAGTTTGTCTACTTCGTTCTTTGTGGCTTAAAATTCTTGGACTCAGTTTCAAATGCTGGTGAAAAACTACAGCCCTTCAGATATACCACAAATATAGGAAGCAACAAACAATGCTTCAGTGAGTAAATGATGAAAACAAAACATTATGTGCCAAACACAACTTGGTTTTTAGTTTCCCATAATATAATATTTTTTCAGTTTTGCTTGATAAAAATAACTTTGCCATCATTTCAAGATGAAGTTATTAGACAACTAAAATGAGAGTTTCAACTGCCACAAAAAGAACTCATTTAAACTGACCACCAAGCATGTGACTACATAATGAGTTCCTTCATTTAATTTTTATGAAAGGCTAAAACCCACATCTGCAAATAGTTGAGTTTCAATTTGAAATAAAACAGTATGATTTTGCTGATTGATTCAAATTTATTACCTTTGTGGAAAATAGTTACTTAAAAAAAGATATGTGCAAATTTGAATCATCATAAAGTCATGAAAGCAAAACCCAGTTAGCTGATTCCTCAAAAATTTGCAGCAAACCTGGAACTTTTAATTATCCACATGATAAATTTCTGTTCTCATTCAAGGACTTGAATTAAAGTAATGCATTGCAATGGCTTGTAGTCAAATTACACACAGATGTTAGGACCTAAATTCAACTTACAGCTTCATTACTGGCCCCACCTCTGCTTTGAATATGTTGGGGCACAAGCTAAATAAGCAGCAATGATTTTAGTTAAATTAAGTTGCTTCTTTAAAATAAAACTACACCTATAAGAATGGGACTACCACGGTAAAAAGGGAGGTAAAATAATTATTAAATTAATTATTATCAACAAATGGTTTTAACAAAAGGTGTTGATTAGCAGTGGATGTCTATGTCAAGTGGGAAGAATTACAGACAAACTTTAGGCTAACATGAGCCATCACTTGTTTATTAGATAGCTCTTAGTGTCAACCAAATATGACAGAAATCATCAAAGTACATATATCAAATATTGTTCTAAGAACATGAAAGCTATAATATAAACAAATCAGAAGTGTTTGCAAAAAAAGAAAATCCTCAGTTTACATTTACTTAACCTGACAGATTTCAGTGACAAATTTTGTTACTTAAATCAGTTAATACATGAGTTAAGATGTCTCAAAATTTAAAATATTTATTTTTATTTACTTGGTTTCCTCAGATACAAGGTCCATATTACATTAGTTAAAAGGACATAAAGGTACTGAAATGCCTGTATATTCAGCAGATCACAGGGTAGGTATTAGTTAGCATGTGTAGTCGATACTAGAAAAGAACAACAAACATTGAAACAAGGCATTAAAACTACTCTGGTCAGTCATAATTATTCACGAGCGTTACAAGATAAAAATGGAAGATTGTAAAAACTATCAGACAATTAAAATGATTTGAAAAAGAGCTGATGGTGTCTACTTTGAATAAAAGCTAATGATTAAGAGAATAAGAGCTCTATTTGAATAAGAGTTGAATAAGAGTTATATTTGAATAAGAGCTGATGATGCCTACTTTATAGGTGAAATATATACTCTGTGAGATCTTACTGTCTAATTCTTTGCTGGGAAAGGAGTCTTTTTGATAAACAATTGAAATGAGTGAGCGTGAGCAAAAAGTTGGATGAAGATGTGCATTATTTAGCAAAAGCATACAAACTGTTTCTAATCAATGCATCAAATGTATTGATGAAATGAGTAACTTGATGTTGATGAAAACTTATGTATTTTGAAATGAAATGCAGAATTTGATAGCCATTGTCATAGGCAGCGTGGAGCCATTCAATATTAGTCTGTGCTATGTATACTACTTGCACCACAATTGGCAGACAAAACAGAGTGCTTTTAACTACAGTAGAAATTGAGCAAAAGTGCCATGTATGCTGCACAATAAACTGATTTCACTTGCTTCTGAATGTGATTATCATCCTTTAATACGGCATAAAGTAATACATCAAGATATTTGACTTTTTCAGCATACTTAACACTTACAGCATTCAGGAAAACAACTGGTATTGCAGGCTGTTTATACTTTATCAACTGGCTTGTTACACTGTTGGAAACAATTCTATGTTCAGCAGCATAAACCATAATAAATATTATCAACCGGTGTTGCTGCTCACCACTTGCCTCTCTTCATTCAATGAATAACTATTGCTTTCTGACTATTTGCGTTTTCTGTAAGCTTATTTTCTTCCGCATGTTTTGTGTTTTCCGTAAACCCCCGTCCTTGTGCAGTATTTTTTCCATCTCCTTTTTAGCTATCCTAGACTACCACATGGCCTATGAATGATGAAAACACAGACAGTGTTGTGACATATCTCACTTCACTTGAAACTCCTGAGGCCTTTTTAGTGTTGAAAAAAATAAATATTCAGACAGCTACACCTTAAGCCAGAAGAAAATGTCTCATATGTTATTAATATTAGATTAAAAAAAAAACGTAATACATAAATGGTTTCTCAAAATAGATAGCCAGAAATCTAGGATTCAAGGATAATTCACAAAACTGTGTACCTGTACTACCATGGTAGGACCTACAGTCAAACTCAAAACGTGGTAGCACTAGCAGGAACAGCTTGTTTCCTGCTTATACATATAGTACATACAGCTAGACGGTTTGAAAAAAACTTTAGGATTTGAAGGATGGACTTATAATCTCAATTCCAGGCTTCTTTCTGCATCAGTCTTTCAGAGCTGAATGGATGAACTACTAAACTGAATGGAGCTTAGACTACTAGCCTACGCCTTTTCTTTCAATACCCACTGTAGGTAGGTTAGTTCTCAGTTTCAGTAAGAACCATCACTACCATGAATCAAGTGAGTGCTAAAAAAGTCAAGTGGAAGCAAATTTAGTGCAGTTTAAGTCAACTGGTCAAAAAAGAAGCAAATCACATTAATTTTTGGTCGTCAAGTTACACCTAATAAATCCAGTGTCAACACATTTCACACTTCTCCGTTACTTATTGTCACATACTTTTGGAAACATTTTGCTCAGACACATTCTGCCACTTGATGGCCAGCTCTAAACTTGATCCAACAGATAAACATAAATTTTAACACAGGTATACAAGATGCAATATTCAACAAAAAAATATTCTTTTGTTGTCTAAAAATGTGAAGAAATTCTGCATGTTAATTTGATCAATAAAAACATTGACAAACAATTCCAGTAATTACACTAATTTAACTTAAATCTTGAAACCACTACACCGACCCCGTAAAAATACACGTTGTCATAACAACTTCAACTTGATTCTGGTGTTTTCCCCAACTTGCGATACATGAGAGGATTCGCTTCGAAAAATGCTGTTCTTTCTGCTTCTCATATTTTTCCTAACAATTTCTAGTAGGTTCAATTTCAAACAAATAAATTCTAATTTAAATTTCAAACAAATCAATTCTTTCTTCTAGTGATATTTTTATTTCGTTTATTTTCCGACGTTTTGCCCATCTGTTCAGCTAGGCTTCCTTGTTTCCTTCGTCCCTTGACAAACATCATACAGGACTTGCGAAACTTGGATTTTGTAATAACGTACATCTTCCACTATTTGATACTTTGCTACTTCTGTAGCGAATTTAAATAGCGATGAGGCTTGGTCAATTTTCTAACAAGATTAAGGTGGAAGATAAGTGGCCGGAACTTTCAGATATTTTTTAATTTATTTTTTTTTATTTTTTTTAAATTTACGCTGTTGTATTGGACTCACATTCCTCAACACAAAGGCCAGTGAAGGAACATAAGAACACATAAATGCTTAACCATAGCACGCTATTAAGTAGGTGTCATTTGGTACGTCCAGGCCTGCAAGCAATATTGAAGATGAGCAAAAATTGAAACAAAGCATCAGCAACTATTTAATTCGCTCATCAGCATATCGAAGTTTTACATAGAAGAAAAAGGAAGACTTATAAAAAGCATCAGTTATTTGAAGTTAGTAATCCTACCGAAAACTCAAAAAACGGTGCATGCAACCTGACCAGCCCTGCGCTCGATTTTATTGGGAGAACGCAAGGAAAAGTTTCACGCACGATCAGGTCCGAAACCAGGGAGGCGCAGGGGGGACGAAGCCCCCCTTGCAAAACTTTTCAACCCCCTCTGGCAAAAAAAGTGTTAGACACAGTTTAAAAATATTGGGCATAGTTTAAAAATTTGGGCCCCACTCAGAAACTCGTCGCCCCGCCTGGTGTCCCAAGCTGGTTACGGGCCTGCGCATGATGTTGCCACGACTCGCCACCAATGCAGCATTCAGTATTAGTGGGCTGCAATGTCTTCTGAATATTTGTATTGACTGTGCTGCTGAACACGAAATCGCTTAACAAAATAATTAGTGTTCTTGTTTGCCCCAAAAATATAAACAACCTGCTCAACCAAACGTTTTTCTGAACGGTGTACGTGTACGCCTACAATTTTTTGACCAAGTGAAATACCTTGGTGTGTAGATAAATATAAATGCCTCATTGAAGGATGATGATGATGATATTCAGAGACAAGTGAAATCACTGTACTCTGCAGCAAACAAACTCAGAGCCCAGAGGCATTTTCGATCAGAGCTCTTTTGCAGTAAAAAACACTCATTTCGTGCCTATTGCATGCCAATGTATGCTTGCTAATTGTAGAGCAAATATACACAGACTAATATGAAGCGCTTAGGCCTACGTGCTGCATATAATAATGCCTACTGAATTATGCATTACACATAGGCGTAGCCAGGGTCTCTGAGCATGTAGCTCAGTGGGTTGATGGCCACGCAGAAGACTCGTGGTGACAGTGCATCTCCTTGGAATATTCCCTTTTTGATCTTGATGTTGGCAAGGTGCTTGTCACCTGATGTTAGGGCGGTGTTCCAGCTTCCCATTGATTGCTGGACAAGGTTGATGATTTTGTGATCAATCTTGTGAAGCTCCATGCTTTGGTTATCCAGGAATGTGGCACTGTGTCATTATTATTATTATTATTATTATTATTATTATTATTATTATTATTATTATTATTATTA
>JGI24158J21664_10001144_pt1 | contig 28655 bp, 15 predicted proteins | sample Ectturendosymbi3_FD_21664 | JGI IMG/M metagenome (IMG submission 21664) | reverse complement strand
TAAATTGACAAAAAAGCGTTTTTAAAAATATTGCAATTTCGATGGGCAAAAAAATCTGTGGACTACTGCGTTTTGCCCGAAAAGTATGTTCATGCCCAAAAAGTAAATTTTCGTAAAATTTTACAAATTAACTTCTCTAAGTAATAAAAGGACACATCTAATACAATTTTCACCCCATTAATACTGGTTAATACCAGAAAAGAGTTAAATTGACAAAAAAGCTTTTTTAAAAAATATTGCAATTTCTGTACAAAATTTTACGTTTATAGTGATTTTTTCCAGAAAGCCAAATGTGTGGGTGGGTTGCAGCTACAATCCCGCCTTCCATGCCCATGAACGCGTGCAATGGCATCAACATTTAAAAAAACTAAAAAAATTTGGAAAATGGTTCACTATCTAAAATGCATGATTGGCGGGATTCGCAGAAACGAGTGACGCACCCGCATTAGTTTCGAGAGTCCCTCCCATGGACATAGCTATAATCTGAGCAGATCTTTGTAAAAATGTTTTTCGTTACTTACCTTGTGTTTTTATCCGCTTAGTCTGTAGCATGCACTCTACAAATACCAAAGTAAGGAAAAAGTTGTAAAAAGTGTTTATTGTAAAATAGATACAATTGTGCCAGCTGGCTGTGTTCAGTGAAAATAGCAATGCTTTCAGTTTACCAAAGCTTCAGTTTGTTGGAACGATTGAACTCCTCAGTGAATTTTAAAATGAGAGTGAAAAAATTTTTACACTGCGTGCAACGTCTGCCTTAGGATACTCCAAGGGTGTTTCGCGTGGCACACAATTTGCCATAAAACAAACCAGCGGAAATAGTACATCGTAGATCGTTAGCGTTTATCATCTTGTGCTTTCAGAGTAACTCTGAACAACGGAAACGTTCGCATTTCTCCGGTTGAAGTTGACGATCAAGGGGAATACACCTGCACAGCAAAAAACAGGGCTGGACAGCGCGCAGCATCTGCTTTGGTCACAATAAATGGTTCGCCAATTTTTTTGTTTGTTGATTCAATTTATTTGAATTCACCACATGTGATAGACTAACATTTTTTAAATTATAGTGACAGGGTTAAAATAAAATAATTTCAACAGTATTTTACTTTTTAACAAGGCGCACACTGACTTCTAAATAAACCGATATCCACCAACATATTTCTGGCTTTTGCTCAAAGTAAATGTGCAGATTTGTGTTGTTGCTTGTTCAACCTATAGCTAACTTCCTGCGGTTTTATGATGCTTTTACGAATCGATAAATCCATACTACAAACCAGCGATTTACTTACAAAGGCAGGCGCTAAGCATTGTGTCTCGATGGAATACAAAATGAATTGCTCCGACGAAAAATGGCTGCCTTTGGTTCCGCGTACACGAACCCGGATTTGCAGTTGAAAGCGAAAAGCCTAACTCCCGCTTTGAATTTGACGAAAACCTCTGGAATGCGTTTATCTGATGCGGCGATAAGCCAGCACTCGACATTCCTGCCGCAGAACCCGAAACACTAATATTGCTCAACCCCCACACATTAAAACTGACGTTCGAGTGAAATTCACCAAACTTAATGTACGTGAGTTTCGCGTTGAACAGTCACGGAGTTATCTCCTGGGCCCGACGGCACGCGCTTACGTGTAGGAAATAAAACCTGGCCCGAAATTGGTGGCATTGCTCTGGAGCTTCCTAATGTAACGCTCAACTTAGAATACTCAAACACGCTGCGTTTGCTGTCACGCATCGGTTGGGTAACCATTATTTTGTACAAAGACCTGCAGCATATTTTTCCATCCGCAATTATCACACGCAGTGTTGGTTTATTGAACGCGCTCCGTGTATATTCCGTAACCAGAGTAAACGTCTGCCGGAAAACCTTCATAGCCTGTCGATATTTCTTGTCTTAGCCTTCTTCATCAAAGACATGTCCTGTCAACATTGGTTACGAACTGCAGGTTAAATCGTATCAAGGGTTACAAACAATTTGTTGACACTAGATGCATAGTTTTTGACATGCGTGTGCGATCAATGTGCTCCAGGAAAGCTACTGATCGCAATTTAATGAGTTGTATTTTGTGAAAATGTAAGTGTCGTTTTTTTTCCTCGTTTTTATGATGCAGAACGCCTAAATGTCGAGGCTAGTGTATCTGAATATTAATTTTGGCCAGTTTTCATGCTGAAGTAGCCCTGAATCAACAGATTATTCCAAAGTGGCCGTGTCTTATCAGCGCTTTCAATCGATCACGGCTATGGGAACTTTTGCTTGGCGGAATGCGTTCAATGGAACGCCTAAATCAACGAACGACCCTTAAATAAACGCGTCTTTTGTTTAACTTGAGCGTGCCTTATGAGGGAATGATACATAGCAGTGATGTGAGAACTGCGCACCATCACTTTCTGAAGTTCCGAACTTTTCGCGTGCTAAATGTTTATAGCAGGTGTCAGTTTTTGTCGATCAGTCATCTCCAAAGTATTTCAAACGGGTTTAGCTAGCGCTGAGATCGCAAGTACCCATTGACCGTCACTGCAAAGAAAATGTTACACAGTGCAATTGCTCTGTAGTTATTGGGCAGAAATAATGACGACCCGATGAAATATGGCAACTTCGCCATTTTTTCTGGTGGCTGAGATCTTCGGCTTTTTTACCGAATGATTTCAGCTCGAACCGAATCATGTTAATTTAGAAATGATGCAATTTGCGTCAGTATCTCGTAAAAGAATTCTTCAAATCCGTTGTGCACTCAAGTGAAACGTGTGATGAATTTAAGTCTGTCTGTGATTACTCAACAACAACCGGAGCCTGAACACGGGGTACCATTGGCTAGGACCGTGATTCCAGTTAACTCAATGATTGTCCTGAGTTACTCGACCTTGATCGTTCTGAGAGTTGGACTCGAATTTCAACTACATGCCTCGTTCCCGCCCAGGCTTTCTGTGACGGTTCGAAAACATCACATTAAATTTTGCTGCATATACGAAATAGCAATCAAGAGCTGTTGAAATTAGGTGTGCCGACTTCAGTTATCTTGCTTTAGGATCGGAAATGAGCTTGTCACACGTAGGGCGTGCAGCCATCCCCAAAGAATACGAAAGATATTGTATGACGGGTGTGTCTGGAATAGTATCCGTTGGTGGCAGCACTTCCTCTTTAAGCATACCCTTAAAACCGCCGCCGTTGTTGTCGTGACGCATTCAAGCAATTGAGCGTTGAGTTCAAAAAAACGAGTAAACCGGAAGGCGTTGAAGGAAACCTAGAAATAGCTGCGGTGTTTTGATAAATACGTCACGCTCATGTGATGCCTGCTTTTACATCGAAAGTCCCTTTCCCTTTGATCGCAGTCTTGTGTGAAGTACGAAGCAATTTCCTGAAAGTGTTTCAGTTGCAAAACTTTTTCGTAACTTGTCGCTACTATCTCATCCTGACTTTAGTCACAACGCAGCCTGTGTTGCGTGAACGGATGGTGGGTCTTCCACAATAATAATAACAACAACTCCGCAGTAGTTGTCGGTAACTTCAACAAGCGTACCTTTTTTCTATAAAAAACGCCGTTAATCTATGCAGGGCCACCAAAGTTTACACATGTGCCAAGCGACACAGCTGTTGAAGTGGGCGCAACAGTAACTTTGTGGTGCAGAGTGGCCGGAAATCCTCTGCCTAAGATTTCCTGGCAGGATTTAAATGGTAAGTGTCGCTTTTATGTTTCAAAGAATGTGCTTGCCCAATATCTATACCATACCTGCACAAAATGCATTGTGCCACAAAGATATTGGAACTGTGTGCAAAAAACTCTGTGGTAACCTTTCAACGAAGTAGGGTTGAGCCTAGAAATCGCGTTGCGTTGAAGTATTTGATAAAACCGCCTCCCCAGCGGTTATGTCATGTGTACTTTGTCGAGAGGGCAGGCTTTTGGAACTGCGAGACTTAATTGCGTATATTTCAGCAGAGCCCAAGGTTAACAACCAAGTCTTACTAACTTTACAAACGATATTTCGACGTGTGGAAGACTGCCATATTTAATTTTTGGTACTTAGCTGTTTAATATCCAAGCACTTCCGCAATAAAGCAATAACTTGTTTTACATTGATGAAAATGTAAATCAAAAGAAATAACAAAGTAAGCTTAGGTTATTTGTTAAACCTTCGTCACATTGGTAAACGTAAGGAAAATTGGTTGTTGCAAAAAATAAGTGTTTACGGGATAATAGCTCACTATCTCAATTTGGCAATAGACTTCCGTAACTTGCACTTACTCAAGCGACTACTAAAAGTCTACATCACATTGCAGTCAATTCCAAGACGTTGCCAACTGCTTCGATGTGTGAACTAATAAAGACGATTCAGAACGTTTCGATAGAACTGCCAATGAGCAAGAATACACCAGTTGTATCTGCATTTTTGTGACAAATGTCGACACCATTATATTGAGCACCACAACAGCAAAAAACAGAAACAATTTTTTGTTTCCCCACATTTTGTAGTAAAGCATGATAAAAATAGAGCAATATCATTGTATTTAGAAATATTCAAAGTTTTAATGAGATTTTCTATAGCTTTTTGCAACCAATATGTAACAATAACATTGTTGTAACATTAGTTTTTGCACAAGTATGATTAAACAGTGAAGAAAGTTTTAAAATCTGCTGTACAGGAAGACCTGTGGTTATTGCATAAGTTGATGTTTATTGGCAATTAATTTGGCGATTTACTCTGGTATCATATTTATCATATTTATGTAACTTTCGCTTTAGTGTTGGATAGGCTTTCGTTTGTCTAAGTAAGCAACTAGTGGTTATAGCATATGGTACATTACACTAACTTTCAAAGCAATGCTCTCATCCTAAATCTGTTTGTTGGTAGAAATATGTGGTAACAGATACATGGATATGCTTTGGGTGTTTGTGGGAAAACAAAAAACACAGGGATACATTCACCAAATGACTAAAAGATGTTTGTTTGTTCCGCAAGGAATAGTGGTAACAACTGCAAACGATGGCGCGGAGCAAACCACTGGCTACGGCGCTGATGTATAGCCCAGGAGAATCCAACTTTATTAAGCTTTGGACATCAGTCGGTTACTTTCTACTTTATAAGTTTCGGTTATGTACGTGGTCAGCCCAAATAAAGAATGCTTGTATGCAACTTAGCATGCAGTTTGTTTGTTGATACTTTGAAGAAGTAAAACAAGGTTTACAAGAAAAAAAATTGAGCTTATTCTGATCCACACATCATTGATATGCATGTCTATAAAATTGTACAAATATATAGAAAATAACTTTACATGGAATGAAACAGCGAAGTGTAACGAAATAAAAATGCGAAAGAAATTATGATTTAAGACATGTAGTTTGCATTCACGAATGAAATTCATACATGAAGAATTTACAAGTAAGTAGGAAAATGCATGGGCTATCTTTCTCCCAGAAAGCTCATACAGAAAATATCTTGCTTGCTTAGTGTTGGCTGGAAATGCGCATCGTTGAACAAAAGCAGAGAACCCCCGAAAGATCGGCTGGCAAATTTCCAATCACTTGTTTCTCATGCTTGGATATATCATTACATGTCAATATTAAGAGTTATTTATGTAGTTTTAATGGTGGCAGCAACGGGCCTACGATCAGAGAAAATGAAGTGGTGTAATACTACAGTTGTCTGGATAGAGTCATGTGCAGCTTTGGTAGAGACAATGATCCAATCAGCTGGTAGGATGATCTCATCAAATCGGCTCAAGTCAAGCTCTGAGAAGAAACGAGACATCAGGAGGTCAAACATGTTATTAAGGCAGGCACTGAAGCAGTCCGTCGCCACGGGGGGGCTTTGGTGGGCTTAGCCCCCCAAACAAAGCTCCAAGCCCCCTCCGCATAAACGCAAAGCCCTACCGAAAACTTTATGGCGACGGTTCCGCGTTGGAGTATCCCACTACGAAAACATTTGGGCTATCAGTTTTGTCACACAATGTTGAAATCTTACTGAGATACATTAGATAAACATCATAATTAACTTCACAACCGTAAGGCGAGTGCGCATTTACAAAATTTGTTGCATTTGAATTTCGACATACCTCCAGATACTTTTGTCTAACGATACTTTTGTCATTAGCTTTTTACTCCATAGAATTACTGTGCCACCATAGCGCCCTACCAGTTGTTATACCATGTTCATAATCACCCTCAGCTGTTCCACAGGCATATTGGTCAGCATTAACGTCCATCAGCTTGTCTAGGAATTGCTTGGCCAGCCAAGTTTCTTGGCGAAGGATAATGTGATGCTTAGCAGAAAGTTCTTAAATGTCACACAAGGATGATGTTAGCGTTGAAAGTTGTACGTTATCACTGACAAGCTCTCATTATGTATACTGCACTGTATAGTTTTTGTAGGTAACAAACGACTATTAAGATTCCAGGGCCAATGGACACCACTTTCACTTGCCCTCCGGTGACTGATATGACTTGGTCTCCATACTGTTGAACCGATATTCAAAGTGAACTTTTTGGATGTGTTATTTTAGACGCAAATGCATGGCAAAAACAAAAAGCTGGATTTACCCACTCAAAGTAAAAAAATTGTCATCGAATTTGTTTGCGTTTAGCCACGTATGACTAAATCTGTTACACAATGGAAGCAGTTTGGTATTAAGTGCACGACTGTTACCTAAAGTACAAGCGAAAATTGTCTGGGTTGCATTGATGAGCTGCTATTGAGATAGATTTGCACCTGAAGAATGCTGGTTTTCGGACTGAGGGACAACTGAGTGGAGACCCTTGGGAAAGAAAAGTTGTTGGATGTGTGATTCTGTAAATCATTACAAAATATCTTACGCCTTCTTGCAGTGTTTTTTGAGGGTCCGAAACGGTTCTTTCAAATCTTTTCATCGGTCTCTCAAAATACAGTCGAACCGCTGTATAACCACCACCAAAATGCACTAAAACTTCGTTTTATGACCATCTCGGTATTCAAATGAATAGTTGTGGTCTCTCAAATATCTTAACGATTACCAAGATCAAATCTTTAAAAAATTGCTTTCTTGTGTAGTACAGTGTGTGGTTGAGTTCTATTCCTGGTTCCTGGCCGGTCAGTTTGTATTATTACAACCAACAAGCATTTGCTACGTTGTTTACAATTGACAATAAAACTTCTTCAGAGCTACCAGCATTCACCTCAATGCGTAATTACTGACAATCGTAAACTACACCTGCTAACTGAGCCAGACGACTATGAAAGATCACGATGTTCGATTCAAAAAGTGCGTAGAAAAAAGTGATATTATTTCCAGACAAAAAAAGATGAAAAATCCACCAATCATATTTGTACATTTATGACTTGAACCACTCCCATACTGTACTCAACTAGTATGATGAACGAAAAAAATAAAATTTGTTGTCTTCATAGGCTTTTGGGGGTTTTGTCTTTTATAGATGTGATGAGGCGTTCAAGCATTAATCATCGGCTTAATAGAGATTTTTTTGCTAGAGAGCCCGTTACTTTACTTAAATTACTGTACGATTAAGTTACGCAATAGGAAGGATCTTACACGCAGTCCACTGTGTAATTCATTTATTCGTACGACCATCAACAGTGAAACTTAGTGGTGTAACTGACGGGGAGACAGAGGGGCGAAACTCCTCTGACAAGCTAAGTGTAAAAACCAGGCCCGTAACCAGGGGGGGCGCAAAGGGGCGAATACCCCCTAGAAAATTTTTCGCCCCCCCTGGAAAAATGTGTTGGACATAATTTTAAAATATTCGACATAGTTTAAAAAAATTGGGCCCCTCTCAGAAAACTCTTCGCCCCTCCTGGTATCCCAAGCTCGTTACGGGCCTGGTAAAAACCAGTCCCCCACTTGGCTAATATTTCGGTTTTAGTATTCATTTGGTTTTCAGTAGGTTGTTTTTTGCGTTTTTCAGAGTATTTTCCGGTGGTTTACAGTGTTAGTAAGGCCATCCACATCCTGATTCACCATCTTTTCTCTGTTTTTTTTCTGAGTTTTGGCTAGTGGGCCCTCTGCAGTTGCCAGTGGGTCCCTTTCAGCTAAGTATTCCCCCTGGCTCAAACCTCTAGTTACGTCACTGGTGAAGGTACAGTATGATTCTCAGTTAAAAAATATTTATAGTGTTGAAACGTTTGAGGTAAAGCAAGAAAAGTCTTGTCAGTGATCCAAAAACTGGAAATACGAAAAGGTATATATGTTAAATGAACTCCAGTTACATGCGGCAGAATTTTTAGCTCGCTTGGGTCATTTGTTCCTGTGAATCAGCTGGTCGCAAAAATGTAAATATTTGTTGAAGTTTTAAGATAATTGTTTGCACTCATTCTAACGAATGACCGTGAAAGGGTTAAAAAATCATTGTTCTAACCTAAAACTTATGCGAATCGCTTGCTTTTCACAAGATAAGCTTGCTCTAATTGGATAGGATCGGAAAATACAACACTCTTTATTACGTTTTTATGCTGCAGCGATACATCGTGCTTATATTTGAAATGCGAAAAACTTGAGTTTGAGTGTCATTTGCAACTTTTACAGTTTTCAAAGCGTTTGATGACAGCTGAGGTATCGGTCAGATTGCATTAAAAAAGTATCTACGTTTTATTCTTATGGCATGCAACAATTGCTCCTCGCTTCGTGCAATCATTTACCACATAATTAGCCATTTTCTTCATTATCATGGAGTTTTTGCGGCAAGAATAAGACATTTTGACTGCTGACAAGCTACAGATTTGACGTGCCAACCAGCTCGAGTGATTGCTTTAGTTGTCGCTTAAAGTCGCCATTGTTTTGCTAGCACACACGCAAACGTGAGTCAACCAATTGTGTGAAAAAATTTACGGGCACGCAAATTGCCGAGCAAAAATAACTAGTTAATGAAGTGCCTTCACGTCATTCTGTCAATCAGAATATCCTGTCATTCAGAAATTACATAACGTTTCACCAACGCGCCAGTCGTGGATGGGTTTCCCTTGATCCTCAACGGGCGGCTACGACATAAGACTTGTTACACCTCACGAAATTAACCAGCCATGATTGCTATTCAAATGAACTACAAATTTATTACAAAATGATATGTGAACGTTGCGTGAAACATGTTAAAGCATCGAGGAAATTTGGTTTATCTCGCAAAAATTATTATCGGTGGTGTTGTGCAGGCAACGATATCTTCAGCGGTACTCCTCGTCCAGATAATCACGTGGTAGTAACCGAGGATGGCGACATGGTTATCTACAGTGTTAGAATTGAAGATGATGGGCTATATAAGTGCAAAGCACACAACGATCTGGATGAAATCAGCACCGAAGTTCGACTTACAGTTCAGCGTAAGTACACAACTAACCGTGTGCATGTGCTGCATGTGGTATTAATACTTGCAGCAATACTTGCAGCATTACTGATTAAGATAATTTCAGTGATATGAATTAAGATAATTTCGAAATACCCCCCAAGGCTCCGAATGGACTGGAGTCAGCCGTCTCTGAGGACGGGGCTTGGATTAAAACTGAAGTTCCCAAACCGTTCTGAAATCCCTGCAGTATGAATTATATTTTTCATGAGGTGCGCGAGACAACGACAAGCAACCAGCAAACCCAAAAGCAATGACCCTCCTGTTGCGCCGAAGAAATGTATGTGGTTAAAAACCTAAAAATATTACGAGTAGCAATGGCGCCCTAGGACAGTGAACTTGTCCATCACTGGGTTAGAAGCTCAAGAGCGTTTCTTGAAAACTAACGGCGTTTTGACAGATGCTGCATTGACTGTATATATGGGTAATGTTTAAACTCACTGTTTAAGCAGAAAGAACCCTTGATATTTTTGCTGCGGTGGCTTAAAAAGCGTTTCAAGATATGGACCAACTGCAAGCTACTTTGACTTGGCCGCACTGAAAAGCTTTTGTTTATGCAACAGATTTTTTGAAGTTATATTTTAGTCATTGGTCCATATTTTAAGAAAATGCCCTGTTTAAATAGCTCACCGTTCCAATCAACCGCCCCCGGTCGTACAGAGAGTGCCAGCAAATACTACTGCCTCACTGGGAGCGAAAGTGACTTTGCAATGCACCTCAGTCAGTCTTCCTCGGCCGCAGATAGTGTGGTTCAAAGACAATCGTCGTGTTGATGTTGCTTCCAGCCGATCACGCCACGAAATATCCGCAGCTGGGAGTCTGCTGATTCGAGACATACAGGTTCGTTTTCAATTCAACATCTGTTCAGAATTTTGGTTGTATCTAATGAATACTGGGATTTTCGCTTTTTGATCTAACACGATGAACTGAAATGGCAACCAAATATGCTTTAATGACAGCTGTGTCTAAAGCGTTTGCTTTCATGAATTCTCACTGCTTTTTGTGGTTAAATTTTTCACATCAGATACATTCCTAGAAAATCAGCCACTGGTTGTCGAACTCAAATTCTAATTTAATACCTTCTTCAAATTTTTTGCAACATAGTTAAAAAGTGTGTGGAAGAGTGTAGTGTAATCTAAGCAATGTTTGGTCAATTGGATGTGAATATAAATCCAACACTTTCGGTTCTGAGCTGATTTCGATCTGAGCCATGATCAGGAAGCGTCCAAGGCTCCGCATCGCATCAAATCGAGCGAATTCCGCCACTGTGGTGTATCAAGTCTTTGACTGCAGCCGAGTTATCTTGAGTCATCCAGTTTTATATAGACCGCATAAGCGCATGGTTGCACCCTGGGGGCCAAATTGCACTATTGTCCAAGAAAATTTGCAAATGCGTCAATTTTTGTGCAAAATTGAATGAACTTTGCAGGATTTACCAAAACATATTGAAGATTTGTTGCAATGTGAATTTTAACTGGTCAATTTAGCTTTTGCTTGATCAGCTAATGACAGCTTTCGCTTGTATGCAGAAAGAAGACAAAGGGAAATATACATGTAAGGTAGCTAACGATTACGGCATTACAGCGTGGGATGCATGGTTGTCTGTTTCAAGTAAGTGCAATTTTTGTCTTCAGGCAAAGTTGAGAACAAGAGCGTTTAATTTAGCTCATACATGAGGCCCATCATGAACATAGTTTTAACGAATTCACGCTGTAACGTGAAAATAAAAATTACCTTCCGACGTTTTTCACCATTTCCGTCGGTATAATCCTAAAATCGTATTGAATCCAAATTTCGCGCTTGACAAATCCAAATTTTGCTTATTGGGTGCTGCAAATTAACTGTTTGTTGAGTGAAAAACGTGGAGTTATAAAAAGAAACTTTCAGTATACTCTCTTTGGGTTGTCACGAGTGGTTTGCGTGAACCACGTGCGCTTGCCTTACGCTGGAAGCCATGTTTCTGCTCTTGTACAAATGCTGCATTGGTGGCAAGTCAATGGCAGAACTGCGCGTGAAGCTTTACACCCACCCACCGAGCACGAGGCTGGACAGACTGCAAGTACCGAGTTAACCTACGAACCCAGCCTACCAGCATTACAGACTCGTGCTCAACTCATAGTACCACTTAGCCGGTAAACGTGGAAGTGTTTGCGAAAAACGTATGTGATCGCGCGTCTCGCTTTGGACAGATCAGTTGTTGCGAGCGGTCTACACCCATCTCCACATACTTCTGTGTTAAAGACTACCCGGCTGTGCGTGTGCAGTCGTCGGGACCAAATTTTTGAGTCGTTTATCAGATAATGATGGCTGGTCAGCGGTAGTGTTACAAGACGTTATAATTCAATTAGTGTATTAAATCTGGCACAGCTGGTGCTCTAAAATCTGAAGATGTTAAAAATCTCACGAACATTTCCATCAGTCCAACGGCAGACCTTCATCAAATCAGTGGACATTCGAGAAACTATTGGGCCGTCCTTAAATAACAACACTTTAAGGGGGAGAAGGTTTCGGTTTTTATGACGTTTTGTGACATAAGGAGGAGAGAATAAAGGATATGGTGATGTCATAAACTTATCAAAGTTTTCAATTACAGTGCCTGCCTTAACTTGCCAATGCTTTTAAAATATCAAGTTGGAGGCGCTTTGGATCATATATTCACTACCAGAGTAGGTCAAAAATGAAGGCTTTTTCATTGGCTTAGTAACCCTGCGTAACGTATCCACTTGCAGCAACTGCCAGCAATCTGCATACACCCGCATGATCACGCCTGGTGACCTGGTGTAACATGCTCGGTGAGTTTTGTAATTTCAACATGCTGACATCCAATCAAGATTGCATCTACAGCAGTCAAAATATACCTGCAGAGAAAAGCCTAATAGGGACAGCTTCAAAAAGTTTTTACAGCACGTTCTAACGTTATTTGCTAGAACATTACACTAGAGCAGGGGTGGCCAAACTACGGCCTGTCAGCCGCATCCTGCCCGCCGACAAAGTTAATCCCGCCCAAAACCTTGCACATTTTTTCAAGCACCACGACTGTGGACAGCAGTGCAAAAGCATTGGCTGCTGCCTGTCTCTTGTTGACTTGTTTTCCGCAGCAGCACTTAGCTGCAAGAAGCGCCCTAAAAGTGTAAACAAAATGGTGTGATTTTATGATTGTTATTGTACTGCAATACATTTTAACAACCTATTTTGCATAGATTACGTAAATCGCACTGTATCCGGTCCTCCAGTGGCCAGGCAGTCGCGAATCCGGCCCTCCGGACAAAAAATTTGGCCACGCTCGCACTAGAGGAATTGCCTCATAATCTTAAGCCGAGTAGCGCACAATAGCGCAGTTCGTTGAAACGTTAATTATTATTTTCTGTTCTTAGCCCACAGCTTTAAGCTACAGCAGTTTCTGCAATCGAAGATTAGGCTTCGAAGAACTTGTCAATACATCCCCACTGTAAAAAGTTTTATGTAAATGAGCACTTTGCACCAGAATCTCACAGAACTTGACTTCTGACAAACGCCATAGATGTCGCATTGTGTACAATGCAACCTTAGTATTGACAATTTGAAAATGTGCTTCAGATTTAAAAAACTTTGCACATGCTGTTCCAGCGCGTTGTGCAAACTATTTATCGCTGTTTTCAGGAAAAGACGTTCAATTATTCATGAAGTAAAAAACTGGTCTAAGTAAATAAATCCGGCCTTTGCACTGATTTCGTATAGAATGTCTGTTTTAGCCCGCTTTTATCAGGGTGAAAGTGCGAGATAGGACTTTTCTCCATTTGCGTGTTTTAAACGCTCCCTTGGCTTCACCAGCGTTCTGCATTCAGCAATGGAAGGAATGGAGTACACAGCACGTTGCCGTTCGTTTCATAGAACTGGATCTTTGACATTCGGCAAAATGGTTGTGATAATTAGGGAAGGTTTTCTGCCGTAGTTCGCATGTATGGCGTGATTTTTACGTTTTTGAAGCACCAGTTGTGATTTATTGGCAATTTGAACTTAACCCCGGTGACTTGTTCCAAACAAAACGACTGTTTTTTCAGAAAAGTCTGCTGCAAAACTTAACACTAAACTTTGGTCCTAAGCTTTTCAACAAACACATAAGATATCTGTGAACACTTTATTTAGGTAAAAGCTTTATTCCGGTCCAAGTATTGGAAATAAAAAGTGCAACACTTGTTTGTTTTTCGAAGGTCAACCTGGATATACAGGTAAACCAAATGTCGCTAGACTTCCTCAAGCACCAAGTTCTCCTCGATTGGTTAATTCCACTTCCAAGACTATTTTCATCAGTTGGTCGCAAAGCTCGTATCAAGGAGCATCACCTGCGCAATACTACATTGTAGAATACTACAGGTAATTTTGGTTGAAGTGTGGTTCATACGAATGGATGAGATTGTGTCGACAGCAGTGGTTTCGTCGTGGGAAAATGCTTTGTGAAGAGGAATCGACGCTTACTTACGTTTTAATGTGGCTACAAAATTTAGTTTCTTATGTGGGCATTTTTGTAAAAGTCTCAGCAGAGAAATATTCTATAAGCTTAGGATGAATCAACCAACATTGGGAAATAAAAAGGACATATACCATAAAAATGCACTTGCTTCTTTTCTTGTTGCTTTGTTCAAAAGCAGTTTTTATCAGCAAATGTGTGCTGTGCTACTTAGCTCAGACAACCTGATGCATTTATGCTTCCTTGAATTAGGAACAGGTATTTTAATGCCAATATGTTTTACACATTTTTGTGTTTCAAATGGCACAAGCGAAGCTATTTTTGTTGGACACAAGCAAGTTTGGGTCAGTTGTTTTTCTGGTTCTCATGATTTCATTAATAACTTGAAAAACAAAACTTTGTTCAAAACCATCTCCTCTTCTGAGCGTCACTTACCTCTTAGATTTAATCCTACTGATGTCTTGGATTATAATTGCACTTTTTGGCCATGAGCAGTCAAGCAAGTACAGTCAAGATTGTAGCCTGAAAAAGTTAGCAGAGACCCGCTTGTTCTGTTTATGTTGTGACATGAAAATCCCGCTCCTGTAAACATGCAGCTGAGACCGCGACGGCCTGCAGGGTTTTTCCACGGAGAGGTAAATTGCTGTTAACTTCTCGAGAGTACAATGGATAAAAGATGGCGCATGAAGCTGGAAGATTATATTTAATGGTTTATTCAGAAGATTTGGGAGTGTAGCTGCAGGCGGTTATATCTTTAGTTATGCAAAAAACAACAACGCAGAAGTGTTACAAATTAATGATTGGAAAAAATTGAACAAATTTCTTGTCAGGTAGCGCTTAGCCCGCTTTTTGGTCTAATTTGAGGAAATAAAATATTAATCACAACGTAATGAACTCTTTTAGCAATTTTTTGAAACATTTTCTTCGAAAATTCCTTTAGCAAGTTCCGCGACACAACGTCTGTGTATGTCAGTACAGCGCTGAATACTTTATTGTAGCAAACTCTGTTACTGTTGAAACACTAACAAGAAACAAAATATTCAGACCGACTCTCCCATGCACTTCCATAAAGATGTTATTCCTAATAACCCTTTTCTAATGACTTTTAGTTCCAAAATAGATGTTCTTCTGTTGCCAGTGTTTCGTTATTGGGTCTGATCTCTCAGCAAACCTTTTAAACCTTTTTTAGGTAAAAAATGACATTTTGTGTTACTGCCACAAAAAGCATGGCTATATTATTAGTGATTTGTTTTTCAAGAAACTTGTGTTATTTTAGCGGAGATTTATCCCATTCTGCAACAGCAGTGCAAATGTGGACGCAGACCCACAATCCACATGATGTATAATAAACCCAAGAGATAAAATATAAAGCGCCTCTTGTTAAGTCAGGTGTGGACAATACAAGAGAGAAGTTCATCATCAGCGCATACTAAACCGTTATATTGTTAAGAACTGCGGCGGATTACGCCTGTACCCAGTTTTCGTGCGATCCATAAGGTTTTGTTTTTGAGGTGCAGCGAATAAAATTGTCTGTGGTCAGAAAAGTTCGACACTCGCTACCACTATTCCTGCTTGCGTAACGTTTTAAAAATGTGACTTTTAAATGAACGTTTCGTGGAAGAAAACTGGAAAACTGTCTTATCTTCTTCCTTAAAACAAAAATGTCTTGAAAAGCAGTTGTTGCTTTTACGCTATGCTTGCCATACCTCTTGAACGTGTCACTGGAACCACCAGTTCTGCTCTATTTCTATTCAGACTTTTGTTGTTTTGGGGAAAACAGAAATCGGAAGAATCGCTGTTAAACGGAAAGCCGTTGGTGATGCTGTCTGCTTGAGCACACACACGCTTTTGCAAGAGACCTCTTGGTTCACGTCCGATGTTAAACGCTTTAAAACATGCGGATAAGGAAGTGTTCAGTGTTTCTACAACCGAAATAGGATTCGAATCTTTTTCTTTTAAGCTCAGAATTAAGTGATGTGGCTCTCGGCTGCCAATGCAGGTGAAATCGTCGAGACGATATAGCAATGAGTTTCACAGATACGCAATCATTTCGCAGAAACGTAGCTTCCCCGTGGTCGTTGACAATCGTGCTGAAGAACTCGGAAATTCGTTTGCCTACCATAAAAATTCACAGCATCGTTCCACGTATCTTCGAAACTCCGCAAATGAAACAATGTCTGATTATTGACAATTTGCCAGCGACGAAATGGTTTTGTAGTTCACAGAGACTTTTCATTTTGCATGATCGTTGTACATGTATCGCATGTCCTTTGCAGTCAGTTGCCACCACCGAAAATTCCATGCGGTGGAGAACAAGGTGTGAAACTTTGGGTCGAGGTTTGTGCTGCAGTCAGTTTCGAGCAAGTCTACCCACTTTTCGTCACTTTACTGTTGCCATCGTGCTGTGTACTTGTTGCGCCAAATTAGGCAGGTGGTGACACGTGGCGAACCCAGAATCACAGGCTGAACTCGGTCATGGTAATAGGGCTTAAAAGGACTTTTCGGTATTCCTAAACCTTGCCGATTGTATGGCATTGGCACGAAGTGATAAGATAACGGAAAGTTACTTGTGTGTGTTCATGAATGTTTGGGCGCCGTCTGACTCGATGCGGTAAATTCACTTCAGCCAGCATGTCAATACGTTGAAGTTCAGCGCTCCTTTTTGCGGAAATGGCGATTAAAAACACTCTGGAGAGTAGAATAACCTGTTTGTTAAGGTCACTTGCTGTGAAAGTTCTTGCCGGGCCCATGCCCTTCGTGGGATTTTTGCAAACCCATGCGAGCTTTGGTCTGCATTGTTTGTTTCCGATTTTACCCACATAGTTACTCATGCAAAAATTAGGAAAAAACACGCCTTTTCATATACCTGCTTTTAACTCACGTTTTTAGGGAGTAAAACCAACTTCTTGAGCACATTGCAATGCACTATGAACCGGACCTGGCGTTTTTTTTCATAAATATGAAAAATGTCTTAAAATTTTAGACCATATCAGGCTGCGCACTACAAGACGAAAATAAAAAATGTAATAATTGAAGTTGAAATGGTCTTGGAGAGTAAATCCAGCTGAAGTTGTTGAGGTGTATATCAAGATATAAATTTAGCTGGGTCCTTCAGGGATGAATGCGCATAGAAGGTGAACAAACTTACCCACATGCTCTTTTGCACTATTTAAGGATTGGAAGTAGTTCGACGTGGAAACGTTTACAAAGAGTGATTGGCACGATTTACGGAGTGTCTGATTTGGAACCTTCTTCTGCTTATGTATTTTTGATAAGAGCTGTCAACCAGCAAGGAGTTAGCAATCCTAGTCCGATTTCCGAGAAATTCAACACCAGGCAGTTAGGTGAGTTGATTGCCATTTATCGGAACCTATTGGGAGGGAAGTAAAGATTAGCGATCGGTTTGATTTATCATTTATTACTTTTTTTGAGTAACCAAATCTTGAATGCCTAAGCGTTGTGCCTGAATTAAACCGTGTAAATATAGTCAGTAGCCCGAAGCGGAAAAATTTTTTGTAAATAAATTGCTTTCGAAACATTATGTTTCAATTAATAAACGAATGGAAAAATCTTCGGCTAGACAAATTACTGCATGGTCGCATTACTTAAATTGTTTAACTTGCGCGTTTCACAAGGTTTGGCTTTTCCACCGCCGACATTCTCAATTGGTTGTTTTCTGACAAACATGCTGTGAAGTCGTACCTACTGTTGTGAAATGACTTCTAGCCCACAAAATCGCATTTTAACGACGTTTCAGTTTGAACTTGAAACCAGCAATTAAAAAATGTATGGAAACTCAAATGGGTGTTGTATGTTTTCCCAAAAGTAGCCGATTTGATTTTGATAACTTGAGAGTCGACTCTGACACGAACTGACTTGGAATGACACACGAACCATCTATTAACTGCGTACCTGATTTATAAAACATGTTATCTGCTAATTTCATACAATGAATTATTTTTCTATTCCTCCAGCTGTGCGAGACAACCTTGCTCCTGATTTTCGTGTTCATAAACCCACTCATTTAAATGGTTTTGTTGTTTGTAAAACATTTTGCTGGACTGCCAAGTTTTGCTCTGTTCCACAAGATTTTGTTTTGGTGTTAACAACTGTGGTTTGTTGTGATAAAGCAGGCCTCCACAACATACAGCCTGGGAGAGCTTTCTCAATTGCAGAAAATGTTGCAAAAGTCCGACTTCGGATATAATTGATTGTCATTTCAGAATTTCTTCCAAACTACAACAAAATAGACTTGCGGCCCGCGGCAAACTATGTGGCTCAATATGGCCCTTCGAGCTTTCTAAGTTGTGCAGGCCTGTGGTAAAAGCTTAAATGATGCTTTTGGTGGAGGTTTTGTGGAAGAACAACCGCATACTTGAACTTTTGTTCTTCGCACTCTTGTTCACTTACTAGGGGTTCCTCTGACTAGTTCAAATTTTAAATGGCGGATAACCTTTTGTGGAGTGGAATCAAAAGCTGATGTAGCGCTTGCTAGAGGAAAGATTTTATTAGAAATCACAGGGACATTAACGATCTCCAAACACCTGCAGGTATGAGGCCGCCTTCGTATCCGTCTAACACAGAGCAAGAATTGCTTGATCGAGTTTCGATAACACTCACTCAAGCAATATCACTCTCACCTCCCGGAACCCAAAAGGGGTCGGTGCGTATAATGTGGACCACGGAAAGCGGCTGTGACGACATGGATAGTTTTGTTATCGACATGCAACCCGTCACTGGAGCGATGGGCAAGCTTACCAAAATCTATCCTTCTTGCTCGGCCCGGTATGGATTGTACAATTTGAACATATTGTCTATCATTTATGTATCAGTTTAAGTTCAGTGTCATTTATACTCGTTTTTTGTACTCCCGTCGGAGCGTCACGAGTAGTATGCGGCACCCACCTCCGCTTGCTTGCGCCGTGGGCCACACGGCTGCTTTCTCAGTGAAGTGAATGCTGCATGCAGTGGTGGGGCGCCGTTTCCCTGCAGCCACCCATAAAAGCCGAGCACGAGGCTGGACAGGCCGCAAGTAACGTTTTTTAAGTCTTCGGTATGACACGACCGGGAATCGAGTCCAGCCTACCAGCTTTGCTGGGCCGTGCTCAACCAAGTGTGGCACTTTTTTGCCCTCCTGCTTAGCTGATATCGCGGGTTTTTTGCAGTTGGTTGTATAGCGAGTATTGAATTTCAAAATGTTCATCTCTGCAATGTGTTGTGTCGTCAACAAATACGGTTTTACACAGAACCAACGACCTAACCAACATAGCAGTTGGTGTTACGTACGAGGTGCGAATTCGGCCTCGCAAAGCTTCTCTGTTGGGTCAACCAAGTCCGATCGCCTTCGTTTCCTTGGGATCTGGAAGTTAGTCTGCTGGTTGTGTTTTTACTCTGCTTCTCTGAAATGCTTGCCATTACATTGACGACTGCTACCTGTAAAGCTAGAGAACTTGTTTTTCAACCAAGTTTTTGTTTAAAAAATCTTTACCATTTGCAAATTGAATATCTAATGAAGTTTGTTAGTACTGCAACAGGGCTGTGTTCACTTTCTAAATGTTAGAATGTCAAAAACAAAATTCTCGAAAAACAAACAAAAGTTCTAGGTCGCTTGCTGCCAATGCAGTTTGCGCCCCTAACATTTGTGTTTCGGTTTCAGACGCTTTGTTCAAGTTTCGGCATTTGAATGTTTGAAACTTGAAGCTTGCAAATATACCCAAAACTTTAAATGAATGTATTTTTAAACCACTGCTGCTTAACTTCTGTACGCTAAAAGAGTTTCGCGGTCCTGTAACACTACTTTGCACTCGGCTGTCTCCTGTGCAAAATGTTTCCTGCGGCGTCTCTCCAAACTGAGTTGGCGCTGTAAAAGATCTAATTCACGACCAATTCCAGACCGTTTGCGACAAAAATTTGACGGATAAAAATATAATACGAAGTCTCGCACCATTAAAAGGTATTTTAGAACCAGTTAAGTAGAGGTTTGAGCCAAGGTGGGAAAACTTAGCTGAAGGGACCAACTAGCCACTGTAGGGGGCCCACTAGCCACCACTCAGAAAAAGAGTTGAAAAATGATGGTGGATCCGGATGTGGATGTCCATGCTAAAGCCCGAAAGCATCGGAAAATACTCCGAAAAACGCAAAAAAACACAACAACCTACTGAAAACCAAAAGAATACTGAATACCGAAATAGAAGATATGGGGCCCGGTTTTTATATTTAGCTTGCCAGGGGGGCGGTTCGCACCCCCGCCCCCCCGTCAGTTACGCCACTGTTTGTAACTTGAAATACGAGGTAACGTCCATTCACATTTAGAAAAGAAACGGCAGGAAGAAGCAATCAAACTATGATGTTCTGGTGATCGAACGTATCGCATATCTTTTGTTTCTTAAGAGAAGTTTCCAATTATAAAATTAACACCACAAGAACGAGTAGTTCGCGATGTTATTCCCTGAGGTTTTCGCTTTGTTGCAAATGTAGAATGAGATGGTCTTTCAACTTTAAACCGCGGTTGTACGTTTTGCAACTTTATATTCGATTAATGGGTTTTCATAACTCCATGCAGGAATAGAACCACATGCGCCGATATTAACAGCATCTGTCGAAGAACCAAGTTCAATAATGTTTTCGTGGGCGCCACCAAGTGATTTGTCATCAAACCGAATCCTTGGCTACCACTTGGACTGTCAGTCAACCGACGGTCTGTTTCGAAAAAGAATTTCTGTAAATGGAACGAAAACATCGCACACGCTGCGAAACTTGGCTGAAAATGTGGCTTACTTTGCCACCATCACATATTTCACCAAGTTAGGAATTGGAAAAACCAGCGTGGAAACGAAAGTAGCATTTGGTGGTAAGATGGTTGCAATTCCATACATTGTTTTCTATAAATCATTTGCTTAGCTTGCTTTGCTAATACATTTCATGTCATATCTGTCTTTTCAATGTTAGTGTTTAAGGGTACTATAATCTATTACCGTGTCATCAACAAACAGTAGGGATTGAGCAAAATTACAGGTCACTTGAACGAGCTGTTCTTTCATATAAGTGCACAAATGTAAGTTCGCGTCGAAAATTAAATGTGTTTTTTGGGACACCTGCAGACAAATGTTGTTGGTAGCAAATGCTGCAAGCAATTAACTTACAAAAGTGAAAACAGTCTAGATTTGCTGCAATGTGGGATGAAGTACGTGCATTGCGATATGCTACAACCGTATTAAAGGGTACTACTGTATAATAAGGTATTGCAACCTCTTTAATAAAACCAGATTCAATTCGCAGTTTTTCACAAATTGGTTGATCTAGTAATTGATTAATTTTTGTTCTTTTAATTCATCTTTCTTCAACGAGAATGACAAAAGTTGGTTTGTGATCACAGGCGAAACTTACAATGGTAGTCGTGTAGTTCAACAGTAAATGTTTCGATCGTGTTACTTCTGCAAATTCGCTGTTACTGACTGCATATCAAGCAGTTTAACGTTTGCGTTCGAACATCGCTGAAAGTCAGAGAACTAACGGGCAAAACACACTTTCCATCCAGGAAATCTAAGCTGTTATACGTTTCCTTGCAGTCATTAATGTGACGCCACCTTCCGAAAGCGGTGGCTTTATGGAAACCATTCAAAACCAGCCAGGTCTTATCGCCGGCCTTGCGGTTGGCGTGCTTCTGTTAATTGGTATCATCGTTGGTGTTTGGTACTATCGACGAAAACGTGATCGCAAAGCAAGTTTGCATGGTAAGTGCTTCCCATATTTTGCCCGCGGGCAGGATGTTGTGTATGTTTGCAAACAGTTGAAATTGCGTACAAGTTTTCAATAAGGGTTCGTTGAAATACTGCATTTGGTTGATTTAAATACTGCTTTGTTTGCTGAGTTTGATTTTCCGGTTTTGTGGAAAAGCATCTACAGTAATCTATCAGACTCTTTTTTGATACTGTGTCTGGAATCTAACCCCTTATGTTTTCTTTTTATTGCGCCTACCAGTCCGCTCCTTCAGCTTTACACCGCACGCAGGTAATTTTTATTCAGATGTTAAAAGTGATTTCACATTACCCATCGTACGATTCTCTGTGCATAATGTTCAGTAGGCATTTTGTCGATTAGTCTCCGCTTGCTGCTCTAAACACTAAGACGATGGCGAGAAACGGGAAAATATTTGATTGTTCGGGTGTGGCACGTGAACGAGCAAACACTTTTTGTCGTTCACTTTGAAACGGAAGATAATTGTAAACAATATTCTAACCTGATACCAGTTTCTTCGTTGTACTCCGTGTGCATCGTCTCATTGTCTGTTAAAGTTTAAGGTTGGTTTGTGAAGGCGACTCTTGCAACCAATTTGCACTTGGCAAATTGTTTTAGCTGACATGCCCTTGAGGCTCTTCACTTGTCAGCTAGGAACATCTTGCACAAAGCTCGCTTCAAGAATTTGCTTCTCTGAACTTTATGCGTTTACATGGTAAGAGCGTAGCCTAGTGGTATATGCTTGAAGCGTGAATAACATTTGATGTGTACTTTCGATATTTGCGGGAAAAACGTGCAAGGAAAAATCGTTAAAAAATCCTGTTTTTTGTCGTCAAAATTATTTTTTATTTATCAGGTTCTTCCCGAATTACTTCCGCAAGTCGGTTTGGAGCTGTTTACGCACCTGCGTTCCAAATAACCCCAACAGCTGGTGATGCAAGTGCCCCTGGAAGCAACTTGAACGGAGGAGTTGTTGGCGGAGGGTTAGGACCTCATAGCGGCAATCGCAACGGACCAGCGAGCTCTGATAACAGCCGCATGTTCCTAGAACGAGCTCCACTGAATAACCCATCAAGTGTGAGGAAAAACGCGGTTGTGACATACGACGCAAAGTAAGCTTTTTGAAAAAAAGTTGAGCTTGAAATTATTAACTTCAAGCAGTGTTTTTACATTGCAACAGGGGGTTGGGTGATTAATAAAATGATGAGCTTGTTCTTTACAGTTCGTTCTCCCCGGTGATGGTCAGGGAGCTAGGTTTATGCTTTCGGCCACAGACCGAATCTTTTTTGAAATGACCAAACAAAATTAATACAATTCGGTCATAATGTCTGAAAAGGAAAGCTAGTGAATATTGTTACGACGAATTTTAATACTAACATGGGACAAACGGCCGAAACTTATCAGTGAAAAAAGAAACGCATTTAGGGGAAGCTTGGTACGACCGCGCACAGCACTAATTGATAATGTGACGGTCTATCCTACGGTTAAACGTGTTTTGTATTTACTCAGAAATGGCCACCTGACAAATATCGATGAAAAACCAACTGGTATAGCTCATCCTACTTTTTCGTACGTAGCTGATCAACTGACCAGCGTGTCTGATATACCTCCTCAATTTGCATCTGCTGGTCAATCAAGGTGGGAGCTATTTCGTAGTTCTGATGTTCGTGAGATAAAATTTCTGGAATTCGCTGCTGAGTTGCGAAATTGGTGTTTTTACAAATGTCTTATTGTGGCTCCACGACTAGAATCTAGAGTCTCTAGACCAGTTGTTCTTAATCTTTTCGCTGATAGGAGCCAAATCCAGACTTACGACTTTTTTAGAGGGCCGCACAAAAGAAATTTTGAGACAAGTCAGTTGACACGTTTTGTTTTGTAGCAGAACGAAGTCCGTGACCCGTATCAAATATTAGATCATGTGAAAAAGTTTCGAATCACATTCTCCAGAACGGAAAATTTAAGTGCTATAGAAATGCCGTTGTGATGATTTCGGAAACTGAACATTTGCATTTATATTCGAAACTCTAACCGGCCACAACCAATTCTAGTCCTACCGCTCTGTTACCAGTGGTGAAGCCAGAGAATATAGCTTTTAATGCGCTTAGCTTGGAATTAAGTGTCAACCCCCCCAAAAAAATATCGAATGTTTTGCAGCTCTTAGCTTGGCAAAAACTAGTAAGGCGATTGTTCTTCTGTGAGCATGTAGCTGAATCGCAAATTTGCTCTACTAGGAAGGGCAAGCGTGCTGGAAAATTTGCTGACAGTCTCATCAGACCAGTCATCAAAGCTCTTTGTGTGGCATGTTTGGCATGAGGTTTAGCTGCATTTAGGCTTCTGTCTGAAAAAACAAGATTGTGATTTTTTCAAATTTTGAATGATATTCGAGATCTTTTTCGGTGTCTCAATTTGTTGTTTAGAACAAAGATGAGGGGCTGTCACATTTTTAGACTCTGACTCCACTCCTATTTTGAATTTAAAGACTCCTGCACCGACTGCGAAAAATTCGAGAATATCAACTCCGACTCATTTACCACTTCGAAATATTTCACATAACTCATAAAAACATGTATCTTCAGCTACCTTCGGTTCTAAAAAAACAGTTATAAAGTTTTTTGTAATAAGCCCTATAGTTGCTTATTCACTTTTAGCAGAGAACATTTTACATGATATTTGAAAAAGCTCATAACAATATGACAAATCCATTTGTTCTTTTAACACAACACGAATATTTTATTTTAGCGTGTGCATGTTACCAGGCTGTTGCTCAGTACAACCCCCAAAGATCACTTAACAAGAAAGGTAAAATGTATGCACAAGCAAAGCTAATACGTTTACAAAAAGTGCTACTTGTTCAAAATTTAGCATGTAATTAGTTTTCATAAATAATAAACCGATAAATTAAGTTGTTATTGTTTTTTCGAAAACTTCCACTGCAAACGATTGTCTAAAAAGTCAATGTGCAAATATTTGTTCAAACGTGTTTGTTTTATCAACTTGCACGCAAATATGAATACCTCAAGCACGAATAATTGCATCACAAGGTGTACATTAATCAAGCTCAACAATTGAAAAAAACAAACTGTGGAAACTTTATTTTGAACTATCAATCATTAATCAGATATCTGAGAATTATTGTAATTGATCTTTAATTTTCAATCTTTACGAAAGTTTGAGTTGAAATTTTCAAGGTCAGCAATTGATCACGTACTTTACGAACGTTGATTCCTACATTAACCATTCACTTAGACCAGGGGGTACATTTATTGTACAGCCGCAACAAAACAACTTTTAGACATGAAAACGGCGTCTACCTTTCTTGTTCTAAAAATATAAAAGTTCTATTTTTATTTCATTCAGCCTTTTTGTCATAATAAATTTTAGGGGTACATGCTCATCTGTCGAAATGCCAAAGGGGTACGTGGTTAGAGAAAGGTTGGGAATCCCTGGCTTAGACAAGTCTCTGAACTACGACTACGCTAAACTAAACCAAGAACATAAAAACAAAAGCAAACCCTAACAAAAGATTACAACAAGATGTACTATACCTTGCATAAAATCACATTTACCTAAGACAAAACAGACCAAATGCTATTGCTTTTTAATTACCCAGATGAGTAATGGCAAAAACGCAGTGTTGCTAAGGAACCAAGCCTAGAAATATTGCATATACACTAATAAATAGAATGTTAATCCAGTTTTTTTAAGGCGTTTTAGGGACACGATTCGGGTCCCGAGAATTGAAAATCAGGTCCCTAGAATCAAAGAAAATTATCATCTGGTTCCTAGAATCAGAGAAAACCGGGTCCCACAGGTCCATACCGGGTACCTAACATTTTCCTTAAAAAATACCCTGGTTAATCTCAAAAACTACCATTTCCTTTTATAGAAAATGCCTAATGAAGATACCTATGAATGTTTGAAACGATAAAATACAGGTCATTAAAATACGAACATGCACCATGCCGTAGATTTAGTTACTTTGAATCAGGTACACAAGCGTCTGATATGTTAGATATGTTAAAATTCCACAAAATATCTATTACAAAATGGAGTCTCAGAAAACTGCGAGGCTTTTCAGGTTCAAATTGATCAATTACGCCAAACCGTTAAGGGAAAATATGCCAGATAGCTTCAATACGTACCATACAGGCTGCAGAAAATCTTGAAGTTTGAATTCAAAGCATCCAGGTTTTAATGCCAAACAACGCCTTTTCCCGCCAACACCATTATAAAAGGCTAATAACATGCCAGGCTGACGTACATGCCAAAGAGCATTTTCTCATACCAAACCACTTTTGAAAAAGTCCAAAATTCATGAATTTGGCATTAAAAATGCCAACCTAGTACGTGGCAATCCTGCTATACTGTATATTCAGAATAACGTGCTAACTAGCCGCCTATAACAAAATAGATTCTTTATTGTGAAAATGTTCATGGCTCATTGCCACAGTCAACTTCACTTAAAGTGCAGTTTAGGAAAATATAACATCATCAACAGTGAAATGCTAATTGCTCCCACTAGTGTCACAGAATAGTGACATATGATAGAAAACTAGCTTCAATCAAATTACTTTGGTCAGAAAACGTGCTTCAATCACTTCCAATCTTTGACCACAAGAAATATCACCACGGAAATTTTAGAAGTCCCTTAAAAAATTTTGGTTGGCTCATGGGCAGACCTTAACTTTATCTCCGGTCCTGTTTCGGGTAGAACTAAAAACTTTGACTTCCGCGTAAAATGCAACATCCGGCCGGAGTCCACTCCAACATTCCGGTTCCTGATCATGTCTGGTATAAAACCAAAATGATATTATCGATTTCCCAGTAAAACGCATTGGGAGATTCAGCTGCTTTGCCCTTATGGTGCTTTGTCACTTAATATGGATACGTGCAGACAGAATCCACGCAGAGTTATGAAACACAACATGGCAGCAAGATTCCTTGAAAACCCTTCTTTACTTCAGCTATATCAGGATAAACCGCTTAATACTGTATTATAAAAAACCGAACTTTGAATAAGCGCTTTTTTTGCAAATTTATTAAGTTTAGTGATATTTTCTCTTTCTGTAGACCAAGTCTTTCGTCTGGACAAGTTCCGCAGGTGCAGCAACAAATGCAACAACATCATGAGCAGCTGAAGCGCCATAAGAGTGGAAGCAGCAATGCGTTTGGGAGTTCGGTGGTTTCCGAGACAGACTCCAGGTACCCGGACGCTTCGACCACAATCAGCAATGTTCGAAGTTTCAGTGATCTCCCACCACCACCGCCCAGTCCTCCTCTTTCTAGTAAAACTGGTATCAGTGACAGGTAAATCTTTTTCGCCCGAAAAATATTTGAAAGTGCAATGTTTATATGTGCGTTAAAACGGATTTTGCTGAGGACATTTGTTTCAGCAGCATTTAATGCTGCTGTGCTGCTATTTCAGAACTGACCGCAGCCGAGGGAGTGGCAGTGGGATGTATTCGAGCGGCGATCGAGAACCGCGAGGACAGAGGTCAAAACGTCGTGCGCACGTGGCCAATGCCAGTAATCAGAGCTCTGCTATACCGATACCTGCTGCATCGCATTACACTTCAGTCGATAACAGCGCAGGAATCGATAACTCCTATATGAATAGGTGCGTGGCGGTTCAGCATATGTAATTCTTCAGCGGTAGTAACTAAACATATTTTTGGTTGCCATGGGATTGACAAAAAAGCAACGGTTTTACGACAACATCTTCACAGTAACCTTTTTTCCTTAATTAACGGTTGTCGTGTTGCTTATTGTGAACAACAAATGAGCTCTGCTTGTTCAGTGCAAATGGATTTCCTTTTTTCTTAAACGTTTTTTATCTGTTTAGCTCGTACTACATCCGGCACAGTTGACTGAGTTGCAGCACCCCGGATAGCTCAACCAAGCGGAACTGGAAGGCCATCGGCTCTTTCGCAGTTAAAATATGAGATATCCTGCGAGATTTGGTTAAGATTGGGCAAAATTGGAAACAAATTGGATTCAAGCTTTTGGTTGATTTGGTTAAGATTGGGCAAAATTGGGAACAAATTGGGTAAAAACTCACACAGACGAGGCGGGACTGGGAGGCCATCGGCTCTTCCGCAGTTAAAAAATAATGAGAAATCTTGCGAAACTTGGTTAAGATTGGGCAAAACTAGGAACAAATTAGGTGAAAACGTATTCAAGCTTTGTGAAGTGTTCAAAATACTTTGGAAAAATTTAGAATTTGGTAAAAGTTACGGGAAAGGCGGAGTTGTGACTTGTTTCATTCGTGACGATGTCACAACCAACAGTGCAAAATACTTTTTCGCACAATGAGAAATAGAAAGTTTGAAATAAATGAGCTTCCGTGCGGCTGTGCAGTTATGCCAGTGTGCTGGTAAAGTCAAAGGATGTTTCTTTCTCTACCAAGTTCAGTTCTGCTCTACCACCCCTGGTTAATAAGTAAAGCTTTAGGAATAAGGTGGCTACATGTGCTGGAACAGGTTTTGTGCAGTTGTAGGTACCAAAGATAGATCCGGCTGCAGCTTCCAGCGGTGGCACATTCGTAGCTCCAGCATGCAGTGCATTGGGGCAGAACCCAAACGGATAAAACTTCTTCGCAGCCCCAGCGTCAACATTTCAGTTCGTCAAGATTATTTTGCAAGCAATCCATGAAACACCGAGACCACCTGCATTTTGAATATCATCTATTTGAAAAAAGCGTGTTCCTTTCCTTACATAATCATTTCTCAGGTTGGAAATCGTTCGTTTAAAACGTCATTGTTATTCCGTATAGATTTTCTGATGCTCATGATATTCCTTCGCCAACACCACCGACACCCCCGATTCGAGGAGCGTCTGCATATCCGTACGATCAAGGGATGACAGCATTGCAGTTTAACAATAATCAGTAAGTTAGCCTATTATATTTACAGATAAAAAAATCAACTAAGTTTTGCCTGGAGTAAATTTTAAAATTACTTTTCACGAAAGTGTGCAGCAACGTCTGACAGTGAGGCTGGGTACAGGGTTGCCAGGTTGGCATTTTTAAGGCCAAATTCCAGAAATTTGGCCTTTTTCGAAGTGGTTTGGCATGAAAAAATGGTGTTTGGCATGTACGTCATAGTTTGGCATTTTTTTGGCCTTTTTTGATGGTGTTGGCATGAAAAAACATTGTT
>JGI24158J21664_10001142_pt1 | contig 28659 bp, 18 predicted proteins | sample Ectturendosymbi3_FD_21664 | JGI IMG/M metagenome (IMG submission 21664) | reverse complement strand
AGACGGCGCCGCCCCGATCGGCCGCGCGGCGCTTTTTCGCGCGTCGTCCAGTCGAGAGCCGACCGCACAGTGCATTCAATCAAAAGCGAGAGCACGAAAAACAGACCGGGCGCTGTCGCAGCTGCAATACCAACAGTTTGCACGCTTCACCGCACAGCGGGTCGCTGACAAGCAGCTTGCCAGGGCGCGGCAGGTATCCGGCAATTTGTAACAAACGCACCAAATCATCTGCTATGGGCCGACTGCGCACCAAACTCGCCATTGCGTGGCCACGGGACCGAAGGTGAAACGATCAATGCCGTTTCGCCCTTAGTGCCGCACATGCTCGGATTCAACTTTTGGCGTCGAGTTGCACTCCGCGTTAAACCGCGTTTCGCGTGGCAGCCCACGGTTCTGCTGGAGAGTCTGCGCAAGGGGGGAGGGGTGGTTACGAATCCGCAGCGCAAAACGGCAGATCATAGCGACGGCAACATTGCAGCAAATCCTTGAAAATCGCGATCTGATCCATGCGAGCAACCCCAAACTGAACTAACTCTTGTACATAGAAACTACACCAGTGGCGTGATCCACGAACAAGCACAGTTTTCTGACCCGATCTAATTAAATTAAGTTTTGTGGCGAAACGCGCTGTTCGTTAAAAAGAAACCTCACGCCCGTGGTTGACGCTGGCTTCGTGTCACATTTCCGCTGTTGGCGACCATTAACTGCGGTACAGGTTTTCAACCGATGTCCAGAACGAAATGGTCGCGGGCTTCCGAAGCTCGCCATTTGTGAACTACTGTTCGAAAAGCACATTTCGACGCGCCGACGATATTCGGCAACGCGTCCGGCAGCACGAAACGAACGATCGAATCTCACCACTCCGCGATCGGCGGGCGCGTAGAAAAGAAAAAAAACGACATAAAAGAAGACTAACATACTTGGCGAGTCGCTGAGCACGTTGAGGGCGAACCGTTGAAGCTTGTCAAAACAACTTTTCCACGCCTGACCGCGCAAACACATCGCCAATGATAAACATGCAAATAAAAGTCACGGAACCGTCCTTGTTGTTTCACATGCCGCTGACGGGCAAGAACTGCGAAGCCCGGGGATGTGGGGGGAGGCCGCCACCCGCTCCACACTTCGACGACGCGAGCTGTTTGTTGACAGTCGGCGATCAGTTCGAGGCCGACGAGGCATTTTGATCGTCTTTGCGCGGCGGCATGCGCTCGTTGACGCGATCCAAGCCTTTCGCCTCCTCGAAGGTGCGGATGCCCATCGCAGGATTGATTCCGCTTATTGCTGCGGAAAGACGAGCGAACGGGGTTCGATTAAAAGCTTATCATTTTCATTTTTATGAAGTAAAATTTCTTTATGACCATTTTTCACTTCACGAACTGTTTCAAACGATTCCCAGCGACGTTTAGATTCCTTTTCGGTTTAGAGAAATTACGGGAATACGGAACTTAAACGCAGCACGCGTTTGCTATTCAAGTATTCGCAATTGTTTGAGGCAGCAGCTAATACGCAACACGATTCATGACTTGGCACAACGCAAACCGTGCTCATTGCTGGTGCAATCCACTTTTGAAAGAATCTTACACTGTGACCAGTGAGCCTTTGTTAGTCACGGGCACGCTTACGGCTAAGCAGCTACACTAGACTTTCTATACTGAAATGCTGTCGCCACTGAAGGGTAGTATCAATTTCCTGGGACAGCAATCGAAGGAAAGGAAACTAGGTTGAAATTGGCGTTTTTCGACAAAAAAGCCGCACAGAAGAAAAGGTGAATGCATTTGCACAACGCTAAACAGAGAAGTGACGACACGAGTTGAATCACTCTGCTGATTTTTCTTATCAAAAATAACTCGACTTGACTCGAGTCAGCATAGCAAGAGGCTCGTATGAATTCGTCGAGTACTTTCCTATGAGGAGTAAATATTGCTGATTTTTTCTGAGGGAGATAACCACAAAGTCTTCGAGGAATTAGCCGACTGGGCTCTGCTTTGATGGCTTTGCGATGATTCAGATTTGCACAAATCTGTGTTTATGTAATTATTCTCCACAAACGTGTCGAACCAATCAGCAAATTTAAAAAATAGGAATTCGATTCCATGTCCTCAGCCCTGAACTTTTATTCAAATGGAATCTACCCAGTAAGAGAGAATCACTGTTACTTCACCTCATTGTTTTGATGGGAAAGCTAAAATGAGAGTTTTCGGTAGGTTTAACACCGCAGTGCTTCCTATACATAGCGTAGACGCTGGTTGGTTTCAAAAACTTTTGCCCGTTACATCTAAAAATCTCCAAAATATTTTTTGTAAATTTACGAAATGTTCCACAAACAGGGCTGAGGTTGTTCGAATTGATTTCATGGCTGGGCTAACAGGGTCGATAAGAGCACACACTGACCATGTGCTGGCCGATTCATACTGTAGCATCAATTTCCTGAACGCTGAGATATTTTCCACGTGGTTTCTTTCCATGTTTGAAAAGGTCGCTGATGACAGATTGACACTCAGGTCCCGTGCGACAGGTCATTTTTTACATTTTTTCTCCTCTCCGCGAAAACATTGTTTTTACTAACGGAGTTGAAGAACCAGTTGAAAAAAAGCAGCGAGCAGCTCGCTTTGACAGAGCAAGAAATCAAGTCAGGGGACCAATTAACTTCACCGCCTTGTGACTTTTCAAAACCACATTATAAGCATCGAATGCCTAATACACTGTTCAAAGAATCCCATCCTATATTGGAAGCGGTGGGCTCAGCAATATGTACTTATCCGCAATGCCTTGATTTAAGTGAGAGAATCGTCACCACACAAGAATTATTGCTGCGTTTTCGGGGACGGGTTAGCTACTATGAACTGCTTATCCATTCGTTGTCGCAGTTCAGATGGTCTATTCAAGCTGGACAGCAGGTGGCTCTATGGGCAAATAGTAGACCGCACAGCCAAATTTTCAATACTCCTTCCTGAAAATGGCCCTGGCTTACCGATAATGGCCGGCGAGGCCAACAGCGTTGGCCCGAAAAAGCCAAACTTGTGAAAAGCTATTGGCAGTAAAAAATCACAAGAAACAATAAAAAATCAAGAAAAACATCGTAAAATGGGAATCTACTTTGTAAACCTTTGCGGAGACCATTTTATTATTCGTTTCGTTAACAAGCAAGTATGTGTGTGCGCGCAGAAACGTTCTATTCCATTAGGACACATTACTGGTGCAAAAGTGAACAAACGTGTTTCTGGGCCATTAGAGTAACCCGGAGAAATAGCTGCGTTGGTAATCGGCCATCATTAACCTGCAAAGAAAACGACGCAACGCTCTTTCGGATCTTATCTTACAGTAGCTTCCTCCGCTTTTTTTAAGCCCAACTATCAACGAATTTACATTCCTGATAGGCATCAACGAATTCACATTCCTGATAGGTATCAACGAATTCACATTCCTGATAGGTATCAACGAATTCACATTCCTGATAGGTATTACGCTTACAAAGAAACAACAGAGTTGAACAGACGAACGCTTGCAATGGTGTAATATTTTAGTTTGAACCCGCGAGTTTCTGCAGCAGCACTTACTACGCGATAAGCCTGTGCGCTGAACGACACGTGTTGCAGGCGCGGAGCAAACGAAAGATTGAGCCGTGTGAATTATTTGCTTCACGCCTCGAAGAAGCGATGTTACTTGTCGAAAAATAAACAAATAACTTTGACAGATGAGCTGAGCGAAAATAAACCGGGTGGTTTTGTCAGAATGGCGCATTCTCAATAATTCAGCGTTAAATGAGGCGAGATCGAATTTTTACCGGTGATATATTCAGGTTGGCCGAGCAAATTATTTCCTGTCCTGGCTGGCAGCATTGTTTTAGTAAAATTAACGGAGCTGTTTATTCTCAAAATTTGATAGCAATCGTTGTACGGCGTTATAATCATTTTTCTTACACCATTTAATTAACTTTTTATTTTGATACATATCCTGGCCACCCATCATTTAATGAATATAAGCGGGAATGAGCGGGTCAGTTGAAGCCAAGTCAAGAAATCTATGTTACGCCACAAAAAGTTCCAACAGAGTCGGGCCAGGTTCATCTGGAAGCCCAGAAACGTCAGGGTGTATGTTTTGGTAGACCCCAGTTACGCAGTATGTACTCTTACAGACCGGGTTTTGCTTCGTCTTGTCCATAAGATGACCGGCACCCGCCTGGTTAGTAGCGCAGAGCAAGTGGAGATAGACGCACGTGGGCAACTCAACAGGATAGAACAAAACAAGCAGCTGCTGATATTCTGAAGCGGTTTTATACCCGTTACGGTTTTAAGTCTATTCAAGCAACGTTTCGGTTTTGGAAAAAAAACACTCGTAACCGTGTTTTCGGTCACCCGCATGGAGTCAATCAGCGACTGTTGTAACTACAGTCGGCATTGGGCATCCCTGTTGTCTACACACGACAATAACTGCCGCATAGCAATCGAAAATGTTCTACGGAAATGCGGAAAAGCTGTTAGCGTGAAGCATAAAAACAATCAACTGCACTCTGACAAACGGCCCCACGTTTTCGAGTATTGCTAAATACTTCGCGGTGTTGTCTGACACGAAGATGGTGCGGGTGTGTAGTTCAGCGAAACACGACAGACGATACAACAGGAAATCTTGAGCAGAATGACAAAGGGCGCAAGATCCTCACCATTTTGCAGTGAGGTGGCTCCACCAGAGAGAACACCCATCGGTAGCATGCCAGACGGTGTCAAACCCTTCAGCTCCAGAACAGTCTCGCTCTCTTTCCTGAAATAAAACGAGCATGACATTTTGTTTAAACACACTTCCGACGAAAGGCACTCGCCAAACAATTGTCTGAGGAAAAGCTTGATGCGCGCAAGAAATGGGCTTAGCATTACGCTGATTCAGTTGCCAAGGAGAACATTCGAAGAACAATAGCTACTGCTGCACATTAAAAATACACTGTCGATAACATATGATTAAGACAAAAATGCTAGTACACGGCGAAAGATATCAATCAAATTTTAAGCATGCCCTTCTCAGTTGCGACATAAAATTAAACGCAACTGGACCAATCAGCTCTTTGGGTGGAAGTTGAAGGCTTGCGACAGTGAGCGGAAGCAGTGCGCACCTCAATAAAAAGGTAACTTTGAATACTCTCTGGAGGCGACAACCGATTTTGAAACCTCCTCTGTGATCACATTCATGATGGTCTCTCAGCACAGCGCCAGGCGAGTAACTTTCCGATGCATTGCAAAGTTACAAATTAAAACCTCGCATCATCCACTTAGTTTGATTCTTGGCTCGAGCCTCGACCTGTTTAACACATTGCTAGGCTATACAGAAGACTTGGTGTAAACATCACGTTACGGCTGTCCACTCCTCAGCTGCTTTCAGCACTTTTTCAAAGGTGTTACTCGCAACGCATGCCATTTTGCAACGTTTACTTGCAGCTGCTTTCGTTTGCTGGTACTGGGGTGACGCGTGTTGACAGGCATCAACAACTGCTCAGCGCCTGCGCTACAAGCCTTAGCTGAAGGTCTTTTAACTACAACCTCCGATGGAAAAGTACCGTTCACAAGCTCACCTCAAAACCTCAAAGTATTTTGCCATTTTCCCGACTGCGAGCACTTTCTGCCTAATTTTGGCAAGCTGCTGTTTCTTTAGACGCTGTTCTTCGGTAATAGCTGCATCAGCTGCAGGACCTTATGCAATGAAAAGCAACAAAAAACACAGAAAAGATAAAATTTCGGAAACGAAGCACACCGCAGGCAGTGCAGTTCGCTTTGGAGAAGTCTGTCTGAATCACAGTAACATCGAGACCCCCGTAAGGTTATCAAAAGATGCATTACGCTGCATAAAGGTTCGCGCTCACTGGAGCAGTTCGTGGATCAGGCACGGACACGGCAGAACGTTTTTAGCAAAACTGCCCGAGTAAAAAAGCTTTAACAGCAACTGTTCACCAGTGACTGCTAGTGTGTTTTCGTTAAGAGCTCGAAATTTCATGCTTCTCAATGCCCCTCAAAAAAAGATTTCTGAACCGTGCTTTCACTCGAAAATTGCGCCGCGATAAAAACGCACATTACGCAATCAAACTGCACTGCTTCCGTGCGTGCGCCGACGACCGGCGACTTAAAATCGCAATCGCCGTATAGCGGTTCATGCATGCTGTGTTGCTGCACTACATGCCAATACCTCAGTACGGAAAAGACACGAGCCATTTTTCCGATTGCTCGAATCTTATTGCGGATCACTTCTTTCCGGGCGGCAGGGTAGCCTCCTTGAAGGTGAAAATAAGGTTAAGATCGATGTGTGAAATGTTGTGTGGAAGCCGCCGAAGCGGTTGTCACAGTGACGCACACACGACGTGAAGCACGCTATCCACACAATGTATTGACAAAGCCCCACGTTGCAAGAAACAAAGTAATAAATGAACAAAACTTTCGCACACGCTTTTCTCGCGAAGCAAAAGCGGTTATTGCAGCCGAAAAACATCAATATATGCGACAAAAATAAATCGGAAGGACATTAAGAGAAGTTTTACCCTTACGTTACCACCCAAGTTAAGAGAGGGCAGATAACGGGTAACAGTGAAAAGCATCTTTCAAAGAACTGCATGTTTTGCTCGACATTAAAAACACTGAGAAATTACAAATTATGCAATATTACGCTTTGGGTCAAATGACATAACTGTTTGCAACGTTGAATACATCTGTGCAAGCATGATCAACGCGGCACGTTTCGGTACTTTTACGAATTAACTCAAACCAGGCAAAAAAAACTTTCATACAAAAATTGAAGAAATATGTTTGCGAGTGGTTTAGTGATTTTTTGCAATACCACACACAAGTGAAAAGAAAGCTATGAAAAAGAAACAGAAATCGACATCAAGCACATGATGAATGCCTAAGGTGTTAATGGCATGCAAGAGAAGAGTCGTACGTTGAGAATTATTACTCGGTTAAATCACATCAGGACCACTTCACAACCAAGCAAGTAAGTAACCGACTAATAATCAATCGCTCACAATTCTGCCGGAAAACATCACGAATTGCGCCTTGCTCACTTGCTGTCAGTGTGAGGCCATGAGCTGACACATTGCAGCTCATTGCAAGTTCCCGCAAAAGAGCCAACGCACAACGCTTACTAACGCCGGGAAAAAATCGAGACAGTCACTCATGCAGATGGGTTGAAAAGCCTTTGAACATCGAAACGTATACTGCTGTATGCGGCAGAAACAGGCCTAGAAAGCACGCGCCGGTGACATCGGTGCGTCCGAATAACAGGGTTAATCGCCTAAGCAAATGCAATACAAACTACACGGAGAGTAGCACTATGTCTCTCAGTGAAAACGTTGGCGATGCCCGAGACACCTGGAAAACTTCGATTACTTCACATCGTAACATTTCGTCGCAACTGTCCTGAAGGGAATTGATTGGTTGCCAGTCGCGTGGCGAAAAATGTCAACTTGAAATACATCGCAGGTGCACCTCCAGCTTGAGTATGTGTCTCACGAATTTAATCAACCCAGAAGGCAAGTTAATTTTTCTCAGTAGCTTAGCCTCAAGTTCTCAGCTCTGGCGGATGACGAACACTGCTGCATCAAACGCCAGCAATCTAGTGGAAGCATTGGAGCAAAAAAGTTCACAATTGATCCAGGGACAAATTCACCAAAGTTACCAGATCCATTGTTCGGTTCAGAAATTACTTGACGATCTTTTTAAATTGTCGGAGTCACACGATAATTTAAATATAGCGTTTAGTCAAGATTTCGTTGAAATTCGGAACGAGCAAGTTAATCGTGATCAATACGTCACCAACACTATTATCTTTCAATTATGATCAAAAACATGTTATCAATTTCCGACCAAACGCCTGCACACAACTACTGCTTTGCACTTGTTCGAACAAAACTAACGTGTTTTTTAACTTCATTGCCAAATGCGCTGTCAAACAGAACCTTCGAGAAAAACTGTGGGAGCAGTTGTTTTCTGAACATGAATCGCGTAGTTTTTACCACTGGAAAATCGCCAAAACTGTAGCAGTGCACGTCGTGTATCCGCCATGTGTTTTTATTGGTCTTAGAGAGAAAACCTTCATGTGATAAATCGTGGGTTTGGTTCAGTCCCGTCGCCACGGCCCACGGGGGCGTTTGTGAGCTAAGCCCCCCCAAACTGAAATAGGAAACACTATAACGCAGTGGAATTTTGTCAATTTTTACAATGCCAAGCCCCCCTGCACAAGCGTAAAGCTCCCTGTTGAGACTTTCTGGCGACGGTCCGGCTCGGTCACTTTAGTATACGTGGGTCAGCAGTCAACAGAATCTGAAGAATGTTGTAAAATAACAAAGGCACTTCGGAATGAAAGCGAAAGAAATCCCAGGGTGACGTCGCACGCAGCTCTCATTTGCAATATCAAACAGTTTTTCTGCGGCGGGCGAACTTAAGTCAAGCGTGCAAACCAGCGCCGCAACCAGTTGGCATTTTCGGTTAGGGAGCAAAATTATTGTAACTTGTTGTTGTACCTAACAACTAAACATGTTTTTGAAAATTTCGGGGGCGGCAATTGCCCGGTTGCCTCCTGCTTGCGGGCCTGGTGCAAACACAAGCTTCTGATGTAAAAGAAAACGATTTCAGTCAACAGAAGTTACATTTGTTTGAATTTTACGCAATCAAGCACATCAATTCCGAAATGCTCGAAGGACTGAATAATTTAGTTCATGCGCAAAAAACAAGAATCACCTTCGCAGCAAAATTGCAGGTAGCACCGCTTTCGCTTCCAAGAGCGTTATTAACAACGACGACAAAAACAGACTTTTTCCTAGAGATACACTTCACGTGAAAAACAAACCCGCCAGGGAGAGGCGTGCATGAGCAACGCTGCTTGTGGGTAAGACACGTGTGTTGAGTTTACGCTTTCAAATAACAGCCGTCTTCGGTCGTAAACGGTGGAGTAGCGCGTGAGCAGATTGGGTTTTGAAAGTAACATCTGAAGAAGTTTTTGCCTTGGGTTTCCATACGCTTAATTTTCATATAAGTAAAACAATATGCTATATGCGGCATGAAAACACTAGTACTAATTGAATTTAACATCCAGCCACGTACGTAAAGGCACTGTAGCTAAATGAATGATTTCGCTGCCCATCTTTATTAAAAACATAGCAAACATAGACAAAAGTAGCAATTGTTTCCACTTCAACGGCGGAAAAACGTAATTTTTTGTCTTTGCTCCGTCGTTTAAAGACTATTTTATATTATTGCAAGATGGTGTGGTGGGTAGAAACCGCACCGACACAAGCCTTACATATCATGAAAGACGTAGGTGTTCCAACTCTGGCCCGCCGGTATTGCATTGCGCAGAGCTTCTCAAACTTCTTTGTTCTGCAATCCCATTTTGAAAAAGATTTTTCTATGTGACCCCCTTGATGGATAGCCTAGATGTTAATGATATGTGCAAACGTCCCATTATGTTATTGATACTTGTAACGTCCCATTACAAATTTCAAGAGGCATTTTTGTCTATGGCGAAATCATGCAAACGCACACAATCGACGTAAGTAACGAAACAGTAATAAAACTACCACGTAATGGAAACAATAAGGCGAAAAAAAATTTAATTCAGTTTATCGAAGTTATCAAGCACAACTAATGGGATGGACGCACTCAGGGGCAGTTCCAACCAGTAACTTTACGGGGGGCGATTTCCGCAAAATTTGGTTGTCAAGTCTCATTACGGGCTCGCTACTGCAGAGTGTAAGAGAGATGAAGCATACTTCACAACATTGCTGTGACAAAACAAAGGCCAAAATGGCTTCATATCGTGAATGCTGTGTTTCGAATTGCACAAGATCATGGTGAACAAAATTACTTTCGTAGGTTTTTGGAGGGGGGGGGCGCGATCGCCTTCCCTCAGGATGCACTTGATTTTTACACAGATCATCCATGCATAGATTGATACAGTACAAGACAACGGAGGCAAAGGCCATTCTCAACATTTTTCAAAAATAATCGGTTTTTGGACATGAAGATCACCAATTTTGAGAATGCCTCTTCACACAAATATATTGTGCAAAAGGCTAATAGCTAAGCTTATGAATGGCTACATCAGAAACGACTGGGTATTCCTTTTGTATTCTTATCCAAAAATCACAAACTTTATTTTGGAAATTCCAGTTGCAAAACTTTTGTCCGCAAACTAATGCTGGGTATGGGAAGCGTGTGATTTCCTGAAATTTTAATTGTGTATGATTTACGGATCCAACTTTTTCTGAATCATATTCCAAAGTACTTCTGAAACAGTGTGTGAAGCTCTTAACTTTAGTCTAAAGCAGTTGGCCAAGACTAGAGCTAGAGTTCTAGACACAAGCGTGCCATCGTGTCGGAATGAATGCAACAAGGTCTATATTGATCAGTAAGTTAAAACAATCATGACGTAACAACGCATAACTTGTTGTGCTTAGTTGATTAATATTATATCAGGTTTTTTTAGGGAAAATGTTAGGTACCTGGTATGGATCTGCATGGGCCCAATTTTCTCTGATCCTCGGGACCATCGGGTCCCTAAAACATCTTTAAAAAACCCTGATTATTTGATAGCTTAGGCATACATCCTAGTAGGCAAAATAACTCACAGCATGAATCACGGTATTACCCATAAAAATGCATTAGAAATACATTCACTGCATGTCTACTTTCAATTTTCTTGTAAAGTTTGCAAAAACTTTTATATCTAATTTGTCAACCAAATTTGTTTCACGACCCCAAAATGACATTTCGCGGTCCCATATGGGGTCGCTACCCACAGGGTGAGAAGCCCTGGCATAGCATGTACCATTAAAACTACAAATCCCATAATGCTCTGCGGATGTTTAAGCGCTTCAATCGGCACAGAACCCTGCGGTGTTTGTGACGTCACACCAGTCACAATGACCTCACGTGGAGAAGGATTTTTTCAATAAAAATCAATGTTTGCCGCGGCTTGTCCAAGATACAAGGTTTAGCCCAGTGTATATGAGTTTAAAACCCCCTGATGTAAGACTTCGCTAACTCACAGCGCACACAGAGATCAAGCGGAACAAGCCTGAAACTTCAATAATTTTTGACAATCGTGAGGTCACAACACAATAACGCATGCTGCACTGTAGCAAGCACATGCTTCAATCTTACCTTCAGGGCCAGACACAGAACCTAATAGCAATGCAATGTGAAAAGGAAGTGCTTACAAAAACACAATGCAGCACTTCTCACAATAACGCTGACAGTGCGTGCTTATGGAATTAAGAGTATGGCTGCTCAGCTGATAGGGAACGGTTTATCAGTGACGCTCGACTTTGCTGTGAAATTGCTTATGGTAGAACCAGGGGTGTAGTGGCTCGGAACGCGTGGCAGCGGCATTTCCACACTTTTTTCATAGTAACCTGACTTGACAACGTGTGTTATTACTCAAATTTCCTGTGCGCATCTGCAGAGGTCGCATAAACAACAAGCTCTCTTGCGCAGCACCCTGGCATAATTATTTTGTAATTGCTGATAATGTCTAACGTTTGGCTGCGTTCCCACACTTCTTTTATTTGAAAATGGCTAGTTTTTTGGTGCGTTCCCACACTTCTTGTCCTAGCACAACACCCCTTGGCAGAAGTGCTATTTAGTGTCAGGGGTTGGAAAAATTTACCCTGCAAAGCATTGACAGATGTCTAATGCCACGAAACGCTTTATCAGAAATATTCAACATCAACCAACGACTTATGAAATTTCTAAGGAAATGGCTGCAAAACCGCGAAGCCACGGACTACCAGCTCTATTTCACATGCCGCGCTGCTACCGTATGGCAGGACACGCGGTGGGTAGTGGTTAATAGGTCTGGCCTTTGGAATCCACGTGCGGAAAAAAGACTCCAGTTTATAACGGTTTCGCCCATCGTTTATGTACTTTTTTACCTTTTCAACACGCTGTGGTTTTGCACCACACTTACGTCATTTCACCGCAGCCAACAAAGCACATGAACAAACGTATTGTGCACTTTTAACAAGTAGCTAATCTGATTCCGAAGCGGTAACTACAGTTGCATTTTTAACCAAGGCCTCGTACTCAGTCAGACCTTTCATACACAGCATCACAAGCGAAAAGCAGATTATACATTTCTTAACTGAAATACCCAACGCAAAGAAACACTCTTCCGGTGAGTCTCAGTGAGCACGGGTGTAAAAAGTATACCAAGAAAGACTAGACCAAAGGTCTCCAAACTTTTTGTGAGATGGCCACGTAAGCTACTACATAGCAGTTTGAGGACCGGACATCTTACGTAATAAGATTGTCTTGGGATATGTTACATTCTACCAAATCAACGAATGTTTCGTGAAGATAGCATTTTTTCACATTATGGACAAAAATGTATTTGTGGCCAGTAGCAATGGCTTCGCGGGTCGGATGGAAAGACTTGGCGGGCCGGATTTGGCCCGCGGGCCGTAAGTTGAAGACCCTGCTCTAGACCGCTAATTCCCATGTTTGGATCCACAGACTCAAAGGTGTCCAGACAAAGGTTCAACAGAAAAGGCCACAACCCTAAATACTCTGGCCCATTGAGATCCGCTCCCTACAAAAAAGAAAAGACCGCGTGCCGCAAAACTCCCTCGACATCTAAAAAAGTTAGCTTGCATGTCATATAAAAGAAACGTACAAAACCAATGAAACTATTACAAGAAAACCAAGTTTTTCAATTACATTTAATGAAATAATGAACTGAGGCAAAAACAAATTCAAATTATATACTGATTACTCATTTTTCAAATCACAGTGAAAAGCAGCAAAGGTAAGTTGAAACAGACACGTACAATTTTAAGCTACGGCTTACCGACCCTTGTTTAAAGGGACGATAATTACATTTGTTGAAAGGCATAAACCAGGGGTGGGGAACCTATTTATTATCACGGGCCGCATGATTTGTGCATTATCGCTGGCGGGCCGCAAAATCAAGTAATTTTATCCTAAAATTCTACCTTATCAAAGTACCTGCTTATCATGGAGCTTCGTCTTGACGCGATGTTGTACTCTAAATTGGGTAACAAAAATTCTGTTGCGGGCTATATCAAATGTTTACGCGGGCCACATGTAACCCTCCCTTGTCATAAACCGATGTTACAATTAACCGTTTAAGGAACACAAACTTTTGACAGATCTTTTTTTTTAATTGTAATCAGATGTTTTTTCGTAACTAACATCTTCATCATTCACAATTTCCGAACCAAATTTTGAATTTATTTTCAAATTCTAAGGCATTCCATTTTTTATCCGAGTAATAGTGAAAAGCATCTTGCGAAGAATTGCACTGTTGTGCTCGACATAAAAAAACGCAGAGGAATAACGAATGCAATGTTTTCATCCGCGGGCGCTACATTTTATGATGTGGTCTGTGACTGGAGAAGGCTGGAACTTGCTGGTTTAGATGAAGCAACGTTCGCAGAAGGGTCGCAACAGCATGATTACGTTAAAGAAGATTTCGTCTCTGCAATCCACAGCATCACAACGCATAAGACAACAAAATAGCAAGACGAGCATTTGTTTCTAAACAAGAATCTAGAACGTTCCACGCACGAATCACACGTCGCATCGCGTTTGATAAAAAAGTTCCTCGAAGTTGGTAACAACAACCACTACAGCCGTCTCTTTAATATCAATACACGTTTGATTCTAAAACTACACACTACACTAATCAAATCCACCCAAACTACACTAGGTAATCGCGCATCCAAAACAGGTTAAACAAACCATTGTATAAACATGGACTCAGGCCTACTAAGGACAGGTCCTCNATGTTAGATGTGTCAGGGTAAGCTTCCTGCAACAAACTTGTTGCAGACTTCGTCAAAANATTACATTTTAGCTGTCTCCACGCTCAATACACCACACACAGACACCACGCACTAGTGGACGCCACAGTTAACACACACCTTGTACTTGTAAAGAACATCGGAAAAGTTTTCTACAACGGTACCGCATTTTAACGCACAAACAAAAAGCTTGCAGACTAAAAGGTGCTTCTTGTTCAGGGCATCAACGCACAACTTGTCATATAAGCTTGATATTAGATTTCACACCAGCTACTTTCACACTCAATACCGAGATAGAAAGACAAAATGCACCAAACCTTTAATAATTTGTCAACATATGTCACATTCAAGCACATCTCTGTAGCACTACAAAAACACTCCCAAGTCGTTAACTATCCAGATAAGTCTCAACTACCCACTGTTTTGAATTCGGCATTCTCAACTCACGTAAAGCTACCTGAGATTCAGGGCTACGTTGCTTTGTAAATAATACGTTTTTGCCATTTTCAAAACCGCCTAACACACCATAAGCCTGTATTTCGTTCTACTATCAAAGGTTTTTGATTCCATAATTGTTCGGAAAAAATCTAGAAAACAACATCCGATGTTCCTGTTAATGGCTGAATTCTGCAGCTATTTTAGCCGATTGCGCAGTCAGGACGTAACGCCACGCGATACTAACAATCTGGTGAAATATTGACTACATTGTTGTACAATGCAGTAACACCTTTTCATTGCGTTAATAGCCACTAGCCAGAGGTATTTGTTTTTTTCGGCAAATTTTTGAGGGTTCCGGTCGAATTCCTAGGCTTTGCGTGTACTTGCCCTACGCTTGCTGGTGTTGGTGGAAAACAATTGAGCGATGACATACATAACCGCTTGTGGAGTTTGAAACACGATTAGCGTCAATCAATTGTAATGATTTTTGCCTGGAGCGCGAGGTTCAGCGGAACTTTGCAATGCAACAGTTTTGATTTTATTACGATGCAGAATAGTGCAATCGCAAGGTCCCTAAGCTTAGCAGTACCCAACTATACGAGGAGAAAAAAGGGCTACGCAAACCAAAGTAACTCGAACTTCGTTTGCTTGTGGTTCCTGACAATCGACACTTTTCGCAGTGAGGTTTTTAACTATTGTTGCGGCAAACGACCGCTCTGCTGAACTTGAAAAAAAACTTTCGACTCGCTTCTCATGACATTTTCCTTATGAAATTAGCATTCAAGAGTAAAAGTACAACTTCAAGGAAACAGCTGTGTCGTTTTTTGCCGCTTGAAGGGTGAGAAGGCTAACGCGTATTTTACAAAATAAAAATGCATTCTTGGCATCCGAAATTCGTGGAAGCGTTATTGCAACTGACAGGTAATTGTCAAATCAGGATTTTTTTTCTTTATTTGTAAATTACGGAACGCCGTCACTGGAAACAAAAAACTGAAGTCATTGGGGTCTATTTGGTCTTTGTCCACGCCGTGGTATTTACTCCATACAAGGGGTCTCCAAACTACGACCCGCGGAGCCATTTTGCAAATAATGAAAAAATAATACATTTACGAAAAATTTGTTGATTTGGTAGAATGTAACATATCCCGAAACAATCACATTAGGTAAGATGCCCGGTCGTCAAACCGCTGTGTAATAGCTTATGCGGCCCTCGGACAAAAAAGTTTGAGAACCCATGTTCTATAGTATACCAATGACAAAGCTACGTGCAGCTTGATAACCCTTCAACGTAGCATGCAAGCCCACTTACAAGCGTCCATTCTCAGTCAACATGTTACTTACAAGTCGAACTCTTTGGTTTCGAAACGTTCTGGAAAAAACTGTTTTGAAACGCAAACTTGTTAATTCACATGCGCACTACCGCCAAATGGTCGTCTTTGTTCCAATTATCCGTGGGCTGTCGCATTTTACTGGTCATCCGGCACCACCGCAAAGAGACAAAGCCTATCATCGGGCATCAGATCATCTTCAGATCAAAAATCCAAACGACTGTATGTCGGCGCAAAATCAAAGGGAAATTCGACTTTCGTAAAATAGTCATTCACTACTTTTCCTAGGAAATTTCAAAGCTCGCTCAACACCGCAACCAAAACCCGCTACCTCTGGAGATGTACACAAGCAGTTAGTTTTTATAGCACCGCAAAAAAACGCAAATCTACCAATCCAAACACACTACCTAAGCAGAATCCCACATTTTCAAGTTGCTATAAGGCAAACTGAACCACAGCACACCAAGGGCTCACCCTGGTTGCTAATAGTAACTGAACCAGTTGAATCCTGACGTTTCAAGCGCTTGGTCAAAGCAGTTTTCCGTAAAAAGTCTGCGCTTATTCGAAGCTGTTTCTCTAAGTAATCTGGCAAAATAAACTAAACCAAATGACCTCACGAAATTTGTTCCATTCATAGCTCATGAAATATTTTAGACTTTACCGATAGCCAAGCGATCGAGGTTGTTGTGCATCACTTCGGGAGTGATGTAATCATAAATCCAGTTGGTTTGGTTGGTAACTCTGATTTGTGAAAACTAGTTTCAGTATGATAGGCGATAACGCATAAACGCCAGAAAAAATGTTTCGAATAAACAGAGCAATAAACAGAATGCACCACCTCAAAGCTCCGAATATTCACGAGCTCAAGATGAATTTCACGGTGTTGCTTGCGGTGTAACGAGGTCACGCAGTTCACTGGACCCTTGAAAAATCTGCAGCACTTCGCCTACCCGATCCCGTTTGCCCCCCGGCCCGACGCGTGTATCTATTGGAGGTTCGAAACAGTTCGTCAACAGAGAACCTACTGAGTCCTGGCCATAACGGTGAGCTGCAAGCAACGATGGGGTTGCAACTCGGGAGTCTTGCAATTTTAGGAAAACTGGAATACCCTTTAGCTATCCTTATTCCCAGGTCCACTCTGGCAGGAGCAGTGACGCCCTGACAGGCTCCAACTGTGGGTCAAAAAGTTCTCAACAGCAGGCTGAGATTTTCAGCCATGTAAGGCAACCGGCAGTCCAGGTACGGGGAAGTGAAATGCTGGTGGAAAATATTTGACACTTCCCGCAGCTGAACCTGACTCCAACATGTTGGGTCACACTTTTATTTGGCGCTCTTTGGAGCAGTGGTCTTCATCCGGTGGGCTATGGCCCAGTGGTAGGCCATGACGCTTTTTCCAGTGAGCCACACAGCTTGGCGTAAATCAGAATGAAACTATTATGAAGCTTGCATATTGACGTCATTATGACCAAATAAGATAGGCAGTGGCAAGAACTCCACCTGAATGTTACGTTTGTGACACAACTCCCACTTAATAATGCTTGCTGAAGCTGTATTTACGAGAATTGCTAAAACGCTATGACATAGCATTGCAATTGTTATAGCACAGCAATTAATGCTAAGCTACAGTTATAGCGGTGTTAGCTCTATGAGATTATAAGCTATGGGCTATCACCTATATCTTTTCACAGGGGTCGGCAACCAGCGGCTCTTTAGCTCCTATAAAGTGTCTCTCTTGATTTTTTGAACTTGCATTTGATTAGAATCGACTTGATCACATTTTAGCCTATGCCCCTATGAAGTCGCATGAAAAATGAAACGGTGTCAACGTTTTGTGGCTCCTCACCGTTCCTATATGCTGGAAGATGCAGAACAGCTCTTTTGTTAAAAAAGGTTGCCGACTCCCGCCATAACCCTTGACCCGGCTCGCTTTGGAATTTGTCAAAGCGATCATCCTCTCTCATACTGGTTCTACCAAGCACACACACACAACAATATCGATGAGGGAACATTTCGAACGTCTAACACTTCGGTAACGCAACGGTCTGAGACCTTGTCTAAAATTAACCAAAAGATAAAATCCGGATTGAACGCAAAATGGAATAAACTGAAGGGCATCCCGGCAGCTCGAATTTTTATGTGTAAATTGCAACGATATCTTGTAGCACTCTTCATGATTGACAGTTGTTTTGTCATAAAAGTTATTTTTCACGATAAGTGGTGAAAACTCGAATAAAAAAGCTGAAGCGGTTGACGGCTTAAGTGGGTTAAAAAAAGGTTTACTCGGGGCGTATTTGCACAACACTAGAAAAATACAGTTTGTCACTACTGCACATCTCAGAGGTGCTGCAACAGAATCACAAAACCGATGGTAGACGGGAACCATCTGGCAGCACGATGGATGAAGGAACCCAATTTACTTATCATTTTTCGTTTCTCAACTGCCATTCCGTTACAAGCATCCGCGCCATCCCCACACACCCCCCGGGTTACGAAAGGCAAGAGGTCAGTAGTTCCGCGGGGCACATTAAAACCAATGCTTTCAGGGTCAGTAATTGCCTGAAGAAGATCTGAGACACCAATATATCTTTCCCATTACAAATAAACTCTACATACAAATAGGATTTTTGCCAGCAATGCAACGGTCTCGCCTTCTCTCCGCACCAAACCTTGTGGTGAAGCCGTTCTGAAAATAATTACGTTCGTTTCCTGCTCTTCCGCTATCGCATCGGGGAGAAGGCAAAAAAGACATTAAACAAATTGCCGCTAAAACGCAACAACACGGGGGTAACCACGCCATACTTCAAACAACCGAAAGAGAACGACTCGGGGGCGGGATCGTAAGTTTCATTGCCGGGTTTTGTAACAAACGAACAAACATCCCACACCTGACGCAGTCATTCACTTTTTGCATCACGCAGCTTCAACTTTCGGGAGACACTCGTCACTGACATACGACATTGCCATGCCGCAACACAACGACACACACGCGCCCAACGCACAGTTGCAGCAGTGATGCAGAAGCACGAGGTTGTAGAACACATAAGTGCAGGCTGCTACCACTAACGCGGGCGATGAATTGTGCACTAGAGCTTACCGTTTGTCAATCCTGCGAAGTACAGAACACAAGAAAATAATTACATGATCTGATTTTATCTTAACGAGCAAGTAGGAAGACAACAACTGCGAAATTTCAAAAAGAAATGAAAAACACTGATGAGACAACAAGGAAAACGTAGATCGCTTGGACTCTTTCCAGACGTTGCCCTAATTGTTGGCATAGGAGAACATACGTAGTATTAAAGAAACGTGTACGCTTGTCGAAATGCAGGGGAGGTTTTGTTTTAGGTCAGATTTACTATCCGAAGGGGTACATTTAAGGTTAGCAATAAAAGAGAAATATATTTTTACATATCCTTATTTCCAAATAGTTACACATATATCAATTAATATTATTTTGAAAAACTGTTGTATGCCTATTGTTAAATATATCTATGATTAAGCATGATAAAATATTTTTTATCGTAAGAAATTTTTCAGGGGTACATGTTCATCTGTCGAAATTCATAAGGGGTACATGGTCAGAGAAAGTTGGAACCCCTGTTTTAGGTAGTCATGAGGGTGTTAAGCTGAGTGACCGAAACAGATGAAAAGCGTTGGTGCAATACGACGCTTGTGCGAAAAACGTTTTTACTCGAGAGCTGCAGGCGAGGTAATCCGTCAAGTGTCGATCAAGTTTTTACTCGCATAACGAGCGCAAGGGAAAGAAATAGTGCGCAACAAACGAATTCGAACTGCTGCTGATTTTTCAGCAGCGTCTTGTTCATCCGGAAGCGCGGTTCGGTACAAACCTGGTCAGCGACTACAAGCAGCATTTAAATAAAAACGTTATCCTGCTAAGAAGCCTTCTTTGCATTATGACGTTTAACAAAGTGCTATCTGCGGCGGGAAACCTTGCAACGTATACACGAAGATAATGGGCTTTTAAAGAAAACGACTCCTAAAACAAGTAAACCGTATTCTGTAACAACGAGTTGTGTTCTTATAAGTCTTATTTCAATTTTTATATAAGCTGGTCCTTCGTGGCATCTTATACAGATGCACAAAGTTGTGGGAACAACAGCATCGAATTGAGCAGCAAGACATACTGATGTTCACCGAATTAGTACGTTTTTTCAATTACAGCGCATCCTCGATTAACCGGCCCCTCGGTTAACCGGCAGGGTTCAACAGGGAGGAACATTCAAAAAATTATGCGATTTTAAACTTCACCCGAGTTTGTTTCGTTTAGCATTTAAATTGTTTTGTGGCTAAGCTTGTTCTCATACTAGTTTCGTTTTTTGTAGGTTTTGTAGGTCACCCTACAATAGATACTTTTCTTATCCGGCCAAGATTTTGGAAAAAGGTTGCCCAACATGGCCGGATAATCGAGGATGCACTGTACTCTACATGAAGAAATGCGGAAAGTATTAATTATAATTGCAAATAATAGGAGCACAGGCTTATAGCCTTGTCAAAACTTGACGAGGGATTCGAAAGTTAAGCAAATCCTAATGGCCTTAACGGCTTATCAAATATCGTAAATTATTTATACTTTTCTGAAGCTTCCTACTCTTAGCAGCAAGCGATGGTTTGAAACAGAGTCGAATTTGACATCGCGGGACGTTTGCGAGCGCACAAAATCTCATCACATCAAAAAAGAATATTATTATTCATTTTGTTTTGCCCACCATNTTCCTTCAGCAATATCACACGATATGACGACGATTTAGGCCCAAGTGAGAATAAATCATTGTGAAACGAAAGAGATAAAGAGCTTGGGTTACATGCATTGACTGCTGAGCAAAGCACCAAAAATCAAAACGCAAGTTTCAAAGAAAAATTATCCGGTGGTAGAGGATGACACAAGATCAACAAAAAATTACATGTAAAAAGGCTTATTAGAAAAAAGGTGACCAAGCAAGATTTTGAACAAACTTCAACGAAAGAGAATGAAACAGACCTAATGTCTTATTTTTGTTATAGATGCGAATAACTAAGAGAAAACACCTGCAAAGTGACATTTTATCGCCGCACATGGCATCAGGCAATTAGCACTTGACGTGCCAAGTTGCACATACCTTCGAAACTGTCATCCCGCTCTGCCATCAGCTCATCGTCGGAACATATGTTGAGAACATTCACCAGCATTTCGGTTACTGAAAAAAAATCGCAGCCGTGGAACTGAGATGAATTTTGACAGACGCGCTCCGGTCTACGTTTGACAGGCGCTATTTACACCAACGACGTCAAAGTCCAACAAGACTTTAAAGGGCCCAAACCTTTGACGAGCTTTACGGAATGAAAGAAGTAGCATACACGGCAACAGTAACTTGACCCGCGTCAGACTTAAAAGAAGAGGATGGCAGTGGCAGAAGCTCGACATTTGGTTTGAAAGAGAGAAGCGAATTTCATCTTAATCCCACGGAGTTCATCACCCATTTTAAATGTTTAGGCCAGACAGGGTTTCACGCTGAGCTGGCAGTCCCTTATTACGCTGCTTTTACGGCAAACACACGGCACATGCACTTTGCGGAAAGAAGGCTTATGTGCCACCTGTAAAAAGCGCGATCTCGAACAGTGCGCAGGTTTGTTTGTTTGCGAACAAAGATGCGGAGCAACCTTTAGTGAAAAAGTACTGGTTTAATGTCTGAACTGAATGAAAGTTGATGACAGGTTATCGGGCCAGTGAGACTTGTCCAATTCGGCAAAAGACCCATTTTCTTTAGCCGTGTTTCTCAAGTTTTATGGGTCTGCTGTATAGCAAGCTTTCGCATGGAACCAAGCGTACCGTCACGTGGGTGAGCCGACGCACACTAGAAATCATTACTAATTGACACTTGACAGACACCTGTACCTTAGAGATGTTATGGCAGAGAGACACGTTCAAAACCGCACAATCTACAAGGCATCGCCAGGAACGAGAAGTTGCGCTGGTTTCGACTTCGGGGTTTGTCGTATCTATCTAATATTGCATTGTAAAGGTCAACGTAAAGTTTTTCATTAACATTCCTTCAAAACACCACAAGTCATGTTCGAGGCGAGCACAACAATGGCCAGATGCCATTTGCAACTGACAGCAAATCAATCGACAGTTGTCAGTGCTACCAGTGGCATAACTTACGGGGGAAAGAGGGACGAATCGCCCCCTCCCTGACAAGTTAAATGCACACAAGGGACTCCACTTAGCTTGTATTTCGGTTTTAATATACTTTTGGTTTTCAATAGGTTGTTTTTTGCGTTTTTCGGAGTATTTTCCGGTGATTTAGAGTTTTAGTATAGTCATCTACATCCGGATTCACCATCATTTCTAATTTTTTTTTGTGAGTTCTGGCTAATGGGCCCCTCACAGAGGCCAGTGGACCCGTTCAGCTAGTTCTCCTCCTGGCTCAAATCTGTAATTACGCCACTGATTGCTGCCATTCCCATCCCTATGCCACCCCGGCTTTCCACAAGTCGGATACCTTCGCCACGAGAAGAGGGGATTGTTTGTTTCAGCCGGAATTTAGGTACGCTATTGATAACGACAAAGAAGGCGAAAATCATGAGAGACAGGTGCCGCATTTGAATCCCTCACCTTTTTCACCAACGAACGGCAGAGACCACGTGAAAACGTCCATGAAGTTGGGCAACCAATATGGATGTGGCACGCAGTTAAACTGGCGAATGTTCATCACGTTGTTTTCGTACTTGAGAACAGCAGCTGCATTGTAAACAGGCAAGTTGCAAAACTAAGCATGCAAAGTAGAACAAGATGGGGTCCATTTGCGAACTTCACGAGTATCCTTGTTTTGCACCGAAAACCGATGTCTTAGCACAGTGGTTCTTTCTTAAGCGGGGGGGGGGGCACCTCCCCTGGGGTCGTCAATCGATTTCAAGGGGAGCGCGAGCCCTTATGCGTTTTGCAACACGGAGAGTTTGATCAATAAATTAACCAATAAATACATTTGCTTTTACATCTTGTTTATTGTCAGGGGGGGCGTGAAACAAAAGACAATTACTTAAAAGGGGCGTGGTAAGAACCACTGTCTTAGCAAGTGGGACATCACTCAGAAACAAGAGTTGAGTTCTTTTACATCCTTTACATTCTACAGCACGCGTGAAAGTCGGCATCACTTGCAGACCGCACGACTGCATACCTTTGTTGTTGTATACATCTAAATAGTTCGGAGCGGAGAAGATGGTGATAAGGGACGGGAAGCCTGTTACACTGCTTTTCTTGTACATCCGGTACCTAGAAAAGAGGTCGACGCGTCACTACGCTCTGAGGTGGAAGATCCCGGTATACAAGGTGGACAAAATCTATAATGCGCATCGAAAGACCGTCCAAACCCGCGAAGTGGACGCGGTGACACGGAAGAGCCAACTCACAACGATTTGTAACCTGACAGTGACGAGGTAATCCCCATTCTGATGAAAACAAGAAGTTTTCCTGGAGTCATCGCTTGAACGACCAGCTGGACGAGAATCGGGGCGGCGTAGCGCTTGCTATCGAGACTAGACAGGCTTGCGAAATGCTTGTTTGATAGGATGCGCCAGCTTGAGGCCAAAAATAGTTTGTTTGAAGTCTTCACATTACACTGCCACGCTTTGCTGGATAAAATCGTGTCCTGTACTAAAAACCTGCATTGGGAAAAAGCAAAAACGTTCAGAAATGATCGTACATACCCGGCATCTTGAGCTTCGTGCGCCCTTATCAGGGAAAGCAGACTGTTATGTTGAAGAAATTCGCACACGGCTGGGTAACTGCGAAAGCAAACGGAAGGTACGATTTAGACGCAGTCGACAACCAGCCAGCAAAGGTGCGCTCGCCGAGAAGCGTGGGAAGTTGGCGAGCGCTAAGAATTTCCGCGACCCGTCTTCCGGGCCGCTACGTAACCTGCAACACTTTCGACCCAACTTTCGAATCGATGCATAATTTAAGACGGGCGTAATGCGGCTCGGGTTAGACATTTCACTCCTATATATAATCTCTGCCCGCCACGCGCAACCGATTGCTGATGATCCTTTTCAAATGGCGTGGCAGCAAACGTTAAGCTCACGCCGCGCTTATTCGGGTTCGATCAATTAACCGTATCCGGCCGCAGGAAATGTCGAGACGGCGGAACGCAAGTTCAGGCGTGCACATCCAAGTCTTACTTCGAACGTTAATCCAAGCGGTAACATTATTCACAATGGAATCAGGTCCGCAACCGAGCAATTGCCATCCGAAAATTTTAAAAACATTCTTAGTTGTTAGGTACCACAATTTACAACCATTTCGCTGCCGAAAATATCGGCTGGTTGCGGCTGTGATGAATGGAATTATTGCCGAAATAGCGATAACGCAAGAGATTCAGAACTGCTCGCAAAGCCGTTGTGTTTTCAGAACATTGTGAACACCTCAAACGTGTAGACCTTTCAAGCCAACAACCAGACATTCGACAAACTGATCTCTACCAAACATCAGCTACCTGTAAAAGTAGGAACAACCCCTGACTGTATTGTGAGAATAATGTTCGTCGGTGTGCTCGCTTCCGAAATCCTCCAGCGGATCCGACCAGAGGATGTCGCACATTGGTCCAAACGCCGGGGGTTCCTTGAACCGGTCCAGCTGCGAAAATACCAGAAGTATTGTGGAGCTTGTCGGAGTCTCCTCAGTGAGGAATGATGCGCTTGGAGGAGAGACAGAGAAAGCAACGGTTTGTCAGCAAACCGTGCACGACGTACTTAAAAGTATTCGCAATTGTGGGAAAAGTACATTGTGGTGTCGACAACAGGCGTTTGACCCAACTATGCAGTCATACCAAGTCTTTGGAAAAAAGTACGCTTAGACTTCTTCTCACATGCAGGAGAAAATAAACGTAAACACAGATACGGAAAACGATTGCGAAAAATATAGGTCGTCTTCTTCTGTGAAAATGTAACAAATCTCAGATGCTTTCGAGCTGGAGGCGGATCAAGAAAACCGGTAAATAGCGAATTTGCTTCGATAATGAAACAATTTAAATGTTATTTTCCACTGATCCGTGTAATTGGCCAATTGTGAGAAATTTTTCACAAAACACTGCGCACGGGCCTGGAAGTTAGACGTACACACAAATGGAAGGAGTTCAGGCCAGGGCTGTAACTATTTTGATCTGTGAAAAAAATTTTATAACAGGTCACCAGACAGTGCATTTTAACGCAACAGACTTTTCGACCACCAAGTAACCTAACTTTTTGCAGTATAAAGTCTTCCTTTGTTTTTCATAAAATAATCTTGATAACAAAACTGCGAAGGTGCTGCTGTATCACATAACAAAAATGGCCAACACATTCATTAATATCAGCAACAAATGCCAAAGCAAGGAAAGCGAAGGTACGCTTTGGATAACTTAATCACCCCACAAACCCCCTGTAGATGCCAAATGTCTCCACAAACCTACTCTTGAGGCACGATTCGATTCCGAATTTCACTATGCTACGTTGCCTGCGCATCGCAGTGCTTTGTGAAAGATCCAAATAAAATAGTACACACAGTGAGTTTATGCTCTAAGTTTCTTAATGCAAGCTCGTAAAATCCTCTCATTGAGTCAACGCGCTGGAAAGCAGGGTTGCCAGGTCCGCGGATGGCCCACAGACGCCAAACCGCTTGTCAACATGCACGCCAGATAGCTTCAAAAATGCCCAACAAACCGAAAAAGACGAATGCCGTCGCTTTTGTATTAACCAGATGAGTAATAACAAAACACACGATGTTGCTGCAGAATCACTACTACTACTACTACCCAGAAGTATAGCATACAAAGTCATGAATTGTCGTCATACCCCAAACGTACGCATAGATTAAACTAGAAATCCTGTTGCACATTTTACAACCTTTAACACAAGGATTTCTCCGGCAGTAAGCATATCCTGAACAACATATGCTGCAATTTCCTTTTATAGAAATTTCTTTAAAAATTTTGTGATATTTGCTGTTCAAAAATTGAATGAACAACGCGCATTAAAAAACAGTCTGCTACATTCACAGGTAAATCCTAAACATAAACTGAATACGCTCTAACTTTAATGTGTGCAGTTTGTATAGAATGCAGCAAACAAACGCAATTTTTAACTCAATCAAATCTCCATGGAGAGCTTCAATTAACGTGAGCACCCTACTATCAGCGCAGCTCGACTGAGAAGTAAACAAGTTATGCATATATACCAAAGAAATGTAAACGAAACGTCCGATTTAAAAAAGTGTGTCGCGTCAAGAAAAACGATCGCTGTCGTTCACAAAACAACCTTTAAGTAGTTCGTATAAACAGTTTTTGTAGTCTGTTTGAGCAACGGCAGAAAAAAGTGGCCTGCGCACAGAAAGAACAATAAGACAGTTTTGAAAGCAAGGTTATCCACATACAACTTGAATAAATCTGACCTAGAGTGGTGGAGCCGGAGACGCGCCGAGACCATCGAGTTATGCTGTTACCATGTGCGCGACTTCTACAAATTTGAGTAACCGTCCAACGGCATTTGAAAAAAAATATGTTTTGGAGCAAATTAGCAGGAATGCTGTAAAGATTACTGGACATTTCCAAGAGCGCGTCTACGTTGTACGAAACGCACGCTAATTGCAACTGGGCCAACTGCAACGGCTTGCACGAAAATACTCGTTAACGTCAAAACCTACATACTGCAGACGGTGTATATTCTACACAACGTGTCTCCTGTCGTAGACGAGCAATTACAATCACGCAAACCATCTGCCGAAAATGAATGAACGAAACGATGCAACACACGCGTGCTTCTAAAACAAGCCGCAAGTATTTCGGGCATCGAAAGTGTTGAACAGGCTTCTGCCAGCCGGAATATGCTTTCATAAAAATATGACACACAGTTGGGCGCTGCTTAAATTCTCAACAACAGCTGCAACACTCGTCGCGATCAGGCGGTCGTTCCAACGCAGGCAGCAATGGCAGGTTCGCTCACGACGGCGTGTGCATTCGCGTCGTACCTTTTTGATGTCGTCCAAACTGTGTAACTCCGGAGAAAGGCCGCCGTGAACGCAGAGGAACTGTTGGTTCATAAGAGCAGCTAGGGGAAGACAGTCGAAGCCATTCATGCAAGCGTCGTACACCTCTTCGCTGTATTTAATTTTGCCTGCAACACACGACGGTTTGCCACAAATGGCGAGGGCATTCATCACAGCGTGAAACTTTGTTTGATCAACACACGCGTCCGACATGTCTACTGCCGGCGTTCGACGTGCACACCACAGCGCAGGCGTGAGTTCAAGCAACATTCTGGTGGAATCACTCATGTAAGGCCTTCCAGGCCACGGAATTTGGTACACACTTCCCATGACGTCATTTGTGTTTAAAGAACTAGCCAACTGTGCAAAGAAAAATGGGAAACAAAACGCTTTGAATGGCCGTGAAGAAAACTAAATTTATCGAAGTAGCATCCACTCAAGACTGTGAAACGAATGCTTTCACCAGCATAACCGGCTTCTTTTAAGAATGAAATAGTAACAGGATCTTCATTGATCTGTTATATTTTCCAGTGTTTACAAAGACTTCTAATGATTTAGTCGAGGCAAAATCTTTATTTACCCTTTCAATTGAAATCATGACCCGAACACCTGATGGTGACTCCTGGAAAGAGGAATAAACTACGGCACTCTTACACGAAACTTACATTCTTGTTTGAAGGTGAAGTATTCGGTAAGATGCCGACATTCGTGGTTGCCACGGAGCAAATGTAGAGTGTTTGGATACAGTATCTTCAAAGCCCAAAGGTAAAGGACGCACTGAAAAAAGAGATTCCCAGGACCTGTTTTTGCGCGTATTTGCTCTGTTTGTTTGCGGGAACTGGAATAACAGAGCCGATTAATTCTGCTGAGGCTTATATGCGTAAGGATGGATGAGACTACTTCCATTTTTCTGTAGCTGATACTCAATTGTACATTTACACAACAGCCAAAGCGTTATGTCACGGAAGGTAGTCACCAACTGACCAGTTTCGGTCGATCTTACAGCAGGAATTGCGGTCCTGTCACAACTTGCAAAATGATTCATTTTTCGATTTCCGCGCTAAAACTTTTAATCGGAAGGCGGTTGCTCAAAGCGTTGCTTACACAGCACATCCACGTTTTCACATCCGAACACCAAAACGTTGCCGCAGTGCAAAGCGCGAATATTCCCGCTGCTTTAGACTAAAATGGGCCAGGGAGGTATATTCGTGGTGATGCGCTGATCACTTTATTGCTAATAGAGGTACGGCGCTGAAGTGTGACCGGATGCTTTACAATGCGTGCATTTAGTTTTATTTGTCTGTAGCATTTTGCAGTGCAATTCACGATTGGGATTCAATTTTGGTATCCACAACCAAAACCTCCAACACAGAGCAAGATCAAGACGCTGAGCAATTCTCCAGATCGCCGGGCTCCTTACTACGTACGGGCATCGCAGTCTGTCACACAACGCCTCCCGGGAGGAATGCAGAACAACATCAGCCGGCACGGTGTCAATTACGTAATTAGCATCTTTTGTCAGGCTTATCTGGCAAGCGAGATGGTGCGAATTAAAAACTGTAGCGTTTACACGCTGTTTCATTATTCATAAGCTGCCGAAGAACTGGCAAACGACAAAAAGCACCGTTTGCGCACGAACGTAAAAGGCAAATGCACGGCGCGGTACGTCCTTTTATTTTTTCCATGCACGGAAGAATAAACGCTTGATTTTGAAACGGAAAACAATGCAGAAAATCGAGGTTTTTGGAGGGGTGTCACCTTGCCACTGCACCAGTGGCGTACGCAGAAAATTTTCATAAGGGGGGTTGAAAATTGGTTCAGGGTCATATGGTGGTCATTTGTATTTGGTGTGCGCTGTTTGTGACGTCACAATTTGACGTCATTTCCATGTTTCCAAATCAACGTTTTGGCGATGTTTGTTGACATAATAATGCATATTTTTCTACATCCACTCCCCTTAGTTCATGCGTCATTGTACTGAATATAAACTATGAGCGCTCCAAATCAGGCTATCGGAGGAAAACAAACTCAACGCTACGACACAGCAGTTCATAACTGCAAAATTATTAGGCTGCGCGTTA
>JGI24158J21664_10001139_pt1 | contig 28663 bp, 24 predicted proteins | sample Ectturendosymbi3_FD_21664 | JGI IMG/M metagenome (IMG submission 21664) | reverse complement strand
TATCAGATCAAACGTATTCTTTCTTAGTTTGAAGTTGCATTTTCAAGTTGCAAAAGATAAAGAAAACAGAAAGCTTTTTCTGTTCTATTCCTTAAAGAACATGCTTGATATAATATGTACTAGGGTGCTGCTTTTAGCATTTTATTTTGACTGCAATGTGCGGTATTATTAATGATAGTTTGATTGTTGTTATGATGTTACTACCGTTGTCATTTTGTATGTTTGGGGTTGCTTTGTAAGAAAGTCAGTTGTGTGTTGCACGAAGACTGCAACTGCAATAAGATACTTGTGGTTACTTTCACTGCAAACTGTTAGTTTTATCTCATATTTTGGGCTGTAATTTGGGCTAGTTTGGAGTTTTTGGGCTTGTTTTATGAGGACATTGGGTTGGTTTTTCAACCAGCATCTGGCAACACTGGTGCAGTGTTTGTGATTGGATCAAACTACTGTGGCATTATTGCACAATCATCGGATGCGTAATGCGCACATGTCGACCTTAGATATTGTTATGGTGACTTGTTCTTATGGAATTTACTTATGGCAGAGGGGTGGTTATCAGTTATAGCCTAGTGCTGCTTTTGTTTAGGCTAGGTTGTAGATGACCGGCTAACTCAACTGTTTTTCAACTTTTTTCCAAGCATTTTTCAACTTCCAAGCACTGTTTTTGCTTTTTTGGGTTTAAACACCGTAGGCAGTTCTCTTACATTCAGTGTTCTATTCTTATGCTTTGTTACTTTAACATTCTTTTTGTATTCATGGCACTGTGTTTATTCATTGTAAACAGTGTATACTATGCTAACAAGCTAGGCTAATCAAGTATTGAAACTGCTGCAATTTCAAAAATTCCAGCTTATAAATCCTGATTTTTAAGGTTTTGAAAAAAGGTAAGGCATAAAATACATCATATTTTTGACAATGAAGCAGAAAACACGATTAAAAAAGTTTGGAAATATCAGTATCGGCCAATATATCAGCCCATGAATGGCTGATATATCGGTATCGGCCTCAAAAAAGCCATATCGGTCGATCTCTAATTGACACCATTTTACAATTTAATTTTGAAACATGTGAAAGACATGCATAGAAAGTTAAAACATCTAGCATCCTGAAAATAATCATGGATTCTTCAAAAATGTAATTGCCATGTCTTCAGAAAATCCCTGGCAGCTGAAGAAGTCAGCATCTTCTCCATCCCTTGTGAAATGGGTTATAGAATTTATTTAGTTGTAGTAAACTATGCATTGCTCTATGAAAGGGTAGTATTTTGCTCATCTGATAATATTTTTTGAATGTGGTGCATCTATAATGTGCATGTACATATTTACAGGTCCAGGTATTGTTTTAATGGTGTCAATTTTTGCTCTTCATTTGTTTCCAGGCAATGTGAACATATGGAATCATGAAACACAGGCGATAGTAAAGTCATTTGAAGTTTGTGACTTACCTGTCAGAGCCACAAGATTTGTTCCTCGCAAAAATTGGGTCTTAACAGGTTCAGTAAGTAAAGTTTGTTGAGCTTAATGTTAGCTGTTGTTTTTCCTTCCTACTGCTGTATAGCTGTGAGATGTACTGGAAGATTTGTTGATTTATACATGGTTGGCATAACTTAGTTTTGCAGATAAATCATTCTATTAAGTCATTTCATAAAATTACATATCTTGCTTGCTTTCTTATGCAGTCATTTATTTGTTTAGGATGACATGCAAATCCGTGTGTTTAATTACAACACTCTGGAGCGAGCTCATGCATTTGAGGCACATACTGATTACATTCGATCCATTGCAGTTCACCCAACACAACCTTACATTCTCACATCCAGTGGTATGTATGTTGTGAGTTATGCTCTGGCTAAGAATATGGTCTTGGGCATGGAAACGTTTGAACGTAGCCCTCTGACGAGTACACAAAATCAACTGAACAATTTTGCATGCCCATCTGGATAGCGTTTTGTGTAGAGTAACCTATCATCACAAAGAATCGTGGTTGTCTACTATGTACAGACTTTCTTGGACTTGGAAACCACGACTGTGATACCGAACAGACCATTAATTAACGTCAATGAATAACATTGCAAATGCCTCATGACAAGAAATTCAAAGACACTGCGCTGACTTTGGCGACATAGACATGCAACGATACATAGTCGATTCTAACTTAGTGTTCTACATGGTTAGCTTGATTCTTTTTCTGAATAAGCTATTTCTACCCCGTCAAGTTCACCGCATCGCTCTCTTGCGTGTCTGCGTGAAAGCATCACAGTGCCTCATGTCATGCAACGTGTAACGATTGTAGTAATTTTGTCAGGATTTTGCCGCGGCATAGTTTTGTTGCGATCGGAGAGCCCGAGCGGCAAGCGGGCAAAACTTCACACTGTGAGTGAGAGCCGCTAGCTAGCACATTACCGGCCAAGACCAACACGTGTAAACGTTGTGATGTCACAACGACAACCGTCACAGCACCAATTGGTTGCTACAAGATTTCTTGCGCCAGAAACAAAATTGTGCAATTGAGTGCTCAGTATCAATAGGACTTTTTGAATTTTCAACATTACGGCGGCCCACCAAAATCAAACGGCGACAGAGATTGAGGAGCACTGGCTTAAAGTACACCTACTTGGCTGTTGTTTCGTGTTTTCTTTTGATCAGTATTTGCGGTGACTTGGGTTTCAGACGACATGTTGATCAAGCTTTGGGACTGGGATAAGAAATGGAGTTGTGCCCAAGTATTTGAAGGACACACGCACTACGTGATGCAGATTGTGATAAATCCTAAAGATAATAATCAGTTTGCCAGTGCTTCGCTTGACCACAGCATCAAGGTTTGGCAGCTTGGTTCCCCCACACCAAACTTCACCCTAGATGGCCATGAAAAAGGTATTGCTGCTTGTCTAGTTTTTTAGATGTTGAATGTTCGTGTTACGTTGCTTTGTGTTCGTATCACATGTTTTACAGTTTGTCTCAACAGTGTTGCTCAGGGATTGGGCGTTCACGTTCTGGCGCAACATCACCATCCTGTGTGCGGTTTAAGCTTTGTGTAACCGAACTTTCAAAATTTAATGTACAGTAATCTTGCATAAATGAAACATGTCAGAACGTCAATAGTTGTTTTTTTTACCCAAAAATGTTTCGCCGCAGTAACTCGAATCGGTACTTTTTCACAGGTTCTATACGGCATGTAAAAAGATGCTTAAGCGTGTCTTTGACAAAGGTTTGGTTTCAGACAGAAAAGGGATTTTTTGACTTCAGGTTTAAAGCAAGGATAACTTGGGGTAGATTGTGTGCGCGTGATATCCCGTCGTGCCTTTGAAAATATAATTTTGCCAGTGGCAGCTTACACCTAAAGAATATTACACAGCGAATGCATGGTCCTCTATCATTAGACACTAGCTTTCTGCTTCGCAGGGAGGTTTTTGTGAGAGGCAGTGGTGTAACTGACAGGGGGGAAGGGGTGCGAACCGCCCACCTGGTAAGCTAAATGTAAAAACCGGGGCTCCACTTAGCTTATATTTCGGTATTTAGTATGCTTTTGGTTTTCAGTAGGTTGTTGTTCTTTGCGTTTTTCGGAGTATTTTCCGTTGATTTGGGGTTTTACTATAGCCATCCACATCCGGATTCACCACCATTTCTCAAGATTTTTTTCTGAATGTTCGCTAGCGTGTCCCTACGGCTCAGCTAAGTTCCCCCACCCTGGCTCAAACCTGTAGTTAACGCCTCTGGTGAGAGGTTTGCAACAATTTCAACGCGAAACAATGCAAAAAATTGATTTAACTCGTCGACATTTTCAGGTGTCAACTGCGTCGATTATTACAGCGGCGGTGACAAACCTTATCTCATTTCTGGTGCGGATGACCGTTTGACGAAGATCTGGGACTACCAGACCAAGACTTGCGTTCAGACCCTGGAAGGACATTCGCAAAATGTGGTGTGCGTCAGTTTCCATCCGGAATTGCCAATCATCATGACGGGATCCGAAGACGGTTGGTATTTTTTGCCAAAATTGGTGTGATCTAATATGGCCTTTGCGTGTAAAGTTCCACTTTAGAGAACAAAGTCAAGACTTCTGGATTCAACGACGAAGCCCAGTCGTAAATGCGCCATGTGGATATCCAAGGCGGCGGCTCTGTAACATTTGTGACAAAACTTTTTTGCGTGTGCTGATTGGCGTAGGCATTTGGTAAACTCTCCGTCTTCTCAACGCTTGTTTCCATGTTTTTCATTTAGTTTAACATTCGTTCTCTACTCGGTCATGACCACTATTACATAACATTGTTCCAGGCACAGTGAAGATATGGCACGCCAACACCTACCGATTGGAAACAACTCTCAACTACGGGATGGAGCGCGTTTGGTGCTGCGCCGCTTTGAAGGTGTGCATTTGGTTTCTCCGTTTAATCTCATGACGTCCTTACATCAAGATTTTTACCGACCTTTATGGAGTATTTAGATATTCGCGAAAGGTTCTACTCCCGATTATGAAAAGCAAAGCGCAGGCAATTGTTAAAAACAACCCTGTTATAAATATTGCAAGTTTTTGACAGAGTGAAACTTGGAAGTATTGCAATGTCGTATAAGAAACAGCATACTAATCAGTCATTTACAGGAAATTATTTTGGACCAGAAAAACAGAAAAACAACTGCTTTCATCGCCAGCAGAGATTTACTGCTTTCATCGGTGCACTGCGTGTTCTGTGCTGTATGTAACGCTGATGCGCATCAGTTTGTTATTCTTTGCCAACGATGAAAATATTTGTTTCTCGAAACGCCCATGTGATTTTTAACAGAAATCATTAATTGTTGCGTTGTTTCTTAAAAAATCTTCAAATAAGGCGAGACCGAGACACTAAATTGCAATAAAAATGCCGAAAGACTGGAAAGAAAAACATGATATACTCTCATAAAATTTAAGAAATTTACGGAACCGTTAACAAATCAAATTTTCCGGATATTTTAAAGCAGTGTTTCCTCAACCTTTTTGCTTACGTGGCCCAGATAACATTTGGTAAAAATTGCGCGGCCCACTGCCTTGCCAGCATAGGCTATCCCCTTTTACACGCATTAATAAATACACAATAAATTGAATTAGCGAATTTATTCCTGTTTGCAATTCCATGAGAATCTTGCTGCTGAACACAATGTGTTCCCGCGCTGCTGTGTTTAGATGTCTGCAGATAACTTCATTCCATCTAACATATTTTTGTCTTAGCTCCCGTTGCCCACTCGAAACTGCGCTATGGACCACAGCTTGAGAAACACTGTTTTAAAGGTTGCGGAGATTAAAAAAGATCCAAGTATATGGGGACATTCACAGATACTCATATCTCAATGCACGAGCGACTGGTATCAGCTGTTTTAACTCCACAAAAACCTTGGACGATCCTGAAATATTTGGCTGTGCTTATTGGCATACGTTTAATGTTTATAGAAAATATCTCGTTGCGCCAATTAGACTTTTACCAATTAGAGGTGAATGTGAAGATCGTCTACGATTTCACTGTGTTGTTTTTCATCAAATACCTCCAATTTTTTTAACGTTACGTTTGTTTCGCCGCAGAGAAAAGCTCGAAATCTAAAAACTGAAAGCAGTCGCTCTGAGATTTTCAATTTACAACGTTATTCTGTGCTGCTGTCTGACAACACGCTATTGGTGCATTGCTTTTTGCTTGTTTGTTCGAATGGGTTGAAGCTGCATTATCAAAAATAAGCAGAACTTGTTTGATTCTTATGATTTTGAACTCTCGTTCAAAAGCGATATTCCTCTCTTGATCGCCGCTCTGTTGGCGTCGATTGTCTGGTTTGATTTGAAACACGTAACTTGGTCTTTCAGGGTTCAAACAATGTTGCTATGGGTTACGACGAAGGAAGCATCATGATTAAACTCGGCCGGGAAGAACCTGCCATGTCAATGGACTCGAATGGCAAGATCATATGGGCGAAACACTCCGAAATACAGCAAGCTAATTTGAAAGCCATGACAGGTGTGTTGCAGGTTACAATATTTTGAGAGAAAGCTGAGTGTATTTTGCTATTCTTGCTTTTGAGCGCGGCAAGGTGCTGCATACCTCATGGTGACGTAGTATCTGTTGACTCTTCTGATTTAAACCATCTCTCACTGTGAGGAATTACACTTGATGACAGACGATTCGGTCGTTGTACTGGATCATCCACCGCGGTTGCGCATACCAGGGCCATTGAGACTGAAAATGATTGCTAATAGTGGAAGCAGTGTGGCAGAACCTCTGCGAAGATGATCGTATCTAGAGGAACGGGGATGGTCGAGCTGCAGCGAGACTTTGTGAAGGATTGCAAAACAGGCAAGACGATCAGGGATATTTTTCCCACTCGGAGGACGACATTTTAAGCTGCTGCACGTCTCCTTCTGCCACATTTCTGTACCGAAGAAGAAAGTCAACATTTGGAGTACCTGAGCTCACCATATTATGAAATGCTTTTTGGTAAACGACACTCAGAAAGATGGGACACGTGGTCAAGCAAGCCGAGCTACAGCTGGTGCGTTGCAGGATGCAGTGGTGCAGGAGGCGGGGGTGCAGGGGGTGCAAGCGCACCCCCAAAAGTTCTGATTTGTCGAAAATCTGGGCAAAATCCCTAAAAATTTGGGCAAAACTTCTAAAAATCCGGGTGAAATCCCTGAAAATCTGGGCAAAAATGGCGCCCAACGATGTTTGACATAAAAAATCGGCGACCAACGTTGGCAAAAAAGACCTTTTTTGGAGGTCACACCAAAAAAAGATTTTAATGATCTTTGTGGGAGAAAATTTATGGGCAAAAAGCGCACAAAACTTTTCGGGCAAGTTTAGGGAAATTCGGGCAAAATCCTTCGCACCCTCAAAAATTCGCTTGCTCCTACGCCTATGGCAAGATGACCTCATTTCTGATCTTGATTTCCAAAGTGGTTAGCTGCTTTCCCGATTCTGGACTGAATTTCTTTCTCGAGAGAGCAGTCGTTGGACATCAAAGAACCCATGTAGCAACAGTTGTCGACTTTGTCGAGCCTCTTCCCCTTCACGATGATACCTCCATTAGGCAAGTCCAATGCACGGCATTGGCGCATTGCAACATTTTCTTGTTGCTGATGGTCAGAGAAAAGGTCTCATAAGCTGAAGCGAAACGGTCCATTAGTCATTGCAGGCCCGTTTTACTGTGTGAAACGAAAGCAGGATCGTGTGTAAACGGCAGTTCACGAACCAGGATGTGCCGTGTTTTTGTTTTGGCACATAAACTTGCAAGATAGAAAAATAGGTGCCGGTGCGCAGGTAAACTCCACCAGTGATCGCATTTTCGTCATCGTCATGGAATGCATGATGGAGAACAGCAGAGAAGAAGATTCCAAACAGGGTTGGACCAGAGCACAGTCTTGCTTCAGGCCAGTTTTCAGCTCAAAGTGAGACGACAGAGCACCACATATTGAGACACGTGCTTCCATATATCATCAGGCAACGCCTGGAAGGACTGGTAGCAGATTTTTCCACAAAAATGGTGGCTGATTAAATGAGACGTAGTAATACTAAACAGTCATGGCACCTGATTTTCAAAAAAGCTGTGTTGTATCGATTATTTTTATTTATTTAGTTGTGGTAGTGTTTCAGTCGAAGCTATAAGAATATCATTGAAGATTGCCGTAGTTATGTTGCATGTCATACGGTACTTAGGCTTGACTTTCATCAATTACAAATACCATTTTTGAAACCAGCTCGAAGATACTTAAGATTGTACTAAATTTTTCTGTTTTTTGTATGGTTATTTTCGAGTGCACTGAATAGTTGTTATCAGGCTTATGGAGGTACTACTGCGTCATAGCGGAGCTCCGAAACCACTGAAGTGCTGTGATTCTTTTTCAGATCTCGATGTCAAAGATGGAGAAAGACTGCAGCTTCAGATAAAAGACATGGGAAGCTGCGAAGTATATCCACAGACGCTTCGGCACAATGCGAACGGACGGTAACTTTGCAGATAAAAAGCTGATTGTTTGATATTTATGTGACGTTGTTAAAAACAACACACGAGATCTTGTTTTTAAGATTCCTTTAACCCTTTAGTGTGCATACCATGTTCTGCGTTTGGTGAAATGTGATTATGCATTACATGCAGCTGCAGGCAAACGGGTTGAGACCCCGAAAGTCCTTACTTCGCTCTCACTTAGCGTCTTGTGCCCCCGATGAAAAGGGTGTTCTGGCTTGCAGGTTTGTGGTGGTGTGCGGCGACGGGGAGTACATCATATACACGGCAATGGCTCTTCGTAACAAAGCGTTTGGATCAGCGCTTGAGTTCACATGGGCGAACGACTCCTCGGAGTAAGTATGCGGAGACTTTTGCGGCTCAATTAGATTGTTATCAGCCACGCTTAGAGCACGCACCGTATAAAGTTTATGTATCGGGTTGCAGTTTTTCTGCTGTGGTTACAACAAATACATGAAAAAGTAAGCAACGAAACTTTGGCAGATGCAGCAGGGTGTCACGGCAATGGAACAGGCTTGAAATAGTTTATATATTTTATTCGTGCGTTTTGTTAGGATTTTCAGGCTAAGCAATGTGAAAAGAATACTTGAGCGTTTGTTTAGCTGTGGAATAGTTTTTTTTCACTGGAACTCATTCACACACAGTGATGACGTATGCACCATTTTATGTTTCGTATCTATGTGCAAACTTGTGTTATTGCATGCACATCAACCTGTTAAGAAAGTTTTATTCTTGAATCTGCTGTACTTTGCAAGTCCGTTGTGTACTATCCTTCGCGTTCTCTCTAATGCGTACAAAATGCTGTTTTCCTTCAATGTTTTAAAACGTATGCTGATGTGTCGCATGTCAGGCAGATGCAGGCGGAGTACGCGATATTTAGATAGATGGGTCTGTTTTTTTCTTCTGCAGTGTGTATTGACTGGTGACGGACTTCACCAACCGTTACTTTCAAAAAGTGGGCCATGTACTGAAAACGTCAAAACCACTGGCCGCAATTCTTGTACCAGTCGCTATTGTGTGTTGTCTGAGCCGTTTACTGTAGCGCTCCATGAGTGTTGTTGGCGGTTAGTGTAAAATAGTAGGTCATATGTGGTGCTACATCTTGCATTTTTTGTTTTCAATTTTCATTATCGCTCAATATTTGACGGTATTTTTCTGTGACGTAAACACTGCTTATTAATCTTCTCGCAGCAAATGTTTAACTTCACGACTTTTTCTGCAGATACGCAGTAAGAGAAAGCAATTCGTCAATAAAGTTATTTAAGAACTTCAAAGAGCGAAAATCATTTAAGCCCGACTTCGGAGCCGAAAACATTTACGGCGGCCACTATCTGGGCGTCAAGACATCTCAAGGCCTCGCTTTTTACGATTGGGAGAATATCGAACTTATTCGGCGAATCGAAATCAATCCAAAGAATGTGAGTGTTTTGCTTCATCTGCTTTAACATGGAAGTTAGGCGGAATCCATTCTGACGAATTTAATCAGCCAGCCCAATCTGGTTTTAGTGAATTGATAAAACTTGGTCGTTTCAGCTGAAAAATCTGAGTTTTGTTTATTGCATACTAGTTTTCAACGTGTGTTTTCTGATCGATGCTCCCTTGTGCGTAGCGTGTCTGTCTCTTCACACTTTACATGGAGCTCTGTTACCTTCCAGGTGTTCTGGTCTGACAACGGTGATCTCGTCAGCATCACTACCGACGAATCGTTTTACATTCTGAAATTCGATCAGAGCAAGTTGGAAGAGGCGAAGGAAAACCCTGAGTTGGTTACAGAGGATGGTATCGCGGATGTTTTTAGTGAGGTCGGTCTTTTTATTGCTGTCGTGGTATTCTGCCTTTTCATGGTGAATCTAAAATCTTAAGTTGTAAAATCATAGTTTGTTTGTAGTTGATGTGTCTTTTACATTTCTGTCAATTTTGGAAACACAGCTGTTAGTGTTGCGATCTTCGGAATGAATTAAGAAGTAGACTTCCGTTGAAACAGTTTCTTCTGTGCCCTCCAGCGGACAAATACGATGGGTTGCTACTTTCAGATATTTCACGTTTGTTTTTGTTATGACCCCGATGCTGTCTGTTCTTGACAAGGCACTACCTCGCAGTCTCGAGTAATAACGAGTGCTCCTGACTGAATGATAAGCTTGTTGCAATGGTGAAACCTTGCTTCTTCCTCAGGACATCGGAGAGATAGAGGAGGTGGTGAGAACTGGTCTGTGGATCGGAGACTGCTTCATATACACAAACTCCGTCAATAGGCTCAATTATTACGTAGGCGGCGAAATCGTCACCATCGCTCACTTGGACAGGTTTGTAGCTTTGCAGGATCGATTGTATTCCATGGGATGATAGTCGACTTTCTCTTGCGAACTCGTAAAGCAGTCGGTTTCACTTATTTTCCAAAAAATGTTGATTGCTTGTTAAAAAATATCGCACTGCTTGTTGACTTGCTCAGGTGTGAACTTATATTAAAAGACAATGCTGATTGCTTAGGAAGGTATTTGTGCAGCTCATTGCAGTGTTGCTTGCTCTTTTGTAGTTAAGCTGCTTGTTCGTGTTTTCCAGGACTCTGTATCTTCTCGGTTACATGCCGAACGACAACCGGCTTTATCTCGGCGACAAGGAACTCAACGTGGTTAGTGTTTTTATTTGCTTCAAGCTTGAGGAAGCAACGTTAGTTTTTTGTACTAAGTACGTAACCCGGTGTGCTGAATAACCCCTTTCTATGGCAAATAGCAATATGTTTACTGTGAAAGGTCACAAGCTTACATTCTGTTTTTGGTCACATATTTTCCAGTTGTTGGCGAGTGAAAACGAAAACGAGGAAAATGCGAAGTCTCTTATTATTAAAGGCGCTAGTTTTATGTCATTGTATTTCAGCGTGGTAAGATGTTTTCACTTCGATTTTTGGTTTCCGCAAAGTTCGGCATCTTTCACAGAGAATGAAAAATGAACTTTTTTTAGTCAGACAATTCTCACAAGTAATCAAAGAACGACGTTCAGACATACATTTTTTAGTATGTTTTCACAAAGTTTTAGCGCTGGTAAATTTTATCAAAAGAAATTGTGCTGCGCAGACGTCAATTTTGCAAACACATGTCGATTTAGCTGATTCTGGATTTGGAATTTTGAACACATTTTCAGCCATAGAGCTGTGCTTTGTCACGGTAAGAATCGCAGCCCAGGGGCAGTTTGCTGCCACTGCGTATTAGTATTGAAAGTCGTAGATCCAGGTAGAGCACCGGGATCTAAAACGTGCTTGGTGGCTTACCTTAATCATGCAAATAAACGCCGTCCTGTGACTAGATTTGTGAGAGTGGGCCGAGTCAGACAACTCTTCACAATCAGGCTTGTCGAATTCTACATCTTTAATAAGTAGTGTTAAGGGAATTTCGTCTTCAGTATCCCTACATGCAACTGGCACTGGCTGATGTCGACGCGGCGGTGACCACCACTAAGAGTTTAAACAGTTTCCGTATTTGCTGGTTGGCTGCGTCCGATTCTCCTAAAATTTCGGTATATCGTGCTGTTAACCGTTCACTCGAAAAAAAATATACGTTCAGCTGTTGCGTTGTCGCGAAGTGCAACGTTTCAAAACGTAGCGCGCAGCCAGCACAGGGAGAACACGTTATTGCTTTTCAATATCGACCATTAGCAAAGTCCAACTCCCCTTGCTATCAGAGGAAATGAGATGCACGCTGCGGGGCGAAAACGACATTTGAACGTTTAAAATAACCTCCGTACTCATATTTGTGTTAGGAAAACACTGAAACAGGATTTTTTGGAAAGTATGTTTTGTAGTTCATTTATTTTAGAAACGATGGTGCTTTACCGAAAACATTATTTACAAATCCTGATGAATAAAAGATACAGGAATTTGCATGTGTACTTGGGCCTGAGAGACTATCTATTAACAGACTCATGGCATTTTTTGTAAAACGAATAGCACCATTCTTCAATAAACCTGAAATTAGGAAAAGTGAAAACATGCCAACGTTCCTTATGGCCATGAACTCCTATTATATTAAAAACAATGCGATTGTGGGCTCTCTGGATAGGTTAAGAGTGCTTTTCAGGATAAAATCGACGGCGCATCATTCCTTTCTTGATGCCAGTCGTCGCTGACACTGCGGCAGTTGTTCTTGTCAAGTATGTTGTCTGTTTTTCCGCAGGTTAGTTACTCGTTACTGTTGTCCGTGCTGGAGTATCAAACAGCAGTCATGCGGCAAGATTTCGAAACAGCGGACAAAGTCCTTCCCTCGATTCCCAGAGAACAGAGAACCAGGGTCGCTCATTTTCTCGAGAAACAGGTTTGTTTCATGAAAAGCACTTTTTTGTGCAATTGAAGTAAAAGCAGTGTTTTTGTTGTGAATTGAAGATATCAGTAAAACCAAGCTAATGTTTTCTTGCTTCCCCACCTGGTAAAACCTTCTTGGTGCTTTCACATCTTAGTCGATCGTTGCACATTGCTTATATCAAGCTGTTTCGTTGGAAAAAATAGTGGCAACACTAAAAACCGATGTCGAAGCGATCACTCAAGAATTGAGATGCAAGCGGCCGATCTTTTACTTCCCAGGGCTTCAAACCTCAAGCTATGGCGGTCACCAGCGATCCGGAACACAAATTCGAGCTTGCCCTCGGACTGGGAGAACTCAAAGTTGCTTACGAACTCGCTAAAGAGGCCCAGGTACACTTTGTTGGCAAATCGTGAGCATCCAACACCGACGACGCATCACCTCAGGAATTACTCACGTCGTGCTTAACGCGGTTTAACACGTTTTCTCCCAATCGATAGAAATCTCATGAGTTCGTGATGGAAGAGGATGTTGGCGAACAACGAAACAAATCGTCGAATTTCGTGATCTGACTAATTTTTTTCGTAGCAAATCGCTTTGCATCAGACGAAAAGCGTTGATTGAGTGCTGAAGGTTTTATTTGCTTTCATCGCAGGCGGAGCAAAAGTGGAAGCAGCTTGCGGAGCTGGCCACAAGCAAGTGCGAGTTCGGTCTCGCCCAGGAATGCCTCAGGCAAGCGCAGGACTTCGGCGGTTTGCTGCTGTTGGCCACGGCCGCCGGGAACGGAGGAATGGTCCAGTCGTTGGCTGACAACGCAGAAGCGGCAGGTTTGTGTGCTGTGAGGTCCCCTCCGCTGTTTTTACACATCCTGTGCTTGGCTGAGCTTTCATGGCACATTTCCAACAAGTTTTCCAGTCCCGTGATACGTCGCAATCCTGGCTTGATCCAACAAGTAGCCTCAAATCCAAACCCAAACGATAACTCCGGTCAAAATCAGAGAGAAAGTTTTACGCTTTTGCACCATCAGTGCACATTAAACAAGAGTAAGCATCAATCGGATGGACCTTGCTAAGCTTCGCACAAATCGAGATCAAATAAGTTGCCGCCCAGACACCGCTAGTTTTATATCATGGGTCGTTTCAAGAAATACAAAGAGAAAAACATCAATCAAGACCACATTTGGCTCGTGTAATTCTCGTCACTCTGCGGCGAGGTATGTTTAGGCTACTTCGATGCAGTCAGCGTTATAAAGAAACGCAGAAACAAACTCCTAGCAATTGTTTGGAGATAAGAGCACACGTGTGTTGTGAGAAACGCATTGTGTCTCTATTGCAAGCTTGCTTGCCAACCGCCTTGTAAGGATTTTACACGTGTTCTGTTTCCTGGTAACAAGCGCGTCGGCATAACAAGCATTTTTTTCTGATTCTGCAAAAGCTCTAGCAAGGTCCAACCCACCCCCACACATTGCTGCATGGTTTCCAGCAGTTACCACCCCTGCTTCAAGAACGAGCAACAGTTGCATGTACCTGACGCTGTTTGTTGTGCAGGCAAGAATAACGTCGCGTTCCTCAGTTATTTCATCACCGGTCAGACCAGCAAATGTCTCGAGCTCTTAATCAACACCAACCGCCTTCCTGAAGCTGCCTTCTTTGCCAGAACGTACGCGCCAAGCCAAGTGAACAGGTACCTGGCCGTTGTGGATCTATTTGTTTCTTTTTTTCAGGTGATGCGCTGCCTCACTGATCGCTTTACTGGTTATTCTGACTATTGTTCGCCACGCGCATTTCATGAAAGTAGTGCGAGTATTTTCGCTGTCAGGTTGTGGAAAGGATGCTTGTTTTAGGTGGTGTGGATTTGTGACTCTCGATTTCTGTATGCATAGGATGGTTGCTGTCGGCGCCTATCTGTTTTTTTCTCCGGTTCGCAAGCCTTCAGGTCATAAAACGTCTAAAGCGCGATAATTGCGAAAACGTATAATACTTTAATCATCGGCGTCATTTGCATCATTATTTATTGTCGAATCTAGAGTTGTGGAGCTATGGAAAGAAAATTTATCTAAGACCAGCAAAAAGGCCGCCGACGCTCTGGCCGATCCTGGCCAATACGAAAATCTTTTCCCTGGCATGGCAGAAAGTTTAGTCGCTGAACAGTACCTCGCAGCCACCGAGAAGACTCGACCAGCAGCGCACTACCCCATGACACCTGTAAGTACAATAGGTAGCAGTACAGTGGACGGTCGTACAAAATTAAGCGGTGTTTTTTTCTCGTGTTGTTTGTTATGATCTGCTGATTAGCTTCGCCATCGTGGTCTTAATTTCTTATTGGTACATTGGTCCCTATGGTCAAAAGTTATCACACGGTATGGTTTCAACCTTTTCATTAGCTCATATTGCACTTCGCGAACACCACGCGATTTCACAGGTACACGTCATTTTCTAAATTTGTCAGATTGCGCAACTCGGTCGCGCTCGTTTTTATCGCGTTTTGGTCAATTCTGAACGCCTTTTCCTTCCTTGCTACTGATTGTACACAAGTGCATTCTTAAGGCTTTGATTCGCTTGTCAGGATGATAATAGTCAAATCATTAACCGTTCACTTAACGCTAAAGAGCAACGATGAACGCAACATCCTTGAAGAAAGCGAAGGATTTTCTGGAGCGCCAGAGAAAACGGTGCAGGTGCGTGACATTCTCATCTCTTGCATGATTTCTTTTTTTCTAAAGGATTGTTACGAGTGTGCAAACTTTTTGTTTCATCTCATTTTTAATATGTGGAATGGCTAAGTTTTCTGTTTTCTGCGTATCATTCGCACGATTCATTTGATTAACCTGCAATCATCGCGCTGTGGAGACGATCGTGACAATAACTGTTTGCGGGATTGCAATAATGCTTGCTACCTGTTGCTAATCTCGTTACTGCAATCACCAGCACACGAAAGTGCTTTTTGCGCCAAGATTATCTGCTTATCTGCTCCAAACAGTAGGCTTGCAAAGTAACTCTCAAAAAAAAAAATTTAGAGCGCGCACACTGGTTGTAGCTACCGAAAGACTTGCAAGCCAGTGTGTGGCAGTGTTTGTATTTTGTTTTCCTGCTAAAAATCGCTGTGGCGTTGCTGATTTTATTTTCATTTGTTTTGCGCTTCGTGATTTCGGCTGCATGCGTTCGTTGTTTGCGGAAGGAGAAAGAGGTTGTTCCCGAAGTTTCCATTCCGTTGGTCAAGCCAGACCAAACGGCTGCGGTGAGTGCTGCCGTAGCTGATAACGTTATCCGGTTCGGCTCTTGCGCCTTTGTACTGGACAATCTTGCTCGAACTGTTTGCTACTCCCGCGTAACAATATCTGAAGTTCCGCAGTAGCTGTTTCGTGAAATTTTGAGTATTTGATCAGATCATGATACAATTTCTTGACATGGCTTAGAAGTGCTTGCAAAAAGCAATAAGATAAGCACGTCCCAGCTCAGATATAAGCATTAACCGGTTGTTTTAAAATGTAACGGTCATTGATGCATGACCATCCACAGGGCCGCAACCAACTGATATTTTCGGGGGGGCAAAATGAAGTAACTTGTTGCTGCACGTAACAAATACATACGTTTGTAAAATTTCGGAGGGGGCAATTGCCCGATTCCACCCCCTCTGGTTACGGGCCTGACCATCCACGTCATTGATGCATGCACGACCTGCTGCAATCGCCTGCGAAGCATTTAATGTTCAAACGATGTCACCTATTTTCCGCCTAATCCTTGCATGAACGTACTTCGTCGTTTGCGATATGTGCGTGCATATTGAAAAGCTACTTTTGGAGTTGTCCTGCTTGTACTTCGCGAAGAAATATCTTTATGAAACCATTTTTATCCTGAACTTTTTTATTGTTTGTTTTGTTGATAAACTATCTTGCGCATACTTGCTGTACGATCGTAAGCTGGTGTCGCTTCATCGCTTTTGGTCTCCACAAATCGGCCGACGCTATGCCGTGCACGGCAACAGCGATAAAGAACGGTTGTTAGCAGGCCCGCAAACAGGGGGGCAACTGGGCAGTCACCCCAAAAATTTTTCAAAAAATTTTTAGCTCTTGCGTACAAAAAGTTACAATCAACCCCCCCCCGAAAATATCAGCTCGTTGTGACCCTGGTTGTTGGTATTGTGCGCGTGGGAGGCCGAGCTTGAGTCGGTAAAAGGTCAAAGTTTTTGCTATGTCGCTTGGTTTTACGCAGGAGGATGCGCGGGAAGAACATGCTGCTGCACCACAAGCCGCTGACTTGGAACAGGAGACCAAGGTCCCGACGCACTCGCGACAGTTGGACGAATATGACGTAGATAATGCCGCTTTCAGAAGCGCATGCCTAAAATATTTAATTTGNAGAATCTGCGTTTAACTTTGGTTCGAAATGCATGCCGGAAATTTTTCTCAGATGATTTCAGCAATCGACACAAGCTTTGCGTTTCGGTTTTGATATACTTTTGTTTTGTGTGGTGTAGCAAAGAGAATTGTCGCATGTTTTTAGTAAGCTATGAATTTGTTACCTGTCATCTGATGTTTTTTACCACACTGAAAACCTGTTTTCTATCTATGGCCAAAATGCCTTTTTGCTTTTGCTATCGTTGAGAGAGGGTTGTGGGTTCGTGTTTTCTTTTCACTCCTGGAATGTCACGCCAGCAGGTTGCACGTGTAAATTTTGTCCGACGGTTCTGTGAATGAATTGATTTCGCAAGGAAAACCTTTCGCGCGAAACTTCTTTTCTGTGCTGACAGCGACGTTGTACATATAAGCNTAGTTTCGTGTGCGGAAGTTACCACTTGCGAAAACTTACAAAAAATTCTACATAGTTTTNGTCTACACGTCGCGTCGGTGTGTTGGAGCGCTTCACTAACATAGTTTAACTGGCTCTTTTGCTGCAGGATCTTGAACTCGACATCGAGAATTTAGAACTGGACGAAAACATCGACACCAGTGACGTCAATCTTGATGACGATTTCCTAGAGGACTGACATTGTCATCGTCACAGAGCTGCCGCTGAGTGAACGAAGAAATATCTTTTTTTGTTTATTGTAAGAGTCTAGTGTATTTACGAAAGGAAGCGAGGCTATTATGCTACGACAGTGCTGCGCGGTTTCAACTTCATCTGCGGCGAGCGCGCTCGATCGCCGTTGTTATATGCTGGGCCAAATGCCCGGGGGTGGGCTTGCACGTCAACGTTCCAGTGCGATATCAGTGAATCGAGCTCTTGCTGTGTTCAGCTGCCGAGCAAAAGACACTGCACTGGCTTGACCACTTGCATTGCTCCCCGGGAAGTACATCCTCGCACGGATCGTCGAAACTTCGGAGGATGCTTTGTCTCGCACCACGTGCGTTTGTCATACTTCACTTGATCCCCTTTAGCTGCGATTCGTTGAGCCATTTGTAGTAACGATGATATATTGCGCGGTTTGCTAGATCGCACGCGCCGGCAGTTTGATGAGCGTCGTGGGGAAATACCCTTGTAGCTCATCGTGGCAGATGCAGGTAGAGTGCAACCATTCCAAAGTTTTTTTTCTTACATGGGCAAAGAATGTGAACCGCTTTATGAAGTCTTTTGCTAGTACGCGCTTCAACAAGCGTACGAAATGTACGAGCGATCTGGAACACTGCTGAAAATCATCCAAAGCCACATTTCGGCGGCGTCTTTCCACTACTAACCATCACACACGGCGATGTCTCAGTATATGATACATGCTATGTGCTCGTGTCTCGATTCCTGGTTGGGATGTTGTACGCGAGAAGCGGTGTGCAATATATCGCGAGCATGCTCGGTCTTTTGCTAAGTTTACCGTTGTGTGACAATGCATCTGTTTGCCTGTAAATGGTGCGTAGTAAACAATGAAGTCTCATCTGGTGTAAAGCATTGTTTCATCAGTGCTAAGATTCAGTGAGTAGCAAAATTTTATGGGACCTTAAATCACACCAAGTTAGTCTAACTTTTACCAACAGGCTGTTAATTATTTTCTGGAAATATCTCCGAACCACGAAAGAAAGGTGGCCGTTAAATTTTTGCGTAAGTGTTTAGAAACTTAAAACTAATTAAAAACAGTGTGACCTACAGGGCAACCAGGTCCGTCGCCAGGACTTCGCAGCAGGGGGTCAAAAACCCCAAAAGGGTCTACATTAAAACAGTATTGGATGTTTGCAGCAACCGAGAGCTAAATAGGAAATGGGGGCGCAGATTCTAAATGTTGAGCCCGGGCACCACTGCCCCCCGCTGGCGACGACCCTGAGGCAGGCCTGTAACCAGCTGGGGACACCAGGAAGTGTGAAGACTGAAGAGTTTTCCGAGAGGGGCCAACATTTTTTGAACTATGCCCAACACATTTATGTAGGGGGGCTTCGCCCCCCCCTCTGGTTACGGTCCAGCACTGAGAGCAACTCCACCTACAGTAATGACAGTAGCCAGCGGGACTAAAGCACAATTGTCTCAAATCGAAAATGCCACCTCCCATGAAGTTTTGGATTTTTTCGATGAGTATCCATGCGCCTGCGACATTGTGTGACTCCATGTAGGCCTAAATGACAACTACTGTACAAATAAGTCTGACTGCAGAAAAATATTGCTGCAGCATTTCATCATTGCTCAGGCTGATTTTGTCGAGCAGTCGTCGCAGCAACATTAGATGATCCTCGAATCACGCTTTCGAATAACCTAAAAAATCCTCGAATCACGCTTTCGAAAAACCTAATTTTGTGATAAAAATTATTCAAGTCAGTAAACCATTTTTATAGTTGAATGTACTGTAGGTGCAACTTTTCTAGAATTTGGGGTAAAATAGGTTTCAGCGTTTTGGTCCCTGAGAAACCCGTCTCGTTATAAAGTTTTATGAAAAGAACGTAACAACGGAGAAAAATGAGAAGCATTGTTATCCATTGTGAAACACCAATCGTAGCAATAGTGCTGTCAAAAGTGATAACGATGTACGGACAGGGTCGCCCGGAGACAGTTCTGCGCCTTAGGCATTAGGCAAGCTTCAATATTTATGCCAGTTTACACGTCACTCTAAAACAATCGGGACACGGAAACCATGAAAAAAGCGGATTCTACCCATCGTAAAGACTGCGTTCTAGACGACCGCCTGGTTGGCCTAGTTGAAGGGCCCGAGGCCCTGCGTACGGAAGGCTTTTCAAGGGGGGCGAAGGCTGTTTCCTCTTATAATTTATCACTGCTTCAGTTTCTCACGTCAGCTTTTGTCGTGCAACGTGTATATCCCTATAATAAGTTAAAGAATGTGCTTGGAACCGGAATGTTTACAACACCCTTCCAGACTCCGTCGCGTACGCTTGTGAGAGCCATCGCGTTGCTATAAGTGCTTAAATTTCCCAAATTTTAACAGGTCAAAAGATCCATCTAACGTGGCCGACAAAAGAATAACTGTGCATGCCATGCAAGATTTCGGAACGTGGAAACTGCATTGCTCATTCGTTCATTTCGATGAAAAGAGACAGGAGCAATGGACAGGAACTGTCCCTCTACTGACTTTTCGCACTCCAGTCGCAAGGCGTGGAGAAGCCCACCACCAACAATCAGGGCTTCAGAGAAATTTTACAAGGGGGTACGAAGGCCGATATTAGGCCTGCTACCACCAGACGCCGCCGTCGAAACTCGCATAGCTTTTTGTATGTAGGCCTAGGTTGTCACTACATAGATGAAGCATCTACCCTACTCAGATTTATAAATAGATTAATTGCTATATGGCAGGGGTGGCCAAACCTGCTCAATGCATGAGCTTCATATCGTAAAACTCAAGTTATAAAGAACCGCAATATAAAAAACTAAAAACACGAATTTATTTGCCATCTACGCTTCTGTGCCATCATAATCCTTTTTAGAACGACTTGCAAAAGTAGCTACCACACTACCACTTTACAATATTTCTACGTTTTGCAATAGAAATAAAAAATACATAATTTTTCGGAGAGCTCAAAGAGCCGCATGCAAAAGTTCGAAGAGCCNCAGTTTGGCCACCCCTGCTATACGGCAACTACGTTACACTTGTAATTTTGGGCTTCATTCCTGAAAAATTTAACGTGCTTTCTTTCATCCTTCCGGGCCCCATTGCCTACCGGGCATGGGTATGATGTAGGCCAGTGGTTTCCAGCCGGTGGTCCACCTCCACAGTAAGAGCTTTGGGGGTCCATGAGCTTTTTATGTAAAAGATTAAATCATCTAGTACTACTTCAAAAGACGTAGCGGAAAGTAGTATTGACAAAACAAAAAACACCAAAAAATGAGAAGTTGTAAATGTTTCAACAAAAAGTTCCACACAGTAAAAAGTGAAAATAAGTATAGGCCGAAATTGTGGGAACAGTCAGCTGGACTCTAGCTGCAGCTGATCACCATGATTAATTCAACGTATCAGCGTTGGGTATTCAGCAATATACAGAAATGAGATTAATTGAAAAACTTACTGGGGTTTTCAGCTTCTAGTTTTGCAATTATATAAACCAAATTTCAACTCTCATCCTGAATTAAACTTTATTTCTAACCCCTATCACGCAACGCTAGCTCTCACCTCAACATGTCAATCCTAACTGTCACACGAACTAAAAACTTCGTGAGGTGATCACGGAGCTGGAGTAGACTCCGGCCGGAATCTACGTATTTTGCCAGAGCAGGACCAGAGGTCGGAATTATGAACAAACACCGGACTTGCAAGCAGGAGTGAAATTTTCAGATTTTACACAATCCGGATATTAGTTTTAATAAAATTCGCCCTAACATGATAATTGTTAGCTTGGCGTCATGGCTCTTTTTATCTTGGAATCGGAGTGTAAATGTTTTAATGAGCTTCGGAACAGGATCTGGAGTCACTGTTCAGAACAGGAGCAGGAGCCAAAAAAATGACTCCGATCACCTCTGGACCACACCGTGCAAGTTGGCTGGGCTAATGACGTCTGAGGAGAAGGCGAGCTATAAAGACAGTTTTGCTAAATTCAATGCTAAAAAGGAAAAGCTGGCTGGATTTCGTCTGGAAAAAACGTTTTTTCATACACTGGAAAATAACATAAAATTTCTCCAGGTTTTCGTCTAGTAGGCTATAATTCCAAACTTCTTTTTTGTCACCGACTCCTTCAAATTTCAACAGATTTTCAAAATCTGTTGGCCCATTTCACCATTTGGCAATACTGTTGCTGAAAATTTCAATTCTTGGTAAACAAACGTTTCACATTTTCCCACTAATGCCATTCATATGAAATTATCTCGTCCAGAGCAGCACTTGTAACCCACAACCCCATTGGTAAGATAGTTTGATTGTTACAATATGACAATTTGTTACGTGATAAGTTGTTCAATGGAACACACATGTTTTTGGGTGCGCAAAGCGGATGATAACATTTTCTAGTAGAGACCACTTGTACGTAGCAGCAGTGTCGGATCCAGGGGGGGGAGTTTGGGCAACTTCCCCCCCCAAACGGCTGTGGCGCCCCCTTGAAATGGTGCCCATCTGATAAAAATGTGCCCCTTTTCGGTGCCTATTGAAGTAAAAACAAAGACATGAAATACTCAGTCGAAACTAAACAATGCTTTACACTTCGTTGAACTTCGGTATTTGTGTGACGGGCTTTGACCCAGCCTCTTACCGACTAGAATCAACAATGCCAGTGTTTCGTAATTAAAACCCCGTTCCCTTATTTCTTTTCCGCGTGAGAACTGCCCAGCAATCACAAACACGATCTCTTTCGTTCGCTAGCACAGTTCTGGACTTTTGGTCTGTTTTTGGTACAAGTTCATTTTTTAATGCTTGGTGGCAGCTTTGAACGGAAAAGCAGTAGTGAAGATGGGAAGGCAATAAATATGGAAAACTTAGAACTGACGCAAGGTTTTAGAAGCCACCAAAACGAGAAACCAGTTTCAGGTCTGCTACTAGCGCAGTCCGTGAGTCCGCTTTGCAGTACGTTTGCATCGTAGTTTTGCAACACCAAGGTAAGTGAATGAGTTTCTTGTCGGAATAGACCCTGACTGAACCCATATTGCAACGTGTGAAAAGCTATAGCAACATTTGTACGTTAGCAGGGGCATAACGAAGTTAGATAGGGCCCAGGGCAAGAATCAAGTTTGGCGCCCCCGTGTTCAAACCTGAGGTCTTTCAGAAGCAAATGCACTCTATTGAAGAAAGTACTTATGACGTTGTCGGGACTTTTCGGCGCCCTCCGCAGTCATTCCGCGCGCCCCACAGTGATTCGGCGCCACCATAATTATTTGGCGCCCGGGGAATTTTGCCCCCCCTCGTTACACCCCTGTACGTTAGCAAACAACTTGCCGGTTTCTGACAAAAATGCATTGAGCGTGCCTATTTTTTTCGGTCATACACCGAATTTATTTTAAATGATCGAAAAAAATTAAGTCAATATATTCGGTCATAATGTCCGAAAACGCAGGCTATTGAATACCGTTACGACGAGTTTTAATACTATTAACATGAACTGATTACCTTTGTCGCTTTCGGTAACCACAAGCGCCAGATTTCACAAGAGAGCAATGCATGCATCCGCCCAAAGTTCCCCAAAAGCCCAATTTTATAGTTATTCTTAATGCGTTGACTTGGAATGCAAACTGTTCTCTTTGAATTAAAAATGTAAAGTACAAAGATTTTACAACTACCGCGTCACAGATGTAGAAACAATTATCAAACGCAATATATATGGTTGACTGATGAAATAGAAGCATATAGCCGCCCAATGTCATAATAAACAGGAACGAGTGTGCTGGATGACATCCACAATTTTTGCTTTCCATAGTTAAAGCTGCAGGGCAACCTTAACACTTTGAGAGCCGGGGTACGATATATTCGTACTTTGATTTCAGGCTCTCAAAGTGTTAAGCGTTCTTTACGTTTATGAACCTGAACTTTGAAGCAGTGGTATTTTGCCTATTTAAGCTCGCAAACAGGCAAAACAGATAACACAATGAAAGTTTGGTGGACCGGCAAATGTACTTGCGTGACCGACAAATAACGCGGAACAATTTTATTAGAAGGAAAAGGAGGCAAATTTTAGTGTGCACACTTCAACAAAATTTTTCGCTGGTTTGCATAAGAGTTTTGGCTTCCACGGGTTCAAATTTCAGGATTGTCCATGAGACATATTTGTCTGTCCCATCACATAGCAGTTTATGCCTGTCCCATCCCACGTGATTCCCATATGGAATACAATTCAATTAAAAGTATTAAATCTATGAAAGTTTAGGTTTAGTATCTACTAAATAGGACTACATGTACAAAGAAACATGCAAAACGACAAAATTTATGGACTTTAAAATTCAGAAGTATAGTCTAAGTATGACAATTCAGTATCATTCTGACACTCTCATTCTATTTCTGAAGTTGCAATGACATGGCTACTGCCTCATGGGAAATACAAATGCGTGCTGTCCCATCCCATGGGATGTTTCCCATGGGATTCCCATAGGGATGACATTCCTATGGACAAGCCTGTTAAACTCTCATTTTTTCATTTGCTTCAATGTCGTAGGGTTAATTTTATTTTCACAAAATATTTAAATATGTAATCTATGTTAAAATCTTTCGTGAAACATAAATGTACGCCTTTGTCAAAATGTAGATGACCCACAACCAACCAAGAGCATTCAGCGTTCCAAAACAGAAGGATCTTTCGAGAACTGAACAATGTTGCGTTGATTTAACTGCCATCAGATTTAATGCGACAGACACTGGTCTTGTCCTGTTCATTGGGGAGTTGAATTACCACACAACTTATTTGCAAAAGTTGGACGTCTGCTGCAGTCTAAACTGGCACTAGTAACAACCAAGTTTCATCAACAAAGTGGAGAACATGGTGGAGCGCAGATGTAACGCCGCAGCATGAGAATTGAGCACGTTTGATAACGTTCAACTATTAGAGGAAATTCATCGTTCGTTCAAACAAGATGATTGTTTGCTAGCAATAATATTTACAAGCTGTTTTTACTGATTTCGCGAGCGCAAGCAGTATCTGGCAAAAATGAAACAACCTGCCCAAGCACCATGGCGCGGGGCCCCCAGAGGCGCGGGGCACAATGCAGCCGCTTCGGCTTAAGGCCGGCCCTGGTTAGCTAACACGCAACACTTGTTTCAGCACTAGTGCGGAGTAGGGCGCCAAATCTAAACTGGTCGAATCCAGGTAAAATACGAATGCGTTGTGACATGACGCGCCATCAATCAAACAGACACTGCAATGTTAGAGTACTCATTCACAAAGGAAAATGCGATTGTAGTGTTCAAAGAATAGCGGCGAATACAAACAATCTGACTGCATCAATGCACGCAGCCATATGTTGTTAGACTTTCTGTATCTTTCGAAAAACAAGTAGGCTAGGCTGCTTGTATTTTCGTATAAATGCTTCAAATATAGGAATATTACGTTGAACCTGATGGCTATAACACTCGCTCTCCAGGGCATGTTGTATAGAGCTCTGCATCCAAAATTATAGGCACGCAATCTCTGCATGAATGACTTCCTGAATTTACACCATAATTGTGATGCATACATGGGCGTACAAAAGGAACAAAAAAGTACATTTTTAACTGCATTTGAAGATCGGGAAAAAGAAGCTCGCAGCTTGTTTGCTACACAATATTTATATCGTAGTTGTCTCTGAATGTCTTTGTCGTCTGAGAGCTCAGTATCCAATACAATCCCCAGATATTTGTACTGGTTAACATATTTTACGTTTTGACCACCCAGTGTCAGTAATGGAGTGCCTGTGCCTTTTGCACTCTTAGCCTTAAACGTCACACTTTGAGAACTTTTAATATCCTTTTAACAAGCAGCATAGTGTTTATGTATACTGTATAGGAACTCCCAAAAAATAGAACGAAACAATCATACAAGCATAGCTAAATCACACCTCATGAACCATATTGTCTGTAGATTACGAGATTGGTTTGCTGTTGAATTTCTCTGAAGGTAGATGAAAGTAAAAACTGATTTCTGCAAACTATAGGGAAATGTTATGAAATTTTGGGAAGTTTAAGTTCAAGTTTAGGGAATTTCTAGCAAATAATTGTGGGAATCCTGTTGACGAAGGGCCAACCAAACAGACAAAAAAGTAACAAATATACAGTAGCCTACATAGTAACAATGGTGTGTGCAATCCCATTGCCGTAGTTTTAATCCCGGAACCAGGTTCTAATGCCAAGCCTTCCAAATTGAAATATGAACACTGTAAATCAGTGGAGTGGTTATCAAATATTCAGAATGTCAAACCCCTGCACAAACGTAAAGCTCCCTATTGAAGACTTTCTGGCGACAGTTCTGGGTGCGTGTGCAGTGTGTAGGGTACCATGAGATAACATGCAATTGCCAAGTGACAGTACACACAAGATGTAACTGTGGCGACATCAGTGACGTCGCTTTTCTCGAAGTTCGGTAGGTGGTATTCTTCACTTGACTCCATAACACAGATGATGGTTGGCAAGCAATATGTGAAGAGTTGTGACATATAGCCTGCAGATAAATAAGTGAGGCATGCACATAGATGGGAGAGGTGAATTACACTGAAGTCAATGTCCGTGAGATCATGGAGGTGAACATCATACCGTTTGCTTCGAAAACCTCGTGTCGCAGCAAGGGTGCACCTTGGTGCAACTCTGAGCTTTGTTCTAATGTAGGTCATAATGAAAGGCTTGGCCCATGGCATAAGATTAGCTGCGTTTCTCAGCTATTTTTTCAGTCAGTGTTTTGTTCACCTTGGGACATTCTGAGGCCATCCCACCACTTGTGAAAACAAGGTCAAGGGGATTGAATGCAGGCTTCTTGACGTCAATTATGCTTTGGTTGTAGTGATCCTTCTCCTCATTTCGTTTTGTTGCCTGTTATTAGATCTGCGAAAGGGACTTTCCAGTTTCCAGAGTACGACTGTGACTTGGAAACTCCAGAGACCTCTTGCAGAAACATATGACCTTACATTGTCGGTGGTATTACCTTTTGTTTCAAACATGTTTTTAGTGATTCGAAGGATGACAGGTGCCTTCACGCGGCCCTCCTATACGACATTCGCTACAAATGTCAACTGAACCTGCCAACACGAGAGCAGCCACTGCTACCCTCGCTGGATGTGTTCGGCATGGGGTGGGTCTTAAAACGCCCTTTTCAGAGCTTGGCAACAGAAATGCTTCCGAAGACCCACGACCCAATATACTCCAGCTGAACACCGAGCGGCTTACTGCTGACAAGATCTCTGTCATTGAGCAGCTAGCTGTAAGAACAAGGCTTTCATCATCGTCCTACAGGAGACCCACTGCACATCTGCAGACAAGCTGGTGATTCCCAACTTTTCACTAGCTGGGTCAGATCTGAGCAGGAACCACGGCCTTGCCACGTTTGTCCGTGAGCGGTTGGAATTGTCACTGGTCTATCAGTCTCCAGAACAATCAGAGACTGAGTGGTTGTGCATAGACGTCGCAGGATACATGATCATTAACGTCTACAAATTTCCACGCTCACGATTCACACCACGTCAAAAAGTGCCGCCCCCCTAACTTCAGGTTCATTCGCGAAAGACCATTTGTTATGCCTTCTTTTCACCAAAAGTGCTTCCCCCCGAAAAGTGCCGCCCCGGGGCATTGCCCCCTCTGTCGGTGCCCTGATCTCCTGACGGTGAGAGCCTGGACTCCTGGGCAATATCCAACAACATTGGGCTATTGTATAACCCAAAGGAAGCAGCCAGCTTCTTCTCTCATCGATGGCACGATGGCACCAACCCACCTGGCCTTCGCGAGTTTCGGCCAGGACAGCCGACTGCAGGACAAACGTGTTCACGGAAAGTTCCCGAGGTCACAACATCGGCCTTCCCTCATAACGCCACTGAAGCTCAAGGTTCCTACCCACAGTGGACAGGTGAAGCGTTGGAAATTTCGCAGGGCTGATTGGAAGCGCCTTTGCCTTCTCACAGATGAATCCGCTGAGGGATTACCACCTCCAGACACATCAAACATTGACAGGGCATACCAGGATTTTTGTTAGGCCTGCTATCTGCGGCCAAACAATGTATCCCACGTGGCCGTCGGAAGAACTATGTGCCATGCTGGGATGAAGAGTGCGAGACCCTCTATCGTTTCCTCACCAGAGCCCCAGTGGGGACTGACTCTGATAGAGCCGCTTCGTCCCTACTATCTCGGCTCGGGCAGAAGAAGCAGGAGCGATGGGAGGAAGCTGTCAATTCCATCGACTTCTCCCACTCTAGCCGCAGGGTGTGGAGATCCATCAACAAGCTTACTGGAAGGTCTGGACGCTCCTTTCGCCAGTACACATGGCAAATTCCATCACCTCGCAACTCGTGAAGAACGGGGCACACAAGAACGGGGATAGTGAGTCCACCAGGCTGGCCAACAAGGAGCTGTTCGACCTATGGAAGATTGCAACACCTGAGGGCCACAGTGTCTACTGCTGCCCTCAGACGTCTGAAGCCAGGAAAGTTTCCGGCATTAGACTCCATCTTCCCGGAGTTCATGCTCCACACCTGGTCAGCTCTCAAATCTTGGTTTTGCGACTTCGTCAGTTCCTGCATGCGCCAACTCAAAATTCCAAAGATCTGGAGAAGAGCACTAATAGTTGTGATCCCTAAGCCAGAGAAGCCATTGGGGAGCCAAAGAGCTACCGTCTCAAATCTCTGCTGTGTGTCCCCTTTGAAATCCTCGAGACACTCATCTACGCTCGTGTGGACCCAATCATCAACCCATTGCTCCCTCGGGAGCAGGTGGGTTTTCGACACGGGATGTCGACCGTAGGCCAGGTCACCCTGCTGACACAGGATATCGAGGCTAGCTTTTCGACAAAAAGAAGGCCTGAGCTGTGTTCGTCGACTTCACAGCAGCCTACGACACTGTGTGGCACCGCGGACTCACCTGCAAGCTGCTGCAATTGTTGCCTGATAGACAAATGGTCCGCATGATCATGGAGATGGTTGGCAATCGCAGCTTCACCCTCATCGCCGGAAACGGAAAAAGAAGCAGGTTACGTTGCCTCAAGAACGGCGTCCCACAGGGATCTGCCCTGGCGCCTCTTCTCTTCAACATCTAGGCCTACATCTCTGACCTGCCCACCACCGTCTCCAGAAAGTATGCATATGCTGACGATCTAGCAATAATGCTTGCTGATGGAGTCTGGCAGGCAGTGGAAAGGGTGCTGACAAGGGACATGGTGACTGCAAGTGAATACCTCCAGACTTGGAAGCTAAAGCTTAGCACTACAAAAACGGTGTCGGCAATCTTCTGTCTTAACAACAAGAAAGCTAAACATGGGCTGAAAGTCAAATGCAACAACGAAACCCTGCTCTTCTGCTCCGAGCTCAAATACCTCGGAACAGGGGCGGCTCGTCTAGAGGGGCTGTCGGGCTGCAGCCCTCCCTGAAAAACGTAAGGCAAAAGATTCCGTCAAAC
>JGI24158J21664_10001137_pt1 | contig 28674 bp, 22 predicted proteins | sample Ectturendosymbi3_FD_21664 | JGI IMG/M metagenome (IMG submission 21664) | reverse complement strand
ACAACGAACTTACAATGCAGTTAACTACAGGCTAGGTTAGAGCGTTCAGTGACAGAGTAAACTCCAAAACCGCAAACTTAACCGTAAAACGTAATCTGCATGTCAGGTAGGCTAAAAATGAAGCGCGTTAGATTAGCTGTAGTCTATGCTAGAGGTGACTGCTGATTAACATCAGAGCTGCCAGCAGGGGTGCAATGGAGTGGGAATGGCGTTCTCACACCTTTTTGGACTATAGAAACGTTACTTGAAGATTTAGATTTTTCAATTCGGTTTGCAACCGCTTCTGTAGAAATGAGGCGTGCCACCGATTCGTTTCTCCTTGCAGCAGGTACGTTTGCCTCTGCTGAGCTCCACATCCACGCAACGTCTCCGCTCGGTCGGCAACAAAAGTCGGAGCTGACTCGTGCTTTTTTCAACAAGTGCGATGACTTCACCGGACGCCCGGCCGGCTTTCCGCTCAGACCCTCCCTGGTACCTGGCCGAACCCTCGTTTCGCGGTTCCAGCTGTCGGCAGAGTGCGGGGTCAGCTTGGGTGGAAAGTGGACGAGACGCCCAGCACCCACGATTCGTCGCAGGGGGGGAGGTGGGAAACTTCGACATTCTGCGAAACACAGTCGGTCAGCGACCGTGGCGAGTCCTGCCTCGAGTTTACGACACCACCGGAGAGGGGTCGTATGACGTGGAGGCCTCGCCCGAAGCTTAAACAACGCTTCAAACAAACTTGTCAACGGTTCTTACACGTTAGTTGAATGAAAACCATCAGCAAGCCGAGAGTGTCATTTCACTAGAAGACTTAAGTAAACGGGTTTCCTCTGCGACTTTTCAAGTAAATGCTGAAACGCAACGGGTAGTTATTTGTAGAGACTTTGTTCCGCATTTTTTCACAAACTTTCAACAGCCGAGCAACAAACAAATGACCCTCATTCAGTTGGAATCATGTTTTCTGACAAGTCACTTAATATATTAATAACGAAAGCGCACATTGACATGACCTGGCGGCCGTGGATCGTACTTTGTAGCTTTTTGAGGCCGAATGAGTGGACAACGAATATACCCAGAGCAGGTATTATTGAAAAAACAAAGTACGGAATGCAGCAGACGATGAAGTTAGGAGAACGGACTCTTGAGCAGTTTCAAGTCGACCGAAGGATCGCCCGCGATCAAACCGGACGAAAAGTAATGAAAAATCGATCATAAAAAGTGCATTGTTTAATCATAAGTATTAATCATGAAAATTATATTATTTCATCATGAAAATTATACTGCTTAAGCATGAAATTTATATGGTTTATTTATAACAAATATGTTGTTTGATCATAAAAAGTATATTGCTTGGCGGCAAACGGGAAAAGCCTAAACTGAGGCGGAACTTTCGACCGACACCACAGCTTGAAACGCAGGCGGGAGCAAAGTCGCGCGTAACGACGTTGTGCTGCGATCGACTTTCGCCGAAGACCGCCACGCGCAACCACCCCCCAGCGCAGCTTACTTGCGACGTGGCGTATGTTTGCTGCTCGGGTTCCTTCGCTGCGCTCGTGCCGTGGCGGACGTATTGCATCTGTCGCTCTCCGATCGCTTCTCGCCTGAAAAGCAACGGATTCAGGACAAGAAAGAAGGAAACGTTTTGACGTTGCTTGTCGGCGACGAGTCAGGCTGCTGGACTGAAACGAAAGGCACTGACCGTTGCTGCGGCAAACAGGCGGTAATTCTCAACTACACAGGGGTTGGGGGTGCTGTGATATCCAGCAACACTGTGAGCATTGTAGAGCGGGACCCGTATGGTATTTAGCATGTGATGAGAGTAGGTCTGTAACCACTGTGGAGCACCAGGGTGGGCGAAGATTTTTCTGGGAGGGTCCCAAATTTTTTGAACTATGTCCAATAGTTTTAAACTATGTCCACTACAATTTTTCTAGGGGAGGGGGGGCGAAAAGTTTTTCAGGGGGTGCTTCTCCCATCCTGCGCCCCCTAGTTATGGGCGTGGATAAGAGTTGGATCGCGTTTCGTTTCCGGACTAGATCGACCAAGATCTTCCGCGTTCAATAAAAACGTAATCAACTTGTGACGTCAGCAGGCGATGACGTTGTCGGTCGGATCACGGAAAACGCGAAATGATGACGTTCGACCACAGGTTGCCAGCGCATAAGCCTTTTGCTCGCTGCGCTTTTCTTACTTTTGTCTTTGAAGACACGAAGAAGTCGCTCGTTTGCTTTGATCGAACGCGCGGCGACGCAAATCTCGCCGACGAGACCATCGCACGTCAACGACCGCTCTGTCTCCAAGCAACCGCGCGCGCTGTGTGAACTAAGGTACCTGCACGGTCTGAAGCTTTCGCTGTCGTTGAGCGCATTCATTGCGTACAAGATGTGCTGCTTCCTTCCACGAGGTTGATGCTTGAGGTAGCGTCGTGCTGGCAAGTGGTGGCTGGGCTGCGACAGGAGACAAACCGATTTGTTCAGTGCAACAGTCACAGCTATTTTACCTCGTTCGGCACAACAGTCACAGCTATTTTACCTCGTTTGGTGCCACAGTCACAGCTATTTTGCCTTGTTCGGCACAACAGTCACAGCTATTTTACCTCGTTTGGTGCCACAGTCACAGCTATTTTACCTCGTTCGGCACAACAGTCACAGCTATTTTACCTCGTTCGGTGCCACAGTCAGAGCTATTTTGCCTCGTTCGGCGCAACAGTCACGCCTATTTTACTTCGTTTGGTGCCACAGTCACAGCTATTTTGCCTTGTTCGGCACAACAGTCACAGCTATTTTACCTCGTTCGGTGCCACAGTCAGAGCTATTTTGCCTCGTTCGGCACAACAGTCACAGCTATTTTACCGTTTGCGATTGAACAACAGCCTTTCGACTAATGAAGCAGTTGGTTCAAAGATCTGGGTGAAAGCGCAATGCGAATGGCTTGGCTTTCAAGTGCACTTATGGCGCCATGAAACTGATGTGGTGTCGTCACGAGACATGGTCGAAAGCTATTGATATCAGGAGTCTTTCCTTATGAACTTAAAACTTGCAACAGTAAATACATTTACTCGGTAGGGAGGTGGTTGGCCAGGTCTCGTTCGCTTGGAAGGGCAAACAACAACAACAATTTATTTTTTGTGGTCAGGGCACCGCCAGTAAAGTTTACATTATAGAGACAGGCAAGCAAGGAGAGGTGGCGAAAGAACTTTTTGGTCATCTTGTCCGCCACCAACCAACCGCTGACCACCCACCACATGAACTGAAACACGTCTCAAGACACTACGCCACAATGAACCTTGCGCACACCAACAGAAGCGAACGTATAGACTTCACTCACATGGCACGTCAATGATAATTATAATCATAAGATGAAAAAAACTGCAATAGACGAGAGCAAAGTTTTAATTTTGTTAAGTCATCGCTTGTTGGAGCTGGGGAATAGCCAGAGCTCCACCTCGAGCATGACGCAAATTAAATAAAAACGTGTGAAAACGAAGACAAATTTGCCGAAACACTTGCACAGCCACCAACACCGTTTCAGTCGCCATCCTCACCACTGGCACCAGGCTTTGCATCCTCTCGCTGTGGGTCGCATTGCCTTCCACCGCTGCCAGGTCGTCCAGAATTTGATTCACCTGAATTTGCAACACACAAGAAACATTGCAAAGGCTCGAAAAGACGTCGTCAATATGCGGGAGGACGAGACGAGGCAAAGCATTGCTCTGTGCGGCGTGGACTGGTGGGAAAACGACGAAAACAGTCCTTGCGGGCGATTCGACGGCAAAGAAATCAGCAAATGGTTATTGTCGCACGGACGAGATGCGGTTCTTCTATGAAACCAAACTACAAGCACCAACCACTGTAACGAACACGACCATTTGCAGAAAACTTACTTTACGTAGACCAGTGGTTCTTAACCTTTTCTCTACCATCCCACTCTTAAGTAATTGTCCTTTGTTTCAAGGCCCTTGACATTAGATAAGTTGTACGAAGTGTATTTAGTGTTAAATTTATTGATCAAACTTAGTGCGTAAGGGCTCGCCCCGCCCCTTGGAAATTTACTGACGCCTCCCCGGGTAGGCGTACCCCCCGGTTAAGAACCACTGACGTAGAAGGTTTAAGGACTTTGAAAAACGCAACTAAATTTCAACCGCTCTTACAACGTACGACAACTAATGCGTTAATCATTTGTAAGAGGATTTATTCTTTCGCACTTGCTGCGAATTTGAAAGCCGCCAAATTTGCGACTTTTCAGTTAAAAATTTGAATAGAAAATATTTTTTTGAATGTTACAGTAGCTCTGGTGAAAATACGCGACTGCTCAAATCCACACAAAACCTGTTGGGACTTGCGGTGGGAAGCTAGATCCCAACACACAGAAGCTTATGGTTACGCACCAAATACAGAGCCTGTATCTTAAAAATCAGCTTGTCATTTCAAACCTAGGGTGGAAAAACGCAGTGTTTGACCACGAATCTCACTTCAAATAGACCAGGTGAGGCGGCAGTACCACGTTGTTTGCCGGAGGTTGCTTATTTCCAACCGAGGAGTCACAAGAACTGCGTTCCATGCTTCCGCACGCGATGTCAAAAACAAGAAGGTGAAGAAGAAAGTAGCGTCACAGCATTTAGGAACAAGTGTGCAACTGGTGATTGAAATAAAATCATTGGCAACTGCCACGTGTCACCAGGTGTAGTTGTGCACTGGCTGTGCTCAACACCTTCACCTCTGATCCATAGGCGTAGCTTGGGCTGGGGAAAAGGGGCCATACCCCCCACATTTTTAGGATACCTCGTCATTTTGTGCTTTGAGAGGCGATATCCCAAACAAAATACTGTTGCAAGCCTAAAATAAAAAATAGTGGCGCCCCAAGTTTTTTGGCCCCTCCAAAACGTTTGGGTTGGCTACGCCACTGCCTGATCAACCTTGACGGTGGAACTGCCCGCCAATAACAAGCGAAGCGCGACCATCCGGGCAGCGGTTGAAATCAAGTCAACTACAGGTAGGTATTGGAAACGCACAGCAGCGGCCAAAGCGCGCCATCACCTGGTTGTCCGGATTTTGGCCGTTGATCACGTTGAGTTGGTCGCTGACGTGCTCTTGCGTGTCACAGGTCATCGTTAAGAACGACGTCGCAGAGGGCAGATCTGGCAAGGACGGTGTGCTGGCCGCAGCTGCTCGGTGTAGCTGTAACAAAGAAAAGTAAGAGGGGGCGGTGAGTCAGGCTGCCGCTACGAATGACGAGTCCAGCGGTGACGTAGTCGGTCGGCGTTTGAAGTGCGGTGTGGCGTCACCAGTGACTCTTAACATTCACCCGCAAGTGCGTTCGGCTGGGAATGCATTTCAACTACTGTATGCAGTGGTTGATAGGGTGGGGCTGTAAACGGATTTGAACTTGTAACTACCAAGTTGCGTCTCTGCACTTCGATTAATAACTAATAACTAGGGCAACCAAAAGTCAATAAAGTCAAAATTTTTCTGCCGTTTATTAAGTTTATCAAACGCCCACAAACGAAATTTCACGCTCATACCATGAGGGAATCCCAAGTTATTAGGTAAAAAAGTCAAAATTTATCGTTTGGTCAAACTTTTCTTGCAGCACATTTTATTGAAACTGCAACAAAAGAGATTGATATGTTTCAGCATATTGATATCAATTCTGCAATAATAATGGGTTTGTTGCGAGTTCTGACGTAATAATTTTGTTTTGCCCACTACTGGATGATTGAATATTATGTAGGATAGGCGTGCATGGTAAGGCAAGAAACGTGGTCTTACAGTAATTGGTTTGGTAAATGCTCAATCCATTATGCATATAGCGTTTTAACTTTGATGTTCTCAGGTTTGACTCCACTCTGGTTATCTATGTACATATCAATATATCATCCCTAAAGTTAAACAGCTGATTTTTTTTAAATATCGAGCTTAGAGTGCATGAATATGCTTTTGGGTTAACCTCAACACCTGAGGCTGAAAAATCTTGCAGTTGCAAATGCAGAAAATTTATAGGTGAAAATAAAAACAAAACTTGTAAATTATAAAGTCAAAACTTTAAGTTTTTAGGTCAAAAAATTGGTTGCCCTACTAATAACTAAGAGTGGGAAACTAAACATAAGGCAGAAAACACGGGCTCTGCTGGCCAACAGTCTACACAGCACGTTGGGAATTAATGCCGTAAGTTAAACCTGCCTGAAACCTGGCATCACCGCAGGAGCGTTTCAGGACCTTTCTCGACGGGTTTTGCTTTGGACGAGAGATAGGGAAGGAAATTAAACCACGACATTTTATCGTGGTCTCCCATCACTCACTCGGTCATTAAAAGCATTCAAGCGAAATGGTCAAGTTTGAAAGATGCTTCTCAATAACCAACAGTCGGTCAACTATTGAACCGTGAAGCCTCCAAACTTTACTTCGGACAGAATCAAGTACAACGGGATGTGCTATCATTGCATATGACAGCAGTAGCAGCACAAGAATGCGACGTACATTTCGACTTTCGTCGGTCGACTGTTGCTCGCTGTCGAAGAACGTGGATGGTTCGAGCGAAGAAGCAGATGCGTGATTCACATCCTCCGAGTCTGTTCGCGCGAGAAATAAGAAGACACAAGATGTTAAACGTTAATGTGGCGTGGTAAGAAGACATGGTGCCTGCATCGTTGAGACGAGTTTGATGGGTAAGTGATGCCGCTGCTGACTGAATACAAGTGCTTGGGTACGTTTTGCAAGGTCACGCTCATGGGTGATGTTATGTTAGGACGTTGACAAGGTTCAGGGTAACATCATGTAACTCGCCAGGGTCCGATATGGGGTCCTACTGTGTTTTCGTTATTTAAACAACCGGTATTATGTAAGGTTGGTTTTTGACACGAAAAGCTTCACAGTAATCTCTTTCCCCAGCCAGCAAACGCACCACCGTAGATTCTAGACTTTTTTTATAGTACACTGCTAAGCAACTGATAGGATCAGCAGCCTGAAGCCGTCAAAATGAATCCCGCAAATGGAGCAACAAACGACGCCACACACAAAATGTATCGGCAAACGTACAACCTTAACGGGTTTCTCACTTCAGCAGTAAGCAAATCTATTAAAACCTCACTTCGTTCTCTAAACTGCCCAACGAGACCATAGCTACTCACATACGAGCGCCGACGATACGTCTGCCGCAGTCAGGTCGGGCATGGTCGGTTCCACATCAGGTTTTGACGAAGAGCACGCGTAGTTGTTGTTGGTGGTGTTGGTGGTGGAGCGTCGTTTTATGTTCTGAAGGAGAGAGGTCGACTGATGAGCGACTCTGCTTGATGTGTCGGCGTGACGAGAAAGAAACGCTTCAGAATCAGACAACTTGATTTGACCGGAAACGCTAAAGACTCGATGGTTTCGGGAAAACGCGTGGCGACGGAAATGAAATCGGCTTTTAACCAATCTCACGAATTTTTGAACGTAACTTAGTGAGCACTAGTTGGGCAATATTCTCGTTTTCGTTTGAAACTTTTGCGTTTAGCTTCGTTGATTTGAAACAAAACCGATCGATTAGCAACTTCTCTCGTACTCCGCGTTATCTGCTACAGCATGACAACGTCACTACAGCGTCATTGCACACGAACGTCACTGCAGTGTCACTACACGCGAACAGCGGCTAACGCAGCGAAAGGTCAACAACGAAACGCTTTGTGACGTTCGCGACCAACCAAAGAAAGAAAATGCTCAACAAGGAACACTGATGACGATTGGGTTCGGCTCCAACTTGTCCGCTGACCAATCACAAACAATAATTTTTTCCAAGATATTGATTTTTGTCGCAGGAGACGAAACTTTTCACACCGATTCACGCTGCACTTTACTTACGGATTTCTTCGCCGTCATTTGCAGCTGTTTTTTGTACTGCGCATGCGCGTCGGGGTGTTTGATCGACCAGTGCTTGACCAGCTTGGCCTTGGTCGTGTACTGGGCCTGGCAGTATTCGCACGAGACCACGTTCACCAGCGCCACGCCGTGCGACTCTACGCAACGCAACACGCAATCGGGTTTGTCTCGTACAGGTTCTGACGACTGGTCAGTAACTTACGTTCAAGTAGCTCAAGCGACAACCATGAAGAAATGTGCGCAGGCTGATTTTTGACATCGGTGAAGGTGATGTCCTGCTATGCACTGTTGCTGGACAGCGCAGGAATCTTCGTACACAACGCCACGTCCTCTTTACATGAAATGCGATTCCACCCGGACTTTCTTTTCACTGAGACATTTCACTGATTTGTCCCATAATAGTATTAAAACTCGCCGTAACGGTATTCACTAGCTTAACTTTTCAGACATTATGACCGAAATAACTTAATTTTTTTCGTTCATCAAAAAAAATTCGGTCTACGAACGTAAAAAATAAACCCAGAACCACAGAGAAGTTTATTGCACGTCATGTGACTCAAAGGAATTTTCACTCATTCACTCAAAGGAATAACGTTTATCATATTCCTGCTGATGTTGGGCTTCCGTGTTTTTTTTACGACTGAACAAATAAACCTAGGGTTCCACACTAACTTGACCGCCACATCCCGCAGCTTCGGCCTGCCGCCAATTGTCAACAAATATATCCGTCGCATTGCATGCGATCAATTAAAAAAACCCGTAAAATCATCCAGCACTTACGAACACGAGGATCCAGTTGCGAGTGGGCGTCCTTTCGCTTGCTTTCCCTCAACGTCGGGGGGTTGACGTGGCCCGGGTGGCACTTGGCGATGTGCGCGGTCCGCTTCGTAAAGGAGCGGTAGTGCTTGTCGCAGTAGGGGCACATGAAGCAGACCGTCTTGCGGGTGAGGGGCAGCGACAGCTCGGGAACCTGCGAGGTGAATTGCATGCGGACTGCTGAAACGGCCCGGGCTGGACACTCGAAAGAACGACGCGCTTTTAAAACTGCATCTTCTTGAGTGAGAAATACCCCCAACAGCTGCTTGTCGTAGCACTGTGAAAATGACACGTTATTTTAGTCACTTAATAAACGTACAGATCCTGGCGAAAAAACGCCGCCTGAAATTTCCCACGTTCACGGATTTTTCGTCAAAAAAAAATGTAGTTAGGAATAAATCTATGATTCCGTTGTGAAATTCTGCATGCAAGCAAGCCTTATATTACCAGTAAAATCCACCTGGAGCGAGCTACGGAGCTCGGCTTCAAAACTGCACGACCACTGCGGTATTTCGCGCATCTTTTGAAGTTTGTCGCCAAGGAAATAAGTTTCACAATGACTGAAGCTTATTCCGCGCAGCGGCAAAGGTTAAGCTCGGTCAAGCAAGTCGCACCTGCTGGCAACAAGCCAAGCAACAAAAAACTTGGAGTGAAATCATTAACGTTTGTTTGCAAGTATTGCAAGTTAACTGCTGAAAAAGCTAACGGTCTGCTTTCTTGAAAGAGCCAAACGCCATCACAGTGTACGGCGCGCACGCCCGGCATACCTCAGCCATGTTGAGTTCCGGATGCTTCTTCGACAGGTGGTTGACCAGCATTCCCCGCCGCTGAAAGCCGATCATGCACAGCCGGCACTTAAACGTGAAGCCTTCGATCTGCTTTGGGGGGACTCGGGGCACGAACGGTGGCCCTGGGACAAGGCACAAGTACACACTGCAGCGTTCCCTCTAAGGTGCTCAACTGCGCAGTGCTATCTCGTTCTCGCGCACTTCCAATGATCCAAATTTAATACTGCATATTTTTTAAGAAAAACGGTTTAATACTGTATTTCAGGTTTTTTTTTAAGAAAAATGTGAGGTACCCGGTATAGACCTGCGGGTACCCGATTTCTCTGATTCTAGGGACCCTGTGATCATTTTCCTTGATTATAGGGAACCGGATTGGGTCCCTAAAACATCTTTAAAAAACCCTGCTGTATATACAGTACACACAAACACACATATATATATATATGTACAGTATATGTATATCGCATTGCCCTTCCACCGCTTGAAAGGCTTCACCACCGGTGTGTTTGCATGGTTGCGCAGTTGCATGCGCTTAGTGTACAAGACTAACATTTGCTCAGCGTAGAACTTTCTTAGGGGGAACAGTTGTCCATAGCACCGCCCACCGCTAGACAGGTCACAGAGAAAGAGAGGGGTGGGGGCACTTTTTTGTTAAAACGGGAATGGGCCAGGCCCTGCATACCGAGCACCGATCTTGCATGTTTCGATTTGTTTCAAACAACGTCTCTCATGTCCAAGTGTTCTCAGCTTCGGTGATTTTCCCGCAACGTGATTTCGATGAAGCATGTTGTGTATGGCTTGGCGCGTGTTTGCAAGAAAATTAAGTTTGTAAAGTCATGTCAAAAAAACTTTAATAAGGCAATGCTTGAAGCTCAAGTGACACAAAAAATACACTTAAGTTTTTTTTTACACCGCTGCATTTATCACGCAAGGGCGGCATCTTAGGCAGGGTTGCTGAGTCGGAGGTTTTTGGGTGGAGTCGGATTCCTAAGAACACTATAGGAGTCTTAATCATGTCGAAGTCGGATTTTTCTATCCGATTCCGGAAGTCCAATGGAGTCTCTTTTACAACGCACTCATAAGTTACGAATCCTAACTCGTGCCTGTCGAAATGGTACAATTTCTTTTGAAACTTTTATTGAAACAAATAATTCTTGTTGTGCACCACGATTTCCATTGATTGCTAGTTGCTGCAAATTGTTGACAGCCAAATTTCATTCACGTTATGTTGAGGGGTCGGAGTTGGAGTCGCGAGTGGTAAATTTTGTAAAGGTCGGACATTTTACCTCCGACTCCGCAACCCTGATCTCAGGCAGCGGCCTTCCAAGCAATTTTGAAACATCGATATAATGCGAGTACCTACCTGAACGTGGCAAGCGGAGTTTTTTTTCTTGCGAATGGCACCGTTTCACGTGCTCAAACAGTTTGTCCTTGCGCTTGAACTGCCGGCCGCAGTCGTCACAAAGGAAGTTGAACGCGTCAGAGTGGATTGTGACGTGCATTTTCAAAGAGTGCGACCTGAAAAACCGCGAGTCCTGGTTTGTCGACAAAGCTAAGCAGAAGGTAGCGTGGTGTGGTGGGCTGTGCTCTCATTTTTAGGGATTTTCTCTCTGTATTCGGAGTTTGACCCTTTTCAGGGATTTTCGGAAAATTTTGAAAATGTGTAAAATGAATAACTTCAGTTTATTTTGCAAATCATGTTTGGTTTTATTTTTAACATTTGTCATGGCGCTCCGATTTTATGCTGCACCACCACAGATTTAGGGATTTTTCATGCAAAATAGGGATTTTTTGGTACTGTTCTTGGGATTTTTGGAGTTGCATTTGCGAGAGCCCTGGCGGTGAGATCAGATTTTATTTCACTGAAGTGCATTTTCCTGCTTTTCCTTTCGCTGCCAAGTGGCGGTTCACGCCGTTAATCGACGATAGAAGCTGCAGGCCGGAAGATGTAGATATCAACGTTTGAAATAAACGTAGATTTTCCCCCGATTCTCGCGATTGTTCCACAGTATTGATTTGCCTCTATACTAACTGAGTTTTCGCACGTAGTTGCTTAGGCTGCAGTCCTTTTGAAACTGGGAAGGCAAGAAACGGCTGTGTCGACTACCAGATTGTTGTGATGAGTTTTTAGAGTTGCCAAATGGTTTCGGGTCGGGGTTGGTTTCAGAACCGTCGTCAGAAAGTTTTCAATAGGGGGGGCTTGACATTCAAAAATCGACAAAAACTCCACTGGTTCATAGTGCTTCGTGTTTCATATTTCAATTTGGGGGGCTTGGAGCTTCATTTGGGGGGCTAAGCCCACCGAAGCCCCCCGTGACGACGGGACTGGTTGGTTTAATTGTGGAATGTTAAAATTTCACGTACGACTGCTTATAAAACGTAGAAATTCACACTTCTATTGCGATATTTTCGTCTGTGTCGTCACCAGGAGGAGAGATGCCATAATCGGGCTCAACTTCATGTGTTGTTACCAGGGGAGCCTCAAGCGGCCCAGTTCTACACTAATACACACTATCAAAAAATCTTATGCCATTGCTTGTTAACTTATTTGCACTGCATTGACTTTGTGGTTTGTTAAATAAAACAAACATGGCAGAAAACCGCCAAAAAACGCTTTGCAACCTGCAAATTCTGGCGAGAAAACAGCCTGGCAGCGAATGTGATGACGCTTTTGTTCGCAGTCAATGCTTCCGTCAAGTTCCGAATGCAACGCGGGTGAATTACCTGGAAAACTGTTTACCACAAGTCTCGCACTTGTGTACAGTTGCCCTGGGGCGCTTGGACGGGGGCTCTTCCGTTGCGATGCCGGATGCCAGGTCCTTTTTGCTTTTACCTTTGCCGTGGAATATCTGCCGAAATGATAATCGAAGATGAACAACAAAGGTATCAGCGAAAGACAGTAAAGCAGTGGTCTCCAAACTTGTTTGCCAGAGGGCCACATGAGCTATGGCACAACAGTTCGAGGGCCGGACATCTTAACGTAATGACATTTTTTCGGGATATGTCACATTCTACCAATACAACAAATTTTTTGAAAATATATATAGTTTTTCATTATTGACAAAATAACTTCGCGGGGCGTAGTTTGGAGATCCCCGTAGTACAGGTTTAAAATCTAATCCGGGCCGAAAACCTTTAGCAACGAAACTTGACCTATCAGGTGAAGACAAAGGGCAATGAGCAACATAAACGCAAATCCGCTGCAGAAAACGCATTAGGACCTTCACAGCTTCGAAATAAAACTATTTCGCATTTTTCTAAAAATGCTTAATTTGATAACGCATATATTTCCTAAAACGAACAACGATTTCCTGCAGCTTAGATACTTCACCCTGCTGCTGTACAACAACGGACGCTTACAGTCACAAGCGGTTCCCGGTATTTTTTCGCCTCGGGCGATTCCACAGCGCAGCTTTGAGGAGGCGCAGCAACGACTGCGGCGGAGGAGGATCGCGAATCGTTCCCGTTTTTCTGCTCGCACCTCCAACCTCGCTTCTTNGGAGGAACGACGCGAAGGTTCGCTTCGACGCAGTCGTCGTCGTCGTCTGCGTTTCGGGCGCATCTGAACGGCTTGCTCCGTCTCGCCCGCTTACCCCTGAGCCAAGTGAAGCAGCGTGTCGCGCTGTGTGAGGTTGCAGACAGAAACAACCATGTGCGAGGTGGACACGAACAAACACGGGTGGGCGGAAGAACCAACCACGTGCGGGTGGGGCAGAAACAATCATGCGCGGGGCGACAGAACAACCATGTGTGGGGGGGGTAACAACCACGTTTGGGAGAGCTTTCACCGTGAAAGAAAGGCGTAACTTACGCTATTACAGGCAAGGAGTCGTACATCCACACCAAGCAATGTCTAGGAAACGTGTTTCTTTGCATTTGTAGTTTTGCTGCGCAGCGGTTGGTTGGTATATAGCTTCGTCAATAATATCGGGCCTGCTAGGTACGATACTGTCTTGTAGCGTGAACGACCGAAAGCAAAGAATACACACTGTGACTTGCTTCTCCGCTTCGCCACAGAAATAGTTTCAACGTGCATGGCGCACTTAGAAACATTAAAAAACGAAGCTCAAAACGCTTCCTCGAGGCTATCCTACAACATTATGTTGAAAAAGTAAAGAGAGACATGCATAGTGCTGCAATGCAGCTGGAAAGGTTTATGTTGGTGACGCTTTAAATTGGTGGTTCCCAAAGTGGGGGTAAATTACCCCCCGAGGGTAATATGTGATTCGTCGGGGAGTAACGCGGAACCAAAACCACAATGTTGTTCTGTATTATTCTTTTTACGACGCAAAATATTGAGGATAATAAGACATAATCGCTACTTTGATTTGGGTAACGGCTCGAAAAAGTTTGGGAAGCACTGCTTCAAATGATAAGCACAAGGGAAACCCAAGACACGACGACTTGCCTGCTACTGCTCCTCGCAGTTTCTATCGGTGCTGGCGCTAGGAGTGGCTGCTTCATGTATTTTGCATAACGCGCCGAGTACCAGACCTAAGTAACGAAATGAAAAGTTGACAACATACAAACTGCGGTTCTCACGACCACTGGTGAGTCCACTGGCCAAGATTTTGAGGGGGTTCCCTATAACAGAAATAGTACTCAGCAGAGTTGCGGAGTCGGAGGTAAAATGTCCGACCTTTCCAAAATTACCGACTCCTTAGCATAACATGAAGTTTGGCTGTCAACAATTTTGTAGCAACTAACACTCAATGGAAATCGTGGTACACAGCAAGAATTCCCTGTTTTAATAAAACTTTCAGAAGAAATTGTAACATTTCTACAGGCACGAGTTAGGAATCCGAACTTAGGAGTGCAATGTCAAAAATGATTCAAGTGGACTTCCGGAGTCGGATAAAAAAATCCGACTCCGACTCCATGCAACTCCGCAACCCTGGTACTTCGGCAACTTGAAGAACCACAGCAAATATGAAACTTGATACTCCGCAAAATACTCGTACGTTCATCGCAAAATACTCGTGCGTACACATACAAAATACTCGTATGTATAAGAATAACCTTGTCTTCCAGATGTCCTGCCATCTCAACAACATGTGCGGTGGGACTTTCATCATTGAAAACTACATCGATGTTACTGAAGGTCAAACTACAAAAATCTGTACTACAGTGTGCCACGACACTTGTTTACCTTGACCTTTCTGCGTTTACGAGGATTCAGGTCTTATCGTGCTTTACTGAGATGCTTGGACACGCCATCGAGAAGTTCAACACGCATTTGCACTATAGGGCGGAACACGGCTGAATTTCACAAAATCAGCTTCCCTTACATCTGGAAAACTGTTCTAACTCCGAAACAGAATCATTTTCCCGTACTCCAAACTCTTGCTTTTGATCGTGTTTCGGTGTCACTGTAAACTGCTGCATTCACGCGCACACAGACTCGCCACCGACCTTCAATTCTTCGTCCGGCTTCACGTCGCGGATCGTTGTGAAGAACACCCTGCCGTTTATCGTCCGGGCGTCCAGGTTCTGTTCAGTGGCGTTCGTCGCTGCGCGAACGAAGCACATCCAGTTGCACTTCTCCTGGTCAGAGGTCTGCGAGGCCGTACGCTTGTTTTTGACGTCAAGAACGCAAACGCGCACGTGGGCGTCGGCAGGATTTTTTCCCATGGAGGGGCTAATAGTGGATTTTTCCATGGGATGGCCAGAAGGATTTTTTTCAGGTGGGGGGGCCAACAGTGGTGAAATTCCATTTTTACCAATTCGGAACTATGAGAAAAATTGTTTTTCTACTAAAAAGTTAATGGGAAAATATTAAACTTCAAATCCATGGGGCTAAGGTGCCTCCTACCGACGACCATAAACGCTCGAACACATAAACTGGCGAAACGCGCTGCGCACTTCAGCTTTCACAATAAAAGCGTCGCTTCGGTGGTGTTTGGCACTTGAACATCTGGTGCGACTCTACTAGAAGCCATCAATGAAATATTGCATGCAGCTGTATACGAAAATATAACCCAGTTTTCAGGAATTTTTAATCTATACGCACGATTCAGCTACCGCTCAAAACGCAACGAGAACAAGAAAATAACGTTAAAGCAATGATTAAGTTACAATAGAAAAGCACCAAAAACGCCATATAACAGGGTGCTTTTTTGCTGAAGGGGACCATCAATTTATGTGCCGTCATCCTTTCCAAGCTTGGCCTATTACATATCAACCAGAGAACAGTTAGAGAAGTCGACGAAGCCCTAAAAGTGCTAACCAGCGACTGTCAGCTGCTTAACCATACGATGACCAACGTATTTCTTTACATGACCTGCAGTTTGCTTCGTGAAGGTCGAAATTGATTTACACCAAAGCGATGAATTTGCAACACTTTATGTTGGAAACAGGCTACAAAGTGGCCGGTGTGGCCAGTGGAAACTAAACCCCTTGGCACCAAAGACATGCAAGATTAAAGGATAGCACTTACATCAAAATAACCCGGCTCCGTAGAGTTCGGTTGGTCGCCATCGCTGGCTGGTCCCGACTGCAAAATAATCCTGATTATTATTTTCTCAGCACAATATCCCGGCTGAAGGAGCTCAGTGATCGAAATCTTTACCTTGTACTTCATCGAGAAATAACATGGAATGATATGACGGACGACCGGCGCGTCGAGCGGTCCGAACCTGGTCTTTTCCTTTATGCTGCATTTCGACGTTACGCAGTACTCATCGCCGCTAAGTTTGCCTGCGTGTCAAAGTGCACACGAGAATGCATAGCGCAGAACTATGTTTGCAAAAGGTTGTGTTCGAGACGTGGCATACATTCAAAAGCGCACGGTAGTTCAAAAATTAACCCGAAATGAAATCGACAGTTGAAAGGAAATAGAAAGAGCACTGATGCGAAAATTGCTCTTCCCTGCGAATTTTTCACATTTTGTACGCATCAACAAAAAAACTCATCAGACTGTTTCTTGGGGTTAACAGTCAAGTCAACCTTTTTCCCACATTAAAAGGTGCCCAAAATCTACGTGTGTTGTGGCAGAATCGACGCTACAGTTCAGCAAAATTTCTACTTGAAATTACTTTCCCTGGATTCCAACTGCAAATGATGAGGAATTTACGCCGAATAACAATGAAAGAACATAATGCGACGATTGGACTCCGATGTTTCGCCCGCTAAGGACCACAAACTAGCAATTCACGCAATGCAAACAACACATTTGAATTTTCGGTACGAGGAGAGTTGTGACAGATTGGTCAGTTTGGTACAAAAGCGCCCTTCGCGCACGTAGTTGCAAGGTACACACAGCCATTTGAAGATAGACAATTAGCCAGGAGTAGGCGAACTCCAACAAAACACGAGTGGCCAATATTTGCGGCTTCTTAAATACGGTAACATTTGCGTCGCCTCGTAGCAACGTATTTCTCAAATAAACAGCTGAGTCGCATTACGAGTCACGAGGTCTTTCGATTTGCTCCTTAAATTTTTGTTCTTTTTTGACTTACGTCGGCCGCATTTCAGAACATACTCACTCAACGAGAGCAGGCGAGGCAGCGACGCTTTCGCTTTGCTTTTCCGCCTCTTATCGGACACTGTGACGCAAGAAATGTCGTCATCGTCGTCGTCATCATCATCATCATCATCNTCGTCGTCGTCGTTCTCGCTGGCAACTTCTTTGGCGTCTGCGGCCTTGCGAAAAAAAGTTGCCTGAAGATATTCGAATGACGGCGCAATANCGATTAACCCAACGTCGGTCATCAACAAACCTGCGCAAAACCAGGCGACCATGGAACGAACATGAAACTGCTCTTCGTCTTGCGGGCACTTCCAACCTCTTCGTGTTGCCAGGCAACACGCTTGCGGCCAGGGTATTCTACGGTTTTACAAAACGCTGAAAAATTCATAATAAAATTCTTGCCGAAGCACATCGCAAAACGTAGTAATTAATCAAAAAAAAAAGGGACGAAAAAACGAATGACGTGCGAATTGGAATGCACGAGCAGCACACAACCGTTGAAACGTTATTGTGATAGATGTGGGTACAAAGAAAACGGAATTTTTTGATATTTATCGGCGATTTCAAACGACAGACGCGCAACCTGCTACTGTGTGACAAGATCTTGAGAACCTTCCACTTCCCAGAGCATTCCTGCGTCGCCGCAAAAACAAACAAAAACAAGCGGATCAAAAACACGGAAACTGCGAGATGATGACAGCGCTACGTTGTTTGTCTTATACACCCTTCACACGTCACAAAACCCATCTACGTAGCATGACGTTGCAGGTTTGAGAGCTGCATCGTCATCGTAGGCAATCTCTTTACTTCCGTAATGAAATGGCGAGGTAAGAAAATTAATGGTGGAAACCGAAAACAGGTTCAGCGACAATGAATGTGAATGTTTTTAACGAGTCTTGCCAGCTATAAATGGTTTGACAGAAACCTGTTGATGTGCGTCTGATTGTGTTCACAGATTACGTGACAATAAACAAAAGTTACATACGTCCAAAACACAGCCGCAACCAGTTGATATTATCGGGCCGGTGCAAAATGATTGTAACTTGTTGTTGTATACCTAACAACATGTTTATGAAAATTTCGGGGGGCAATAGCTCGGTTGCCCTCCGTGGTCCCAAAAAGAACAGTGTTGCAACGGCGGCACGCAATGGGCAGGGTACTTTGCGATCGGCAAGCTTTGAAACGGGCCAACTGGCAGAAAACAACGACAAGCCACATGATCTCACGTGTTACGAGGTTGGTTTTCAACCCCACGGAGTTAGTTTGTTTGGAGCAAACAGACACCGGCATCTTTTACTCGTTCTGCACTGTAGTTCGAACGGACCGGTAAGTTCCTCCCAATCGCCAGATTCGAATTCGAACTGCGTAACGATGGGTCCGGTGTGGAACTTTCAATATGGCGGGAGCGAAAAGAGGAACAAGCAAAGGTCAACTGGGTTCAGTTTGCCACAAGAACACACCAAAGGTAGGTAAAAAAAACAGGGAGTTAAAGCAAAAAGCGGGTCGGATATGGCGGCGTATGTCTGCCAATATTCAATTACTAGCAACAAACTTATTTCCCGCGTGCGGTGGATTGCACCCGTACAGACATTCGTGAAGAAGAAAGACTACTTTTCAAGTTTTGCAGCTTTCAGACACGTGTGAAGGAAGGCAATTTTTCAATTTTCAAGCTGCTCTTCGGCGAAACACGTGGTCCACGCTGTCCACAACCATAATAACTTCCCAGCAAAGAAAATCTAACAAGTTCCGTGAATGAAGATAGAGCCAGTCTGAGCGATGCGCAGTGAAGCGCAACCTCCCCTTTCCAGTCGCATCGAATCGAGTTCGTCAGGACGCAGACATTGACAAGTTCCTGTTTCGCGCAACGAAGCGTTTTTACGACGTCCGGTAATGGTTGCTCTTCGCGCAAAACGGCAAAGCCGGCGAGTCCGAAGATTAAGCGAGCGAGTCCAAAGATCGCCGAAGATTAACGAACATCACCGAAGATCATGTGAACTGTATGGAGGGGTCGAGACTCGACGAAGCCTGGAAAAAAACAACAGGCGGTTGAGTCACAGCAAAGTAACACTTCAAGGCACCCGACGTTTCCCGACATTTTAAAGCAACGGAGAAGTTATATTCACCACACGCAAGAAAAAATCAATATTTCGAAAAAGCTCCCTATGCGCACGTCATACACAGAGAAACAGAAAGCACATAATGTAGAAGCACCTCTGGCGAACTTAACGATTTGAAGGAAGTTTCACTGGTCCTTGCAACAACGATAATGTGTTTAAAAAAATGGCAACGGCGTGAGACGAACTTTTGAGAAAACTGAAAAAGTGGACTGAAAATTTTTGCTTTCGAGACAAGAATTAATAAAACTCAGACTGGAGGTATCCTACTTTTTTGCCAGAAACTCAACAATTTACGCTTCTTTTTTCTTAACGTTGAAGCCGAGAGAGAGGACAACAAGTGAGGAGTCGGAGGCTATTTTCTGACGAAGCTAACAAGACCAGATTTTTTTGGTGAAAGACCGAAACTTTTTTAAACACCGAAAAAACTTAAGTAAACTTGGCCATAATGACCGAAAATATAGGCTAGTGAATACTGTTACGACGAGTTTTAATACTATTATCAGACAAACGACCGAAATGTCTCAGCGAAAAAGACCTGTAACAAGCAGCACGCCAAAGCCTAACGAAAACGTTTCCAACACGGCCATTACTAACTTATATTGACTGCATCCATCTACTTAAAATAGCAAACTCATACCGGCCGGACGAAAGGTGACGCAACGATTGTTGTTGGTTCTGTTGCAACCAGCATGTCCGCAAACTGGTTCTGGCCGAACTGCTCGACAATGTCTTGCTCGGCGACAACATGCTGATGGCCGCCATCTTGAAACCCTTCGGCACCTTTTTCGGCCTTCAGCGTCTGCAAGAAACAATATCGTCGTTTCGGTTCGGAGGGTAAACCGAATACTGGAGTATACAGTGTATACCAGGGGTCTCCAAGCTTTTCTTTTCCGGAGGGTCACATAAGCTATTACACAACAGTTCGAGGGCCGGACATCTTACGTAATGTGATTATTTCGGGGTATGTTACATTCTACCAAGTCAACTAATGTTTCGTAAATGTATTATTTTTCATTATTGACAAAATCTCTTTGCGACCGTAAGAAATGGCTTCGCGGGCCGTACCTTGGAGACCCCTGGTATATATGGATATATACAGATCTTGTTAAAAATTCCAGACAAAACGTTACGATATTTCCAACATCACTACAGCACTTGCTGCCAACGCGTTTGAACAGTGTGCCCGGCTAGAGGTTTTCCGTCTGTAGAAGCTTTTGGCGTTTGATTTTTTGCTCAGTCCTTGAGCTATTTTCAAAAATTACTCCGAATAAGGGACGCATTGTGCACGTGCAATCATCAACATATTATTTGCCGATAGTGGGAGATTTTTTCACATGTCAGTTTGGAAGCGTACAACAAACCAAAAGATGCACCTGGAGCAGTCGGAAGTGAAGAATACGGCGAAAAATTCAATTAATACAGATTTTTCCCCAGAATCACACATGCAGGACACAACAATTTCGGCATTTTGCGTTCATAAAGAAAGTCGGCTTTTATAAGGTGCTTTTGACAAGCATACATCAGATATATCGGTAAGATCAGGATATTGCACCTTGCTCAGCCCATACCACCTCCGCACAGAAGCTGTCGCGCCGTTTTGACGCAGCCACAGCTACTGGGCGTTTAAGTTTTTGCCACTTGGGGCGCCTTTCGCAAACAGGTTGTATGACGTGAAAACCGGGACGCACGTCCTTCAACAAACGCTATTCTTGCGTAAACAAACGCTATTCTTGCGTAAAGAGTGGAAATCAGACCTTCAACAACTGGGTTTCGATTCTGAGCGTATCCTTCGTGGATAAAACACCATCTGATTCCTCATGGTGTGCTACGACTCCCAAACCTTTCAGGCCTAACGTCCACTTTTGCGTGACGGCCTCGTCGCTTTCACAGGGTTTTTTCCAGGATAAAAATATAGGCAGAGCAAAGCTTAAACCAGGGCGTGGCATTGTCGAAAAACTTTCCATCCTTCCTTTTAGCCAACACACGGAACACAACCAACTGAACTTGAATTAATGCTGAACGATTTACAATAAACGTATGCTATATTTCTTTAGTCTCGTTTAAGCCACAGGAACCACAGCTCACAAGTTTCTTCTGCCAAGTAACAAGGATTCAGGCGCTGAAGTTGCTGCTGTAAACCTTTCAACACTCTGGGCTTAACCTGGACTTACGCTTATTATGCAACTTTAATTTCACTTTCACTTTTCGATTGTCAACACAATACAAAATTTTTTTTGAGCATTTCGAAGAATTCCTTTTTCACTGATCTTTTCTCATCTAAATCGCCAGTTTCTCGCTGTAACAAGCACTTCTATCGCATTCAGCGCTCTCCCGACACTCCTTCATTCGAATCGGGGTAACGTTCTTGACAACTCCGCTTCCCTGCAGACATCGGCCGTCTACCTCGTTTAACTCTTTCGCGTCCCGTAGTTGCGCCACCATTCGAGAATTAGCTGTGCGGCTTGCTGGGATCAAGCCGTGGTAAGACAACTGTAATATAAGAATAAAAAACCTGGCGCTAGGGCGGGGGTGGGCAAACATTTTCTGCGGAGGGCCACATTGAAAACTTTATTGCTACCGGGGGCCGCATGCATTACATCTACGAGTCGTATACTCGCTTTAAAAACTTTAACAAAAACTTTTTACAGTAGTTAGCACAAAATGAAGGTAGCAATAGTCGCTTCCGGTTGAGTAAAAATGCAGTTTCGAATGAAACGTGTGGCATAAAATCTCGAAAATTCTAACCTAATCGATAAAATTACTCTAGCATAGACTCGGAATATGTACTATCTATATGTACTTGTGGCTGCCCTGCGGGCCGTAGTTTGCCCAACCCTGCGCTAAGGTATAGAATCTTGTGCTAAACGGAAAACTGCATTAATCTGCTATTAAAGAAACATACCCAGTGACCCTTGAAAAACCAGTGAATGAACACAGCGCAGTTTCTTTTTATCGTACAAACTCATTCGGTTACTTTGCAAAGACATGCTTCTACAGTTCTGCAAGTTGTCGATAAGAAACAAAAGTTATCCCATCCCACCTCCACATATAAGCTCTGTACTTTATGCGAGGCACAAGTTCAATCGATTTCTTTGGCTGACATCTGTTCGCATGGTAAGCAGCGCAAGTTAGTGGTATACAAGTTCATTTCACTATCTACTCTGCGTCTATTTTAACTTCTCGATGATTGAAAATTGAGGGGTGACACATCTCAATAGCCTGGCGAAACTTTGAAGTGAAAAATAAGTGGATTTGATGTGAGGCACACATTTCTCCCAGGCAAAAATAGTGAAGTTAAAAAATTATCAAACGTTATGAAGAGGACAGCTAGACAAAGATACAAAAACTTTTCAAATCCGGCAGGTCACTCACGAGGTAGCGGCAAGGACATTCCATTCATTGATAGCGTCAACAAAATTCTACTTACGTCGCGGTATTTTTGAAGATAAACCTTTAGCGGCTCGATGTATGGGTCGAAGCCCAACGTTGCCATCGCAAACAGGATGTCCTCGCCGTTAATTGTCTTGCGTTTTTCCTGAGCGCACCTCTCCGATGCTTCGGATGTGATGAAACTGATGAATTCGGAGACGCACTCCTGCACGCATTCCTTTGCGTCTTTGGCAATCTGCGACAAACAATATTAATTTATGGAAATGACGCGGATAACACCTGTATTGTGGCTGTGACTTCCTTTACGTTCGCTTTCAGAAAATAATAAACTGATTCTTTCACAAAGGCCCGAAAATTGATAAAACGCCCTTTCCAAGGGCACAGACAGAATGGTGCGAAGGTGAAAACACATTTCACTCTGAATTCCCGAAATATCTCTAATCTGTTCTTTACTTTTACCGTAACGAACTGCTTCAGATTTCTTTGAAAATATCGATTATGACACTTCACTGAAGGCTTGGCCGAAGTTATGCTTCATTTCAAAACGTGTTGCTTCTTATATTTAGCATAAGTGTTTTGATTTTTTAAAGGTGAAAGTTAATCCAAAATGCTATCTTTTACTTTTTTACTCTAGACAGATATTTTCATAACTATAAAGCACTACATGGTAGCTTGAAGCATCTTAAAATCAATATTTTNTTAATACAAAAATAAAANGCAAAAGGTATGCTGAATTGTAAAAGTGTAACAATTACATCCACTGAGCTTTGAATTAAACCGAGACACTAGAAAACACAGGTCCTGTCTCATTGCACCAAGTTATCTGCCACATCATGGCATTGCTTTACAGTAATGAGTTTGGTGTTAAGTTTTGATCTGGTGTCATGATAGAACTCAGTTACACCAAGTATCACACATCCTATTTCATGCAAAATTACTGTGATGCGAACACTTATCTGAATGGCATTGTACTAATAATGTTTTGCATGTGATCTCAAATTGCCAGCAGTGTAAGACTTATTCTACATTTCTGTGAAATTGCTAAACAACATTATAGAATCTGATATATAGACCACTGATATCAAACCCAAGTGTACAAGATTACTGAAAAGTTCAGCTGAAGAAAAATCTATGTGAAAAAAATAGAATAAAACTAAACGTGAAATTGCCTTTGCCTAATAAACTGAAAACAAGTTTTAAATCAAAACAACTCAGCCAATTTTTTCACATATGTATACAAATACGCTTGTGTAATCTAGTAAACTTAGAAGAACAAATGACATAACACACCTTCCCATTAGATGGAACAGCATTTTTCATAATCCTGGCAACATTTGCAATTGGAAGATATATATCTTGCTCTCTGAACTGCCCTTTGTTGTTTTCAGATACTAACCTGCAGCAAATACACAAAGAAATTCATCATACTAAGTATTTCCGCAAGGTAATGAGACATACACAATTTTACAATTAAGGTGGCCTATTTACATGTTAAAAATTAATGCCGTTGGAAATTTGTTTAAACAAGGATGGAGAAAAATGAAAGGAAAACACAAAATTAATCAAAAAGCTTCACATGAAAATGAAGTTTTGACAGTTGCATTATAAAGTCATTTGAAAAAGTTGCAATATTTGTGCAGTATACCCACATTTCAATTGTTCAGAAAATTAAAGCCTGTCCATGTTTCCACCAAAATATTTAACAAAAATGCAATGCTAACTTTTTTCAACTTCAACATTCATTCAAGGTCTGAACATACAAATACAGTAGTAAATCTCAATGATGGGAAAAATATCAATGAAACAGTGTTCCCTCTAAGCCGAAAAAAACGGCACTTTCGGCACAGTTTTTGGACCCCAGCCGACAAAAATTTTGAAAATCGGCTCTTCCAAATTTGGACGCAATTTCTTCCACAGGAGAAACTTTCACAAAACAAAATTTCTTTATTTTTTCGAAAATGTGCGCTGCATATTTTCACGATTGAAGCCGTACTCAGGTCACAGCATGGATATACAGCAGTGAGCGGTGAAAAAAAGTTCAGGCGCAGTTTAGAAATTCTCCGCTTGCAAGTGTGCAGTAAAAATGTTCTGGGCGCAATTTCACGATTGATGCGGCCCAAAAATGAAGCTGTTTGCTGTTAAGTTCAGACGCATTTTGGAAGTATTCGCCTGATGAGGTTTATGAAGAAAGTTTTGGGCGCATTTTCACAATTTATGCGTCCAAAAATGAAGCTGTTTCCTGCGAAGTTTAGACGCATTTTGGAAGTTTTCACCTTGCGAGGTATATAACAAAAGTTCTGGGCGCATTATCACGATTTTTGCATCCACAAACGAAGCTGTTTGGCATTTAGTTCAGACGGTTTTTGGAAGTTTTCTCCGTGCAAGTTTCATACAAAAGTTATGGGCGTATTTTCACGATTTATGCGTCCAAAAGCGAAGCTGTTTGCTCTTGACTTCAGACGCATTTTGAACGTTCTCTGCCTGCAAGGTTTACAGAAATAGTTTTGGGCGCATTTTCATGATTTATGTGTCCAAGAATGAAGTTGTTTCCTGCGACGTTCAGACGCATTTCGGAAGTTTTCACCTTGCGAGGTATATAACGAAAGTTCTGGGCGCATTATCATTATTCTTGCGTCTACGAAAGAAGCTGTTTGCCGTGAAGTTCAGACGGGTTTTGGACGTTTTCTCCATGGAGGCTTTATAAAAAATTATGGGAGCATTATCTCGATTTTCGCATCCAAAAATGAAGATGTTTGCTGTTGAGTTCAGACGCATTTCGGACGTTTTCGCCTTATGAGGTTTATGAAGAAAGTTCTTTGCGCATTATCACAATTTTTGCGTCCAAAAACGGAGCTGTTTGCCGTGAAGTTCGGACGCATTTTGAAAGTTCTCCGCTTGCAAGGTTCACAAAAATTTTTTTGGGCGCATTATCACGATTTATGTGTCCAAAAACGAAGTTGTTTGCAGTGAAGTTCAGACGCATTTTGGAAGTTCATTGCCTACAAGTTTTGNAGAAAAGGTTCTGGGCGCATATTCACGATTTTTGTGTCCAAAAATGAAACTGTTTGCCGTGAAGTTCGGACACATTTTGAAAGTTCTCTGCTTGCAAGGTTCACAAAAAAATTTCTGGGCGCATTATCACGATTTATGTGTCCGAAAACGAAGTTGTTTGCAGTGAAGTTCAGACGCATTTTGGAAGTTTTCACTCTACGAGGAATATAAAAAGATCCGGGCGCATTTTCACGATTTATGCGTCCAAAATCGAAGCTGTTTGCCGTGAAGTTGAGACGCATTTTTGAAGTTCTTTGCCTGCAAGTTTTGCAGAAAAGGCTCTGGGCGCATTATCACGATTTATCTGTCCAAAAAAGAAGCTGTTTGCCGTGAAGTTCAGACGCATTTTTGAAGTTCTTTGCCTGCAAGTTTTGCAGAAAAGGCTCTGTACGAATTTTCACAATTTATGTGTCCAAAAACGAAGCTGTTTGCTGTGAAGTTCAGACAGATTTTGGAAGTTTTGTCCATGCAAGCTTTATGAAAAAGTTCTGGGCGCAATTTCACGGTTAATGCGTCCAAAAACGTAACTTTTCGCCGTGATGTTTAGACGCATTTTGGAACTTTTCCGCTTGCAAGGTTTATAGAAAAAGTTATGGGTGAAATTTCACGATTTATGCGTCTAAAAACGAAGCTGTTTGCTATGAAGTTGAGACGCATTTTGGAAGTTTTCTCCGTGCAAGCTTTATAAAACATTCATGGGCGCATTTTCACGCTTTTTGTGCCCACAAACGAAGCAGTTTGCCGTGAAATTCAGACGCATTTTGGAAGTCCTCCGCCTCCAAGGTTTACGGAGAAAGTTCTGTACGAATTTTCACTATTTATACGCCCCAAAACGAAGGTTTTTGCTTTGAAGTTCACACACATTTTGGAAGTTCTCTGCTTGTAAGGTCTACAGAAAAAGTTATGGGTGCATTATCACGATTTATGCATCCAAAAACGAAACCGTTTGCTGCGAAGTTCAGACGCACTTTGGAAGTTCTCTGCCTGCAAGGTTTACAGAAAAAGTCTCGTGGCATAGCTAGTGGGTTAGGAATGTTTGTTTCTTAGGCTATTTCATAATTAACCAACACACTGTTAAGTCAGTCATACTTCAGACAGTATGCTACAAACCATTTTCAGATTTTGGACGCAGAATTTAGCTGCTAGATGCGAAACCAATCTGAAGGAAAAGAGACAGACTAAGTAAAATTCCTTTGTTGTTTGAAAACCGCTTTTATGCTCTTTTCTGGAATACTGTCAAATGGTATATCAGTGCAGTCGTAAAGATTCATGCATCGCAAATCGACTGTTATGAAAAGCAAAGCAGTTGGATGTCAGCCTCACTAGTCTTTGTTCAAGTTTCTACGCTTTATTGATGTTAGTTTGAAAACTTTCAAGTGTGAAATTGTACTTTTTTGAAGGCCAGCAAGTATTTATTAGTGTCGAATTAAGCTGTAGAAGGGGGGCAATAGAGTTTTGGTTGCAATTGGGACAACGTCTGCAGCCAGCAGTGCTGGAGGTGAGAGAGGCTTATTTTTGATGAACATCATTAAAACCAAACAGATTTTATGCAGGACAGTTCGACGCTTCACACATCTACAGTCGACTAAATACATGAAATTCTATTTTTGTTTAAGAACAGATAAAATGTGGGAACTGGATAAATTGATGCAATGTAGCAGCAAAAAACAGCCAGTTGAAAATCTGACAAGCTGATGGAGCTTCACCATGAAAATAACGGCCAAAGAAAACGATATAAACAACACGCANCTTTCCTATAAACATTGGGTTTCTTTCAANAACCGTTGCGCATTGGACTTCAAACGCATGTCAACCACAAACGAAGATTTTGACTCAGGAGAATATTGTATTCCATTTTTTTTATTTATTACATGTGATTTATGATGATTTAGTTTCAGATGAGTCTGTGTACCTCTAGTGCCGTGTCGATTCCGTGATTGCCAGTGATTTGTGCCAAATCTTTTTTGTTTGAAATTAACTTTCTTTAATCGTTTCAGTGCCGGGCATTTCAGCCGATCATGGGCCCACGGTGCAGTTGGTGGATTTGGTTAGGGAAGAGTGGATTGACCCCTTAACCATCAGTATTGTCAGATCCATTTTGACCCGGAATGGTACAGCACCTGACAGGGTTCCAAATTTGGGTTGAATAATTTGTCAATATTTCTGAGGGGTATATGACTTTTCGATCTGGAAACATTTCGGTCATGACATTTCTGTACAAAAACAACCATTAATATTTGTTTATTCAAAATAAATGCTCATATAGGCAGGCGAAATATCACGCTAGCTGGTGCTTTACAAACTCCCTTTGATGTTGCAGCGAATTGACAAAACAGTCTGACAGATTAAATTTAACGTTAGTCGGCATTATACCAAATTGATTTAAGCATGTTTGCACTAAACTTAACATGAAAATCCTGTGTTGATGCTGATTAACTGTTGAATTACAATTGCAATTTTTTTAAATAAACTTTTTGTTGATTCAAGTACGTTTGCAATAAAACGTTAGCATGTAAGATTTCATCGTCTGACCAAAATATCTCGAGACCAAAACGACCAATACCGGAAAGCACCGTGATCGAAACAGCTCAGACTGAATNGGCCTGACCGAAATTTCTTGTTTCGAAACTTCTAGTTTAAGTAAAGAAATTGTGCAGTATCATCAGATCATCAGCCTGATTCAATTGTATTGTTGGTTTAGAGCAGTGATTTTCAACCTGGGGGTCGTGAACCATTTTCGGAGGCTAACGGTAGATATTTTATGTACAGAGCTGTATTGCATTTGCTTTATTCAAGTTTTAAATTGGGGTTGTTGGGTAAGAGTGGGTTGCAGTAATGGGTCGCGGTACAAGAAGTTGAAAACAACTGGTTTAGTGCGACAGTAAGCAACGTACAACAAAGACAAGAACAGCCTTTCAGGACCGTATGAGGGCAACCACTGTCTGAGAGAAAAGGTTCACATTTGGCTAGGAAGTTTGCATGCAGCTGATTTCATTTATTACCTTTGTGATGACTGTTTTTTTCGTTTGTTTATCAGAAAATGATGCGTGTGTACATGTTGGAAAAAGTGAAGACAATTTTTTATTTTTTTTGGTCATTCATCAAAATTGGTTAATGAAACGTTTTTCGGTAAAAATGGACGCATTTTAGGAAAATTTACAAAGGGCGCCTAAGTTTCTTTTGATCTTGACGGCACTTTTTGGACACCA
>JGI24158J21664_10001136_pt1 | contig 28684 bp, 16 predicted proteins | sample Ectturendosymbi3_FD_21664 | JGI IMG/M metagenome (IMG submission 21664) | reverse complement strand
TTTAGAGAATTTTTATTGAGATTATTAATTCTTGTGGCCCGCGAAGGGTTTCTGAAAGACAAATGTGGCCCACGAGCCAAAAAGTGTGAGCACCACTACCCTAGGGCTACATGTACCCCAGGTTGGGAACCCCTGGCGTAACACGAGCACCATATTCTATCGGTATCCTTACTCTGGAAAACTGGTAACCTGTCAGCAGCAATTTGCTCAACTGCATCACGTTGTCCTGAAGCATCGTGGATACATACAGGGATGTAGGCGTGAGTGCAAGCGCAGTGCCGATGTGACGTAACAAACTCATACTGTAAACTCTTCTGGAATTTTTACTGCCGACATCGACTTTTTCCGTTGTGTGATTTTATAGTACAGTAATGATAGGCTATGGCAGTATGTAAGACAAAGCTAAATAACTTACAAGCAAGGAAAGAATTGTAGAAATGAAATGATCGCGATAATACATGAAACCTTTAGGAATGCAAGTGTGACGCGGCCACCCCAGCCCCGCTACACGACCAATTGAGTTCCGTCAAGGGGTGGTCGTGCTAGCGGGGTTCCACTGTATACACATATCCAAATGACATTTTTGAGGAACATAAAATTTTCTTTAAAAATTATTTTCTGAAAAATCAGCTTTCCATACCAGATTCCCGACCAAAATCACACCAACATAACCTTAAAAGTAACTTAACCAAATTTTAACCTTACCTACCATAATAGCCCAGTTTGACATGTCCTAAATTGATATTGTAAAAATAATAATTGTACTCATTGCAATTCAGTATTTAATTTCCTGTTCACAATCAATGACAAATAAGTAAGACTATTAGTAAGAACAAGAACATACACTCGCTTATCAGTAACTGTTGTGAAACTCACGTTCATTTATTACTTATGGTTTTACGTTCATTCATAAGACGTAACACTACTGAATTGTTTTTATTTTTCCACTGCACTTAAAATATAAAATGGCACTCAACAAAATTCTTAACTAAAAGCACATCTCACGACTTACTAAAGTCGTAAATCCAATGAGTCATTGAGTTTAACGTGAGAGAGCTTATAGTTACTTGAACGAAATGTAAACAGAACTAAGACATGCTTGATACAGTTTAATTCTTATTCAGTTAACGTTTTAAGTAACTCCACATCTGCCGACATTACTTTTTATTATTGCGTTTATTCTGTTTTAAGTCATTCATCAAGAATTGTACGAAATAGTAGCGATTCACATAAAAGTAGTATGCACCAAAATGCCCAAACTTGCATCTTGGAAGTAAATAGTACCAGAATTGGTATTAAACTACCATTTGACATTGTATATAGTGTATGGTCTTCACTCCCACACGCAACGCGCTAGACTTCAAACATGCATTGCAGTAACAAAGAACACACAGATACATGAAAGTGCACGAAGATATATACAATATATGTGGCGTATATACCAACTCTGGCAGTCCTGCCTTATAACACCACTATTGATTATCCTAAGCTAAAATATGATTATGCAGGACCGATGTTCAAATGACGTCGATATCACATGCACATCGGAAACCAAAATAAGACAAGCAGATGGAATACGTTAATTTTTTAGACCTTAGAGTACTAACTTGTTAGAGAGTGTCGGTCAGACCACACGTCAAAAATCAACTACTTCTATGTCAACGAAACAATTTCAATGAGTGAGCACAGAGCGCCTACTTATTAGTTCCAATTGGCGATGGTATCTATTACAGCGTTTTGTGTATTGTTCACATATTACTGTTTTTTACAAACTTAGGGATTGGGGGCCCCCTAAATGTTGGGGGCCCCTGGCTGTAGCCGAGTCAGCACCCTCTTTAATCCGCCACTGCTTGTGAGTCAGAAAAAGGGACTGGATCAACTTAGGTGACGCCAGTTCCGTAACTTTGATGACATGATACATGAGAGAGCAGGATTGTACCCAGGCCCGTAACCAGCTTGGGGTGGAGAAGAGTTTTCTGAGAGAGGCCCAAATGTTTCAATCAATCTAGAGTTTTTTCTCTCCAGTCTGCCGCTAAGGTCCAGTTCTGCTTTACTTTTTAATGTAGTTTCGGAGAAGCTCCTTATGCGTTGCGAGTCTTTCTCTTGTCCGAGATCAGATCTATCCCTGAATCAGTAGAATAATTATATTGGAATTAACAGAGGGCCACAACAGTTTTGCTACTCTAGTGAACCATTTTACCACAGATTGAGAAGCAAAAGTTAAAAATTAGGCCTTTCAAAAATTGTCTTCAAGTATTTGTCAACAAATACGAGACTACTTTTAGTATCCCTTTCCTGGTTAAACAAAACCTCCTTTAAAAATTGTCTTTTTGAAAGTCAAAAATTGTCTTTTTTTTATATTTGCGATTAGGATAAATTTTTATATATTATGTATATAATTATGATGTAAAAATTTAATCCACGCAGTAAATTTTTCCCAATTGTCAATGTAGTTAGTTCAACAAACCCAATGGCTCAAAAAGTCCCTGTTTTTGTTTTTGCAATTTGGCATGAAAACAAGAAGCACATTGGTCAACAACAACTGTTCCGCAAAGAATATTTTACACTTTTGTCTATTTTGAATATGTCACATAACCGCAAAAATAAGGCTTGAAAGAGAGTGCCAAGTCAAGCATTAAGTTTTTATTCTGACGTCCTACACAAATTTCGCTGTAAAACCCCAGAATTTCACTTGGTTTAAAAGTAACGACTGGTGTCGATGAAACTTATTTTTAGAAATCGATCATTTGATTGAAACAAGTATTTGTCATTGTCACAAATCACGTCTCCTTTTCACTATTCATGGTGCAGAAGCATGACCACAGTTTTAGCGAAGTACTCCTTATGTGTTTATCGGGTTGTAGCTCAAGTTATTCACGTTATTTTAACCGCGGGTTGCCACGTGTTTTGTATAAAAATCATGGCAAAAACGGCACCGTATTTGCAAAAGTTGAAGGGCAGGAAAGATTAAAAAGCATTTGCGTGTCTTTGGGTTCCTCAAACCTGTATATGTCAACAACTTGGATCGCCCTTAGAGGGAACTAATGTAAGTGCCTATAGCAGCGGTTGCCAAAGTATGGGTCGCGAAGGGTCAAAAATGGGTCGCGTCGAGGCGATCCAAAACTGAACTGTGTATTTTCAACGTCACCTGCTTGTCTGTGCCTCTCTGCAGTGTATAGGTACTTGAGAAAAGAGTAAATTTCTAACTTTGAAATCGAACTTAGCAACTTACTGCCAAAAGTCACCCATACAATCAATATATTTTTATACGATGCTTGCGTCTTGGATCGCCGGGTGTCCACCAAACTCAGATTTAGGCTGCCCTAAAAAAGTTTAGGAACCGCTGGCCTATAGGATCATTAGTTGTCAAACGTGGGGTCAATTTGGAAGCATGCATTCTGACTGCGTAGAGTGTTAAGAAGAAAACTACAGTACGAGTGTGTAATAGAAAGCGGTGCTTACTATAGCGTGAGGTCTACCTCCAGTTAGTGCTATAGCCTTAGGTCTGCCGATGCATTATCCATTCATATATTTATTTTTTTTCATTCACACTTAATTTGTACATGTGCTATGATTTCTAATTGCATTAATATTAAAGGAAGAAAGGTAAAAGTAAACATGTCATCATATATTTCCATACATTTATTCTAGCGATACACACTTCGTACATCTTCTAAGAATGGCACAAATAGACAATTGAAATTGTTTTTAATCACATTCCAGTAAAAATGATCAGGGATGGGTGTTTCAATGTTGAATGGAAACTGACCAATAAGGTCACGCGGTAGACCTCAGGCTGCACCTGGGCAGTGGACAGGCGACATATGGCGATAGATCTCACGCTATGGTAGCACATAAAAACGATAGAGCCTGCAGTTTTTTCCGAAGCATCAAAAACGCTTGGACCACTATGGTGATGGCGATGCACGCTTTTGTAGTGTTGCAACAATAGAGATCAGAACTACAAGTGTTGCCGTACAAAATCCTCAAGAAAACCTCAATCTTAGTGTATATGAGCGAATAAGAAGCTATAGAGAAAAAAAAACTTATTTCAGTACTCAGTAAAACGTGTCCACTGAAGTTACGAAACCACCACAAACTAAAAGCATGACAATGTTCTACTTCAGCAGTGATCATAGGCGTACGACAAAGGGGTTCTGGAAAAAGGAACGCCCCTCTAGCACTGCAAAATTGTGAAAACCAGGCGAACAACAGCAACATTTGAATTTTCAGGGCAATAGAAAAAAATACGAGAAGCAAGATCGGGAGGCTTGTTGTGTTGTGAAACATTAAAAATTTTGTGCAACAACCTATCAAAATTTTTGGCAGTTTCCGTCAGGCTTGTCCATGGGATATTCACATGCCATGAAAACTTGTGACTGCCCGCCCAGCATGGGATTAACCTGAAGGTAATAACACAAAGTTCATTATATCATGTTCATGTCTATTATCTAGCTTCTACAGAGCCGTAGCTAAAACGCCCTATTCCCGCAATTAGGGGCAATGAAAATTGGGTGAACCTTTTTTGAGTTGTCACCTGAACAGGACCCAAAACCTAACTTTCGAGTGCTTCGCATCACTACCGTAGTATCGTATGGCACTGAGCATTTGCGTCTAACAGTTACTGTGCTGTGAGCATACCATAATGATATTCAACATCACAAAATTCCTGGTATGACGTCAAAATTACTGTCTATGAGACAAGGGACAAATTTCAAGTCCACTGTCCCATTCCCATGGACAAGCCTGGTTCTGTTTCATTTCACCCTGTGTACGCCCATTTGCACAAAGAGCTGCATTTTCTGCATAAGGTGTGTCACCCGATTAGGCTGTTGTGTCAATTGCTGTTAAGCAGGTTACCTGACCCTACACACGCGAGTCTGTAAACGCGGCAATCTTACATTACACATGTTAAATGAATAAGTCTTGTGTCGTATCCGATGCAAGGTATAGTAAAGTTATCTGCAATTGATCCAAAATCCCAACAGTATACTTTTTTAGTGTGGAACCAAAAAAACTTCTTTGCTCCTTTCTGTCGGGCAGGGGCGGATAAAGCCAGTAAGTTTAGGGGGGGCGATTTCAGTAATATTTGGCAGTCAAGTCTCATTATGGTTTCACTACTGTAAAAAAGATGAGGTATACTTCACAACACTGCTGTGACAAAACAGTGGACGGTAAAATTGCCTTATATCGCGAACGCTGCTTTCTTTCCGAATTGTACAAATTCATTGTGAAAAATGTTGCTTTCCCAATCGCCCCCCCCTCTGGATCCTCCCCTGCTGTCGAGTTAAGCGTGTTCGGTTAGTAGGCAGCTTACATCCTTGTGTATACCTCCAAACACCCTGCTCAAAGTCACTGTTTAATAAGGGTTTCCATAATGAGTGCTTGCGTGGTCGGACTTTACGCTTGATTTAATCGACCAACAGCGGAAAAGTTTGATTGGAGTAAAAACGAAATTTATTGGCTGCAACCAACCTAGGATAAACCGTTTTTTTTTGAGTACGTAATACCGCGTACAACACAGATACTGAAAAGATCTTAAAGAAACGCTTGGATTCGATTGAGCCCCACTTCATAAGGCCCTCTTTCCACAAAGGAGAAAATATTTTTAGTGATGCCTTAGTGAAAATTCTACATCATTTTTTTGACAAATATTCATAACATGAGAAACGAACGTGTGTAACAAATCTCCTTACACTATGGGCAGTTATAACTGTACCCAGCAGGTGTGGTTGTCTGGAATAGTAATAAACACCAAGGTGTCATCTGGGCTATTTTGTATTACTAACTAACATAGTTCCTGTATTGTATAAAGTTTGTTATTCCGCTTTTGGAAGCGTATCAAGCTTTACACAACACTGAAGAGTTTTGCAAAATTCACTACAAAAATAGTGACAGCAACACAAGCTTATGGTGGGATACTTTCTCACAGTAAGTTCATCAAATCGCTCTGGAAATCCAATGAATTGCTCTATTGCCTGTATTTAAACAATCATCAAGTCAACCTAACTGACACGTGCCTTATCTTTACCAGTGCGCTAAAACGTTTCCGAATCGACTCGTGTCAAATTACGGCCGGATTGTTTTCAGTTGTTAGGTTTTGCGTGGCAAAAGCAACAAAAACGTTTTTCTGTTGACAAGCTCAGTAGGTCCCCTTATCGGCCAGAATTCTGATAGGAAATTCCCTTTCATTGTAAAATGCTCTTGCCTCCTGGCTTCATGCTCTGCAACTTTACTTGCGTGAAACACAACTGCGCCTATTTGTTCGCTTAAATTCGATAAAGCGGGTGCTCCAATCACCCTGCTGCAGACACCACTGATTTAACACAAGCAGCTGTAGCTTAACTGTTTCAACCCATTGTCTCTAAAGTTTCTGTATTTAAAGCACTGCGTTGATGTGTTTTCCATTAGTATTTGGTTTTCATCCAGTGACTTTTGGTTGTTGGAAAATATGGCATTTCCAAGAATGATTTTCCTGTAGGAAGCTCATGCGCTAAAGGCTTTGTGGTGAAGTAAAGACTTATATATTGCAAAAACACTTTCAGTGAATTACAAAGAAAATGTCTGCACAGAGAATTCGCATTTATAGCTTATGATGTGGTATAATACTAAAGCGAATTTCCCCAAATGTTAGAATGAAGATGAAATACTTTTCCGTGTATTTTGTCACAACCCTACGCAAAACTACGAACTGTGCTAAGTTTTTGCAAAAGCTGGCAATATTTTTGAACCGCATTCGCCGTAAATCATCATTTTTTCTGCGTTCACTTCTTTTTTCTTTCATCCTTTCTCATGAAAAGAAAATTTGAACTTTCTCGAGAACTTTTGCTTGGCGTATCAAGTTTCTGATAATCGTAATGATGCAGATGAAAAAGTCTTTTATTGAAGAGAAACGCGTTGATAAAGTACATATTTCATTGCAACGTACCGCAAATGCATGTTCGCGCCAAGCCAGAAGTACAAAGAACTTTTTGCTCTATGATTCCAGGGCTGTTTGATGAATAGGCAAAACGTTTCAGAAAATGTTAAGCAGCGAAATTGATGGCAGAACATGGATTTTTGTTGCATAAATAGTTGAACACAGATAAATCTTCAAAAACCAAGGTAATTATTTTTAAGTCCTGGGGAGTCGTACTTTTGAATTCCAGACTTGATTGATACTGCTTCTTATAAATTGCGTCTTCTTGACAGAATGTTATTATGTTTCGCTGTGTTAGTGCTTGCAACTCTTGTTATGACATGTAGTGGTAAATGGATCCTTGTACCCTTTTACAGTTTCAAAAATGGGTGGATTTTAGTGCTGGAGTCGATTGTAGTTTTGGCTTTGGATGGAATCGGTGCTGGGATCAGCAATAACAAATTTCGTCAACAGTTTCGATTATTTGTTGTTTAGAGTAAAGAACCAAATAGCAAAGCCCACACGTAAGAGCAGATATCTGGAGAAGCCATCGCTTGCATTTTCCCGGTTTTGCTAATATCTTGGTATAGGCTATTCACATATGCTCAAATTTTTAGCGCGTGTACTGTTTTCATACGTGGAGGGAACTTGTTTTTTTTTTTTTTGCTAAGCAGTTATAACATGCATTGCTGTTGTGAAAACTGAGGTATTACTATTGACCCTAAATGCTGACATATTGCTTTATATCAACTACGTATGTCAATTTTCGATTTGTAGACAAGCAATTATTTGCTGACATGTGCCGGTTTGAGCCAGTTTTTCATAAAAAAAGCCACTTATCATAAAAAGTCATTNACTTTTCCCTTGCTCTTTCAGCCGGGAGCCCCAAGGTTATTTTTGGTCGTTATTCCGTTTGTTTCCACTACGCTGTGTACCTCTAAACACNACCAAATTCAATACCGACTTGGCGGAAGGCATTGCGGCTTAAACAAAAACGTCGAGGCGCTGTGTCGCGATTGCAAACACAATAGTGCGGTCCTAGTGTAAAACACATTGTGGGTGGAATTTCCAGGCCGAAACCCAACCCATTACAAACTTGTCCTATTCAACGGGTGAAGTCTCGTATTGAAAGGGACAACAGACCTGTTTGTTGTGAACCGCCCAACTACATAAGCAGGCTTGTTAAGCGAAACGCGATAGTTTATGGTTGGACTGCGTCGTTCAGCTGAAACAAAGCCGAAAGGAACGCTCAATCAGCTAACTACAGAGATCACCTCAACCTCGGAAATAAAGTTTCAAAACCGACGTTTGAAACTTACGGTTGATTGCTGTGAGATCAGACCTGTTACTTATCTGTTCTGCAGCACTGCTTCTCAATGTGTCGCGGTCATTGAAAGAAACTCATCCCGATTAAAACACGCTGTTTCATGCGAATAAAAGTAGCCATCATTCAGATTCAACACGCCGTAGTAGTCACAACAATTAACGGTCACAGCCGCTAAATACTTAAACAAGCATGACCTTATGCAGGACTCAATAAGATATTCGAATGGCTAATTTTATTTGAAAAACAATCCGCATCGTTGTTAAAATCAGTCAAGAGCTGTGCCGTATAATCTTACGAATAATACTCTGCCGGTCTTTACGTCCCGACTGTGACCCAAAGTGGTAGTTTCAAACACGTTTGCAGTTTCTTCAAAGCTGGATTAGTCTGAAATTTGGAGGCAAAATTAGTGATCTACCTATGATATGAGCACAAACACTTTATCTTCCGTTTTAAAAGATCGTAGGACTGCTTACACCCATGAATACGTACTGCTTTTACCCGGCGATAGCGTACTGGTTATCGACTACATTCGTCTGACTGCAATATCCATCAGTCTTTCCACATCATCTGACGGTTGTTGCGACAGATTTATCGATCAATGTTGTCTTCGTTGCTTGCCCTTACCTGCAACGATGAATTCGAATGAGTAAATTTAGGAAATTTTGAAGCTATCACAACATATTGATTTTGACCCAAAACAAGTTAGTCTCACTGCAAGTGGCGAAAGACTTCCCAAACCTTGGCACACAACTTTTTTCAAACTTAGCGGGAAAAAGACGCAGTTTCATCAGAGGTGTACACCCTGGCTTCTGTGAAAACGATGCATGCATCTGAAAGTTGTTCCCGGCGCTGTGTATTGGGAAGAGGGTGTCGTGGTAGCTTTGTGTCTGTTTGTTTGTTTTTGGAGAAAGGTGTACCCAACCAACATGGCAAGGAACAACTCCTGAATGATTCCGTTGAGACGCGTGACTCAAGAACTCCGGTATTCCAGAAAATTTATCAAGTTACCAGAACGGTCAGACTTGCGGCAGAAATACGCGTTCTCAGGAAATCGCAATAAAAACTGTTCAAAGAGGACGACATTTACGAATTCACCGCGGGTGTGGGTCAGGTAGCACAATCCATTTCTGTTCGAAATCCGACACCAATGATTCATTAAGCTACTCGGACAAGCGAACTAAACAGCACGGATAAGACCAGCCACCTGTTAGCACAAGACAAGCGCGTGACTTAGTCGACTGCCATATTACGCCAGTGAGTAATTGTTATATTTGTTCTGGACTTTAAATCGTTTGATTTGCTTCGTTATTCTATGGGCAGGGTATGATTGTTAAGTAAGGATATTTTCGGCTCATTCTGATGCCACACGTGATATCGATACCACGTCTGTTGGTCAGTGCAAGGGCGAGGCCAGATTTGACACGCGATTCCTGCTCTTAAATGTTTACCATATTTAAACAAAACATTGTTTTCAAATAAAACACGCTAGCTGATCTAAGAGTGAAAGAGTACATTTTTGTTTTGGCTTAGGATCACGTGGGCTATAGGTTGGCAGCTGCAAATATTTCTGTTGTGCGCTTAATTGCTCCTTTCGCTTCTCAAGAGTTGCTGGCTCCGATTCGACAGTATTGGTTGCTGAAAATTGGCAAGCATGGCATTGTTTACTTCACGTCCGGCGGAAAGTTGATGAAAAGTTTGCTGGGACTGCTCATGGCCTCAGTGAGCTTACTTCACCTAAAACCAAGATTTAAATCAGACGTCACGACCACACGCGAGCGAGCTTTGATTACGTAAGCGATTGGACAAGCAATTATCCAATTAGCAACTTCCCACCCAAGAACTGATGCTGCTGCCACAGAGTGAGGTCCACAGGCTAGCGTTAGTCAACATTGCCGCTCACTGGTTCACGCATCCACAAAATGTTGTTCCGTACTTTCTCGCCTTCCGATGAACAACAAAAATAACAACAGACTACAGTGTGATAGTTGATGCTTCAGCACTGAGGTAGGCCGGCGAAAGACAAGGACCCTATTTTGACAAATATTTGAGTAACGTAATCTCGTTTTGCCCGCTCTTTGCAACTAATCCGACCCGCTCGCAATTCATTCGATGAAAATCTATCCCCCCTGCGCGAGCCACTGTTTATTCTGCAGTTGACAGGGAGCATTTCGTCATGGGCGCTGCTATCGAGATCGGCTGAATCCGCTTCTGCTCTGGAGTGAGATCGATTGATGGCTGGCTCGCGAAGTTCTCTTGTTTGCCGAGGAGGCGGCGCCGGTCCCAGGCACTGTGCAAGGTTTCCGTCTACTCGCTGCGGCGCGTCAAACTGCCCGAAAAATGTGGATCTGCAAGCGTCGCGTCTCCGTTTTCTTAATCATGAACCCCTTCAATTTCGTTGCCAGTTGATTTCAGTTCGTGAGGTTACTTGCTATGTGTAAGGTACAAAGAGATCACAGGCAAATAGGCAAAAGTTTTTGTTTCCGTTAGTGGTTGTTTAGGCTTTATGAAAAAATAACAACTATACAGACAATTGTCACAGGTGAAAAAAACAGTGCAATTAAGGAAGCCACTGGCTACTGCCAACTTGCCTTGATACTCCTGCCATGAGCAATATTCTGGTAATTTCTGTTTTAGTTCACCATCTCAAACACGACACGATGCACTGAATTGTTCAACTGCTTCTTTAAAAATAAAGAAAACTGATAAATACCTGTTGTGCGGCTAATGGTGAAGAAGAACTCAATGATAATAATTGCTAGTTTTCTTCTTTAATGGTCCTGCAAAAATTTTTCGAGGCAAATTTTGTTTTCCCATCCTCAGTGTTTCATTCCTTTGTCTTCACGTGTCGGTCGCTTCGTTTTGTTCTGTTTGTTTGGAACTGACAGTGGCACTGGCAGATGTACTGACCAACCGTTATATTGTCATCTGTCTTTGCCTCATCCAAAGAGTGATCTCAAATGTAAACTTTGCGGAGGAAACTAATTTTTCAATTTCACTGTGATAAAATGTCGCAACATTTATTATGGCTGCATTAGAATTATTTGAATCGTACAGTGTTTTTTATTTTGATTCTGCATTTGGCTTATGAAATGAGTTTCACGCCTTTGAATAACTTGACGAAACTTGTACACTTTTCAGATTAGTGTTAACCTTTTTCTTTCAAAGGCTATTTAAAAAATGTTGTTTTAGCTTATGCTCTAGCCAATCTCGTTATCTTGCGGTAAGCTCATTAACTGTGGCGTTGGTAAATCTATACACTTGGATTTTTTCTTTTATCATATTCTGTTTGTCATTTTCGGCATTGTAATAATCATATTTTCGACCCAAAGCAAAGAGTAAATTAAAAGAATTCCAGTTGTGAGATTGGCGAATCGGTCGACACCGGTTTTACCCCTTTTGAATGGGGTTAAAACGTTGGGTGATGGCCACCCCTGGCATTACTCTATCAATTTTGTTTCGTCGGTAACGTTTTACCATGGCATAGAAACTTACATCGGAAAAAGAGTTCCTTGCCAACATTTTCGCAATTTACGGGACGCACAAGCTCGAAACTCAGAAGCGTTTCAGCATTGAAAAGAAGTGGGCGAAATCATGTCGCACAGCAAACGAAGACAAGCTGACTAATGTTCTCAGGTGTGTAAGAAGTTCTCATGAAGTGCTGTGATGACAACTGCACTCAGGCTCCTCGGCTGGAGACAGCCTATAGGCGGTTTCGTAGGCGCTCGTGACAAACGCTTTTTTCCGCGCAGCCTCTTTCTTACGTCCCGTCTCAGGAACTTTTTTCTGACCGAGCAACCTGGATTAATTCTTGCGGCGGGTGCGGCGACAACGCGCAAACGTAACTCGATCCTCTGCAATCGACTTGTTGACCATTCGCATCACGCGTTATCCAGCGGTAGCTGTTCATGCCGACGGCAAAGCTTTGCGGACTGGATTGAAGAGTCACTGGGACACGTTTGCCCGGACACCTCCAACTCTTCATAAATTTGATACCTGTGAGAAGTGACGTAAGGTTGGAAGTTTATAACGATGTACATCATCGGCGAGCTCTGTTCATCAGTTCGCCCAAACGAGGCCAACGCATGTGCACTAAGCAAAGCAAGTTTCGTGTGCCGAGTGGAACGAACAGTCGATGCATGCGCCTTTTTTGACAAAGTAGAAAAATTTTGATTCTTTTAAAATAACATTTCCTCTGATCAATTTTGGCCAATGCTCCCGAAATCAGTGATGGTTAGTTTTCTCAAATCCTGTTGTGGGTAAAAAAACGCGCATTCTGTATATTTTCACCTCGTTACGTGTTAAAAGCTATACATGACAGAACTTCCTTCTGCTTCGGAGCTATACATGACAGGTTTCACACTAGAGTCAGTTTTTGATAAAGAACTCACATTGAAAACGAAAATATTTTTGCTTGCAATTGTGGTGCACAGCTTCGTCGCCTTATCTATTACTCAGAATGAATTCTTATCAAGCATTCGACCATTCACGCGATTGCTATTCAAGCGCTGAACCACAAAAAGTAAAGTGTCGACTTGATAAAAAAAGAAAAAAGGACAACGTGGTAGTCACTGCGCTTCAAGTTTGAAAGCATTCACTTANGTGGAGTTGCCAAAGTTGTATTTTAGATTTTGCGATGAGTAATGTTTCTACTTCCATTATTTTGTATTAGAACTTTCAANCTGGGAAATAACTTTTTTGGAAAATTTTTTCTCAGGATAAACACATAAAATTTCCCACATATTTTACTGCTTTACTCACGAAACAGCGAAAAACGAAGTCCCCTTACAAGAAAAATTAATGAGCATTATCTTCATTGTTAAGCCTATCTCCTGTATCGACTGCAAATGTATTATTTTATTTTCAACTGAATGTACTGACCGCACTTAAGTAATTTGTTCATCCAGTGATAACCAAAATATGGTCGCATAACCAACCACCATATTGATTTTCCCTTGCCGTGCCAGGTGCTTTGCAACAATCCGTAACAAAACCGCCTTTGTTCAGCTTCGTTGACATTATCCTCGTGCAGTGGTGCGAAGACAACCATCATAAAAAACTAAGTTTTACGAATTTCCGCTTGTGATAACTTGTGGCTGGAAATCCAACTCTTCGTTCTTTTCATTTTTATGATGCATCAAGCCCCAAAATTGTTTTGTCTGCAGCTGGCAAAAGTTTACTGTAAAAAACTTGCTGTTGTTCAGACTGCTGGAAAGATGCGCTTCCATTTTGGTTCTTGCGTATACGCGTTTGATCATATCTTTGAAAGTTTGTCGCTTTTGTTTAGTACTCTATTTTTTTGCCTGTAAATAAAATCACTACTTTCACCTGAACGCCAGCAGGTTTGTGATATCAACTGTTTACCATTGTGCGTCTGACTCTTCGTACACACATTGTTTTAAAGCAGCGCTGGCCAATGAGTATGAACCAATAGGCTGATTGAATTTCTTGGTAAACATGTTCATCAGTGCACAGCTTTACATTTCTCCGAATTCTGATGTTTTCAATGTAAAAGATGTTAAAGGTTTTTCCCATTATGTTGATACTTTGCACGACTTTCCATTATTTCGCAGCCATGGTTGTAATAGTTTTTTGATGCATTAGATTTTACATTTAATAGGTCTTCGTTTATATTTGTTAGATTCGACAGGATTTATTTCGAAAAACCACGTTTAGCTAAAAGGTTGCTAATTCCATGAGAAATTGTCACTTCGATTTCCCGCCTTTTTCCTGATTTGAGAAAACATTCAACAGTCTGTTGCTTTTTCACGCGTGTTTCTTTGACCAGGTTAATTACGCCCGACTATCTCAAAAACTCGCCCCTGCGTCGGATGCCGTTACGAGCGCCGTTCAGTGGGACTTCTGGGGTGAAGTAATAACGATGACACGACATGCCAAGATCCAGAGGAAAGAAGGCACATATGTTGAATTCTCTTCTTATACTTCAACAAGGGTAAGTGATTCCTGGGTTTAGTTGCCCCTGACCGTTCCACGGGGCAGTCGAAGCTTACTTCGTTGTATTAAATGTAAAGGAAAAAGTTGTACAGCATTGCACAGAAGACACTGTAAATATTTTTAACAGATGGTATAACAAAGCCGCTTTTATAAAAATAATTTTTCAACGATAAGCTGTGAAAACGTTTCGTAATCATTTTCAATTATGAGTAAACAAAAAATGGCAATCTTAGGAAAAATTTGTTATTTGACATGATAATTTTTTTACAGTGTTGGTGCATTTTTTGCATTAATCGCTTTGATGCTGCTACTGCTCGTTGTTCTTGAGTGTTAAATATCCATATGAAAAGTATGAACAGCACAGAAATCACACAAATGTATCGTTCATTACAGGTTCATTGAGGCATAGATTGAACGTATTGACGCGCGTTCGCTTATGTCGCTATTTGACTCCCAATAGTCTTTTGTCATCGCTTGCTTGATTGAACCGATTAAAGTCAGGTCTTTGAAACTGTTCCTGAGCAGAGAAAACGGAAAAAAATTCCCGATGATTAATATGCAAACAGCTCCCACCCAAGGACCGCCAGTAACCTTCAGTTCTCCACTGCAGAGCACAGGAATGGTCTCAATGATGCCAACCCCGAATGGAAACAGTAAGTGTTTTTTCAAGTGGTTGCTTTGCTTGTAGTATTTTAATGTGTGATTATCAAACAAAATATCTTTCTCCCACTGTATCTGTCACACATAATTTAGTTCTTTTATAGACATAGGCTTGTTTTGAAAGTGGATGCGCGAGTTTGGGATTATCGATCGTCGTACGTTTGATCGTGTAGTCAGAAAGTGATAATGGTTTGTGGCATTTCGGTTAAACATTAAGGACTGCTTGTTCACGAAACCAGAATTAACCAACATAAAACAGGTTGCTTATGGCTATTAAAAAAATGATGAGCTGCAAACAGAAACAAAGTTTTGCGGAAGCCCGAAATGAATTTAGATTTCAAAGCTTGTGAAAAAGATTCTTAGTGACAAAATAAATCTTATCTAAAGTATTCACAACTATAGTGAATTTCTGGCGTTGCTCAATCTGATAAATCTTAGCAGGAAAATGACAACCATTTACAAAATGTCAGAATATAATTTTAAACAAGTGAATATTTCGTAGTTGCTATGTACTATTCTAGTGTCCAAGAAATTACAAACGTTTGACTGTATCTCAAAAGTTTCGGGTGACATACAAAAAATTTGCTGCTAGCGAAGACCAAGGACCTGAAATTTTGTAAAGAAATTTGTTGCAGATCTGTTTGTCCCGGCACCTTTAATTTTACACGTAAAGCTCTTTACGTCTTTCATCTCACAGAGCAATCGAAACTACAGCGACCTGCAATGAACTGCTGAGCAGTAACAACAATTTGCGTTAAGCTCAGTTCAACAGTAAATACAAACCTTTGACGGTGCGCGCCAATAAATCATATATGTTTTTACAAGCAACAAAATCTTGTTTGGCATTAGAACGTGATGTCATCGGTTTTACCCGCTTGTTATTTTATCACTGGAAGATTTCGGATGGTTGATGTGTTACGCGCATTCTCTGCCATCCGCGGGTGGCTGCGTACGTTCTGGCCTAAAGGTTTTTTTTCAGGCTAAAGCGACTGTTTGGAGCAAAGTTTATGGCAATTGATCATCCACGAGTTATTTCAGAAGTGACTTTGCGCCTTTTTAAACCAGTTTTATCTGAGAAATCGTGAAGCGATTGAACGTGGGCTGAAGACGATTTTTATGATTTTAAGCAAAAAAAAAACGAATGGCGGCTCTAGGCTTCGAAAGGCATGACAAAGGCGGCTTGTTTGGAAAGAGCGATCGGTTTATGGGAGGGCGCCCTGTCGCATTGTATTCGAAGATGCCGAATCGGTGTCAAATGGAACAGCACAAAAGCAGGGTATCAGTGATGGAGTCCGGCAATTCACTCACAAAACTGGAGAAGAGAAGGCAGGAACGGCCCAGACGAGCCAAGATCCCCTGGTGGAGCTGTCACGCAGTTCACAACATTTGTGTTTGGTGCAGATTTTTGCTAGTGGCTCGTGACAACAGTATTTAGTGTGAAAATGCTGATTTGCAGGTTGCTGCTTTCAGTCAGGGAATTTTCGCATTGAACTTAATGCAAACAAAGCGGTGTAGATACTTCCAAGCATATTTTGCAAACACTTGCTTTTGTTTGTTGCGTTACATGATAAAAGGAACTCTGCGAGATCTGTTGATGCATGAGTGATTCTTAGAAAAGATGTTGCTTAGAGGTGTACGCATCCTCTGTCATTCAAACTAGTTGGTTATTCATGTAGTGGTCCGCTTTGACAAAAAATGTTACATACTGAAAGCTGTCATTCACTTTATGAGTAACTTTGTGTTAAATATTACTGCATATTTCAATTTCAGGTCTAGCGCATTAAACCCTTGGTTATTTCACTCCTGCATAACTTGTTCGGTTTGGTGCAATTCTATAAAATTATTTTTGTCAAACGAGCTTCCATTTGTCATCATGCTGTCTTACCTGCGGCACAGTGTACCAGGGATAGACCCTGACTGTTTGAAGGCTCAGGAACGACTAACACTAAGTAAACTACAGGCAAGGCAAAAAGAGATTTTAGGTAAAGTGTGCTTGCCGTTGTTTGGGTAAAAAACTCGGAGGAAATGCGCCGGTGCTCTCGTGGTGTGTTTTCAAAAGTTTTATGTAGGATTAGGGTAGTTTTCCATGTAATGTTTTTACTCTTTAGATACAAAATTTATGATTATATGCTTGACAGTAGTCGTAACTAGTGCTTGGAAAATGTTAGTGAGACCGCTGAAGATATGCAGCCACACCTATCAGCAAAACTGATACGCGATTTCGTATAAAGATAACTATGAATACGATTTACCAAAACAAAATTATGTTACATGTCTTTCTACCAGTTTTCAGATTAGCAGCAAACCGTATATTTGGTTCGCAAACTAAACAATGTTTCACAATTTGTAACATTTTGTCGCAAACGAAATCTTCATAGGCAGACGCCATTTTGCTCCAAAAGCCATCTACCCTCGAATAAAATTTTTCTCGTTACCGCGAAAAAAGTGTTGTATTTTAAGTATTACAAAACGTTTCGCAGGAAGTAATGCTATGTTTTGAAAACGTAGGTCCCACAAGTGTTCTGTGTTCTACTAATGCTCTGCGCAATGTTTTGTGCTGCAAAGTGTTGTATAACTTTCGCTTCTACGCGTAATATAATGCTTCAAACTTTTTTCCGACAACTTAATGAAAGACACTTTCATTTCTTTCAAAGCTTTTTTGTGCATGTTTTGCCAAATCAACATTCAAGTGATACTTCTTGCTGTCCCGATGGCCTGTCTTCTTTTAACTGTGAAAGATTAGCGAAACATAATTCTTTTTTGTTTTCTTCATAATTTCCTCTTTAAGGGTTTTAAATACATTTCATATTTTCTTACTAATAATTTAACTGTTTAATAGGATAAATCAATTATTTTGGGTAGCAAATCTTCGACCCAGCCCACGTTTCGATTTCGGAAAAAGTTTTACGAATTTCTGTGCTGAAATAACAATTTGCTTTTTTAATTGCTTTCACCAACAGTTGAAATTATAAATATTTAGCTTTGAAATTAAGGTAACCGAATTTCACAAATGGATACGCAATGCGCCTATATGATTGTATTTCCATACCTGTGTAAATGGCGCCTTTCACTGATCATTTTTCGCATGTTTACCAGCGTGCTTCTTTCTCTTTGCAGATCAAACATTCGGAGAAGTAAATCAACTTGGAGGTGTTTTCGTCAACGGGCGCCCTCTACCGAATGCTATAAGGCTGCGGATAATCGAGCTCGCTCAGCTGGGGATAAGGCCATGCGACATCAGCAGACAGTTGCGCGTGTCGCATGGCTGTGTCAGTAAGATTCTGGCGCGTTACAACGAAACGGGGTCTATCCTACCTGGAGCAATCGGAGGCAGCAAACCGAGAGTAACTACGCCTGGCGTTGTGCAAGCGATCAAGGAATACAAGGTCAGGGATCCGGGAATATTCGCATGGGAAATCCGAGATAGACTTCTGAGTGACGGCATCTGCGACAAGTACAATGTTCCATCAGTAAGCTCAATTAGCAGGATCCTTCGCAACAAAATCGGCAACGTCCTGCATCCTAACAACCCCTTAAACCCCAACTATACGGCACCATCGGTTCCCATAGATCACACTTCGTCCTCGCAGTCTGGCGCAATACGACCAGGGATGTATGGTGCACCTATTTACAACCATCCGTACATGATGCCACCTGCTGCTGGGCCCAGATCAACCGCTCCCACAGTTACAACTTCTTTGAGGAGCTCAGTGGCGCCATCTTACTACTCCCATTCAGTAACAGAAATTCTCGGTCACCCCAGATTTGAGCATCCACACAATCAAGGTGAGCCAGAAACTAAAGTGAAAGTAAATTATTTCTTAGGGGACAAAGAATTTGCTCAAATATTTTATAAGAAACTGAGCTGAAGTTGATTATTCATGAGGTCTTGCTAACTCATGAAAGCAGTGAGTGCAATGTTCATTTTAATTTAGATCTGTTTATTCCTCAAAATCATAGTAAAATTCCTAATTGAACACATTTTTAGTCAGACTACGAACAAGAATCTACCATAGACCACTTTTCGAAATTTTCTGTTCACGTTCTGATGCAAATGGCGTGACTTCCTAGGACGCGTTGGCTCATCTATAAAGTCATCACAACCTTTGCTTCTGATACAGTGTAATCACCCCTTCGAAAACAAACCTGAGATGGCCAAAATTATGTAATCTGGTATCAAAAATATATATCAGACTTTCACACAAAAGCCTGTTGGTCTTGTTTTTATGAGACTAGCTATATAAATGAAACAAAATTTGTTGGCTTCAAACACAGTGCACAATACATACAAGTCTTACAGAATTTACGTGATGCTTGGAGTCGGCTTGCAATTGCCTACCTACTTGAGCAGATGGTNAGTTAATTAGATCCAGGNTTCTTTAGGCGTAATTAACACAAAATGTGTGCACAGATTGAAAACGTCTTTTCAATTTTCTTTGGAAATTGTACAATATCTTACTGAACGTTTTTGATGTCTAACCTTTTGCACAATAGCAATCAGCCTAGTATCGTATATTCAAAATCAATTGGTTATTGTTCTATTACGTACATATATACGTTTAATAGCAATAGTTTTTTCATACATGGTATTTGGCCCCGTTTCAAACACTTTCCTAAAAGATTTAATTCTGTGATATCGAAGCTTGCAATTTTTTGGTTATTTTGCTTACTTGAACTGCACTAAATAACAAAATTGCGAATAGCACCTGATATTAATTCATTTCACATCAGTCATTTCTTGCAGCGCACCATGGTTAATTTACATCAGGCTAAAACTTGTAAACTTTGTCAAAACCGATCTCAACCGGATTATGGAGCCAGTTGCAAAGGCCCTGAACGTTTTCGGCTGGGTTTTCGTGAGCAGTCTCACTACAGTGAGGCTAACTGCATAACCTGAATGCTCTAATGCATCCAATTAATTGCTGACACTTGCGCTACGCTGACAAACAGATAGTCAAAGAGTGATGGCAAAATGAAAAGGGCGGTCGCGCCATTTTGTTTTCACACGAGCGCGAGCCACCGTTCACTGGGATTGTATCGAGCGTGAATGGGATTTGACACGCATAATACGTGGCATGCATCAAGGCCGCGTGATTTTCGAAACACAAGTGTTAGCTTTGTTGCCAAAATCGCTTCCATGACCACTTACCGGTCGGTTAGTGACCATTTCACCGCAGTGGAAACAAGCGTGAAATGTGTTGTGGCAGCTGCAAATGCGATGTTTGGATTTGCACGCAAGACACGCACGTGTTAAAGATGCATGCAAAACTTGTGGTAGGTGTGGAGCTATTTTAGGATTTCTCGGAAAACCGAAGTAGTAGGAGGTATATCAAACAAACAAGTGATGTGATGTTGCAGTAAGCGCGTCATTTGCCAAGAATAAAATATTTCCACAATGCCTTAAAAGCAGCAGAAAGACACTTTCGTTGCCACTTACCTGCAAGCGGTGTTCATATGGCTCGTACAATTTTCACTGGGTTTCATTTCATACATACCGCTGCAATGCTTCAAGTTTCTCTTTAATTTTTATCTCGTTCTATCGAAAATAAGGATTATAAAGTTTTTTCCGCTTGCCGAGCCCGAAAAGTATGCGATCAGTTCTGCGAACAAATAATTTCATTTCCTCTGCTTCTTCAGCTGCAACATATTTTATTTATTTTTTGTAAAAAAATTATCCTCATTTGCTTACTTATCGACACTATGCATTTGTGAATTTTTTATGCCGCATTTTCAGCGACAAGCCACGCACACCAAATGAGCAACGAAACGACCAGCGTAGCTAGCAACTTTCAGCACCATCAACTTGTTCCTGTTACAATGCCCTCTCTGATACCCAAGATGGAAGAATGGAGTAACGTCACAGCTTATGGTGTTCCGCCGCCAGCCCAAGTTACTTCAGTTTCGTTAACAGGCGTTGAGAAGAATTCTCCAACACCACGAGATATAACACCCTTACAAACTTCAGGCGAAGAGGTAAAAGCTGCTTGGATTGCATAAGCGTGTCTAGCACCATAGACGTAGTCAAGGGGTCACGGTGGCCACAGTTGCAGTACAACCTACTTCCCAGACAAAAATCTACCAAACTACGAGAACAATAAGCAGGTTTTCAATAAACGTCGGCGTGTTTCGTGCTTGATATAACTTCGGTCCTTTTGAGATGTTTCTGAGTACCGCAGGTTAGTAGCTTTTGGTCCTCCCCATTCAAAAGTCCTGACTACGCTACCAAGTGACACTCTATCGTTTTGTTGAATTTTCGATGCCTGGAACATTTACTCCATAGGCATCACTTTCACAGAATTATCAGCAGAAACACCTATTCGTTATAATTATTCAACCTCGCTTAAATTTAAACCCATTTGAACGGGCTTTGGTTATTTCTGTGTAGCATTAGCAAACTAATTTAAATGACCCACGAAAAAAGCAGTTATTTCGTCTCGAAACAAAATCTATGACAACCTTAAAGAGTTTATTCTCATGAAAGCGATTTGTTTATAAACAGTTACTTACATTCAAGGAGCTATTTATTAAATCTCAAAGAACTAAAATTGTTGGTTAGCTGTCCGACACTAAACGTTAGCTTACCTGAGCACTTTAGGAAGTCAATACGAATGTCAGGAAATTTATCTTTGCACGTAAAATCACCGATAAGAGTGAGACAAACAGCACTTTACCAAGGTATCTTCATTACAGAATCGTCCAGTTCATCAGCCATCAGCAGCTTATGCTACTCCCCAAAACAGTGCAACTTTCGTGGCTACAAGCACTCCGGTGATGCAGCACGCGGTAGCCCCTTACCCTTCTTCAGCGTACATGCATCCATACGGTCATGCGTGGCCGCAACAAGCAACTGGTTTGCCGGGTATCGCCTCAGTAAATGTTGATCCTGCTATGATGTCATCTACTCCTACACATTCTCAAAGTCATCCCCACCATCAGCAACCTACACAGCAGCAAACGTCGATTTTTACCAAGCTTCCTCATGCCGCGCAACAAGGTTAGAAGAAATAGCTTTGCAATTAAAAACTTGTTTCTAGTGCGCACTCTGTCAGCTTATGTAAAAGTCTTTCGAGCGCAACACAACAAATAAAGTTAAAAATAAAGCGAAAAGAGCGAAAAGTATTTGAAGCGGAAAGTTTGGATTTGGCTGGTTGAAAAGTTTTTACAAACTTCGCATTTCAACATTTCAAATAAAATTCTTGCACGTGGAGCATGAGCTGGTTACCAAACTCTCAGCTTGCTGGCATCTGAAAGACCAAAGTACATTACTGGTAGTAAGTCTTAAAGGTGATTTCACTTCTTTACATATGTATGCCATCGTACGCGCTAGGAAATGTTTTGGCAGAATTAGCATAAACAACTGAGTAATAAATATAATTTCTAGGTGTTCGAATGGAATTTCCCTTAGTTTCAAGTGAAGTTTACTGCTGACTCTATGTTTTGTATCAAGCTAAACTGACCCTTTCAAAATGTCAAAAATTTATTAACGTGTTTCAATTAGATTCAGTGATGAAAGCATTCACCGACTGAAGCTAATCACGCAAGAAAGTTAATTTAAAGGTATAGTGCAAAGGAAAACAAAAAAATAAATAAATCAAAACCTTAAATGGAAGAAAATTTAATCAGTCACTTGCGTGTGAACTTTGCTTCACGATTTCTTTTAATGCGAAAGTAAGTGAAGGACACCACAACACAACTGTTGAGTATGGATGAAACTAAAACCAGTTACAATTTCCGTCTGCTTTTCGCAGTAAAGACATGTGCAATTAAAAAACCTTTGCCCCATCTGTGTCAAATGTCATTTGAACGAGTTTTGACTTACAATTAAACTCAAGATCCCTGCAGAAGAACAGCAAGTTTGATTTGGAACGTTCTATTTTTAGACGCTTTAAACCTATTTGCTTGATTGTGAAGCATTTTGTACTTGCGATAAATTAAAAAGTTTGACCAAACCTTCCAATTGCATGTGACGATTTGCTTCAGCAAGACTTAAGCCTAATCAATTTGGCTGACCATTTTCCATAATTTACGCCAAGAGTAATATTAGTTACTTTTATTGTAAGACTTTTTGCCAATGTGTGTATATCAGTCGGACTGATAAAAGAATGTTAGTTGGAACAGGTGTAATTTATGAACCAGAAAACATGGCATCTGTTAAACATTGTAAAACTTTTTGAATATGACATTGCTCAACAAAGCATTTTTGCTGAGATTATGAACAACGACATTGCTGTTATGTTGAAATTATTTATATTTACGTTCTTGATTACACAACTGGGCACTTGAATTCAAATTTAATTAATGCAGCCACATTTGTCTGTACCAATGCAATTGCTGTTGGAGTTCTACCGCAAAAACGATTAATGCACGGATAGTTACCGTGAAAGATGATGAACCAATTAACGCAAAATTAACTGCCTAGGCTGCCGTTTGTATAGCATTGATAATCACTGAATTCGTTTGGCGTCTGCAGTATAGGAACGTACTTGAATTTCTTTGTAGGGCACATGCTACACAAAGCACCCGGGTTGCTTCATTTTGACCTGAAATTGATGATGTGGGGTTGATATACCAGGTTCTGTAGCCTGAACGTGACTGTCATTAATATCTGGCTTGATCATGTACGAAGGCATACAACCGATTTGCTATAAAATAAAAAATAAATGTATTGTTGCTATTGTTATTTCTGTTAATTTTCTGTTGTTCAGGACATTGTAAGGTGAGATAAGCACTACAACAAAAGTTAACTGACATCTTACCAAATTTAGGGGAATAAGGTTTTCAAATAAAAATAAATAAATATCGGCTCAAATTGATAAAAATAGTGTTCAAAGATCAATTTTGAAAATAGGGGACCATGCATAAATTTGTGCTAGTTCGTTGTTGAACCGTTGTATCTTAAACTCTTGTCAAAATTCATAGAAATGAATAACGTTAACTTTTCGTGTTTTGCATGCGGACGTAAAGCAGCATAACTATTAACAACATGCAAACTTTTGTAACGCAATTTTACTTGAGATCAGGTGGAATTTAAACTGTTCAGTATTATGAACTTGACCATAAATTCGAAAAGATTTTATGCTCAACATTCATTTGGCAGCTGGGTCACGCAACGACAAGTTAAGCATAGCAAAACAACTGAAAGATATGTTTTTCGCGCAGAGTTAAAAGCAACGACCGACCGCAAAGCCGGTGTGCGAAGGAACGGTCATACGGAGCCAGCTACTGCTTGAATTGCACAAAGAACTCCATTTCCAATGATGCAAAGCTGCGTCACGGCTGCTTGCAGCCAGTCTACGTGGGAGCAGCAAGTTGTCAGCCTCGACTGAAAATGTTTCAACATAGAAAATCGATAAGCACTCGCTCAAAACTCATAGGACTTGAAGTTGATTCCATATGAAATAATTTCAAGAAAAGACCAGGCTGTTCATATACATTTACTTCCTACACTGCCACTCTAATATGGGTTTGGTAGTTTGGTCAAACCACAGAAAAGCCCTTGGCATTCGGGAAATGTGGCACTGGCAACTAACGAGAAAATATTTGTCAATTTATGTTTAAATCAAGAGTAGCTTAAATATCAGTTTACAAATTTTTACACGCTTGTGCAAGAGCCCTTCCTAGTGTGATAACTCCTAGTTGGAAGATTTGGTGGGAGGTTTATGCTGTCTTGGAAGTGAAAAAATCAGCAAAATCAGCATGAATTAAACCGGACAGGAGTCAAGAAAGCAAAAAAAGCTACAGTTTTCACCAGAAAAAACAATTAAATGCAGTCCAAAAACCGAAATTTAAGTCATCAGGAAGTTATTGCCTACACGATTTCAATTTCCATTTTTTATTCTTTTGATACGTTTCCTTGCATGAACCCCAGGCTTCACATTTAGAACTGAACATCATCCTTAAAATAAAACTTATTTGTTACAGCGGTCCAGACCCAACAAAAAAATTTAAAATGTTATTTTGAAAAACAGTTGACTGGCAAGACTACTGTTTCAAGGAAAGTTAGTCATTTGAACGAAATGAAATTTTCTACTAGCTTGCTCTTCACTATACGCAGACAAAAGCGTGGAATGATCCGATGTACAAATAAGAACTTTTGGAAAATGTATACTACGAAGAATTTTACTTGGATCACACCTTTGTATTGATATTTGCATATTTTACGTTGTATTTTAATTGTGCGTCGGTACTGAAAATCAACAGCATAAAAGTAGTCGTCAAATGCTTAGCATGACTTGAAACATCACCGCTGGCTGGAGCAAAGGGGTGTACAGCGCGACCGAGCATTTATTTCCAGCGTCAGCCTAAATCGCAACCAGTTTTGATATGCAGCACCTAGAATAAGAGCTGCCTCTAAAATAGAGCATATTTTTAGTACCAATTCGCCATATACTCTACTAGCTTCAAACTGCCTAAAATGACGTTTTGCATTTCGTTCCTTATGCTTGTTTAAAATCGATCAAATGACTGATGATACTTCGCGATGACGTTTTCTAAATGTTAAAGAAGCTCTTAGAAAAGGTCACAACTCACAATCAGGTCTCTAGCATCACAATTATTGCCTTCAATCAGGCAGTATCCTTGCCTACTTTTGATATTTTTGTTTGAAAAATATGCGTGATATGAAAGCCACGAAAAAAATCGACTGGCCAAGAAGAAATTTTTTGTATTTCGATTGTATGATATTGTCCTTAAACAAAAAGTCAATATCAAGCCGCCAATTTGACTTTGTTTCTATCCGTAGAAAGAAACGCTGCGCAATGTTATCTTTTTCCATCGCACCATACAAATTATCTCGAGCTGCTGATCTGACATCAGGATAACCTTCGAAATTTTAGCCTGTCAGATACTAGCGTCGTGTGATAGCGGTGCTATTTCGGCAAGCGTATCAAGCCATAACCAAATGGTTTCCTTCAGAGACAAAAAACAGAGTTTTATTTTTATCGTAGTTGCGATTCTACCGTGAAGAAAAATTCCAAGAAAGATATACATCGTTGTTTGCTGCGGTAAATGCAGTGCGAATGTAGTAGCCGTTTCACTTACTTCGATATTTTTTCAGTGTACTGTTGTTTCTCAAGCAATGTCTAACAACTAATTTGTTTTGTCCCCAACGACTAACTCAGTGTATTCCGCTAGGGATATTTGTTAAAAATCTGATATTCGTCCTGCCTTTTTGTTTCATTTTGTTGTGCATGCAAAGCCATTTTTTCGAAAAAATAAAAAGTTTTTCTCTTAAAAATTGATTGGCGGAGTCGTACAGCTCGATCTCTTTAATAAAATGAATCAGTGTAACCAGGATACATCGTTTCCTTGCACGTCAACTGGATAAAAACACGACTGCCATAAGCAGTCACCCAGCGAACAGCAACACGTCAGTCGCTCTATGTGTGTAAGTAGCTGAGAAGTTCGAAACCAGCTCCGTGCGCCACAATCCAGGAAGCTACCGAGTCGCGCATGTCAACAATAACCCGAAGCTGCTAAGTCTCTACAACAACAAGGCTTTCTGTTTATCAATTCACCTTGACCCAGATCCTCACTCTGCCCACTTAGTCACGATCAAGACTCAAGAGGCTTTGTAGGTGAATAGTAAATAGCAACGCCGAGCATTTTGTTCGAGTCAGCAAAGGTTCGTCGGGTTGTCTGTAACACACCATTGACCAAACATCTTCGGCGGAGCAGTCTCCTACTTAAGTCAGCCAATCCGCATACGGAGTCTGTCACATAGTTTCTACCTAGTGGATTACCAGGTATCGAACCGCGCGTTACGTAACAACACCCTACAAAAATGACAGGAGATGGATCTGTTTGAATGATCTCGTTGCTCCTTCACTCTTTTCGACTTAACCTTTCTTTCGTCAACGTTTTTCACACTCGAAGATCGTTTAGTTAACACACGCCTCCCTTAAGTAATTGTCCTATGTTTCAAGCCCCCCTGACTTCAAATAAGTTGCAAAAGCAAATGTATTCTTGGTAAATTTCTTGATCAAACTTTCCATGCTGTACAGCGTTTCAGGGCTCGCGCCCAATGGCGAGGGGCGCCACCCCAGTTAAGTCCACTGGTTTAGCAAGTATATGTTCCCAGTAACGTTCAAATATGTTTGCTTTCCATTAATGGATACACACTTCTCCTTTGATGCGGCAAATATAACCAGCTAATGCTCTTAACAAAAGCAAATTTTTGACCTAGTAGTGCATAGCTGGTTGACCAGCAGCAAGTCGTTTCTTTCAGCTGCTACACGTTTGATTCACCCAAGTAGCCTACCACTTTCTGATAAATTATATTTCCCAATTCCGAAGGATTTGTGCAAAATGTACATCTTTTTGTGCAAGGAATTTTCTGTTATTTTATTCTGGAAGCTTAGGATGCTTTTTGACGAAGTCACAACAATTGGCACGGAACTTCGTAGCTCAACTCATCTCAACACAGAGCGAACCGCTTGTCTGTAAGCAAACGTCATCCAAAGGCATGGAAGGCTGAACGCGAAACCTCAAGCAAGGAGAAAANACTGCATGCATTTGGGTGGTTGAGTGGTTTGGCGCGCATCACAAGTAGGCGAGAAGTTGCACAGCTGTTGTCAAAGTCTCCGCTGATCACAAACGCTTTGTTTTTCCGCACTTGCGATAAAAGTGCAGAACAGATCCAGTCCGCGCTGTTAACGCTGAAAGCCAGTGACACTTTTCAGCCAAACACGCCAGGGATTATTTTCTGTTCTCTTTTAATGAACTTTTCACCATTGCACACTACAAGTTAGATTTTGAGCGCAAAGGCAAAGCACACAGACACCGTACACCGACTTGGAGCACTCATCCCCAAAGGGCAATCGCGGTCCGTTCGATTGAAAGTGATTAAAAACTTCACACAGTTGCCACAAAGTTGGATTGAAAATCGTTCGAGCCGATGACTTTAAACAATGGTGTTTCTTCCTAAGAACAAGTTGCGAGACTTCGATCATTTAGCAACAGTGCTGCAGTTCATATCGGTCAATCAAGTCGATGATGCAATGGGTGAACCAAGAGCTTATGCGGAGTACCCTCGCTTGGGTCCCAGCTGGAGGTGTCGAAAGGGCCAATGCCAGCCAAAACAGACGATGTCGAATGACGAGCAACTGATGCAACGTTGACGTATTTCCCGCAGCTTGACACCTGACCTGGACATTTCCGGACGTGTCAATCATTAACAAATTCGTGCGCAAACCAGTTTAACTGCGCAACTCTTACTTGCGCTCGAGGAAGAAGCCACTTGTGAGGAGGTGCGCGAACTCGCCAAGTTTTTCTCGGCAATTACTTTTTTTTCCATTTCGTCGGGAAGTACAACGACAGCTTTTGCGCGAGATGTTCGCGCGGAACGTCTGACGACGGTTGCGGCGACGACAGCGCGGCGCGAACGAGAATAAAGCGATCGTCGCCAGCGGAGAAACGGATCAATTGCGAAATACTTGAAAGCGGATCCCTGAGTCAAGTGGAGCCGATGAAGAACAGCACGAAACTCGAAGCAATCAGGCGACGCGCAATGAGATAAGGTCTGCGGACGAAAGGGGACAAAAAATTTGGAAAAACTGAACACTGGAAAACGCGAGATGCTTGCACTGGAGTCCCTAACATCATAGAAGCAACTTCCAGTCCTACAAGGAATGTCCAGATCTAAACGCTCCTGACAGAGTGGACCGTTTCATTGCGAACGAATCGGATCAGATCCGAAAGCTTTCATAGGCGTAGACAAGGGGGCAAAGGGGCCATGACCCGCTGAATGTCGAGCACATCTTGTCGTTTTGTGCTTCGAGTGGCGGTGTCCCACACGAAATACTGTTGCTCGCTTGAAGCCAACAATAATTGGCCCCACCCGAAAATTC
>JGI24158J21664_10001135_pt1 | contig 28709 bp, 17 predicted proteins | sample Ectturendosymbi3_FD_21664 | JGI IMG/M metagenome (IMG submission 21664) | reverse complement strand
GGACTGAAGATGCCGTATGGCGAAATCGATTTCCATTAAATAACATCAATGCGTGCTGATTTTTGTTACTGGTGCAGTGTGCACAGACAGTGCTTAAGTTTTCCTTAAAAATCTTCATTTATTCGCATTTCAACAATGGAAGGTGAAGTCGCTTTGATTCATTCAGTCGCACAACATGCCATTTGAATCCGAAAGAGCAAGTAGTGTTGACAAGTTTTAGATTTCGAATCACCTCACTCCTTCATGCAGAATCCGTAAAACCTCTACCTTTCTGAGTAAGCGTGCATCTGTCCCAAACATCCTTGCCGAAATGTACAGGACATACGTTAACAGTTTTCATACCCCCTCATCATAACCCAACCCCCTCAGAAAGTATTTTAATATTGAATTGAAATCGATAGTCGTGCAACGCGAGAATCTGGCAGCGAAAGGCATTTTCGTGTTAGAGTACCTTTGCGATTTTTCTTGTCATTTCGTTTAAACAAAAATAACCCCCTGCTATTTTTTTACTGAGCAGTAGTTGGATAAATTTCAAAGATTTTGATATAAAATTTATCATCATAACCCCTGCTGAGTTCGTTTTGGCTCCTCAACATGCAACGGTTTGTGATCCTGAAATAACAACGAAAGAAGACTTCGATTATTGGAAACGAATAACTGAAGAAAGCAACCTAGAAGTTACCGACGGATTCACGGCAAGTCGAACGAAGCTGAAGACTAAACAACGACTAAAGGCATTAACTCTTTGGAACATTGTCATGCGTACCTATTTGATGTACTGTGAATATGTACTTTGCACATTTATTGTGAGTCAACTTTTGGAGAGCGTAATTTAAAACAATATAGAAAACTATTACATAGAAAAATAATTCCAAATTGCTAATAGAATTAATGATGAAAACACATACAAATATTGTAATCAAATACTGATTCGAAATTTTCGCAATTTACGCTTGACCACCAAAGTCGCTATTGCACTGTGTACTACTCGAAAATTGTCACGTGACCGTGGTGTCGCACCTCACGTGTATATAAACAGCGGAATCACTAGGTTCCTCATAAGTTGAGCTCGTGGGTATTCCATTGGCAACACCTAAACCAATCACGGACCTTACCGAATTGGTTTAGTTAAAAAAGACCTATCAATGGATTAGATTACCTAAAAGAGAGTTACGATTTAGTGGCTATGATGCTACTGACAAATTGGGCTCTTTATCTCTCTCCTCCATGAAAGAATTGAATTTGTATTTAACCCCTATTGTCAACCCCTGACGCTTGCAGTAACTTATGCTATTTGCTTTAATTGACGATTGTTGATATAAACCCCTGTTGTGTTGCATATCGCAGTGCTTAACGTTATACTAATAAAACCATAAGTGAATACAATTTTGTTGAAATAAACTGAGCAGTGTCGAGAGAAACCGGCGGGTCTAAGTTTCTTAATTGTTAATTTGGGCGTGCCATAGACACTTCCATTAACCAGTGCTCTCGCGGAATTGTCCTAAATGTGTAGTGGTTCTCTTCTTTTAGAAGTGGACCGCCACACCCCCTTGAAAAGTATTTTAATATTGAATTGCAATCAATAGTCGCACAACACGAGAATCTGGCAGCGAAAGGCATTTTCGGTGTTAGAGTACCTTTGCGATTTTTCTTGTCATTTCGTTTAAACAAAAATAACCCCCACGAATTTTTTATAGATCAATAGTTGGATAAATTCCAAAGATTTTCATATAAAATTTGTTGTTATGACCCCTCGAAATGTATTTTAATTTTTAGTTGAATTATCACTACTTTTTGAAAACTTGCTTGTTTTGAACAATTTGTATGAGCTTGCTGCAACATATTTGCAAGTTTTTTTGCTTTGGATGTTCTGTTCAGAACTTGTTCTTTCGTTTCCTTGCGTTTACTTTGTCGTAACAGGTCATTTTATCCCTGTTTGAGGTCTTTTAATTTTACGCGCGAACCTCGCATCCATTGAAAAAAGTGCGGCTGGAAAAGTCGGGCTGACTTTACCCGGGTTTACGGTCTCATATGTGGTTCATATAAAGTTATAACCCGCAATCTTTGTAGTAAATAAATTTTCTACAATGGATAAAGAAAATTATATTAAACTGATCACTACATGCTTCCCAGAAAGTTGTTAAATTTTAAATTGAATCGAGCAGTGTGCAGCGTGATTTCAATGCAAAATTCTTGCATTTACTATTTAACTATATATAGGAAGTTTCACGTTACGTTCTCGTATGTCGTCCATGTGAAAGTGTAACTGACGATCTTTGCAGCAAACAACTCTTCTGAAGCAGACAAAGAAAATGATATAAAAACTCATTGCTATATCATATGCTTCCGGACAGTTGTTAATTTTTAAATTGAATCGGGTGGTTTGCAACGCGACTTCAATGCAAAATTCTTGCATTTTCTGTTTAAAGGTAGGTTCACTTTACGGTCGCGTATGTCTTTCATACAAAAATGTGACCTGCGATCTTTGCAGCAAGCAAATCTGCTACAATAGACAAAGAAAATGATATAAAACTCATCGCTATATATGCTTCCTAGAAAGTTGGTTGATATTTGATGAAACATGTGGTTCTTTTTGTTGTTGGACTTTTTTCTGATGGCTTTTTTCGTGAATTTTGATGCATTTTTTCCAAACCATGGTTTGGATTATCCAGTAATTGTATTATTTTGTTCTGCCTGTGCGTTTTGCTGATATGAAATGTTTTCTACGTATTACATAACACAAGGACCAGGCAGGTTGTCCGTGGGCATATGAGTAGCCAAAAGGCATGGGCACCAAATTTCTAGCATTTCTTGTTGTTTTGTGCTTTGAAAGGTGTTGTCCCAAACAAAATACTGTTGTTCGCTGAAAGTCAAAATATTTGGCTCAAAAAAATTTTCAGGCTGACTATGCTACTGCCCATGGGCCTGCTCTAAAAATAACAGCATGATCAGTGTCTTCACATTGCGGAATATCTCAGTTGTTAATACTAAAATAAAGGTAATAGAGCAACATTGTTATTTCAGAAGCGTGCATCAAACTGCTAGGTCTTTGCATTAATCGGCACATAAGAAGTAGCTCTCAGCTTCAAGAAGGTTGGTGATCCCTGCTAAAGATGCTGAAGTAGCAGGGTATGCAGATAAACTTGATATGAAACTACAGAGTTTGTGTGGAAATGGTTTTTCTTTGTTTGCTGTGTGTATTCTTGCCAAGCCTTACTACTTTGGAGTGAACTGATCAAAAATTTGCAAAAACAAAGATGTGTACATTTCTTTACCCTCAAATTTGAATGGCATAATAGGTATAGCAAGTTATTATTGTGTAATTCTAAAAATAATGATATTACATGATGCAATAAAAACAATTAAGAATAACTAAGGTTTTCCCATTTTCCTTAAAAAAATAACAAAATCTTATTTCTTTTTAATAAATCCAAAAAAACCAGTGGATTGTTTTTTTTTTTAAAAAACAGGTTTTTCTCAACCCTGATTGATACATAATTTGTTAACATGACACCAATAGTTGTTTCTTTTAAGTTCATGTAGACGTCAAGTATTTTTTTAGCGAATAACTAACATCTTTTTGGGTTAGTACAGTCAGTCTCATTGTTTTTTATCAGATGAGGTTTTTCAGTGAATGTAGGAAGGATCCTGATTTTGTTTTTGTTGACCCATGGTTACTCAATTGTACACCTTACATAATTTACGGATTGTTTCTATAGTATCTTACCTGTTACACAATACAAGCCACATGTATTTTGCAGTCAGTTCTTATCATTCACCACTTGTGTATTAAATATGTATGAGTTGACCTAATTGCTAAATATTGGTAGTGTCTATTTTGCTTCATGAGGCAAAAGCTGTGATAGGGCTATTTTACTTTTAGTCGAACACGTATGGTAAAGCGTAGTCACGTGACAAGTACGAGTCAATATGGAATGAGACAATGGGTTAAGATTTAGGCTTATTAGGTTTATGGTTAAGGTTAGCCTACAGTTCACGCAATGCAGACAGAGCTCTGTCAACAGCTTGCCAGCACTAAAACTGTGACAACACTTGTCCATCCATGTCAGGCTGAACCATTACAGATGTCATGGTCAACCGAGCAGGTCATGTGTTCTGAACTTGTCATGTGACCACTTCAACCAAGTGTTCAGCTAAAGTCAAAATAGCTCTAGGCAAAATAGCTCTAGTACTTGCCCCAGACAAACTGCTTTTGAGTTTATATTTGCATGGATGTGGAAGGGTTATGGGAACCTGGACGGCATTTCATTTTGGCTGGGTTTATACTTTCTTCATCCAGCTCAGTTATTTGCGGAACTGGTGCACCCTAACGAGAGAAACCAGTTGCGACCCAGCACCCACCACGCAACTGTGTGGATCATCCTGCAAACATCCCCTTCGATTGCATTGCTAGTTATCTTTTTCGCATGGCCTCTTAACTGAAATGTGCCTTTAATGTTAGCTTGTTTAGGGACACCTGACTTGATAACTGTACTGTTTTTTTCGGTGTCCTGGCAGACTGTTTACTATTAAAATCCAAATGCAATACCTTCTTTATTGCCAATAAACTTACTGCTACTAATAGTAGTGCATTTGCTTCAAGAGGCTAAATGCGTACATTCCCAAACAGGGTGCCATTCATAATACTCAGGGGTGCCGCGAGCCAATACATTTTTCAAATCATTGAAGAATTTCAAAATGTCATCAATCTCTAAAGCAAATTGCCATCAGTTTGCCACTTGGTGTCATAAATAATATTTTTCTTCTGTAGGGAGCTGCAAGCCTAAAAGGTTAGCACACACTGGGCTAAATGGACACTACCTTAAAATTTTTCAAAAGTAATCGATCACCTATCATACTTCAAAATGCTCTTAAATTGAATAACTTTAGTTTGAACATTATGAAAATATAATTTCATTTATTTGCCAACTGCATGTAGTAAGGTTTTCATTAACATACTGTGCCGTTTCATTTGACTTGCAGTTTTGTTTAAGGAAGTGTAGATGATAACTTTGTCAAAGCAGTTGAAAGAAGCTCGAAAAAACAAGGATGTAAACTGTTGTGCTGAAAGAAAGAGCGGTTGTGTTTCAATACGAGATAAGCTGTTGACTAAAGGTAAAGGATGTTTTTATATATCATGTACCTTGGTTGTTTTGCTATTGATGTAGTTAATTGTTTTGATTCAGCAAGGTGTTCATTAAACCATGGATAACACTAATTGGAGGGCCGGACGGGCTGGAGGGCCGTGTTTCCAAATGAAAAACGTGAACTTTCGGCGGGCTGCACTGAAGACAGAAGGGCAGGCTGGCGGGCTGCACAAAAAGGCGGTCCGGCAGGTTGTGGAAAAGGGCGGGGCGTGCTGCAGAAAAGGGCAGCCCTCTGGCCCACCCTTTTCCATAGGCCAGCTTAATGTGCAGCCCACTGGCCTGTCCTGGTGTGCAGCCTGCCGGCCCGCCCTTCTGTGCAGCTCGCCAGCCCGTGGAAAATTCATGTTTTTCATTTGGTAACATGGCCCTCCGTTTAGTGTTATCCTTAAACCATAACATTTTTAGAATTTTGCACCTCATTTTCAATTATACTTAAGCGAATGCATACTCCTATCCTCATTCTTTTTATTTCCATAATTGACAATGATATGTCTGTCACTGAATTGCAACCAATTTTGTTGCAATATTACACATAGATTTAAAATTTTATGAAAACATGTATGATGCTTCCCCTTGCTTTTACTTTGCCAATATAGATATATATATTTACAAAAATGTGTTTGAAAAGTTTCTGAGGTCAGTATAGCGTTATGACTAGAGCATATGACTAACGAAGTTTTTAGCCCAACTAACTACAACTACAGAATAATCTAAAATACAAAACTTGTGCAATGCAAATGGAAGATGAAGCTTGGGCAAGAGAGAGGCTTTTGCATTTATGTTGATAGCATCAGATTTAATTAAGCAACTACAGCAAAAGGAATAGTCCAAAAATTGTTTTCATATCAACCTTTTGAGGGAAACAATTTATTGGTGGACAAATGCAGCCCTCTGTATCGAAAGCAAAAGTAGTTATGACATTATTTACATTTATTGATCATCTAGAATTTGCTGATATCAAAAGTGAAGCCTGGTCAATTTGGGAATTACATTTTCCTGATCCAGACATCTTGCACAAGTTCCAGGTTAGCTCAGTTGTGAGCTTGATCAGTTTCACATTAGTTTTTGAAATGCTTTTGCTGTTGGGCAATTGCACACACACGTGCATGTATTATTTTATGTAACAGATATGACTTAGTGTTTGTAAGTTTTCATTATTTTGCTTGCATTCACACTATTGCTGCTAAACAGAGGCTGTAGCAGTTTAGTGTTTGTTGCACATCTTGATAGTGAAAGCTTCTGCAAATTTTGTCTCCAGATTCAGACCCAAAACAAACCATTATTTGAGGTTTCGTGTTAATAGACCTCAACAAAGGTTGCTGGGCAGGAAATCATAAAGTTATTGGTACTTAGGTGTTACACCTTTTCAGATCCATCAGAATGACTGCGGTTCAAAATAGATTGAAATTTTGGGTAAACTGCACCTAATGAGGAGTTCAAATGCATACTGTTGCATCAAGTATGAAACTCAAAACTTGGATGATACTAAATTCGCAAAATTTTAAGTGCTCATATTTCAAATCTGTATGTCACTTTGCATTGCATGCTTATATAATGAAGAGTAAAAGTGGATTCTTTTAAATAAGGTATATTGTGACAAACTGATTGTCTGTAAACCATTTTAATGTGGTAAGAAAAAATGAGTGAAGTAGAATTTGATCAACCATTCTTTGCTTGTAGGTTACATTGTGCTTTTGTTTCTTATATTCAGATAATAGTTAAACCTGAAGAAGGACTGTGGAATGGTGGGAAGTTCTATTTCAGTGTCACCATACCTGACAGTTATAATATCAAGGTACATAGCAATCAATCATGTTATTGCTTAATTATGTGGTGACAGGGTATGACAATATTTACCTATATCACATGCGATCTACTGGTTCACATGTGCTCATCAGGGTCTGTTAGTTAAAATGCTGAATTATGATTATGCGGTTCTTGTGATTTGAAGTCAAATTTTGATTGAGAGTTAGATCTGCATATGGGCCGCGGTTCATCAAAAATTATACAAATCGGATGCACTGTACACAAAAAACTGCTAAATCATACAGGTTTAACGAAATCTGTTCCGATTTAGTCTAATGATTTACGGTAGCTAAATCTGTTCCGATTTAGCTAAATCTGTGTTGATTTAACTAAATCTATTCCAATTTAATTAAATATGTCTGATTCAGCAGCTATTTGTGCTAAAGGCGTCCAATATAATTTTTTTTGAATGGCACCCCATATTCTTAGTTCACTGCGTTCATCAACTACGAGTAAGAGTGAGTTACAATACTGTTCTGTTGATCCTTAGCATTGCATATAGTAAGAATGGCTGTGTATTTTCAAGAAATTTCTAAGTTTTTATCAGCCCAAACATTGCAGTCTAACCAAGAGGAATGTTGCCGCCATTAAAACAGTGGTGAAGATCTCATGGGTTTTAATTGCATCATGCAATGTCAAATAAAAACTCTTCAGTTTCTTAAGATTTGATGGTATTAACTAGGGCAGCGTGGTCCAATTAAGTTTGACCTGCTGGCCATTTTACAAAAACCTGAAAACTTGCGGGCCACTTCTAACAAAATGATGTGCAAAACAACAGATTCACAAGATTTAAAATTGATAGGGAAAACAGAGATTGAGTCACTGAAATTTTACACAGTGAGCATTTTATTACAAACCTCTATCAGTGGGATGCCAATGGTCGAGGCTTCTCTGACACTATTATTCCTATATCAAACCCAACATGTTAGTTGCAGCAAGTTTGGGATATTGTCCGGTGTTTCATGTGCAATTAAATTTCTGTTTTTAGATTTGATTTGCTTCATGGCAGAAACTCTGCTCCAAACATCGATGCGAAATTTTTCAGTTACGGAAGCCTATTTTTGCTGACTAATTTCTGGAATCTCTCTACAATATAGCCCAGGGTCTCCAAACTACAGCCCGTGGGCCTGTTTTTTTTTTCGCTGAGACATTTTGGTCATTTGTCTCACAGTTGTGTTAAAACTCGCCGTAACAGTTTTTTTAGCCTGGTACGCAACTTTTCGGTCTGGCCGATTCGGTCTGGGCCGTTTCGATCTGGGGACATTTCGGTCTGGGCCGTTTCGGTCTGGGGACATTCAGTCAGACTATGAAATCTTACATGTTCACATTTTAATGCAAACATACTTAAATCAACGAGAAATTTTACTTAAAAAACTACAAACATGATTCAAGATCCAACAGTTAATCAGCATCAACATACGATTTTCATTGTCATCAGCAAGCAAATTAAATCATAATCGACATTTTGCAATTAAATACAAATTCTTCAAAGTTATAATTACAATTGAGATTTAATCGCAATCATGACTACTCAAAGGGAGTTGGTATAACACCAGCTAGAGTGTCATTTCGCCTGCCTATATTCATTTAAGTAAACGAATGTAATAAGTTGTTTATGTACAGAAATGTCGTGACCGAAATGTACCATGACCGAAACGGCTTAGACCGAAACGGTTCAGACCGAAAAGTCCTGTTTTCTTTTTTGCCTATAGTTTCAGACATTCTGACCAAAATGACTTAATTTTTTCGGTTATTTCAAAATCATTTCGGTCTACGACCGAAAAAAAAACAGCCGTGGGCCGAATCCAGCCGTGAAGCCATTTCATCCAGCCGCGAAGCTATTTCATTGCAGAAACATTTTATCAATACCGCAATGAAAAAAAATGTATCAACAAAATATTTGTTGATTTGATAGAATGCAACATATCCCAAAACAATCGGATTATGTAAAATGTCTGGCCTTCCAAATGTTGTGTAATAGCTTATGTTGCCCTTGGAGAAAAAAATGTGGAGACCCCTGGTCTAGTCTAATGCCGTTAATGTTGTACATTTTTATAAAAAGATGTTGTGCTTGTTGTAAGTAAAATTACCTACTGCACGATACACACAACAAACAATACTGAGAAAACTCGTGGGCCGCAAAAATTCCATCCGCGGACCACATGTGGCCTGCGGGCCTGTGGTTGCACCACACTGAACTAGGGCAACCAATCTTTTAACCTACAAACTTTAAATTTTGACTTATTAATTTACAAATTTTCGCTTTATTTTGAGCTATCAATTTCCTGCATTTAGAATTGAAACGCAGATACAAAGCATTTATTAGAAATGAAACTGATAGGTTAAGAATCTTTTTTCTGATGAAATGAAACAAAACTCAAAAGTATGAAAGATCTTACAAAGCTGGAGGTAATAAACTAGACGAAAATATATCCAAACGCACAAGAGAAACATCCAGTGTTAATAAATCAACTAAACTTGCAAAAGCATGTCAATATTTGTTGTTGTAGCTTTAATAAAACATCAATAAAGAGAAAAAAAATTACTAGAAGAAATTTTGAAATAACAGTAAATTCGACCTAATGATAAATTTTGACTTTTTTGACCTAATAACTTTGGAGTCGTTCATGGTATTGTTGCGATCGGAAAGCCCGAGCGGCATCTGCGCAAAGCTTCGCACTGTGGCAGCAAGCAACAATAGAGATAATGCGCCGCAATCTCTCTTCGCGTACGCTAGTCATTTTGTTCAATCGTACACAAGCTTGTATCGGCAGAGATTACCCGGCGCAGTCACTCTGTTATTGCTTGTTCGTGCCACATTTATATGGGTGTTATTCTTCGCGCACATCCCGTTCGTGGTGAATCACACATTCAACGCCAACGGAGAGGTTGCAACAGTATCACTGTGAAATTTGGTTTGTGGATTTTTCATAAACTTTAAGGAAGGCAGAAAAATTTTGACTTCACTGACTTTTGGTTGACATAGTAATAACAGAAATGCTACCGTAAGTGGCACTGTGTTTGTTGGATATCAGTTTTCCCCAAACCTTGTCATATGATTGTTTGGACCAACAGCAGTTTTGTTTCTCTTGCAGCCACCATCCGTAAAATGCTTAACAAAGCTATGGCATCCAAATATAAGTTTGGATGGAAGTGTATGCTTGAGTGTCCTCAGAGACCACTCTTTGGATGGTACGGGCTGGGCTCCGACTCGTTCTGTTAAGGTAAGCTAACCCCGTGAATTGGTTGCCATCGCGACGCTCGCCTGAAATAGTTTTTAAAGTATACTGGTTGTTGTGGCCACTGGCATGGAAGCATGGCAGTGACAACAATGAACCAGTTAATTTTCAATTGACTAAAACGTTACGATGCAGATTTCCAGATTAACCTTAAACGAGAACGGCATTGATTGTAATGAAAAAGATAATTCCGAACGCTGTTCTGATGTGAACATGAGTGTTGTTCTTGGACAGTTGCTGTACGACCCATTGCTGCTTGCTAGTCTGTCAGTTGTCCATCTAAGCCAGCTATGTCCAACCCGCGGGCCGCATGCGGCCCAGTTTAGGTTTTCACTGTAGTAAAAGTATCCCATATACTGACCTGTCCTTAGTTTGATAATCTTGAATTTGACGTTTTTGAAGCAGGTGGTCTTCAGTGCCACTTTATCACGTCTGTTACCATTGCAGTTGCGTTTCGGACGCTTTCAGTGCATTAGCTTAAGCTAAATTTATTTGCTAACATCAAAATATGTCGTTCAATGTGCGGCCCTCATTGATATGTCATTCAGTGTGTGGCCCTGGTAAAGATAGTGACATAATTATTGGCTCAGTAAGCCATTTAGGTTAGACATAGCTGATCTAAGCATTGCCTACTATGAAACTGCCAGTGGCAAATTCCTTCTTTGTCCCATACCAGTATGACAATCGCTGTCCTAAGTATAATCAAGCTTAAAATCAGACAAACACTCTGTGCATAAATGTACTTCGTGCACTGCGCCAGCTTCGTGCTGTTTTCCGTCCACATTCATAACAACAGGTGTCGAGTGTGCATACCGTGAAAGTTTAGACCAGTGTTTCTCAAACTTTTTTATTCCATCGCCCCCTTTTCACTCTCGACACGTCGTTTTCGTCCCCCAAGCCTGATAAAGCAAACACAAGGTAGTAAATTTAAAGAATCTTAGTTAGAAAGTATTAAATAGCTGAACCAAGCCACTGAAAAGCTGAACTAAGCAATCGTATTACGACACTAATAATACGTTCAGAATTCTTGTGAAAATACCTCGTGAGTCAGGGCCACAGAGCCGGAGCTGACCATTTTGCCAGGTGTCGCAGCCGGAGCTCATTAAAAATCAGAAGGAGCCGCAGTACAGCTCAGTTTAAAATTTAGGACCGGAGCTGGAGCTAAGTTATGGCCTTTTGAGAGGTAGCTCCGGCTCCGTGTCCTTTCCGAGATACTAACGGTTTTGCCAAATAGACTTACGTGTGCTCTTCATAGCACACTGAACACGATTGTTGCAAGTTACGACATCAGACTGCAGCAAGGAATCTGCAAGCATTTATTGTTTCTTTGGTTTAATAATCGGTAAGACAGTGACATTGTAGATGGCAGGCGTAGTGTTACTTGTTGAACAATGGTTCTCAAACACTGTTCTAAGAGCCGCGTGCGGCTCCCAAGCATCCCTTTTGCGGCTTTTAGCAACCTTTCTATAGCAGATTCTATTTGAATAAGAGCTGATGATGCCTACTTTGTAGGCGAAATATATACAAGTAAGAGCTTAGTGTCTGATTCTTGCTGGGAAAGGATTCCTTGCGATAGGTAGTGTCTAACAGTAACACATCTAATAATTTGTGTAACAGACTTTTCGTTAGTGCAATAAAACAAAACGCGTCAATTGACTTGTGGTAATTTTTTTTTGTGTGGCTCTCTAACAAAATCGTAGGTCTGTATTTGACTCCCTTCAACGAAATGGTTGAGAACAGCTGTTGTAGAAGTAAGAAAAACGTTAACTACCACAGCATCTTACTTTCTACTTAGAATGATCAAACCTGGTCTGTAGTAGTGCAGCGATCTAAATTAAACAACTGAGCAATAATGAGTAGGTATATAATAAAATATCCATAGCTTTTGTAGCTGTGTAACCATCCTGTTAGCAGGGAGCATGATAAAGATATGATACCATCTTTGTTTTCAGCATGGTAACCCGTCTTATTTTGTCCTAAGCTTTGCGTGTTTAATTGTGCTTTACTTTGCGATTCATCACTGCTTATTATGAGTGCAAAAGATAAGAAATCAGACGTTTTCAGCTATTTTAAAAACGTCAAATGTGAATATCTTGCTAGAAGTCTATTTTGAAAAAGAACAAAGAAGTTTTTTTTTCAACAAAACTACTGTTTCTTTGAACAAAGGGCTTTTAAACACATCTTTGCATCTGTGTGAATGCAAATGTGTGCGTGTTTGAAAAAACACATGAGAGTCGACTATGCATTTTGCGCTCTTTGCATGGTTTGCCCGAGCAGCGCTGTTAGCTGGAATCGTCAAGACTGCAACAGGCAAAGCATGCAAAGAGTGCAAAACACTTGGTCAATTGATACAGGTCTGTGTTTCAATGCTCGAACACAAATGTAGTTTTCCAAACAGCCATTTCATTGATTCTGGTCGTAAGAAATAACAAAAGGTCCTCAGGAATTGACGGAAAAACCAGCGACTGCCTTTCCAGAAATTGTTTATAGTACCGTTAATTTGAATAACGTTTCTGGTAGTAACTGTTACCTGAATCGTCTGAGCCTGTGATTGTTGTTTTTTCGCTGATTTCCTCATGGTAAGAGCGCTGCTTGTAAAAAGTACCAGATTAAACTCGAAAAGATTTGGTATACTCTCTTACTTGTGTACTTGATTTAATTCACTTTCCATTTAACTTGAGGCACACCATGACAATTAAAATATTAATGTGTGAAAACTAACATAAGCCGGAGCCATGAAAAAAGAGAGCTCCGGAGCCGGAGCCATGTTCATGAAAAGAAGAGCTGCGGTGCCTGAACTGTGTCATTTTTACGATGGCTCCGCAGCCGTGAAATAATCCACCCTGTACTCGGGCACATATACAATCCAGAGGAAAAATTCAACAGATAGAATGGTTTAGCAACAACCTCCAACAATTATCATAGTAAATTAAAATTTGCAAGAAACTAACAAGACATAATAATAGGCTACTGAAGTGAACTCAGTGATCGATTAGTCGTTGAGCACTTTCACCACCTTTGTGTTTTTTCGCCCCCTTGCGCATCAAAATCGCTCCCAAGAGGGCGATTCCGCCCACTTGGGAAACACTGGTTTAAACTCAACGTGAGCATCAGTGACAACCTGATTTTGAATTATCGCAACGGTCCACCTTTCCTGTCAGTAAAGGACTTCGTGGATTCAAATTAAACAGTTACAGTAAAATGAGCAGAAACTCCCAGAATTGATGTCATGCGAAGAACACATTTTTATTATTATTTTCTCATCCTTAAGATAGTTTAACGACGCGAAGGAAGCATCAAAAAAGCTGAACAAAGTTAGCTTTTGAGACTTAAGGCCAATCTAGACTGAGGAGTTGCCAGGAGTAGCCGCGCACGATTCTTTGTTTGTTTTGTTGCGTCGGGTAATTCTGCGCTTGTGCACGGCTCGGCACGGCAACTCCTGGGCGCCATAAAACAAACAAAGAATCGTGCGGGGCTACTCCTAGCAAATCCTCAGTGTAGATTGGCCTTTATCCAGAAGAAGATTATTGATTATGGCTAGATGGATTTTACCAAGCAAAAGCAATCATAAGAATACGTCAATCAAAGAAACAAATTTCAAAAAAGAAGCTAAATGAAACATTGGAAAATAATTAGTCGTGCTCCTTCTGCTCAATCATACCAAGCCTTGTAAGTAAAAATGGACAGCGAAGCAAATATCGACATGGTGCCTTGGACAATTTCATGAAATAATTGCTATTACTATTAAGCATTTATCCAAGGCAATTGATGTTTACAGTGGTTAAACTAAACTGATGCATTTGAAACTGCTAACCAGTGACAGCGATACTGCGCTATTTTTAAGCTGCGATGTGCTGTTAGTTTTTGTGGTAGCTGCAGATGAGTAGGATTTTAATGTTTTGCTTTATGTGAACAATGCAACTATGGCGTGACGCTGCAAAACATTGTTGCAAAGCGCCGCAAAAAAACAAACTTGTGTCGAGGAATTGACTTTGCCGAACAGTTCTCTGTGTGGTATATGTCGAGTAATTTCAATTAAAAGAACTTTAAATAACTTCTAAAAAATGTTTTTCGATGAAGTTAGCAACTCAAGGCTTTAGGGTTAGTTATGATTGTGAAAGTGGCATTGAAATTTTTTGATGTGACTTTTGAAGCTCGTACCGCATTTAAAATTAACCATGAACTGAGCAAACGAGTTGGTGGTTGTAATGAACTTTGCGTACATACACAGTATTTTTTGCTTTTACATTGAGAGGCATGATATCTTTGTGCAATTTATCCTAATTGCTCAGCAATTAACAAATGCCTGCCTACACTGAAAGAACATACTCACAAGAGTAATAGTGTGAATACTGCCAATTTGACAAAATAACTCGGCAACTAGTAGGCGTTGGGCGTGATTTGATGTTCCTATAAAGTGACTGAAACGAAATAAGTAAATTGGGAAAAAATGCAAGGCATTAATTGAATGGAAAGCACTGTAGCATTTTCGTGAATTTGGTTCACAATATCAATCAAGACCATAGACGCCGTTTTACTTCAGTTTTATGTACATTCTGAAACGTCAAACACTAAGTTATTGCTACGCTATGAAAATAGGTGCTAATTTCAAGCAGAAGCTTCTTTGATTTGCAGGATGTCATCTGGGGTATATGCTTGCTGTTCACCGTGAGTACTGATTTTCTGTTGCTGGGTTGCCCCTGATCTTGTCGGTCAAGTTTTTTGAATGTAGCGATCTGTTTTGTTTTGTCGCTAAGAAAGTTCGGTCATTTGTCTTAATAGTATTAAAACCCAGCATAACAGGATTCACTAGCCTACCTTTTCGGACATCGTGACCGAATTGACTTAATTTTTTTCGGTGATTTAAAAAAAAGTCGGCCGATGACCGAAAAAAACAGGTAGCGATGAACGTTACTTTCATCTTTTAACTTAAGCATGTGTGCTGTTCAACCGTATTTTATCTATAATGCTTGCAGTATCGGAAGATTTTGAGGTTCGGCCTAGCCTTGCAGTGCACCTCCCGCCAAAACCCGTGCTGTACTTTTTTTATGCAATGCCGTTTGGCATCGCCTGCCCCAAAATCTTTTTCACCCTGTTCTTTTGCTGCCAGTTGTGCTGCAGTGTACAACTGCTTACGTTTCCAATTTCGTTACCCGATGTCCCATTAGTAACGTGCCTGGCTTCTAACAACACTTTGCAACATGGCTGCCAGCGATAGCAAGTCTTTGTAGCTGCCTACCAAAGACTTTTTATTTTAATTGACTGGCTTAGAACACGCTGGATGAGCAGTGAGCACATTCCTAAAATACGCACCTGATGCTAGAAAAGTTAATTTCCGCTAACACCGTAAATTAAATGACTAAAAATTACTTCCAAAGTTTAGTGCGTGTAGCCGGGAGCGGCGAAAGACGCCGCACACCAAAAATTGTCTCAGGTTGCAAACTTCAATGCTGAAAGAGTCGATCTTTTTGTGAACGAGCAAAACTGTCCAACACTCGACAAAGAATTTGGATGAAGCTAACTGTTTTTGGTTTATCGCGATCTGTTTCAGGGAAGTGGGATGCTATCCAGATCGCTGAAAAATATTACGTTATAGCGCATGTGATAAATTTGTCTCACACGAATTTCGTTGATGTTTACGCCCCTTTGCACCCAAAAACATTTTTTCAATATTTTTGAGAAGCAATCAAAAGGGGTCGCTTGAAACGGAAAACTACAGGTGTCGAGGGCGAGAGTGCGACGCACGCTCGCAATTTTGGCCAGGAGTGCGGCACTCCTGCTAATCTTTCCTGTTCTTTGCGCAAATTCATCAGTTTTCACGCAACTTCTAAAGATACGGAATGGAAGACTTAAAAATCGCAGCTTAGCTTGTATCAGTTCTAAGTTGGACTGCACAGAGAAGCATCATCTCGGCTGCATGTGAATTGTACAAAGACGATGTAAACGAGGAACAGTTGCACAGCGAAATCCAGCAATTATTGGCAAGCAATGATTTAAACAGTCCCACTCCAAATGCTATTTTGAAATTGTTTGCGGAAAACCGAACTTTAATAATTTATTTCCGAGTTTAACGTGACGTGTTCGCTTCGCATGCATTTCGCATTGCCTTGTACCACCTGTGAGACAGAGCGTACCTTCAGTGCACTTTGTCGCGTTAAAAATAATCTCCGATCGACCATGACTCAACGTAGGTTAATTTCTTGTTGCTTACAAATATTCATTCCACTGTGACAGACGAACTTAATGTTGAAAGATTGATGGATGTTTGTATTGATAGGGCTGCAGTTCGCATAAATACTTTTAGGTGATTGTGTGTTTTCAACTTTTCATGATTCCAGTTTAATCTGTTGTGAACGTGTTCTAAAAGTTTTGAAAAAATTACACGTGATCGAATAACTGTCAGTCGCCTGTAAAATTGAAATCAGTGTGGAAGCTGCTTTGTGATATTTCAACCGATATGGTTTTACCAATTTAAGCAGGCTTTGACGTCATGGATTTCACACGCAGAAACTTCAATCTCGGCGCCTATAATGAAAGAAAATGAAATCGTAAACAAAAAATTAACTAACAGGCAGTATATGTAACTCAGTGGTTCCCAACCGTGCCGCAGTGTTTACAATACTCAGGGGTGCCAAAATTTTAATATGTTTTTCAATATATCATTAAAATACGTTTTCAAAATGTCATCAAACCTTGAAGCAAAGTGTGGCTCGCCACTTGGTGAAGCAAATTACATTGCTCTTCTGTAGGGTGCCGCAAGCTTAAAAGGTTGGGAAACACTGGTATAACTCATCAAGTTATTAATTAGCCAATAGTGTTGCGAGCACGTGCTTCGCTGTCAGTAGCTTCAACATCTGCTCTGACAATTTTCTACATCATGCATTAATGTAATGCATTGTTAATCACAGCAATTAATGCATGCATTGCAGATTTAACAGCAAACAAAACCAGTTCTATACTACCACTGTGATTACAACAGTTGTTTTGTTTTCATTCATAAACATGTATTGAGGTAACAGTGTACAACCATGCATGTATGTATGTACGTATTTGTGTATGTAAGTAATTAATAGGCTGACTTACGCTTGAACTTCCGAATGTAAAAATTAATATGAAAAAACGTGGTTTAGTTCCAGATTAAAATGACCTGACAACGCTATCAGCCAGCACTCATTCAAAACACTCTCGCCGAGATGAGTTTGTATAACAAACATGCACTACAATGTTACCTATGATGCAGGGGTTCTCAACCTTTTTTCCCGTTTACCCCTTGCCAGCTTCCTAACATAAAATTTACCCCTGTTTTTGTTTACTCACTAGCGCTGTAGAAAAAAACGAAGTATTGTAACTTCAGAATCATTAAATTAACCCTAGGATAGGTAAAGGCTACCCCAGGGGTAAATTTACCCCCGGTTGAGAACCCCTGCTATATAGAATGGGTTTGGAATTTTAATTTTGCAAGTTTGACCCGGGTTAACGGCAAAATAAACATTTTTATACAAGAACACCCGGTTGACCTTTAAAAATGTTGTTTTAGGTAACCCTAGGTCGTTGTGCTTAGAAGTGTGTGCTGGTCGGAGTGAAGTAGTGCCTTAGTTACAGTAGAAGCACTCGCCTCCCACTTGTGTTTCAGTTGAACTTGAATTGATTAAAAGAATCTTATAATTGGCGCCAATTATCGCATAATGTAGGAACACACTGAAATAGTAGAATTGCGTTGTTTTCTAGGATTTACTTGACTTTGATGACCCCCTAAATGCCGAGGCCGCGGATGAATACCGCAGTGATCGCAAGAAATTTCAACGTTCTGTGGAGTATTATCTTCGTGGGCAACGCAGATGATCTTGCATGGCGCATAAGTTGTTTTTGTTTGTTTTCTTAACAATGTTGTTTTTTTTTGTGAACAAAAAGTCTTTGAGAACAAGGTTGTATGTTTAAGTGCACTGTTGTTCTTGCATCACGTACCGCTTGTGACAGTGGTAGATAATTTAAGCAAAGCTTTGAATTTGAACCACCAGAAGCAGTTTTTCCTGTTCAACGAGAAAACAACTCTATAAGACTCGACTGTCTTTAAAATATTGTAGTTTTTATTGGATACTATCCACAGTCGACAAAACTGTATAATTTTAGTCATTTGTAAGGTAATATCCATTGTCCGGGAACGCTTTCATTGCATGAACCCTCATTACGAACTGAAAGCTGATATCGAACCCAATCGTGTTTGTACACGAGCTGTGCCGACGATATGTTTGCATGAAACATGACAGGCTTTTTCGGGAACAATATGAAAGAAATAGAAAATCTAGTAATTGACATTTCGTTTAACGTCACACCCCAAATGACAATCGATGGAAGAAAAAGTAACTACTGCTTTGATGAAATAGAAATCGACGTTCTTAAGTTTTTATAAAAAAACGCCAGGTTGTCTTGTATGAATACGTTGCGTTTTTGTTTAATGTAATTGCGAAAATGCACGCGCGTTTATAGACTCACGAGTTACGTGAATGCTTTCTGGCCGTCGTCACAATAGTAAAAAAAATGCCGGACACGCATCTCAAGTTCTTGACATTATGATCCACTCTTCAATAAGATGGAGGCCTCCGTTACTACTGGGTTGTATATTTCAAAAACATTGTTACTCGTTTATGCGATGTCTCCTGCGATCTTCTCTTTGTTCAAATAAAAGCAAGATCGGCGCAAAACGTTTTCAAGCGGCGTCTTATGTAACTTTTCAGAATCAGTTCAGCAAATTATCGTTTTGCGTTCTTCTATATTCATGTTCGGATGAACAAATGCTGCGTACAAAACTTATTTGTGAAAACTGACCATTTTCAAGGTTTAAAACAGACTCGGACAATTGTGTTGTAGACTCAATAACTGAGTTCTTTGCGCAAAAAAGGAGTGAGATCGATGTTCGCCATTACCGTATTACATCAATTCGTTTTTTACTTCGGTTTTGTTTGGAATCTCCAATACATTCATACAAACAGGCATCTCCAATACAAGCAGCCATCCAACCTGCTGAGCTTCGACGCAAAGGAGCTACACCTTCTCTAGCATGCCGTGTCAGGGAGCCTGGACACCTGCTCCACTCAGCGCTCACTTCCCCACCGGGTGCGAGTGCACAGCGTCTCAAATCGTGACACCCATTTGTACTCGCAGCACAACAACTCATCATTTCATCTGACTACAACGTACGTGCGACGCTCTAGGCGGATCACCAACGGAAGGCGGAGTGGTTGGACAACCTTGCGAGACTCCGTACTTTCATCCCCGGCACCGGCACCCACCTTCCAACAATGACCCTCCCAAGAACAGGGTGGGTCCGGCTTAACCGCCTCCGCACCGTTGGCGGACCCTTCCGCTCCTGTTTGCACAAATGGGGTATGACCTCCTCTGCGGCTTGTGAGTGTGGCGCAGAGGAACAAACCGTCGGCCATGTTGTCCCCCAGTGTCCAATCCATCAACCTCCTCATGGACTGCACGCCCTGACGGTTCTGGACGATGAGACAGTCAAATGGTTGCACAACACTTGCCCCGAGATCTCGTGCGCCTAAGCAGTGGATTGAAAGAACTGGCTCAAACGACGACGAAGAAAAATACATTCATTTATAGATGCTGAGTGTTGTTTCAAAAAGCACAAAATTGATTTGAGATCAAGTATAGTTAAAACTGGTATGGTTGCCGGCTTGCAGCTCCTTTCACAAATGTATGTCACCAACCACGTCATGGATATGTTGAGGGAGACAAGGTCGCGTTGATGGCGATTGTAATGAACCATGTAAACTTAATTGTGCGTTATGACAGTCGATGGCGGTGCTCCGGCGAATTAACTGAAATTGTGGTTGAAACGTCATCACAGACCAGAGCCATTGCTCAAAGGCTGCAGCGTTGCTTCATTCCTCATAACATGTGACCTCACATAAACTACATGGTCGTGGTCTGTTGGCACTGTGGTTGAAACGTTCAACACTTCGCGGGTAGCCGAGAGCGTTGGTCCGACTGGTTGGTGAGAAGTTCGCTGATCTGCCTTGGAATTTCTTTGAGCCACCGATAGAGAACAACAGCATATTCTTTTCAGAGCGGAACAAGTTTCCGATCGTAGTTTTCTACAACAAATATGAAAGTCTTTGCCTTACTCCACACGAATAACTGAAGGCACAGAGCAAGCCTCTGTTAATGTTGTCTAATATGTTGAGGAAAAACCACTCGCAGCTAAATAGCTAGGGGAAGTGACTCATTGAACACGGGGGCCGAAGAATCACTTAAATTACTTCCCAGTTATTTGCCACATCATTTTGCGATCCGGTTGTGGAAATTATATTTGTGGTCAACAGTGTTGTCTGTTAACAAGAAGCTGCGTCAATGCGAAAGAAATGTAGGCACTTTTTGATTTTTGAGGCATCAAAGTAAAATGTTTTGCAATCGATTAGCAATTCTTTTAGCTATCATAATTGCAATGTAGAAATTATCGAGCATTTCACAGGGAAGGTCAGCAGACAAGGAAATGCCTCTGAGAAAATTGGGATGATAGGTTTGAGATGCAGTGTAGCAATTGTACATTTTAAAGAGGCCGTTGATGGGACCGATGGAACGGGGTACTCGATTGGCACTAGCGTACGGAGGGGGGCACTGTGTCATGGCCCCCCCTCAGACCCTAAATATAAAAAAACGTATAAACAGTATGCGTATTTTTAGGGGTAAATGGTTATTTTTAGGTGTAATTTTGCAAAATTTTCCCGGGGGCATGCCCCCGAATCCCCCTAGAATGTTCGGCCTAAAGTTTGTTTGTGACGTCACAAGATTGTGACGAAAACTTGGCCCCCCTCGGAAATTTTCTGCGTACGCCACTGTCCATTGGTCCCTCAATTTGTAATTTCTACATTGAGTTTCCTTGTTTTTTGCCGACTTTATAAAAAAGGAAAAACCAGTAGAGATTTTTTCATTGCGAAAAGCCTAAATAAGCACTTCGTGATGTAGACAAGTAGCAAAGCACTATGGCAGGGGGGCCAAACTACGGTCCGCCAACCAGTTTAATCCGGCCCGCAAAATACTTCGCACATTTTTTCAAGCACCACCGGACAGCAGTGAAACAGCCTCGACTGCTGCCTGTGTCTTGTTGACTTGTCTGCCGCAGCAGCACTTAGCTGCAAGCAACGCTACAAAAGTGCAAACAAAATATTGCGATTTATTGTTATCATTTTTTTACAATACATTTTAACTTATTTGTGCATAGATTACGTAAATCCCACTGTATCCAGCCCTCCACTGGCCAGGCAGTCGCGAATTCGGCCCTCGGGTCAAAAGTTTGGCCATCCCTGCGCTATGGTATTCCACTGATCTATCTACAACCTTTGCATAGAGTAATGGAGATATTCCAAAAAAGTCAGTGGTTACAACTCCTGTTACTAATTTTCATTATTGATTGGCCAACTCTACTTTGCGCAGGTGTTTACCAGAGAAGAGGAACATGCCCTAAAAGAAAAGTATGATTTTCTTATCAAACTTAATGTATGCAACAAACAAAAAGAATGAGCGTCAGTTGGTGTTTCAATTAAGAAGATCCCAAAATCAGGAAACCTGAAACAGATAGCAAGAGAAGATCGGCTGAGAGGATTTAGAAAGCGATGTGGGGGACTCGATTCAGAAAGGCAGAATCAACAAACTAGCACGAACTATGCTTTCAATCCTTATTATGTGAAACGCTTCTCGGCTAGTTGAACACCTTGTACAATTGCTTAAAAGTTTCACCATAAATGATCTTGAATTAGGTGAAACTGGAATAAACGCTGCAAATATTTCTTACGTACAGTGATATATGCACATGCCTGAAGAGGAAGAAAAGTCGTAGACTTTAGTCGGGTTTTTGCACAAGTTATTTACTAAATAATATTGCGAATTTATCTTGTTAGTTTATCCAATAAATATGACCTAAAACTTAATTAAAATTTGTTTGCGTGATGCGAATGAAATATGTTCAAACGTAAGTTTAAATAGCGGAGGAGCAACAGCAAAAGCACTCAATCGTTTAAATTCTACTCTTGAATATCTACAGATATATATATATATATATACACAGTATAAAGAAAAATGTTTGGCTGATGTAAAAGGAAAGTTATTTTTAGCAAAGAAAGAGCATACCCAAATACTTCTGGCAAGCATCACCGAGGTAATGGTTATTCAACATTGATAAAGAATATATGTCCCATCGGTGGGGTGTTCCGAAGGAACAAAGACAAAAAATTATTTAACATAAAAGAGTTCCCAACTTTTCTCTGACCAGGTACCCCTGCAACATTTCAACAGATGAGCATGTACCCCTAATATTTCTTATGAGAAAATATTTTATCATGACTAAACGAATATATTTACCAATAAGCATATAACGATTTTGAAAATAATATTCACTGATATATGTACAATTATTTGTAAATAAACAATATATAAATATATTTTTCCCTTCTATTGTTAACCTTAAATGTACCCCTTCATATAGACAAATGTACCTCAGGTTGGAAACCCTGAAGAACATTCATCGAGTTTTATAAAACTTGGAATGAACAATTACATACACCAACGTGCGTCGTGCAACTGAAAAAAATTCAGCTACATTCTCTGGATAATCAAGATTCTACCTCCGCTTGAAAAAGAACGTTCCATGAGTCCCACACCTCCCGTAGCTGGTGCATGCCTAGTACTTTGCATGCTAGCTGCTGTTTGGCCATGTCTTTAGTCCGTCATTGAAAAACGTGTTTAAAATAAATGCCTGCAAATTATAGCGTTCTAAGTTAGGAGACGGAGCAAAACACCACTTAACGAACGCTAAGACAGCAGTTAACTACTGCACAAATATATGGCTGCGCATTAAAATAGTGGCGTAAAGCGCACTCCACGCTACGACAGAGCAGTTCACAACCAGGGCTCCCATTCAGTAATTTCTAATAAACCCAGATTGTACATGAAACACAACAATTATCTACCAAAAAACAGACATGTTAATTGTCAAAAAAAATATGAATGCAAACCAGGTCCGTATGAAAATTTTTCGCGTCCCCTGGAAAAATGCGTTGGACGTGGTTCAAAACTATTGGACGTAGTTCAAAAAATTTGGGTTCCTCTCAGAAAACTCTTCGCCCCACCGGGTGTCCCAAGCTGGTTACGGGCCTGATGCAAACACTCGAGGTAAAACGGTGCTAAAATACTGATTCAAGCAACTTGTAGTTTCTCTTCTAAATTTTCGTCTGAAAGCGTTAACATTTAGATTAATTTTCCGTTGCTCAGGACATTTTATACTGATGACATACTTCATTATTGCATGGGCGCAATTAGGTGGAGTACGTGCCCCCCCACTTTTTCTGATAAGATTGGAATTTGAATCCTGCACACAAGCATTTGTGGCGCGCGGTCTAGGCCACTTAGCCGTCCCGAACAACGAGAATAGCAGCAAATTTCTTTTGCGGAATGACATAGATTTCGTTAAAAGATTTTGTTTTAAGAAATACTTTAAGATTCTTAACCTTAGTCAAAAGAGTTTAGATCTTTTACAAAACTTATTGACAATCAAACAGCTCATTACAACCTTTTCTACCTTGACGCCACGTAGTAAAAGAGAGGATTGAGGCATTCGCTGACTCGCAGGATGATGTATACTGAGGATCCAAACAGCCAATCAAATGATTTTTCTCGGCTCAATGCAGGTTTAGAAGTTGTTGTANAAAAGTGGTAAACTGCAATGTGCAAGGCAAACTGCAATAAACACTACGCTATTCCGTATTTTGTTTAAATTTTTCATAAAACTACAATTCTTTTGCAATTTGTTGCTGCGGGTAGATATGTTGCACATTGTTTAGAAGAAAACATTTCTACAAAGACATCAAGGCCTATACCCCGCAGCGAAGAAAATCAAAATCGCACCTGCAAAAATAAGTGCTTGTAAGGGTCATTACAACAGTTGGTGACCTAAATCTTTGCTGAATTTTTTATACAATATTTTATTAACATTTTTGCCAGGCACGTAGGCTAGAACACGGTACTCGACTGGAATCATCAACAGGTAGTGCGGGAAACTTCACTTAATATTTCAGAAATACAATGCTAAGAAACGTTTTAACGACTGAATAATAGTTCTAAATAAAAATTTCTAACGAAAAAGAAACAAAAATATAGTTTTTTGGCCATAATTTGCCAACGGCTCACGCTATAGGTGGCCAATCAAAGGCTCTAAAGATGTGGATTTCCACCTAGTTTATTTGAAAAGAAACAGCAAGCAAATTGCCACTTGAACTTTTTTCCAGGTCCCAAAGACGTTACCGTGACTACCCCATGGCGTCACGCTACCCCCCAAAAGTTCAAAACCAAAACTGCCAGTAGCGCAGGCAAGAAGTTTGTTCCGGAGGAGGCCAGTTAATGACGTCGTCGATCACACTGACGTCATCTTGAGTCCGACTGTTCCTGCCATTTATTCTCTAACAGTTAGAAATTTATATAAGCACCAGTAAAAGTCTTAGCAAGTTTTTTTCGGGGTCCATGGCCCCTTCGGCCTCATTCTGGTTGCGCTGAATACTGAAAACTGCCCAATTTTTTAAATCGAAAGTTCATGAAGACTTTCCGATCTTCAGAGGGTTCGATTAGCTCTCTAGCGCTATCGTTTGGTAAGACTGAATCTGTCCGGGCAAACCCTTAAAGTGGCCGGTGAAGGTATGATCGGCCATAACTTCTGAACGGATTCCTAGAGACAGCACCGCATCTTTTGAGGTAGGCTGCGCGCACCTATCACGTCGTTTCAGGGGAAAAAACGTTTTTTTCGTAGGCTAGAAAAACCAGTTGCGTCCATTCAAAAAGCCGTAGAGGTCAAACCAAACACGTTGGGAACACATTTTCTGCAGTAAAAATGTCAGTAAAGACCAGGGGCGTAAGGAAGATAGATGGCGCCCGGCGCAAGAAGCAAGTTTGGCGCCCCCATATTTGAACCTGAGGTCTTTCGGAAGCAAATTTAGTGTATTGAAGAAAGTGCTTGTGACATTTTTAGACTTTTCAGCGCCGCCTCCCGCAATGATATGGCGCCCCCATAGTAATTCGGCGCCCGGGGAATTGTGCCCGCCTCGTTACGTCCCCGTTAAAGACCTTACCTTTGCGATGATGATAAAAAAAGTTGAAAAATTTGTGGTGGGGGTCCAGTGGGGCAAAAACCAAGGATTTCGTTTTTTGCGGTTCAAGCCACTTTTCTGCCAGTCAACACCCACGAATCCCACCACAGATATCACGGGCTTACATTTTTATGACCCGGATCGGTCCATACCCATCACAACAAACTCGTAACCAAACCCGTACTCATAAACCCTCCGAAATTTTGGCCCGTACTCGACCCAACCCATAAAGAAGGCAGTGTCTATTTTGCGTCATAAGGCAAAAGCACTGTTGTGTCTATTTTGCCTCATGAGGCAAAATAGACTTTATCATATGTAAAAGTATCATTGCCTCATGGGGCAAAATAACTAGTTTGCCATTATACTTGTACATATGATAAACTTTGGCAAATTGAGTTAGTATAAATCAAATTTCTATGAAAATTTTAAACATCTTAAAAACACTCTTTGAACTTGACTTGTATAGGTAAAAGTCATTTGTTCCAAAATTCGGTTTTGTAGAAATTGTAGTGGTTGAATAGCTGTTTTGTGTGCTCCTCCCAATCACTATTCAGTACTGTAAGTGCGAACTAACCTATATTCATTACACTTTCAATGATTCAATTTCAGAGAACCTAGCTTCCTAAGACTTCTGCGCGCACTACAAACGAATACTACCACTCCCACACCACCGGAGAGCGTACAGTCCACAGCACAACGAGCACACACACATTAGTAGGCCTATGCGTTGTTCGCACACATCACGCCTCACAAAGCTCCGAAAAACTCTTGAGGTCTGACACAAATTCCACCAGTAGACGCTGCTATTGCCAACTTACGGTTTTGAAATAACTTTTTCTCAACATCCTCGTAAGTGCTTCAAAAAGTTAGCGATATCCAAGAAAGAAAAAGTGTTTGGGCGATTAACCGGGCCATGAAAACCTGCCGTTAACTGCCATTTTAGCGGCCCATACCTCTCTAAACCCCACCAAGTTGCAAAACAGGTGTATATGGGTGTCGTACATCATCCCACCAAATTTCAAGCCGAAATATTGACCGGAAAATTTTATACTTGAAGAAAATCAAAATATTCACAGGAGGCTGCGCCAATTTTTTGGTTTATTTTAGTCCGTAACTCCCGAACCCCGTAGGCTAGCAGGCTAATCAAGGTCTCTAAAGCTTCGGATTAGCGCCTAGATCATTTTAAAAGACAAACCAAGTAATTACCCTCTGTGTTTTTTCTCAGGACTCCAGAACGTCATCTGGAAATCAATCGACCCAACCCACACTTATTTACCCCCTAATTTTCCCCTCAAAACAGACCGGACTCACTTTTTTGGGAATACTGTGTTATTGGGTTCTTCAGACGTCGGCGAAGCACAAAATTTGGATCGAAAAAGCTGAACGGGATGCGGGAAATGAGTTTTTTGATTTTCTCTGCAAATTGCCAAAAAATCACGATGGAAAATATACAAGTATGAATTTTTCTTAAAAATTTCAAATGCAATGGTATATTTTTGTCGAGTTAATTGGATTCCTTGGTGTCTCCTGCATCCAGGGATGTTTTTACTGGCTCTCTAGCGCAATCCGGTCAGGAATTATGCCTGATTATATCTTCGCCGTCCACTATAGAGGCCGGCGCGGGCGTTAAAGGGCTTTAAAGGAGACGCTTCTCGCACCCCAACGGCATGCTGGTTGGGAACTTATGATTTACACTACATTTGGCGTATAATAATGAAGCGTACTATTAACCGCAATTTCAACCTGATATATTTTACTCATTCTCTCAACAGAACTACAAAGAGGAATTATTGCAACAACGCACAGCTTTTAATGACAGGAAATTGGTCTGTTTACTACTGTGTTTTTATGTTCTCTTTTGCAATGGATTATAGACAAAAACGCGAGGTTCGTTCAAACCTATGTGCTTGTGTCCCGATATTAATTATTCGCGTAAGAATTAACTGCAATCTAATCTCCTTAATTACGAACTTTAATAGTTTTTACCGGAAAGAACTAACTGGATATTGGAATTGCTTTCTGTGGCATGATAATTACTTCTCTGGACAATTATAAGATAGCCTGAACGGACATATACGAGTGCATTCCCGAGTTCATCATGATTACTTTTTCTAGAGTGCTGTATATACTATGTACAAATGTTATTTGAGTCATGCTGTATTGTCCATATGTTTGATTTTCTTTGCATATTAAAAAATTTAGACATTCTTTCTAAATGTTTGAAAGCTAGTTCGTGATTATAAATCCTAGGTTGTGCGAGGTCAGGACGAATTTTTTTGTGGTGCAGGAGTAAAAAAGTTTGGGAACCCCTGGTCTAAATAATCAAACGGCTTCCCTGCGAAAGTTGCACGACTGCGCGGTGTATAGTCACACTTCAAAACACCCACAATGTATTAACATTTGTCAAATTGCACAAAATCCTCATGTTCGGTAGCCAGGGTTATGCTTTCTGAAAATGATATTTCTTACAATTCGAATGTTTGCTATTATTATTGTTTCCTAACTTTTTAAAAGATTTGCGCTAAAAATAAAACTACTTGACTGTAACGTTAACAGCGAAGCGTTGCAACACCATTTTTCTTGGGGTGGTTTGAAAGAGAGTTGGTTTCACGACAACCCAACTGCTGATCGAAGTAGAGAGAAAAATGTCACAGTTCATAAAAATTCCAATTCAATAATTTTTTGCAAAGCCAAATTCATTGCATTTGAGTTTTATATTGTAATTTTGCTTTGTTTATTATTTTATCTGTCTTGCTTTTTATAGTTTCAGGTTTATGTTTTTTTTCTTAATTAAACAGTCACATCCGAAATTACTTTCAAAATGTTCCAAACACACTTAATCTTTATCAGATTTTGCTGATCTACCTGCCTTTCAACCAATAATATTTTCAGAGCAAGTCGCAAAAAAAGTGAAATCGAAATTCACACCTGTAATGGGAACATAGCCCATGAAAAATGAGCCTAGAATCAAGCCTAGTTGGAGCATTATTTTCATTTCTTTGCGTCTTCTTTTTGCTTCCAGGCTCACTTGCTGTCCTTCCAAGTCTGCTCTTCCTCGCCTACCTGTTGGAACAATGGAGTCACTGGTCAATTCATTGCTTGAAACCATTTTACCGCGAGGCAAACCCTGCGTACTCTCAAAACAACAACACTTGCAGCGAAAAGGAAAAAGTACCAGTGAATCACTGTAAAACAAGGGCGTACGCAAGGGGGGGTTGGGGTTAACCCCCCCCTTGAGCTTGATATTTTACAAAATTTTATTACCTGCGCAAACGAGATTATTTGTTTTCGCATACTTTTTGCTTGTTAATTTGTCGACTTAATGCAAATACCACGGAATAAATTTGCATGCAAATTTCAAAGAACATTGT